>JACCEB010063790.1_pt1 | contig 10316 bp, 8 predicted proteins | sample 7454761 | NCBI WGS metagenome assembly JACCEB01 (sample SAMN15323454, study PRJNA562643) | freshwater metagenome | isolation source: river surface water | place: USA:Blue River Watershed | collected 2017-08-18 | reverse complement strand
GGCCGAGCGGCTGGAGCAGGTCCATCAGGGCTTGGGCCAGATGCAAAGTCTGGCGCAGGGCGTGGGCGATCTGCAGCGCGTACTCACCAATGTGAAGACCCGGGGCGTTTTTGGAGAGGTGCAGCTCGAAGCCCTGCTCGAGCAGGTGCTGACCCCTGAGCAATATGGCAGGCAGGTCGAGACCCGGCCCGGCAGTCGTCAGAGGGTTGACTTCGCGGTGCGCTTTCCCGGCCGCAGTGGCGATGGCCAGCCGGTGTGGCTGCCGATCGACGCCAAGTTCCCGCGCGAGGACTACGAGCGTTTGCTGGAAGCCCATGACCGGGCCGACGCCGTCGGAGTGGACAGCGCGTCGCGCGCACTTGAGGCGCGCATCCGGCAGGAGGCCAAGTCCATCTGCGAGTCCTATCTGTGCCCGCCGCACACCACCGATTTCGCGGTCCTTTTCCTGCCGGTTGAAAGTCTGTACGCCGAGGTGCTGCGCCGGCCGGGCCTGATGGACCTGCTGCAGCGAGAGTACCGAGTGACACTCGCTGGCCCCACCACCTTGTTGGCCATGTTGAACAGCCTGCATATGGGTTTTCGAACCTTGGCGCTGGAGCAGCAGGCTTCTGAGGTCTGGAAGGTGCTGGGTGCGGTCAAGACCGAGTTCGAGCGTTACGGTGACTGGGTGGCGCGTATCAAGGAGCAGGTACAGAAGGCGGCTGATACGGTCGACAAGGCCGAAACTCGCACCCGCCAGATGCGCCGGGCGCTGAAGGTGGTGGAAGCGCTGCCCGAAGAACAGGCGCAGGCGCTTCTCCCAAGGACAGCCGATGCGGCGGATGTAGTGGACGATGCAGACGCCTGAAACCAAACCGGACCCCGGAGGCTCAGTCCGTCTTTTGGTCCGCCTGATTGCCGGCCAGGCCTGCATACACGCCAGCATGTCCGGTATGCGTATGGCAGCGCCCCTGCTCGCCTTGCGCGAGGGCTACAGCCCTCTGGCGGTAGGCCTGTTGCTGGCGCTTTTTGCGCTGACCCAGATTTTTCTTTCCTTGCCGGCTGGCCGCTTTGCCGACCGGCATGGCTTGCGCCGCCCGGTGGGCCTGAGCGTGATCGTGGGTGCCAGCGCGGCGGGGCTGGCAGCGGCCTGGCCCGTCTTTCCAGTGCTGTGCCTGGCGGCCCTGATGACGGGTGGTGCCACAGGTGCTGCCTCCATCGCACTTCAGCGCCATGCCGGCCGATCCGCCAGCGGGCCGACCGAGTTGCGCCAGGTTTTTTCCTGGCTGGCTATTGGCCCTGCTTTCTCCAATTTCCTGGGGCCGCTGGCCTCTGGGCTGCTGATTGACCACTTCGGGTTTCGGACGGCGTTCGTGGCCTTGGCGCTGGTCGCCTTGCTCGCTTGGCCCATTGTGCAAGGCGCTGGCGAACTGCCGCCGCCCGAGCAGCCCACGGGGGATGCGCCGTCCACAGCCTGGAGTTTGGTTCGTGAGCCGGGTTTCCGCCGGTTGTTGATCATCAACTGGCTGATGGCTTCATGCTGGGATGTCCACACTTTCGTGGTGCCGGTGATCGGCCACGAGCGTGAACTGTCTGCCTCGACCATCGGCAGTTTGCTCGGAGCCTTTTCGATTGCGGCAATGGCGGTACGGATCGTGTTGCCCATGATCGCAGGGCGCGTGACCGAGGCGGTGGTGATCGCGCTGGCCATGGCCTCGTCTGCTGTCTTGTTCGGTATCTATCCCCTGATGCAGACCGCCCTGGGCATGGGCATCTGCTCGTTCATTCTGGGCGTGGCCTTGGGCACGATACAGCCGATGGTCATGAGCATGTTGCACCAGATCACGCCCGAGCACCAACATGGCGAAGCGCTTGGACTGCGACTGATCGCGATCAACGCGTCCAGTGTGCTCATGCCGCTGCTGTTTGGCGCAGCGGGCGCAGCAGTTGGGGTGTCCGCCGTCTTCTGGGCGGTGGGCATCATGGTCACGCCCGGCATCCGACTGGCATTGCGGGTCAAGCCCCCTCAGAGCTCGTAGAACTCGCGGATCGTGTCCCAGGCCTCGCCGGGGTCATCGCAATAGGTGAAGAGGGAGAGGTCCTTGGCGGCAATCATGCCCTCTTCGACCAGCGCCTCGAAGTTCAGGATGCGGCGCCAGTAATCACTGCCAAAGAGCACGATGGGCACTGGCTTGGCCTTGCGGGTCTGCACCAATGTCAGCACCTCAAACAGCTCGTCGAGGGTGCCAAAGCCGCCGGGGAAGGCAACCAGCGCCTTGGCCCGCATCATGAAGTGCATCTTGCGCAGCGCGAAGTAATGGAACTTGAAGTCGAGGTTGGGCGTGACGAAGGGGTTGGCCGCTTCCTCCATGGGCAGGGCGATCGTCAGACCCACGGATTCGCCGCCGCCCTCGTAGGCGCCGCGGTTGGCGGCCTCCATGATCCCGGGGCCACCGCCGGTGCAGATGTAGAGCCGGTCCGCAGCGTCCTTGCCGGCGCTGTAGGTGGCCACCATCTTTCCAAATGCACGGGCGTTTTCGTAGTGGCGGGCGTTGCGCACCAGGGCACGCGCGCGGGCAATGGTGTCCTCGTCGCCGCCGATTTCGGCGGCCGCGAGCAAGGCCTGCGCTTCCTCCTGGCTGCGGATACGGGCGCTGCCGAAGACGACGATGGTGTTCTCGATGCCGTGTGCGGCCTGGGCCAGATCCGGCTTGAGCAGTTCGAGCTGAAAACGGATGCCGCGGGTTTCACGGCGCAGGAGAAACTCAGGGTCTGCGAAGGCCAGGCGGCTCGAGTCGGCATCGACGGGTAGGCCGTTACTGGCGTGCGAGCGAATGGTCGCCCAGGCGTCGGCCAATGGGTCTTGCAGCTTGCGGTGTGCGGGCATGGCTGTGATTGTGCGATGAAATCGCTGACCCCTAAAGGGCATGCCAAGCGTGGTGCTAAGCCTCCATTGACCATCCGGTCCTGGATCTGGTCTACCTCCTGACCCACGATTCGGCCTACTGTCTAGCCCACCAATGAGAAGGGCTCCGAGAGGAGCCCTTTGTGGTCGCAGCCCGCCGTGGGGCTGGACCTTTGCCGGATATGCCGCTGGCCGTGCTTACACGCGGCGACGGTATTCGGCGGTGCGGGTGTCGATTTCGACCTTGTCGCCCTGGGCCACGAAGATCGGCACGCCGATTTCAAAGCCGGTGGCAATTTTGGCGGGCTTGAGCACCTTGCCCGAGGTGTCGCCCTTGACCGCAGGCTCGGTCCAGGTGATTTCGCGCTCGACGCTGGTGGGCAGTTCGACCGAGATCGCCTTGCCGTCATAGAACACCACCTCGGCGGTCATGCCGTCTTCCAGGTAGTTGAGGGCGTCACCCATATTCTCGGCCTCGACCTCGTACTGGTTGTACTCGGAGTCCATCCAGACATACATCGGATCGGCAAAGTAGGAGTAGCTGCACTCTTTCTTGTCGAGGATGATCTGGTCCATCTTGTCGTCGGCCTTGAACACGATTTCTGTGCCTTGGTTGGACAGCAGGCTTTTGAGCTTCATGCGCACGGTGGCGGCGTTGCGGCCACCGCGGGCGTACTCGGTGCGCAGGACGACCCAGGGAGCACCGTTTTGCATGATCACGTTGCCGGCGCGGATTTCTTGAGCGATTTTCATAGGGGTAGCCTCGGGAGGCAGGTTCGAAGAGGGGCCTGGGGTGGCCTGAAGTGACGTTGAGAGGCGATCGGGGCCGACGGGTGATGTCAATTTCCCGCGCGCATCACTGCCCAGTGCAATTGACGGCGCAGGATGCCGCGGCGGGCCGTGACCGCGCCAAGAAGTCCGGGATTTTAGCTGGTTTCGTCGGCGCTCCCGGCGGGCGCCTCGGGAGCGCGCGCCACCCAAGCACCGGCTGCGGCCATCAACTGCGCCACCAGTTCGGGGCCGGCCCCCAGCCGCTCGCGCGCTGCGCGGGTGGTCTGCGACCAGCTTGGCAGGTCTAGCGCCGGCCAGGGCAGGGCGCTTTCTCGGGGGCTGGCCTGGCCATGGCCTGCCGGGGCTTGCACCTGATTCCAGGCCGCATGGGCCTGGCGCAGCGAGGCTGGCGCCTCCAGCCAGTCCAGAAAGGCGGCCAGTTTGTCCAAGTGCACGCCATCGTGCTGCGGGTAGATCTGCCAGACGAAGGGACGGCCCGCCCAGAGCGCCCGGACCAGGGAGTCCTCGCCCCGCACAAAATTCAGGTCGCAGGCCCAGAGCAGTTCGTCAAACCCGGTCTGGGTCAGGGGCGGCAGAAGGTTCCAGGCAGGCTTTGGGGCCGAGCCCAGCGTGGTCAGCGCAGCCTCGACCGCCGCTTGGGCACGCCCAGGTGTGACCAGCAGCCGCGCACCCTGGGCGGCAAGTTGCGCCAGTAGCGCGGGCAGGGCTGGGGGCTCGTAGCAAAACAGGCTGACCAGGTGCTCGCCCCTGGCTGGCGGGGGCAGACCCAGATCGGTCATCCAGGTGCCGCGGTCGAAGCGGGCCTGGCGATCGTCCAGCCCGTTTTCTCGGATCAGGCCTCCGGTCTCCGGCGTGAAGCCCGGGTAAAAAAAGCGCTTGCCCAGGCCGGCCGCCGGCCCGGCCAGCACCGGAGAGGCCAGGTCATGGCAGCGGGCCACCCAAGCTTCAGCCGAGAGGTACTCGAGGTTGAACCAGGCCGGCGGCGCGCCGCGTACCCGGGCGGCCAGCGCCATCGAGGCGAGAAAGCCAGGATGCGGGTCGCAGCCGAAGGCCTCGACCACCACCTCCGCGGGCTCTTCTTGCACCAGACTGCTTGGGTCCCAGTCACGCAGGGTCACCCCCAAGGCGGCGGCGCCCGCTCGGCCGCCCGGGACCATCCAGGTCAGCGGGCCGGGCGCATCGACCCACAGGCGTACCCTCTCGCCCCGCGCCGCCAGTTCGGCGGCCAGGCGCCAGCAAACCCCGATGTCGCCCAGGTTGTCGACCACGCGGCAAAAGATGTCCCAACGCATGGCCCGGATAATAGGGCGCATGTCCCAGGCCCCGGCGCACCCTCCCGAGTTGCTGGCCCAGGTCGCCAGCCTGCCGGCCTTGCCCGGCGTCTACCGCTATTTCGACGCCGAGGGCGGCGTCCTGTATGTGGGCAAGGCCCGCGACCTGAAAAAGCGCGTCTCCAGTTACTTCCAGAAGAACCACGACGGCACACGCATCGGCCACATGGTGTCGAAGATCGTGCGGATGGAAACCACGGTGGTGCGCTCCGAGGCCGAGGCACTGCTGCTCGAGAACAACCTGATCAAGGCGCTCAGTCCGCGGTTCAACATCCTGTTTCGCGACGACAAGAGCTACCCCTACTTGAAGATCGGCGGCCCGTCGAGTGCGTTTCCGCGCATGACCTACTACCGCGGCGCCATCGATCGCAAGCACCGCTATTTCGGCCCTTACCCGAGCGCATGGGCGGTGAAGGAGTCGATCCAACTGCTGCAGAAAGTGTTTCGGCTGCGGACCTGCGAAGACACGGTGTTCGCCAACCGCACCCGGCCCTGCCTGCTCTATCAGATCAAGCGCTGCTCCGGCCCGTGTGTGGGCCTGGTCAGCGCGGACGACTATGCGCGCGACGTGGCCCATGCCGAGGCTTTTTTGCAGGGTCAGGCCGGTGAGGTGATGGCCGACCTCGAGGCGCGGATGATGGCCCATGCCGACAAGTTGGAGTTCGAGCAGGCCGCTGAATTGCGCAACCAGGTCAGCGCCCTGTCTCGGGTGCTGCACCAGCAGTCGGTGGAGACCGCCGATGACCGGGATGTGGACATCCTGGCGGTGCGGGTGCAGGGTGGGCGCGCCTGCGTGAACCTGGCCATGGTTCGAGGCGGGCGCCATCTCGGCGACCGACCTTATTTCCCCAGCCATGTGGACGACGCCCAGGCGATGCGCGCGATCGAAGGGCCGCAGGTGGATCCCGATCCGCTTGTGCTGGAGGCCTTCATCGCCCAGCACTACATCGACATCGCGGTGCCACCGGTGCTGGTGACCAGCCATCCGGTGCCCCGGGCGCTGGTGCAGGCCCTGTCCCAACAGGCCGGGCACAAGGTGGTCGCGGTGCACCAACCCCATGAGCGCCGGCGGGCCTGGCTCGAGATGTGCGAGAAGAACGCTGCGCTTCAACTGGCCCGGCTGCTGGCCGAGGAGGGCTCGCAGCAGTCACGCACCCGCGCCTTGGTCGAGGCACTCGACTTGGCGGTCGCTGACCTCGAGGCTCTCCGCATCGAGTGCTTCGACATCTCGCACACGTCCGGCGAGGCCACCCAGGGCTCCTGCGTGGTGTTCCATCACCACAAGATGCAGGCGGCCCAATACCGTCGCTACAACATCGAAGGCATCACCCCCGGCGACGACTACGCCGCCATGCGACAGGTGCTCACGCGCCGCTACGGCAAGATCGAAGACGGGGGCATGCCCGATGTGGTGCTGGTCGACGGTGGCAAAGGCCAGGTGAGCATGGCCCGGGAGGTCTTTGCCGAGTTGGGCCTGGACCTTTCCCGTATCGTCGGCGTCGAGAAAGGGGAGGGCCGCAAGGTCGGTCTGGAGGAGTTGGTATTTGCCGATGGCCGTGACAAGGTCTACCTTGGCCGCGACTCGGCCGCCCTGATGCTGGTAGCCCAGATCCGCGACGAGGCGCATCGCTTCGCCATCACTGGCATGCGCGCCCGCCGCGACAAGGTGCGGGTCGGCGGCGGCCGTTTGGAGGAGATTCCCGGCATCGGTGCCAAGAAGCGGGCCCGCCTGCTGCAGCGCTTTGGCGGTATCCGCGGCGTGGCCGACGCGAGCGTGGAGGACCTGGTAACCGTCGAGGGCATCTCGCACGCGCTGGCCGAGACGATTTATCGGGCCTTGCGCTGAAGCGGACCGGGTCGGGCCGTGCCAGAATCGACCCCATGTTCTTCACCATCCCCACGATCCTTACCTGGACGCGCATCGTCGCGATCCCCCTGATCGTTGGGGTGTTCTACCTGGGCCTGGCGCCCGAGGTTCAGAACCTGGTTGCAACCGTGCTCTTCGTTGTGTTCGCGCTGACCGACTGGGCCGACGGCTGGCTCGCCCGTCGGCTCAACCAGACCTCCTCCTTCGGGGCTTTTCTCGACCCGGTGGCCGACAAGTTTCTGGTGTGTGCCAGCCTGCTGGTCCTGGTGCACCTGGGGCGTGCCGACGTTTTTGTTGGGCTCATCATCATCGGTCGCGAAATCGCCATCTCAGCCCTGCGCGAGTGGATGGCGCAGATCGGGGCCTCGCGCAGTGTGGCGGTCCATATGTTGGGCAAGGTCAAGACCACGGTGCAGATGGTAGCCATCCCCTTTCTTCTCTATGACGGCGTCCTGTTCGGGCTCATTCATACCGGCTTCTGGGGCGTATGGCTGATCTGGGTCGCCGCTGTCCTCACGGTCTGGTCCATGGTCTATTACCTGCGGCGTGCGCTGCCGGAGATTCGTGCGCGGGTGCGCTAAGCGCACGGTCTGGTTTCTGCGGCTACTCGCTGCTACTCGCTGCTATTCGCGGCTATCCGCCACGGCTCGCCGCGGTCCGCCGCCAGGCTTGCGCAGGCATTTAAAATAGAGTCGTTAGGTGTTTGCCAGAAGGCAAGCCGTATTGACAGTCAGCCGCAGCCGTGGATTTAATCGTTAGCCGAGTCCCAGCCTATAACTTCAACCAAACACCCTGAGAAATATCCGTGAACAAGACCGAGCTGATTGAACACATCGCCAAACACGCCGACATTTCCAAGGCCGCCGCCGGCCGAGCACTGGAATCCATGATCGGTGCCGTCAAGACCACCCTGAAAAAGGGCGGCTCCGTTTCCTTGGTGGGCTTTGGCACCTTCGCCGTCACCAAGCGCGCTGGCCGTACGGGTCGCAACCCGCGCACGGGGGAGGCCATCGAGATCAAGAAGGCCAAGGTGCCCAAATTCCGCCCGGGCAAGGCCCTGAAGGATGCTCTGAACTAATTGCGTTGTCCGAGCGCGGGGCGCATGTGAGGGGTGCTTAGCTCAGTTGGTAGAGCAGCGCCCTTACACGGCGTAGGTCGGCGGTTCGAGCCCGTCAGCACCCACCACCCTCCAGCCCCCGCCCGCTTCGATTCAAGCCCGCATGCGCGGGCTTTTTCATGCCTGCGGCAGCAGCAAGTCCACCTCCACTCGTGTGCCCGCCTTGTCGCTGTGTAATTGCAGGGAGGCGCCTACCCGCGCCGCGCGCTGTCGCATATTCCCCAGCCCTCGCCCTTCGCGCGCGCCGGTGCGCAGGCCTCGGCCGTTGTCGGTCACTGTCAGACGCAGGCGCGCCGGATCGCAGTCGTAGCGCGCGCTGACCTGGATTTGATGCCCCCCCGAGTGACGCAACGCATTGGTCAGTGCCTCCTGCACCAGCCGCAATAACTGCAGCCCGGTCGTCGCCGGCAGAGGCGGCAGTTCTGCCAGGTCCAAGGACCATTGCACCTGCACTGGCGCCGCCTCCAGCCGCTGGTTGATTCGGTAGCGCAAGCTCCCCAGGGCGTCGGCGAGCAGGGCCTGCGGCGCTGAGGCGTCGATCAGGATCCGCATGTCGTCGATGCAGTCGTCGATCAGCTCGCGCACCTGCGCGGGTGGCAGGGTCTGGTCGTCCAGCAGGATGCGGGCGCTGGCCAGGCTGGAGCCTAGACCATCATGCAGGTCCCGCAGAAGTTGTTCGCGCTCCTCGGTCCGGGCATGACGGCGCTCGAACTCGAGAATCTTCTCGTGCTGAAGGCGCAGGTCGGACTCCGCCGCCGCCACCTGGTCGCGCAGGGTCTCGTTGAGGTTGGCGCTGACCGCCAGTGCGTTGGCCATCCTGCCGATGATGATGCTGCCCAGCGTGAGCAAAAGGATCCCGTTGGCCAGGGGCAGCGCCATCGGCTGGTCGAAGCCGCTCGGCGTTGCCAGCACCCAGACGTCGTGCAGTCCGCAGGCCAGGAGCGCCACCAGCGCGGCCAACATCAGTACGGCTGTCCAGGAGCGCTGGGCACGCACCCAGGCGCCGATCACGGGCAGCAGGTAGAAGGCAGTGAGCGTACCCGGCACAGACAGCAGCATCGCCCAGTCCGTTCGGGCGCCGGTGAGCGCCACGAAAACTGGCAGGGCCAAGCCATAGGCCACCAGCCACCGCTCCAGCCCGGGCTGCCGTTGGTCAAAAAAACTCAGCAGCGCCAAAATCATGATCGGGATCGACGCCAGCCTCGCGGCGGTGAAGGCCCATTGGACCCAGAAGGCATCGTCGTGGACGGCGATGCTGGTCGCATAAAGATTGCTTGTCGCCCGCAGCATGCAGGCCAGCCCGAACCACAGGAAGCCCCGACGCTGTGGGCTGGCATAGCGCAGGCCGATGAAAAGGGCCAGAACGCCAAATGCGGCCGTCGCCCAGCTGATCGCCATCACCAGGTCCTGGCGCCAGAACTGGGCCTGCTGGTGCCGCTCGTCATAAAGGGTCTGGGCAGGGCCTACGAGCACCCGCGACAGTCCATTGGGCTGCATGCTGTTGGCGAAGACTTCCACCTCAATCTGGTTCACCCCTGGTTGCCAGACCGCGTTGGGGGCTTGGACAAACAGGGGCGCCTGCGCGCAGCGCAGGCCTTCGAGGGGGCCGGGCGCGCAGCTGCCCAACTCGTGGCCGTTCACGCGAATCGCGGCCGATCGGCTTGCCTTGACGACGGACACCGCAAGGGGCTCGTCGAGTTTTTCGGGCAGGGTCAGCGTCACCCTGTAAATGACCCGCTCACCAGCCGGAGTGAATTGCCCTCTTGTAAGCGTGTGAGGCAGCGTGACCCGGGTCTGCTGGTCGCGAATCGTGAGGGTTGCTGTGTCAAGTTCTTGAATGCCCACCGCGCTGCGGGCTCCCGCCATCCCCTGCCAGAGGAGGGCGCACCCCAGCACCAGCCAGCAGGCCAGGCGTTTTGCGTTCACAGGAGCCCTTGCGCTCTCGCCTTGCCGACCGCCTGGACCTGAGAGCGGACCTCGAGTTTGCGGTAGAGGCTGCGGATATGTGACTGCACTGTCGACAGTGAGACGCCCATGTCGTGTGCCGTCTCCAGATAGGACATTCCCAGGGAGATGCATCTCAGGGTTTGCAGTTCTCTTTGTGTGAGCCGCACCTGAGGCGTGGCCTGCCCCGACGCGTCAGGCCGGACCAGGTTGAACAGGTAGCGCGCCAGCGAGGGACTGATCGGATAGTGGCCTTGCAGTACTTGGGCGATGGCGGTCGTGAGCGAGTGCAGCGGGTCGCTCTTGTGCAGGTACCCGCGCGCGCCCTCGGCGATGGCGTCGACCACGCTGCGTTCACTTGACAGCGTGGAGACGACCAGT
>JACCEB010904386.1_pt1 | contig 10320 bp, 10 predicted proteins | sample 7454761 | NCBI WGS metagenome assembly JACCEB01 (sample SAMN15323454, study PRJNA562643) | freshwater metagenome | isolation source: river surface water | place: USA:Blue River Watershed | collected 2017-08-18 | reverse complement strand
TTTTTCACAACAATATATTAAAGCCATTTCATATTTTATATTTATTCTAGTATTTTTCATTTGAACAAGTTTTTTTAATAATTCATTGGAACCTTTTATGATTATCATTTCAAAAATGTTTTGGTAATTTATATCAAATTTGTTTTCAATAAAGAATTCAAACATTTTTTCATATTTTTTTGTATCCTTTACATTTAAGTTTTCAACATAATAAGAAAATAGTTCCATATCTTGAAAAAAAAATGAATTCGTATTCATATTTGACTGATTAATGTACAAATATTTAAGAATTTCTGCAGAGCCAAAAAATAATATTTTATTAATTAAATCAGATACCTTGTTTTCAATGTAATATTTTCCAATTTCCATTTTAATTAAACTTTCAAATGCAATTACATTATCTAATTTACAACACAAATGAAATGTTTCAATCCAAATCTGTAAATTTTTATTAGATAATTTTTCTTCATTCGATATTTCTTCTTGTAACAAACAAGATATGTTTTTTTCTAAACATTCATTATCAGATTTTTTTTTATTAATATTTAATTTATCTAATTTCTTTGATTTATTTTTCATATTATAATAAAACTTATTATAATATTTTTATAATCTTTTTTATAAATAAAATTCAAATAAAAAAAAAATATTTCTAAAAACAAAAAAAACAATATTTCTAAAAACAAAACTCACTCTATTATATAAAAATGTCTTCGTTTGATTCGGAACCATACAGTATTTTTATCGCGTTCTTAGAAACATTAAAGGCAAAAGAACCAAGTGGTGTTAAATGTGCTAGACTCGCATTTTTATTATCATCTCTTATGTATAATATATTAGGGTTTTTTAATGAAGTTTTTGTTCAATCGGACAACTTTTCAACGGAAGGAGTTTTGATATCTGAACCTTATTATGAAATGAAAATTCATTGGAATTTGGTTTTATATGGTTTATCACTTATCAATGAACAGTACTTACAATCAGATAAGGCTTTAGCAGATTATATTAAAAACAATATTCAATTTGTTATTGTGAATCCAGAAAAATATGAAAATGCGAAAATAGCCATCCAAAACTATTTATTTTACAGATATAAAGATGGTTGGAACACACCTTTTTCACCAACACTTTTACCAAACTACCCAGAAACAATTAAAATAGACCAAATCCAAGATATTGCTCATTTCTCGAATCCAAAAGGTTTTACACTTATTGAAGGACAAAATGTAGGAGGTGGAGCGTGGAAAAGTGTTGTTGAACCATTTAAAATAGACCCTACTATTGTTCAACACTTTGAAAGCATGTATCAGGTTCTAAACTTCAACGCAGAGATCCAACAAACTTTTAATAAAAGTTTAAATCTAACAACATCTGAAAAAGTTATTGCTGAATTCTGGGAAGGTACTGAAAACCACGTTGCTCCACCATTATTTTGGGTTGTTTTTCTAACCTATTTGTTCAAATCATCGGAAACAAGTGAATATGAAACACAATGCAGATATTATAACTATTTTTGTAGTGGTCTATTTGCAACTAGCATAACAGTTTGGACTGTCAAGTTTGATATTATGCAAGCCAGACCAATTCAAACAATAAGAACAATAAAGGGAGTTCCTATAACATATCATAATGGAAAACAAACCATAAGCGATTTATGGAATTCATATGTATCAACTGTTCCACTTGGATTTCCAGACTATGTTTCTGGACACTCAACTTTTTCAAGTTATGCATCTTTTATCTTCAGAGAACTTTTTGGAGATGAGATATTCGAAAACGAAGTTCTATTAGATGAACAAGGCATGATGCTTTTAACAGATATGTTAGAAGGAACATCAGCCCCATACGACCTAAGAACATTGACTGTCCCAAAAGGAACAGTTTTATCAGATGGTACAGTCCTTCAAGAACCCGAACCACTTAACTTATTAACGTGGGCTCACGCAGCAAATCAATGTTCTTTATCAAGATTTTACGGTGGTATTCATTATTTAACGTCTTGTAAAATGGGAACGACTATGGGAAAATATATGTATGAAAACACCAATTTAGAGATGGGATTTACCCTAATCAAGAAAGGAACCTAGGGTTCCTTTCGAACCTCCTATTTTAGTGTGGAACTGGTTGTGAAGAGGTTTTTGAGAACTTGTTCATAATCAGAAAGGAACCTAGGTTCCTTTCTGAAAAAATTGAAACTTATTACGCTTGGAACAAGTGTTTTTTATTTATTAATTATTTAATTTAATAAATTATTATATTAAAACCAAAACTTTTACGCTTAATTTATCCTAAACGCTACCAGATAACAAAAATGTTACAACTTACTTTAGATCAAATTCCAGAGTTTCTCAAGTCATCTCAACTCTTTGAAATGATGGATTTTAACGATTATGATTCAGAATTCGTTTATGTTCTTGAAGAAAATTTTAAAACAACTCTTTCTGTTGAAAACGACGATGATTTTGTTCATCTTTTGAAAACAAATGACTATTGGATGGTTAAAGATGTTCCTTTTACTATGTATGACTATGTACGATCTGTACCAGAATACAAAGAATGGAAAAAAAATTTGTTGATGTCAAATCCAAGATTGAATCTTAGTGATTTTGATGAAATTTACAAGGCTGAGACGAAGTGTGTTTATATTGCAGACCAAGATTTTATTGAAGAAAGTAATTATGAGTCTGAATACGATGATTTTTTCAGAAAATTTAATGATTTCCAGAACCAAACAGCCTATATGGCTCTTACAGGAAATTTGACAGGACTCAAATACTATGTCGAAAGACAAATAAATCCAATAGACAATTTACCTGTTGCAATGGCTATTTATAGTAAAAACACAGTTGCATTTAATTATTTAATGGATTGTGGATATCCTATACTGGATGAGTATGTTGCTTTAATGGCCGCTTATTCCAATGATGTCTCAGTTTTAAAAAGACTTTATGAAGAGGGATTTATTTACGCTAATGATGTAGATATGTATCCTGCTGAATTATTAGCATTAACTCTTTTTAATAATTCTATTGAAGCAACTAATTTTCTACACGAAAAAGGTTTCGTACTTACGATGATTGGAAGAGATTTATGTATTTCTAAAGAAAATCAAGAAGTATATGAATTAGTATTTGGAAATAATCAAGACATGTTAATTTATGGAATGATTAGTGCTAGGTCAATACCTAGTTTAAAGATGATTAAATACTTTCATAAAAAAGGTGTTGAATTGGGACCAATGACGATGCGTACAAATGTAATCACAGACCTTGATTGTTTGAAATATGTGCATGAGAATGGTTGTCCCTTTGATATCAACACTGTTTATCAAACAATTGCATACTCTGATATCGATTGCGTAAAATATGTGATTGAAAACGGAGGGTTCTGTGGTACTGATTTACTTGAATTTGCTGCAGAAAATGATTTTCCTGAATGCATAAAATACCTAAGAACATTAAATTATCAATGGAACATAAATGTATCAGTTGCTGCAACTAAAAACGAAGATTTAGATGTTTTGAAATATATTCATAAAAACGGATGTCCTTGGGATATTCGAACATCAATGGCTGCTGCAGAAAATCAAAATATGGAAATTTTGAAGTATTGTCATGAAAATGGTTGTCCTTGGGATGAATCAGTTGTTAATACTGCCGCCAAAAAAGGGTGTATAGAAACACTAAAATATGCAATTGATAATGGTTGTCCTCACAATAATTCAGTGATTGACTATGCAATGTGTTCATTTACAATAAAACCATTGAAATTTCTTTATCAACGAGGTTATACTTGGACAGAAAATTCTTTAAGATCGGCGTTTGATGCTTGTAATATAGAAAATTTTATATTTGCTCTTTCTAGAAATTGTCCATACAAAGAAGAATTATTTTTAGAAATAAAAAATTCTACTGAACCAAATAAAAAAGAATTTTTTAGAACTTTGAAAGAGGAAATAATCAGAGTAAAACAAATCTCAGACAAAAAAACTGATTCTTTAAAAAGAAAATCAGACGAAATGTCTTAAAAAAATCATAAAAAATTTGCAAAAACAACCAACCCTATTATAATTTATTTTTTATCTAATCATCTTCCAATAAATCAATTTGAATTGAAACGACTCCTCTTGGTGTTCCATCAATTGGTTCAACTCTAACACAAATTATATATTGTTGTGTTTTTCTAATAATATTTGGTTCAACACCATATGACCTTGAAAGATTATTTATAAGTAAAGACATATATGCAGGTCTTACATTTTGATTCGGTCCGATTGTGTTGTCTAAAAATTTTTGGTAAGTATTTTCTTTTATTGAATCATACCAAACGGTTCCATCTGGAAGAGTAGCAATTATCCTTGCTGAATCAAACCCTCCTGAATTAATATTTTTTACTATTTGATCAAACATTTTTTTGCATTCATTCCAAAAATATTCGCTGTAAGTGCTTAGAAAAAGGAATGTTGTTACACCAGGATTAGGATAATCTGGTGAATAATAACCTGAAACAGCCAAATCGACATAGGAATTCAAAATATTTTTTTTAATTTCAATATCACTCATCTTATATTTAGTTTATAAATTTTTTTCATTATTATTCATCTAATTTAATTGAAAAAGCATATATACCTAAAGGCTCTATTGTGTCTGGACCAACTCTAGCAGCAACAGTATATAATTTTTCACCTGTTCTTTGTAAAACAGTTTCATAAGCAATTTGAGTTGGACTTGTTAAGACAGACATAAACGCACCTCTATTATTTTGATTTGGAGCAATGGTTCCATCTAAAAACTTTTGGTAAGTATTTTCTGCTTTAGAATCATACCAAACTGTTCCATCTGGTAAAGTAGTAATCAAACTACAAAGATTTAGTCCATTTGAATTTATGTTTTTAATGTTTTCGTCAAACATGTTTTTTGCTTCAGTCCAACTAGGTTCATCTAATTTGCTTAAAAAATTTGCAATTACAACAACATAAGGAGGATAGGTAGGAGTATAATAACCTTCAGCAGACAAAGCGACATAACTTAATAAAATTTCTTGTTTCGAAGCCATTTATATATTAATTAATTAATATATTTTTTTTTACACCATTCTATATAAAATATGATGAATTACTATTTTAAATAATGAAAAATTAAATTTATTTGTACTTAAAAAAATGTTTTATGAAAAAATAAAGTAAAAAAATATTTTTTAGTTAAAAAATATAAAAATAAAAAAATAAAAAAAATGTTTCAAGATAATACATATAAAATAATGATTATAGAATATGTTGATATGTTAAGATTTAGTTTAGCAGATATTGGAAAATCAATGCTCATATTTTTTTTATTTCATTTACCAACATTTGAATTATAAAAAATAAGAATTATTAGAATTATTATCTAATAAAAAATTATATTATGCCTTCACTTGTGTTTTCGCAAGATTCACTTATTGGAAAATTTGTAGTAGATGAAACTAGGTTAGCAGTAGAGTTCGTTGTATCTGAAACAGGAATAGAAAATTTAGATTTGTATTTAAGTGGTGTTCCATTTGGAACAGTTGTTGCCGGAATTGAGATTAAAAATCCTTTTGGAGGTGGTTTATTATTTGGTGCATTGTATTATGTTGAAAACTTTCCAAAAATTAAGTTCAGAACTGACTATGTTAATATAATTTCCAATGATACAATTGGATTTGTTGTATTGAACTTTGCATATCTAGGAGTTATTCCATTATTTAGCAATGGTATTTTTGGAGGAGATAAGTTGACATACCAATTTTCTTTCCCATATGTTGAAGTTTTAGCAGGCAACCCATTGACTGTTATACCTACGGATATAACAACTCTTCCAATTATAGAAGTATATCCTAATCCAGAACCTTGTTTTTTAGGAGAAACGAATGTTTTAACTGAAACTGGTTATGAACCAGTTCAAAACCTTAAAGATGGGGATGAAATAATTGTTTTGAACAATGGACAAAAAACAATTCAAAAAATTAAAAAAATAATTAAGTTTATTGGAAATACAACAGATTTATATTGTATTCCTTGTAATTCAATTGATGAAACAACACCAAATAATGATTTATATATTACTGGAGGACACGCAATTATTTATGAAAATAGTTTGAGACATGTTAAATGTTTGTTTGAATCAGGAAAAATAGATTTTATTCAAAAATATCAAGAAACTATTTCCGAACCATTAGAAAAAACATACTATCATATTATTTTAGATAACTGGTTTGACAATACAATTATTGCAGAAGGTATTGAGATGGAATCTTATTATGAGAATTCAATTGTAAATAAAAAAGTTTTAGAATGGAAATGTACAACTACCGATTGTATTTACAATGTAAAAAATATTTAGAATAAAAATTTTAAATTTATTATTAAAAAATAATTTTTTATTATTCAATATTTGAATTGATACCCATAATAAATGTTGAAATTCTTTCGTGAAGTGTTAAATCAAAATTTTTTTTCCCATTTATTTCTAATACAGAATTCCATAAATGAATATAACAAATATCTTTTGTTTCTGTGTATTCAAAATAGTTTCTAATTTTTTGAGTACCAATAATACTTGCTATCATTGAAAAAGTTGTATATTTTACACCTTGTAAAATTTCTTTACATCTTGATAAACAAAACATATCAAGAACACTGTTAAAATTGTCATTATCATTTTCCAAATAATTGATTTTAATAATTTTACAGGTTTTATTGTTTTTCAATGCAATATTTTCAATTAAACCTTTCATATGATTTTTCCAAGTAAAATCTTCACTTACTATTAAAAATGTTGGTTCATTTTCATTTAAGATGATAGAACCCACATCTTCTAATAATTTATTTGTCATTATATCAAATTCATTAAGTTTGCTTATATGAGTATATTCTTGATACCCAGTTTCACTGACTTTATCTGTTTTTCTTAAATGGATACCGTATGCTTTCTCACATTCAACTGGAATATTTTCTAATATTTCTTGAGATGGTTTTATAATTTTTTTTGCACACGAAATATATTTTTCTGAAAGACTTTCAATAGTCATGTCATTCACAAATTTTTTTAAAAACATTAGAACTTTGTATGGAGACAATGTTGTGGAAGGATTCGGTGCATCAATAAAATATTCGATTGGAATATTAGATACATCATCTCTTTTATTAAAAACATTAACATCTTGAAAATTAAAATATTTTAAATTGTAATAATTCATTCCCCAAGCAGTTGGATAAGTGTTATTGTTAAAAAAAACATTTGGTTTAACTCCCAGAATCTCACAAATTACACAAAACCCTAATAAATCTGTTAGTTTATCACCTAATCCATTTCTCAAGTAAATCTCAGCATTTTTTCCTAAAAAATGGTTCATTATATAATAATAAAATAAATTTATATCAAAATATAAATTTATTTCATCATCAACATAAATTCAATAAATAATTATAAAAATACCAATGCTGAAATATTATCTTAACAATATTTATAAATAATGAGTCAATTAACAACAAGTAAGATTGTTTTAAAAGGTGGTTTAAGTGATGGTTCTTTAGCGACACAAGATGGTAATGGTCGTTTAAATTTGCGTTGGAACAGTACAAGTTCGAATCCAACAAAATTTATTAAATCGAATGAACCAGCATTTTGTTTAAATATGGGAGTTGCAACAGATCCTTATTTTCAAGTTCAATATTCACAACCAGGTATAGTTGGTGAAAACATAAATTTTCAAAACCATTTATCAATAAAACAGAATGGAAATGTTGGAATTGGAACAACAAATCCAACTGAGAAACTTGATGTAAATGGAACTTTAAAAGCAACAGATATTATTCTTACTTCTGAAAATAATGTTCTAACATCAATAACAAAAAGTTTAGATGAATTAGTTGTAAATAAAGTTAAAGAGTATATCGATAATAATCTAAAGACTATTATAAACAGCCAAGAACCAACACAAATAACAGACCAAAATATTTATAACAAAGTAAAGCACGCTTGTTCAAGTGGTCAAATGATTATTAATGGGTCTTCAAGTAGTTGCAGTGGAAGTTTCTTTTATACTAGAGAAGAAGACCTAAAATATGGTTTATTTCTAACAGCATCCCATTGTGTAATAGAAATAGTAAATACATCAGTTTATAAAACGACTCAATTTTATATTACAAATCCAATAAATAATAATTGGGTTTCCATTGATACGAATCAAATTTTTTATGATGGAGTCGCTGATATAGCAATCATTAGAACATATATTGATTTAAGTATCTACCCTCAGTATGCTTTAAAAATTGCATCAGTGGAGCCAAAAACAGGTGATTTATGTTTTATTTGTGGTGACCCACTTGGTGCTGATACTGACTCAATGTCTCAAGGAGTTATAAGAGATGCTCATTACTTTGATATGAATGGTAATCAAAGTGTTGATACATTATTTATCACAAACTCGGGTTTTGGAGGTAATTCAGGAAGTCCGATTTTAAATACATCTGGTGAAATTATTGGAGTTTTTACTTTTGGGTTTAATTCGTATGAAACATTAGGAGGTGGTGCCAACTGGTATACCTTAACCAAATCATTAGAAATCCTTTTAACTTGGCAAAACAATAAATCTAAAAAATATTTAGGAATAGAATGGATAGCACCTTATGCATTTGACTTAGCGGTTTTATACGATTCTGCTAAATCATTTCCTAACCAAGGTGCCTTAATAACAGTTGTTGCTGTAGATTCTCCATTTTATAAAATTCTATCAATTAATGACTTATTACTTTCTGCAACAATTGATGGAGAAACAATAGACTTTGGTTTGTTAGAAAATCAAAGAACACCTGGAGTGTTGTACTACAAATACAATGCAAAAACGATTTCAATCACTTATATAAAAGCATCGACGAAACAAATAACAACAACTTCAGATATAAGTTTTATTAGAACTTATTCGGCAATTTCAAATTACAAAGATGGACCATTACAAGGAGGTTTTTCAACAAATATAACAGAATCAACTGTTGGTTCTATAAATAATTCAACTAAAAAAACCAATCGCAGAACTTTATCATTTTTATCAAAAAAATGATTATTTAAAATTTAATTAAATTAAAAAATAAGATTAAAATATAATCTACGATAAATGATAATAAAATAAATATTTTTTTATAATATGACTTATGAAAACATAAAAAAAAATACTTATGAAAACTCAAAAATGATAAATAGTTTGATTGAAATATATGGAGACAAAATAGACACACTCTATATTTTTGAAGGACATAAGGCAAACAGATTTGTGAAAAGTTTGTGCCCAAATGTTTATCTTCAGATCAAATTAAATCCTTCTTTACATGCATATGACCTTGATAAATCGTGTGTTTCAATAAACAGTATTTTTTATAGGGGAAAACATTATGTGTTTGTAGTATATAATGTTGATACTTTTAGTTGGAAAGAAAAATTTCCATTTAGGGAAGGAATGTCCAAAATATTAAATATATTATCGAGCAAAAATATAATTTGACAATATTCAAAAAGATTTTTAGCAAACATATTTATGAGAAGAAGGTTTTTCAAATCATTTTTTTCAAAGAAATCTGAAAATGATTATAAAAAAAATATTTCAATAAATGATGAAGAAGCGGAATCTATATTAGACTTTACAGGTAATTCATTAGAAACAGATAAAAAATTACATACAATACCTAATAAATCAATCAGTTTTGTATCCAGGTTTTTTCAATGGTTTCGTTCAATGAGTCTTTCATTTTGTGTACCATCACCTAAATAAAAAGAATAATATTTAATTATTTTATTAAATTCTTACTTTATATATTTATATAAAGTAATGAATAGTTTATCAAAAAAAAAAATAAATAATTATAATAAAAACAATAATTCTAAAAAGAAACATCTCAAATTTGTTCATATAACCAAAACGGGTGGAACTTCTATTGAAGAATTAGGACAAAAATATGGCGTTGACTGGGGAAAATTTGATATAGAATATAGGGATGCATTATATAAAAATCCAAATATCCGAAAGAAAAAAGACTGGTATCATTATCCAATAAGATACATTCCTAAAAAAGAATTGTCTAACCTAAAAAAGAAATACGACTTTTTCACTGTTGTTAGAAATCCTTATTCAAGAGTTGTGAGTGAATATTATTGTGAATGGGGAGGATACCCAAGAGTTCCTCCATCCAATGATAAAAAACAATTTAATAAAGATATTCATGATTCATTATTGAACATGAAACAATGGATTGAAGAGATTAAACAAGGAAAGTCAAGTCCTATTATGCATGGACATAACATACCT
>JACCEB011135745.1_pt1 | contig 10321 bp, 6 predicted proteins | sample 7454761 | NCBI WGS metagenome assembly JACCEB01 (sample SAMN15323454, study PRJNA562643) | freshwater metagenome | isolation source: river surface water | place: USA:Blue River Watershed | collected 2017-08-18 | reverse complement strand
CGACGGCGACCAACTTCATCGGCGGCCTGCCCTTCGAGAACAAGACCTTCCCGGTCACGGATCCCGTCGCCAAGGCCCTCGGCGCCCAGCCGCTCAAGCCCGAGACCTCCGTCAACCAGAGCGTCGGCCTGACCTGGCAGCCGACCTCCGCCTTCACGGGCAGCGTCGACTTCTACCGCATCGAGATCGACGACCGCATCGTGCTCTCGTCGAACTTCACCGGCGCGGCGGGCAGCCCGTTCCTCAACTACCTGAACTCGCAGGGCCTCTTCGGCACCACCGGCGGCCGCTACTTCACCAACGCCGTCGACACCCGCACCCGCGGCGTCGACCTCAACGGCCGCTACACCCTGCGCTTCGACGCCAACCGCCGCCTCACGCTCACGGCCGGCGCGAACTTCAACAAGACGAAGGTCACGGGCTTCAAGCCCACGCCGCCGCAGCTCGCCGCCGTCGGCGTGACCACGCCGCTCTTCGACCTCACCGAGCTCGTCCGCATGGAAGCCAGCCAGCCGAAGAACATCGTCAACCTCTCCGCGGGTTACGATGTCGGCGCGTTCTCCTTCCTCGCGCGCACGATCCGTTACGGCGAAATCGAGTCCGTGGCGTTCACGTCGCTCACGCCGGCCCAGCAGACCGCGTTGCTCGGCGGCCGCGACTTCTACCTCGCGCCCACGGTGCCCGCCGGCGCCAACAGCCAGGTCGTGCAGACCTTCGGCGCGAAGTGGATCACCGACCTCGATGTCACGTACCGCGTGAACAAGGAGCTGACGGTCTCGATCGGCGCGAACAACGTCTTCGACGTCGTCGCCGAGCAGAACATCCGCTCCGTGGTCTCCGGCGGCGCCGCGTTCGCGGGCTCCGACAACGTCGGCATCTTCCCGTACACCGGCACCTCGCCCTTCGGTTTCAACGGCGCCTTCTACTACGGCAAGGTGAGCTGGAAGTTCTGAGCCGGCCGGGCGATTCGATCTTGCGCGGGGCGGACTTCGGTCCGCCCCGTTTTTTTTGCGGCCTTGCGGCCCGGCGGGACGGGGCCTCCACTCCCCGCCACCGTGGTGAACCCCGCCGCTGCGACCCCCGAAGCATCCGCGCCTCCGGCCGGCCGCTGGATCGGCCTGGCGGCCGCCGCCGGCGCGTTGGGGTGGGGCATCCGCGGGCAATACGGCCACGAGACCGGCGCGATGTTCGCGGGCGGGCTCGTTTCCCTCGTCCTCGTCATGCTCGCGGGCCGCGGGGCGCCGCCCGGGCCCGCCCTCCGCGCCGCCGCCTGGGGCACGGTCGCGATGGGCATCGGCGGCTCGATGACCTACGGGCAGACGATCGGCCTGACGCAGAGCGCCGGGTTGGTCGGCCGCTGGGACGCCCTCGCCTGGGGCCTGCTCGGCCTCGGGCTCAAGGGCGCGATCTGGGTCGCGTTCGCCGGCCTGCTGCTCGGCATGGGGCTCGGCGGCGTGCGCTACACGTGGCGGCAGATCGCCGGGCTGCTCGCGGGGATGGGTCTGCTGTATTGGCTCGGTATCCGGATCTTGAATTCGCCCTTCGAGCCGGCGCAGCGGGTCCTGCCGGCGGTCTACTTTTCCGCTTCGTGGTCGTGGCAGCCGGAGGCGGGGCCGGAGCTGAAGCCCCGGCCCGAGGTGTGGGGCGGCCTGCTGTTCGCGCTCGCGGGCGCGTGGGTTTGGGCCGGGTGGCGCCGCGGCGATGTCCTCGCGCGCCGGCTTGCGGCGTGGGGCGCGCTCGGCGGGCTCGGGTTTCCGCTCGGCCAGCTGCCGGCCGCATGGCACGCGTGGCACCGCGACTGGTTCGTTGCTGGCGCCGCGGCGGAAATCGCCGCGCGGATCAATTGGTGGAACTGGATGGAAACGATTTTCGGCGCGGTGCTCGGGGCCGCCCTCGGCGCCGGCCTGTGGCGCAACCGGGCGTTGATCCGCTGGCGGGAAACGGAGGCCGCGGACCGCCTGGCGGTTCCCGTCGCGTGGTCCCTCCTCGGACTCCACGTCGTGCTGCTCGTCCTGAGCCACTTCACCGCCGTCGCCTGGGCGAACGCCCTGTACGATCCCGGCCTGGTGCTGGCGGCGATCCCGCTGCTCGCCGTGGCCGGGGACCGGATCTGGCCCGCGGCACTGGTGTTGCCCGTCACGCTGCTGCCGCTCGCGGGGAAGACGCTGCGGCGGATGGTCGGGGAAGGGTCGCAGCTCGCACCCACGGTGGGCTGGTCCGTTTACCTCGCGCTCCCCATGGCCGTCGCCGTGGCCGGCGCGGTCTGGGCCCGGCGGGCGCCGACGGCGGAAACGGCCGCGGCGCGGGCGCTGCCAGTGCTCGCCGCGCTCGGCTTCGGGCTGAACTTCGCGTTTTTCCAATTTCCGTGGCCGTGGTTGCCGTGGACGGCGCGGACCCCGAATGCGCTCGCGTTCGCGCTGTGTCTGGCGGCGTTGGCGGCGGCGGCCTGGCCGCGCCGGCGCGCGGCCTGAGGGGCCGATTTTCTGCGGTTGTCGGCGAGAGGGCGGCGGGCAAGCTCGCCGGCCCTGCCATGAAGCTCTCCGTCGGTTGCACGCTCGGATACCAGATCGCCACACCCACCGCGGCGTTCACGTTCAACGTGCTCGCGAACACCGATGCGCAGCAGCGCCTGCTGGCGGAGGAGATCCGGTGCAGCCCCGAGGTCGCCACGGAAATTGTCGAGACGGCCAAAGGCGTGCGCGTGCTGCGCTGCGAGGCGCCGGCGGGCCTTTTCGAGTTCCGCTACGCCGCCACCGTCGAGGTGGCGCGGCCGGCGCTGCCCGCGGCGATCAAGGCCGACAACCCCGGCCGGCTGCCGCTGAGCATTCTGACCTACACGCTGCCGAGCCGCTACTGCGAGAGCGACCGCTTCGGCCCCATCGCCTGGGAGCTCTTCGGCAAGACCGAGGACCGCGGCGAGCAGGTGCGCGCGATTTCCCGCTGGGTCGGCGACAAGATCGCCTACGCGCCGGGCGCGACCGATTCGCGCACGTCGGCGTGGGACGTGTGGCTTTCGCGGCAGGGCGTGTGCCGCGATTGCACGCACCTCGCGATCGCGTTTTGCCGGGCGCTGAGCATTCCGGCGCGCTACGTGGGCGGGTACGCGGCCGGCCTCGAGCCGATGGATTTCCACGCCTGCTTCGAGGCCTACCTCGGCGGGGAGTGGCGGCTGTTCGATCCGACGGACGAGATCCCGCCGGAAAAGATCGCGGTGATCTCGCGCGGCCGCGATGCGGCGAGCGCAGCCCTGACAACGATCTTCGGCCGGATCACGGCGGTGCCCCTGAAGGTGAGCTGCGAGGTCGTGGCGGAGTGAGGCCGGGGAAGGCCGTTGGACACGGAGGACACGGAGGCAAACCGGAGAAACACAGAGGGAGGCGGACGGGAGATCGTTTTGGGTCCACACGACCGGTGCAGGCCGCGAACCCAACCTAGGATCCGGCGAGTCGTTTTCCGCTGCCCAGTGCATTGCCCGGCGATCCCCGGGACCGCGCGCCCCCGCGAAAGTCAGGTCCGTGACCCGTGAGTTTCCGGGCGGGCAAAAAAAAATCCCCGGCCTGGCGGGCCGGGGACGGAAGAGCAACGCGAGCTCAGTTCGAGGCCATCGCCTTGCCGGCGGCGGACAGGCGGGCGATGCGCGTGGGCAGGAGCACGTAGAGGGCGCCGTCGGGACCGCCGATGACGTGGCGGATGCGGCCGAGGTCCTTGAACATGATTTCCTGATACACGACCTTGCCGTCCTTCACCTCGAGCCGGCGGAGTTCCTGGGCGGCGAGGGTGGCGAGGAACAGATGGCCCTGCCACTTCGGGAACTGGCTGCCGGAGTAGACCGTGAGGCCGCAGACGGCGAGGGACGGCACCCAGTAGGTCACCGGCTGCTCCATGCCTTCCTTGGCGGTGAGCTCGGTCATCGTGGAACCGTCGTAGTTCATGCCGTAGCTGATGACGGGCCAGCCGTAGTTCCGGCCCTTCTGGACGAGATTGAGTTCGTCGCCGCCGCGGGGGCCGTGCTCGACGTTGAAGATCTGGCCGGTCTCGGGGTGGATCACGAGGCCCTGCGGGTTGCGGTGGCCGTAGCTCCAGATGGACTTCATCGCCTTGGGGTCGTTGACGAAGGGGTTGTCCGCGGGGAGGCGGCCGTCGTCGTGGAGGCGGTGGATTTTGCCGTTGGGCCGCGAGAGATCCTGGGCGTGCGGGCCTTGGCCGCGTTCGCCGATGCTGAAGAACAGGTAGCCGGCGCGGTCGAAGGCGATGCGGCCGCCGAAATGCACGCCGCCGGCGGGGCGGTAGAGGTCGAGCGGGGCCTGGAAGATCGTTTCCTGCTGCACCAATTGGCCGCCGGCGAGTTTGCCGCGGATGATGCGGGTCATGCTGATGTTCTTGTCGGCGCCGTCCTTCTGGAGGTCGGAGAACGCGAAGTAGAGCCAGCCGTTTTCGGCGAAGCGCGGGTGCGGGACGACGTCGTAGAGGCCGGCCTGGCCGCCGGTGTCGATCGCGGGCAGGCCGCCGATCGGTTCCTTGGCGACCTTGCCGTTCTCGATGACGAAGAGTTTGCCCTTCTTCTCGGTGACGAGGGCGCGGCCGTCCGGCAGGAAGGCGAGGGACCAGGGTTCGGCGACGCCGTCGACCCACGTGTTCAGCTGGAAGTCGTGGAGGGCGCTTTTGGCGACAACGTTGTCGGCGGGCTTGGGAAACTCGATCTGGCCGCGGGCGAAGGCGGCGCGCTGTTCGCGCATGTAGATGACCATGGCGCGGATTTCCTTTTCGGGCAGGGAGGCGCCCCACGCGGGCATGCCCTTGTCGGGAAAACCGTTCCGGATGCTGCGGGCGAGGCTCTCGTCGTCGCCGCCGTTGATCCAGATGTCGTCGAGCATCGAGGGCGCCTGCGCGCCCTGCATCTTGTCGCCGTGGCAGCTGGCGCAGTGCTGGGCGTAGGTGGCGGCGATATGGTTGGGCCGCGGCTGCTTCTGGGTCTGGGCCGGGAGGACGGCGGGCAGCAAGGCGGCGGCGAGGGCCGCCAGCGCCGCGCGGGAGGCGGGGGAGGAACGGTGGGGGGACATGTGGGAGAAAGGGAACTAAGGGGCCGGCGGCCGCGGCGCAATCGCCGAGGCGGGTTCAGGCGAACTCAAGCCGTTGAGGGAGCTTGGCTGAAAGTTGAGAGCAAAACCGTTCGGTTTTTCAGGCTGTTGGCTGCGGCGGTGTTTTCCGTGGCTCGGCGAATCGGTCTCTCAACTCCCAACTTTCAAGGAGCCTCTGAAAACCTGCGGGTGATTTGGCAGTCTGCGGAATTCGGCCCTTGGGATTGCCGCAAAGAAACTCAAAATCCGCAAAATCTGCGACCGAGGCAGCCGATTTTTGCGCTCTTTGCGCCTCTTGGCGGCAATCTGCCCTCCGGCGCTGGGGCAAGAAACTCAGCCACGCGTTTTTCAGAGCTTCCTTTACTTTCGACTGTCTTATTCCGCCTCAGACGGCGGGGCCGTTTTCCCGGACGCGGGAAAGCAGCCACATGCCGCCGCCGAAGAGCAGGAGCAGCGCCAGAATCGAGGCCCGCGTGCCGGTGAGCAGCGCCGTCGCGCCCATGAGCGTCGGACCGATCACGGAGGCGAACTTGCCGACCATGTTGTAGAAACCGAAGTACTCGCCGCCTTTTTCCGCCGGGATCAGGCGGGCGAAGTACGAGCGGCTCAGCGACTGCACGCCGCCCTGCACGAGACCGATGACGACGGCCATGACGAAGAAGCCGCGCGTGGTCTCGAGCTGAGTGGCGAAAACGCACACGCCCGCATACACCGCGATGCCGAGCATGAGGCCGCGTTTGGCGCCGAATTTCTCGCCGATCCGGCCGAAGGCGATGGCCGCGGGAAACGCGACGAACTGCGTCACGATGAGCGCCGTCAGCAGCCCCGCCGTGTCGAGGCCGAGGGCCTTGCCGAAGTCGGCGGCCATCTTGATCACCGTATTCACGCCGTCGATATACAGGATGTAGGCGGCGAGAAAGAGCAGGAGCGTGCGCTCGCGGCGGATCTCGCGGAAAGTGGCGGCGAGTTGGCGGAAGCCGCGGCCGAGCACGGAACCGCCGCCCGCGGCGGGCACGGCCGGGGTCTCGCGCACCCAAAGCAGGCAGGGCAGCGTGAAGACGAACCACCAGCCGGCGGTGAGCAAAAACGAGAGGTTCACGGCGGCGACGGCGTCGGCCAGGCCGAACGCCGCCGGCTTCGCGACCATGAACGAGCAGACCGCGAAGAGGGCGCCGCTGCCGACGTAGCCGAGGGCGTAGCCCAGAGCCGAGATGCGGTGGTAGTGCTCGGGCGCGGCGACGTCGGTGAGGAGGGCGTCGCTGAACATGTTGTTGCCGGAGAAGCCGAGGGCGGCGGCGGCGTAGAGGCAGGCCGCGAGCGCATAGTCGCCTTTGGCCGCGAGCGGCAGGGCGGCGGTCGCGGCGCAGCCGAGCAGCGTGAAGCCGAGCAGGAAGCGTTTCTTCCCGTTGCCTTGGTCGGCGATGGAGCCAAGCAACGGCGCGAGCAGGGCGATCACGAGGCTGGACCCGGTGTTGGCGAGACCGAGGTACCAGGTGCTGCGTTCCGGGGTCATGCCGGGCACCGCGCTCCAGTAGTCTTTGAAGAAGATCGGGAAGAACGCCGTCATCACGACGATCGCGAAAGCGGAGTTGGCCCAATCGATGAACGCCCAGGACCAGACGGCGCGGCGGTTTTCGGTCATAGGGTGCGGGGCGGGTTCGGTGATTCCAGAGGGGGGCAAAAGGGCAAGCGCGGACCCGGATCGGCAGGTCCGGCGGCGCAACCGGCCTGCAACAGATGCGGGGATACCTAAGGGATTTCCATATATCTCTCAAGGGGACGTCCGGGCCAACCGATGCCAGCGGTGCGCCCGGAATCGGTTGGCCGATTTCGCGGCCCCGTCTGTGTCGCCCGCGAGCCTGCGCTTCGGGGGTTCAGGCGGCATGTTCCCAATCCGTTCCCGCCGTTTTCAAAATCCTGAATCCCATGTTCTTGCCCAATCTCAAATCGACCCTGAAGCACCTGTTTTCCGGGGTTTTGGCCGCGGCCGGCGTGCTGCCGGCCGGCGGTGCCGAAGCCGCTTTGGCGGACCGGATCGCGCGGCTGGAGGAACAGTTGGCGCGGATCGAGTCCCGGCTGGCCGCCGCGCCGACCCCGGTGGACATGGCCCCTGCGATCAAGGAATTCCGCGATCTCTCGCAGCAGCTGGGCTGGGACGGCAAATCTCCGCTGACGGTCGTGAAAGCGGCCGGCCGGGAGCAGAGACTGTCCGTCGGCGGCTACGCCCAGATCCAGGGCGAGTTCGGCGATTCGCCCGACGTGCGCTTCAACGGCGTGGGCGACCGCTTCCAGCTGCGCCGCATGCGCATCACGGTGAAGGGCGCGTTCCAGGAGAACTTTGAATTCACCCTTCAGCCCGAGTTCGGCAACAATTCCATTTCCGGCGTGAGCGGCTACCGTGCCCAGTTCGCCGACGCGACGATCGCGTGGACCCGCTACCCGGCCTTAAACGATCAGGTGGGCCAGTTCAAGACCCCGTTCGGTTTCGAACAGCTGCTGCCCGACACCAAGGTCTTCACCGTCGAGCGCTCGCTGCCCAACGACCAGCTCACCGTCAGCCGCCAGATCGGTATCGGAGCTTCCGGTACGCTGCCGGGCAACGTCTTTGCCTATTCGGTCGGCGCCTTCAACGGCAACGGCGTGAACAACGGCGGGAACGACAACGACCAGTTCATGTTCGCCGGCCGGTTCGCCGCGACGGTCTGGTCGAAGGCCTCCGGCCGCCTCGCCCTCGGGGTCAACGGTTTCACCACCCGCGACACCGGCGCCTTTGTCGGCCGTCGCACCGGCGTCGGCGTCGATGTCCAGGCCGCCTTCGGCCGCTTCGACACGCAGATCGAGTTGCTGCGGGTGCACTCCGACCGCCTGCTCGGGACCGACTTCACCGCCCACGGCGGCAGCGCTCTCGTCGGCTGGTACTTCGTGCCGAAGTCGCTCCAGGCGATCGTGCGCTACGAACGCTACCGCGCCAACACCGCCGTCGCGGGCACGACGAGCGACGGCTGGGTCCTCGGCCTCAACTACTACGTCAAGGGCGACGACATCAAACTGGTCTTCAATTACCACCTCGGCGATCCCGCGGGCCCGCTCTCCGACCAGGGCCGGTTCTTCTCCCGCGTGCAGGTCGCCTTCTGATTCCCGCTCCGCCCGATTCCGCCAACCCCTCCCATTCATGAATTCCGTTTCCCTCCTCCGCCGTCTCGTCTTCGCGGCTGCCGCCGTCGCCACCGTCGCCGTATCCTCCCAGGGACTCGATCCCGCGCTCCAGTCCAAGCTCGACGCCAAGGCCAAGGAAGTTGCCGGCTGGGCCGCCGACCCCGTTCTGGTCGAGGCCGCCCGCAAGCAGAACGCCGCGCCGCCGGCGGACTATGCCGCGATGACCAAGGAAAAATGGAAGGGACTCACGGTCCTCGATCCGTTGGTCCGCGGGCTGGCGAAAAATCCCGTCGGGGCTTTCCTCAAGACCAAGCAGGGCGATCTCCTCACGGAGGCCTTCGCCTCCGATGCGAAGGGCGCCAAGCTGGGCTTCATCGCCAAGACGTCGAACTGGTCCCACGCCGGTGCGCCGAAACACGAAGTTCCGATGACCGGCAAGGTCTGGTTCGGCGCCGTCGAGGTCGACGAGTCCACCGGCAAGCAGCAGATCCAGCTCGCGGTGCCGATTCTCGACGGCGGCAAGCCGATCGGGTCGCTCGTGGTCGGCGTCAGCCTCGCCGGTCTGAAATCCTGACCGGCCCCGGCCGGCAACCTGGCCGCACCGCGGCCGCCTTGTTTCCCGATGTTCACCACCGTCCGTTCCCGTCTGCTGGGGTTTTCCTGCGCCGCGATCCTCGCGACACTGCTGGTCGCGCTCGGCGCGGGCTGGCTCGTGCGCTCCGAATCGCACCGGCACGCGGAACTGACGCGCCATATGACGGGGAACTACCGGGTCGCGCAGCATTCGCTGGAGCGGATCGTCGCGACGCAGTCCACGGTGCAGATTTTGCTCCGGCTCAAGGACGCGGACGAGCTCGAGGCCGCGCTGAAGCAGTACGAGGCGGCGCGCGCCGCGATGACGGGCGCGCTCGAGGGCTTCCCGGAAGTGAAGCCGCTCGGCGCCGAATTGTCGGCGATCGGGCAGCTGATCATCGATGAAGTGCTGAAAGCCAACGCCTCCGGCGCGCTCGATCTCTACGTCGGCAAATTCAACCCGCAGGTCGACCGCGTCCTCGCCGCGCTCCGCCTGCGGACCGAGGTCGCCGACCGGGCGGGGGCCGCGGAACTGGAAGCCACGGCTGCGGCGACGCGGCGGCTGCTGCAGCTCTCCGGCGCGGCGATCGCGGGGCTGGTACTGGGCCTGTCCCTTGCGGCGTGGCGGTTCCAGCGCGCGATCTCGCGGCCCCTGACCGCCATTGCTGGCCGGCTCGGCGGCACCGCCGATTCGCTCGCGCATCTTTCGGGCAGCATCGCCGAGACGAGCCAGACCGTGGCGGATGGCGCCAGCACCCAGGCCGCCTCGCTCGAGGAAACCGGCGCTTCCCTGGAGGAGATCTCGGGCACGATCGGCCGCAACGCCGAGAACGCGAACCGCGCGAAACACCTTACCGGCCAAACGCGGGCCGCCGCCGATGCCGGCGCGGGCGACGTCCGGAGCATGACCGAGGCGATGGACGCCATCCGGGTCGCCAGCGGCAACATCGGCAAGATCATCAAGACGATCGACGAGATCGCGTTCCAGACCAACATCCTTGCCCTCAACGCGGCCGTCGAAGCCGCGCGCGCGGGCGAAGCCGGGCTCGGGTTCGCCGTCGTCGCCGACGAGGTGCGCAGCCTCGCGCAACGCGCGGCCCACGCTGCGCGCGAAACCGCGGAGAAGATCGAGGATTCGGTGCAGAAGAGCGAACGCGGCGCCACCATCAGCGCGCAGGTGGCGCAACGCCTCCACGAGATTGTCGGCAAGGCCCGCGAAGTGGACGACCTGGTCGGCGAGATTGCGACCGCCTCCGCGGAACAGAGCCAAGGCATTGTCCAGGTCAAATCGGCCGTGGGCCAGATCGACCAAGTCACGCAGGCCAACGCCGCGGGCGCGGAGGAGACGGCTTCGGCCACTTCCGACATGCACAACGAAGTCGAGACGCTGCGCCGGGCCGTCGGCGAACTGCGCGCTTTGATCGGCGGGATCGGGGCGTCGGCGCAGGCAACCGCGGCGGAACCCGCGCCGATCCGTCCGGCCGCCGGTTCTCCCGCGCCGGCGCGGCGTTTCG
>JACCEB010455337.1_pt1 | contig 10321 bp, 9 predicted proteins | sample 7454761 | NCBI WGS metagenome assembly JACCEB01 (sample SAMN15323454, study PRJNA562643) | freshwater metagenome | isolation source: river surface water | place: USA:Blue River Watershed | collected 2017-08-18 | reverse complement strand
GACAGAGAGTATCTTTGGAACAATTGCCGACCAATAGGAAACAGCCGAGGGAATAAATTCACTTGGTTTATCTGCACCCCCTGCAAGTAAGTTACGTTCCCTTTCTAACTCTTGAGAAATCTTCACACTCTGCTCATAAAGCGCCTTTAGATTTGTTGTTGCATCGGAACCTTCAGATTTCCTGATAGCGCCTTCAATGCCACTCTGCAGAGATTGAACCTGAGGTAGCAAATCTCTTTCTAACACGCGCTGCGCTTCTAGCCTTTGCTCGCGATTTTCGGTCAGCAAACCTGCCTCGTCTTGAGCCAAGAGCAGATCAAGAGAATTAATCGCCTTAAGTTCAGTCCTTTTTCGGTCGATATATCCGAAGTAGAAAGCTGCAAGAGTCATCACCATGGTGGTGTAGCCAAAGGCAGGGGGAATTCTCTTGAGAAGGTCTAGGTCATAGCCAAAGGCCCAATTAGCGTAAAGGCCAACGCCAAGGCCTCTGACTACGCCCGTGCTTGCCCAGACAAATACGCATCTCCAGATTGGCTGCAAAGTCCTAACCCGCTCTTTAAGCAAGATACTTTGAGCAAGATAGAGATAAAGAAATCCTGCTAACTCGCCAGCCAAAGCAATCATTGCTGCTCGCGCTTGGGTTACCTCATTAAAAATTAGTTCACGTTCAATAGATACCAGGTACCCAAAAGGAAAAATGAGTAAATAGGTACGGATAGAAACTGCCCATCGTCCTGTTGCAGAAAATCTAAAGCTTTGGATATATGAATTCACTTAACAACAACTTTTCCTTGCTGCCACATTCGCACAGCTAGCACTCGGGGATTGAAGTCCTCATCACTTTTAATCCCAAGGCTCGCAAAGGTACGTTGTACCAAAGTTTCAGTCGCACGAAGGGATGTGCCACGTTTGCGAGCAATCGCAGCATTTGTATATCCCTCGGCAAGGAGCAATAAAATCTCGCCTTGCGTAGAACTAATAACAATCCGATCATTTTCCATCTCAGGACGTGCATGGTGCGTCGCTGAATGCGATATCGAATCTTCCACAGCCCCTACTAAATTTGATATTGCACCCAGCTCTGATTTAACGAGGTAGGTCACACCTTCTGGAATAGCCACTCCATTAGGGATAGCCAGGGCTGGGGAGGCATGGGATGTCAGAACCACCTTGCCCACCCATGGGTGTTCCTTCTCAATAAATTGCAGCAGGTCTGCGCCACTCGGCCCCACAACCCCAAAGTTCAAATCTGTAACAACCGCATGGGGATCAAAGGAGGCGACTCGCTCTATCGCTTCAGCAACTGACTTAACGGCCTCAACCTGAAAGTTTGCACCCTCTAGAACCTCGCGGAGCAGGTTGAGAGTGAATTCCTCATCCTCTGCGACAAGTACTCGTGCACGAAAGCCAGTGGTCATCGATCTCCCAAGGTCTAGGAGTTCAGTTTAGGCGTGCACCTTCGTGAAAATAAGCCACTAGTATCGGTTTTTACCTAGCAGCAATCAAGGATTGAACCCACTCAAGATACTTAGCTCGGCCAACCTCGGGAGAGAGATGGGCATCAGCAAATTCTCTTCCTCGCTTAGCTAAATCAGTAAGTTTCTCTGGCTGCTTACTTAACTCTTCAATCGCTCTGGCCAAAGCAAACGGATCTCCCGCTTCAACCAGTTCAGCAACACCATCTAAGAACTTCCAGGTTGCACCACCACGGGGCACAGCAGCAATCACAGGGCGCTCGCTATACAGATATGAAGTCAATTTGCTCGGAAGACTCATTTCAGTTTGAGTGGCTCTCTCATTTATGAGAAGTAAATCAGCTGCGGCCAAAAGCGAAGAATAGTCCTCATTTGAAACAAGAGCCAGCATCGAAACATTACTCTTACCTTCACTTAAGAGCTTTAAGTCTTGCTCCTGACTTCCGTGGCCGACAAGAACTATCTGGATTGAGTAATCACTAGAAATCAAATCAGCCGCCGCAACAACATTTGCCAAATCTTGTTTAAACCCCATATTGCCGGTGTGAAGAACAATAAAGTCATTTGAAGACCAACCAAATTTACTTTTAGAATGAGTCTTATCACATTTAGCTAATTCACGAATCTGGTAATTATTGATAAGACTTGTCCTTGAGCGAAAAGCAATTCTCGAGTTAACTAAACTTTGCATTTGTGGTGAAATAACCACGACATTGGAAGCTCCTCGAATTACGAACTTTTCAATATTGGATACTATTAAAGAAACCAAAGATCCGCCTCGCAATCCAGACTGCTTTGCCCCGATGCCAGACAAATCTTGGACAATAACGCCAAATGGTATTCTCAACTTTCTTGAGAGTACTTTGCCGACAAGACCAGAAGCTAAAGACGGAATTATTGCCAATACAACTTCATGCTCCATTTTTTTAGCAAGAATTTCCTTTGACATGCGATTCAGATTCCTCCATAAGGAATATTCAAACCTTATCCTCGAAACAATATTCATCTTCCCAGGAATAAAATGACTAGCTCGCGTAATCTTCGTGTCTTTGCGGGAACTCGTTCCCTCGCGAAAATGAGAATATTCCTTAGGAACCTTCCACCAAGGATAATGTGGTAGCGATGTAAGCACGTGAACGCTAAAACCCTCAGAAGAAAAAAACTCTGCCAAATCGGTGGAGTAGACTGCAATTCCGGTAGATTCAGGCCAGAAATTTGTAGAGATTAATATCATAGTAACGTACTATATCGCCAATCCCCAGTCGCAAAACTATGGTCAGATAAATCTCTACTAATGGAGATAGTGATAGGAAACAGAAGAAATAGATACTTCAAATGATAGAACAAAAGTTCTACACATATTAACACTAGTCAGTTCACGAGGCGCCTATGGCGGACCTGTGAGAGTTGCTCTTGAGATTTCCAGGGGGTTATCTGCAAGGAATATAGACTGCAAGATTATTTCTGGGAAATTCAAGAATGATATTTTAGATTTTATTGGGCTAGAAAGAGAGCATTTCCGAGTATTTCCTTTAATGAAGAAATTTCCCTTCAGTTCACTATTCGGCCCAACTATGTTTTCGGTTTTGAATAGAAACATCAAAGCTGCATCTGTTGTACACATACATTTTGCTCGCGACCTTATACCTTTTATAGCTGGAATTCTTGCTATTTTAAGAAAAAAGAGACTAATAATTCAAACACATGGAATGATTAAATCAGACGACAGAATTTTGGTAAAAATCATTGATAAACTTATTACGTTGCCAATTGCTAGCAGATGCGACTCTATTCTCGCACTCCAAAAATATGAACAATTTGACTTAATCAAAGTGGGTTTTAATCCACAAAGAATCTCAATAATTGAAAATGGAATGCATTTTCCGAAACTATTCCCTAATTTAGAAATGAAAAGCACTCCATTTAAAGTTGGATTTATCTCGCGTCTCGCACCAGTAAAGAATGTTAAAGTCTTAGCTGAAATTGCTCAAATATGCCGAATCAATAAGCTCGAGGTGAAATTTTTTGTTTACGGACCCGATGAAGGTGATCTAAATTGGTTGATAGATTACATCAGTCGACAAAACATGGGCGAGTACCTCTCTTATGGAGGCACCCTTAAACCCAGCGAAACGCAGAAAGTTCTTGGAGAATTAGACTTGCTTCTATTACCGAGTCATTATGATCCCTTTCCAATGATAGTTTTAGAGGCACTAAGTGTTGGTTGTCCAGTACTAGTTTCTCCTTTATGTGGTATTAGTAGGACTTTATTGCTTATCAACTCATCCTATGTGTCAGATTCTTTAGATGCACATGACTTTTTTTCAAAATTGGTTGAGATTATGAATTCTAAATCAACTAGTAGACAGTCAATCCAAGACAAAGCTCGGGAGCATTTCTCAGTTGATAGTGTTTTAGATAAACTAATTAAAGTCTATAGTACATGATAAGAGAGAATGAAAAGAAGAAGGAGTTTCTCTGGATTGCAAATATTCTCGCCCCCTACAGAATTCCAATCATTCAAGAATTGTCAGAACACTACAAGGTAACGGTGATGGCAATGGCTCAGTCTGAAAAGAATAGATCCTGGTCCGCAGGTGATTTTTCGGGAGATTTTGATTTAATTTTTGTTAATTCAAAAGTTTTTTACCTATTTGGCGAATCACCACTCTACTATTCATTAATCAAGACATATAACATACTAAAAAGCCAAAATCCAGATGTAGTTTATTTGGATGGATATGAAAGCCCAGCTTACTTGTCTGTAATTTACTTCTTCAGGAGAAAAATTAAGACCCTCTTTCTTCTTGGATTTCGATCTACCGAAGATTCTGCAAGATTTCACTCGAGAATTATTGATTACTATAAATTTCTTCTTATAAACCAATTTGATAAAATTGTGACTGCTGGTATGAGTTCGTCAGCGAAATTAGCCAGTATTGGAATAGAACGAGAAAAGATTTGGGAACTATTCAATCCAATTGATGTGGATTTTTTCGTGGATAAGAAAAATCGAAAAATCAGCTCCGTACCGGGCCATAACTTTCTTTATGTCGGCCAGCTCATACCAAGAAAAAATCTTGAGACGATAATTAATTCTTTTGCAAAGATTGCCAAGCCAGATGATACTTTGAGAATTGTTGGCGAAGGAAATCTGTCTGATGAACTCAAGTGTTTTTCTAAGAGATTAATTGGGAAAAAGATTGAATTTTTGGGGTCTAAAACCCAAGTAGAGCTAGTGGATATTTATGCGATTTCTGACACTATAATTCTTGCGAGTTTGTCAGAAGTTTGGGGTCTCGTTATCAATGAGGGCTTGGCTGCTGGTTTACAGGCCGTGGTCTCAAAAAATATGGGAGTCTTCGAATTGGTCAAAAATATGAGAGGCGTATTTGAATGCGAACTTGATGTTGAGTCAATCTCTAATGCTATGACTAAAGCCAGGGAAAACTATTCAGGGAAAATCTCTTCGCCAGAAATCTTAAGGTACTCTGGTAAAAGATTCGCTCAAATACTTGTTGACAAAATCAAGAATCTTGACTGACTCGGTTTTCTTTAGCCGAACGAACAAGGATTCTATTCCATGTAATTAGAAGAATTGTAAGAATCCAAGAGAATGTATCAAAATGAGTAAATGAAGATATCGGTTCCGTAATATTCAAAGCAAGATAATAAATAAACAGCAAGAATATTCTTGTATCTCGGCTTGTGAGCCCAACAATTAAACCAACGATAATTGGAATAAAGAAAATCATTCCAACTATTCCACCATCCCACCAAATGCCCAGCCATAAATTATGTGGTGAACTTGTCGTTCGAGGGACGTAGGACAAATACTGTTGAACAAATTCCGGAAATTGAATTTGTGATGAGTAGCCCTGGGAGTCTAGTAGATGCTGTCTTGTTTTCCTCCAGAGGTATCCTCGAAATGTAATTCTTGAATCTTCTAGTTCATAAAATACTGGGATTATGGAAACGATAAGAACGCTGCCAGCCAAAAATCTCCTAGCATGGAGACTGTGGATTCTAGAAGCTAATATGCAAATTCCAAGAGCTACAATTGGAGATCTTCCACCTGCTAATATTGCAAGAATCCCATAGACGCAAACAAAGAAAAGTCGTTTCTTCCCAGAAAAAGCAATCAGTGATACAACACATAAGAATCCAAAGAAGACGCTAGTTGCATTCCCAGTAGTGAATTGTCCAACGAAGACAAGTTGACCCGGGAATAAACATTTGTCAACTCGGCACTCATCCCAAACTTGATTTCGGCCGTATATTGCAAGGAAAATTTCCAAGCAAAGAGTTACAGTTAGTATCTTCTCAATATTTCTCTTGATTTTCCATGAATCTGCATCGGTGCTGGCGAAAAGAAGTATATAAATGAGCGATTGTAAAATCGTCTGAATGACGAGAGAGTCCCTTTTGAAAGATTGAATCAAAGCATTTATTAAGAACGGTAAAATAATGAAGAGTACTGGGTTGAGGTAGATGCTTCGTCTCATTACAGAATCTATCCATATGAGAAGTGCAATCGTTATGAGTATTACCCCCATTAATTTTGATAATAATATTTGGTATCCCAAATTTTCAGCATTTACAAAATTTTCAGTTGAATTTGGGCTTATAAACCAAGCCATATAGGCAGGGAGCATCCCTGCGAAATATACTAAAGCAATGAAATTTGACTTTAGATTACGAATCATTCTGTATTCTTCAATCTAAAAGATTGCATGCCGTAGGACCAAATCCTAAGAAATTCCAAAAATATTGTAAGTGCAATGACCCGGATGTCGAATATTTGTTGTCTAAAAAGTCGGAACAGAACTTTAGGTGGCGTGCCAAGGAAAGTGCCCGCTAGTTTGACGATTTTGCCCAATAGTTTATCGTCTCTATGTAATTCAGCTTGAATAGCTCCCGTCCTGAGGTATTTCCTAGCCATGAATAAAATCGATAAGCGATTCTGTTCCGTGTGCTCATATACGATGGCATCCGAACTAAAGGATATCTGATCGTGTCCAAAAAAAGCGGAGATTTTCGTAGATAGAAACGTATCCTCACCACCTAACATATTGAATCTTTGGTCGAAAATTTCTCCCTGAATTTTCTTTCGCAGTAAGGTAAGATTCAGCCCAAGATTCCCGGAACTCAAAAATCGGGAAGTTTTGGTCTTGTGTCCTAAGTTATTATGGCTAAAAAACGGACATTTGATTTTCCACCCAGTGTAATTGTGAAAATCAGGGAAAATTGGTCCAACTATCGCGACTGTTTGACGTTCAATTAATTGAGTAACGAGGTTAAGTAGCCATTTCGATGAAGGATATTCATCATCATCGATAAATATCAGAATATCGTGCCGTTCAGCTGCAAGCCTGATCAATTCATTACGAGCCCAAACGTAACCATCTTTGTTTTCTTCGATGTAGTCTATCTTCAAGGGTATTTCTAAAAAATTGAGATCATAACTTAAGGCCCCAGTGTTCAGACAAATCACTTCTAGCTCACAATTTTCGGGTAACTCTTGCGCTGCTAAAGCCTTGAGTAATTGAAGAAAGTATTCTCTACGATCTCGAGTTGGTATAAGAACGGCAACCTTTAACATTACAGCCTTTTCAATACTGCCGTTAAAAAAATACTAGAGTTCCACGTTAGTGCGAGAATAATTGAACGTATATTCTTGAGTTTTTCAGTAGTATTCATTTGATTGATCCACAACTTAATTGCTGATTTTTTCTCAAAGCGAATTTGTTGAAGTTTCTGAGAACTGAATCCCGAGCCCTCATAGACAATTCCTAGAAAACCCAATGAAATTGGTTTGGAGGTCGACAGTAAATGCAAGGTTAATAGATAGTCGGCACATAACTGAAGATTTGTATTGTAATTATGATGCTCAAATATACTCGCTGACAATATTTGTGCTTGGTGACAGTAACTTGATTTTCCGGTAAGTAAAGTATTCAAACTTAAATCCGTCATTGTTACTTTCATCTGTGTCTCGGTATTGTAATAGTCCCATAAGCCGAGGTAGAAGGTATTCTTTTTAAGAAAATCAATGGTTTTAGAAATGGTATCCAAAGACGCGACTTCATCACCACAGTTCAGAAAATGGATATAGGGTTTTGTCACATGCATAGTGGCTTTGTTCATCGCATCGTAAATACCATTGTCTTTCCCAAAGATATGCCGAAAGTTTAGATTTGAATTAGTTTCAATCTTCACAAATTCTCTTCTATCCGAGCCATCGTAGAGAAGAATTTCCCAGTCATCGGAATTCACATCAACTTGACTCTGGAGTGACTCTATAGTTTTTTCTAATCTAGAGTAATCATTTTTCATGACAATAATAGTGCTAAGCATCCTTTAGATTCCGTTTCGCTCGCAGGTACGTGAATGGAATTTGAAGCAAAAGAAAGGGCAAAAGCCAAGTCGAGTAGATAGAGAAAGCATTAAGGTTGTTAGTAAAGCCTAGTAGAGTAAAAAGAGTTAGTCTCACTACAACACAATGAAATATTAGATTGGCTTGATACTGTAGATCTTCCTCCTTCACTGAGCAGATACCCGCGTTGATATTATGAAAGGACTGAGCGGCTAGAGTGACAGCAATCAATAAACCAAATGATAAAGAAACAAGAGTCTCTGATGTCAAATAATTCAAATAAATTGATAAAAAACAAAAAGCAATCACGGACAAGGAAATTCCCTGCATAAGGGTACCTTTAACCACTTTGGCGTAGTTGATTGTCTCTTTACGGGCAGATTGATTCCATATTTCCTGATAATCAATAGCAAGTATTGACATTAATGAGGAGAGCGCAAGAACAGATACGCAATAGATGGCTTCTTTTGAATTGTCGAGATTTGCTTGAGTGATCCATAACCTGTCCCACTGGTAAAAAAGTCCTAACTCAAAGGCAATGTATGAGAAGTATCTTGCGGTATTTTTTGAGGATTCTATTTTCACTAATTTTGCTAGAAGTCTATTTTTAATAATGAAAATGAGTGCTGAACTAACATTTACTGTGACAGAAGAAACAAGTCCAAGTAGAAGTACAATTCCCAAGTTAGAAATGTATCTACTTGCCAATAGAATTATTGCTGGTGTGATGAAATGCTGAAGCGCAGTGAGAATGTAAAAGGTTTTTTGTCTTGACATAGCTAGATATGTTTTTAGCACAAATATTGCAACAGCATTGACACATTGAAAAAAACAGATTAAAACAATTATTGAGTTAGAAAAGTCATTATGAAGGAAACACATTAATGTGCTGATCAGAATCATGTAGAAGAAGAGATTTCGGGCGACATCGACGTAAAGACCAATTATTTGTCCCCTGAATCTTAAAATATCCTTGTTTGAGTTCAAGAGATTGACTACTGATGCAAATTTTCCAAATTCTAATAGGGCGTAAACAGACAACAAGAGGGGTAAAGTTGAGACTAAAACTACCCCTTGAGATCCATATAGGTTATTCACTATGGCAATTGTAAAAATCTGAGAAATTGCTCCCGTACCAAGAGTTACAAAGCGAACCATTTTGCTGGACTTAAGAAATGAGCCGCTGCATCGGAGCGAGAATTCTCTCAAAAAGGACACGCCTTAAGATACAAGGATTCTCAGCTTGTGTGTGAAAATTCTTTATCTTGGTATGTTGGGTTTCTACAGTGCTCAGGTTAAAATAATCCGGTGAAAGTGAATCTTGGATCGGGCCCAAGGCATGTTGAAGGATGGGTTGAGTTTGATAAAAGTCCCAGCCTATTACTGTCCAAAGTAAGGGTCATCCGAAGCTGGCTCAGAGCAGTTGATCTAATTTCTGAAAACCACATTGTTGATTGGGATTCGAGGATTAAATACAAGAATGCGTTGCGAGTTTCACTCGGGAAGGGTTCTGTTCAATACTTCTACATTTCTCACCTTTTAGAGCATTTGTATAGGGACGATGCAGAAAGATTACTTGACAACATTTTCGAGATGCTAACTGCTGGAGGGATTATCCGGATTTGCTCACCGGATTACGATTTAATTCTAGATGAGTATCTATCTTCGAAAGATGATTCGCCATTGACCTCAGCCGATCGACTTGAGGATCGATTGCTCAGTCATCCAAGTTCAAAACCTCGAGGTTTTACTAGGGTGTCCCGCGTATTATCTGGTCACACCCATTACTGGCATCCTTTTAAGACACAAGTCTTGAAAATGCTTGAGAACTCAGGTTTCTCTCAATGCAATTTTCTTGAGTTCAGACAAGGTGAACTTCCAGATTTGCATCTGATTGAAACTAGGGAGTCCCATTCATTTTACATTGAGGCAAAAAAATGAATTCTAAATGGTGGGAGTGAGATTGTCGTAGTGAAAGCTTCAAAAAACTTCGCCTAAAACTGAATTGAGGCTTCTACCTATTCGTACTTGTGGGTTGTGAGGGACTCGAACCCCCGACCCGGTGATTAAGAGTCACCTGCTCTACCAACTGAGCTAACAACCCATTTAAACGTTGAAACGCCTAAATGCAGAGCAGACCCTACCAGCGCCGCGCTGCTTGTTTAACCACGTATCTACCGCCAAGATAGTGAGATGTCTCGCTGGGAAATACGGATAGCCGCAGTAGTTGCCGCCCTTCTTTTAGGGGTTATCCCTAACTCGGCAACGGGTGCAGAGCAAGAACCGGGGATGGCTACAGCAGTACTTGAGACTTTGGCTGTAAAAGGACGAGCTCCCAAGACTGGATATACACGTGCGCAATTTGGACCGACGTGGGCAGATGTTGATCGCAATGGTTGCGATACTCGTAACGATATTTTGAAGCGAGATCTGACATCAATTACCTATCGCACCAAGACGCAAAATTGTG
>JACCEB010795011.1_pt1 | contig 10327 bp, 4 predicted proteins | sample 7454761 | NCBI WGS metagenome assembly JACCEB01 (sample SAMN15323454, study PRJNA562643) | freshwater metagenome | isolation source: river surface water | place: USA:Blue River Watershed | collected 2017-08-18 | reverse complement strand
GACGTCAGCGGCGGCGCCGGGGGCGGTGACCGAGAGGATCTCGAAGTCGTTGCCCGCGTTGCTGAGGGTGACGAGCGCAGCGCCCGTGCCCGTGGACAGCGTGGTGGTCTGGTTACCGGTGACCTGGAGGCCGGCGGTCACGGCGTTCGTGCCGGTGATCGCGCCGCCGTTGGTCGTAACGGTGAGGTTGCCGCCCGCAGCGAAGGTGCCGGAAGCCGCGAGGTCGAGACCAGCAGCGGCCGTGACCGAGCGGTAAACGACATCGCCGGAGATCGCGGCGCGGTGGGACGTGATGGAACCGGCGGTGGCCTCGAGGTTGCCCGAGATGGAGGGCGAAGCGCCCGCCGCGCCGATGGTGATCGCACCGCGGGAAGCGCCCGAGAGATTCAGGCTGCCGACCGTGGCGAAGGAGAAGTCCGAGGTCTCTTCCAAGGTGGAGAGGTACAGACCGCCGTTCGTGGTGATGCTGGCCGTGCCGCCGATGGTGATGTCACCGTTGGCGAGGACGAAGACCTTGCCGGTCGAGAACAGCGTGCCGTCGATGGACACGTTGGTCGCGGTACCGAGCGCGCCCGTCGTGGCATAACCGATCTTGTTCAGAACGGCGCCGCCGGTGGGCAGGGTGAAATTGATGGTGTCGCCGGCAGCGATGTTGAAGTTGGTGCCGGTCCAGACGAGCACCGACTTATCGGAAGCCGTGATCGTGCCGATATTGGCGCCGGACGTCGTGTAAGACGCCGTGCCGCTCGTAGCGGTGAACTGCTGGGTCACGGGCACAGCGGCCCAGACCGGAGCAGGAAGGACCGCGAGCGGTCCGACGGCCATCGTCGCAATCAAAAGCTTGCGCAGCGAGAGCCGGACATTGGATGCATTTTTCATGAGTTTAGTGAACTATTGTGACTAGATTACGCCTAACAACCTTAAGGAAAAGGGGCGCGGAGGGCGGAGTGGCAAGCGTTAATTACGCAGAAGTCGTTGCTGTTGCTGGGTAATCCGACCCAGCTGTTGGGTGAAATTCCCCACCCTACAATCACTGGCGTACGACTTTTCCAGCTTGGAAAATGGCCAACCGCTGCTCGGAAACCCGCGCGACTGCCGTATCGCCTTGCCGCTTTGCAAACTCGAGGGCCGAGGAGACCGAGACGATAGCCCCCGGTAGATCGCCGGTTTCGGCTTGGGCAACCGCCAGCGAATTGAGGATCGTCGGGTTCTCCGGCAGATCCTTCAGGGCCCGGAGGGCGATTTCCTTCGCTTCGCGTCCGTTGCGGACGGTGTCGTCGTTGACCGTTGCGAGCGCGAACGCCAGGTAGGCCGCCACCATCGGATCGAAACGCTCCTTGAGGCCCTCTTTATATAGAGCAACGGCCAGTCCGGCCTGGCGTTCCCGATAGAAGCTGCCGGCGGCCGCGGAATACATCCCAAGACGGTCGCCCGCCGGTGCGAGCCGGATGCCCTGCACCGTGGCTTCCGCCGCCGCCGCCCACTCCCTGCGGCTGAACAGAATCTCGCCTTTGCGCAGCCAAGGCTGGAACGAGCCCGGCGATTGCGCGATCAAGGTATCGAGGTCACGCTCGCCTTCGGCGACGGCGCCGGAGGCGACCTTGCTGATCGCAAGATGGTACAGCGCGTCGGCCGGGGATTGGTTGAACGCCACCTTGAACAGCAGGACAATGGGGTTGAGCGCGACCATGTCGTCCGGCACCTTGTACGGCAGCATCTGGAGCCAAGGCGGGACAACCCGGTCGACCAGCAGCTTGTACCCGAAGGATTGTTTGAACTCATCCATCGACGCCGTCGGCCGGGAAAGCCGGAAATACTGCTCGATGAAGTTCTCCTCCGAGATCATCGCAATGTGGGTGACCTGATGCTTCTGGATCAGCTTCGCGGCTTCATCGTAACTGCCGGCCGACAGGATCTCCGCTGCCGCTTTCAGGCCCGCGGTGTTTTCCCAATAGAGCGTACCAAGCGTCCGGATCCGGCCGTAGTAGCCGATGCCGGTCGAGCTGTTGGGGTTGGTCAGCAGCACGATTTCGGCGCCCGGCGAGGAGGCGAGGAGGTTGGCGGCAATATCGCGCGACAGCACCTGATGGGCATCCTTCGGGGCGACGCGCCGGGCCTCGACGTCCGATTGTGCCTCCAGGTGCCGGGCGATCGTCCACGGCAAAAAAGCGGCCCCGGCCACGGCCAAAATCGCTATCCACCGGGTCCGCAAGGTACGTGAACCCACAAAACCGGCCAGCAGCACAATCAACAGCACCACTTGCGGACCGCTGGCGTTCAGCAACCAGCGCGTCTGGATCCAGCCCATGGCGGTAAACAAGACCGCCGCCACCGTCGCAAACCAGACCAGTGTCGAGGCCCGCTCGCGTTTCAGCGCCAAAAGAATCGCGGCCACAATCAACGGCAGGTTCTCGGTTCCAAAGACCCGGAAAATCGCTTCCAAGGGCACGCCCTTGACCGTCGTCCAGATGGGCAGGAATTCCTGGATGCTCTTGTGCAGGTTGGCGAGGAAGGGATCCATCACGACGAACACCCTTTCACGGCCGACCAACAAAATCACCGGGACCACAAGCACCGCGCCAGGCGGGCGGGCCAGGGCCGGCCAGGGAAACGGTTTCGCCGCACCGGGCGCGGTCAGCCACTCGCCGAGGGTCGCAACCGCCGAGGCCCCGCCCCACCATGCCAGGCCATACAGGGCATGGTTCGACTCCAGCCGAAGACCAAGGTGGTTGGGGAAGTACTCCACCAGATACGCCACCACAGTACCGATGCCGCCGATGCGCCCCCAAAGGCGCCATAGTTCGGGGTCAAAACGTTCCCCGGCGGCGACGGCAGTGCGTCGCCGCACAACCAACGTGACCAGGGCCGCTACCCCCGTGATTGCCACCGGCGGCAACGTCGAAGCGGCGCTGATCCATACCCCGAAGACGCCGCTCAAAGCCGAGACCCAAGCTCCGGCCCGGGCCGTTTCCGGGGAAGAAGGCAGGAGCGCGGCCGCGTTCGGCCTTCCGGCGAGAAATCCCCCGCCCATCATCACCATGCCGAGCACGAGCCCGAAGACGGACACGGTGAGCAAGCCATGATGGTCGACGTAAGTGGGGAAGAATCCCTCGAAAATCCGGGGATGCCCCACCATCGCCAACGCCACCAACACCCCGACCGGCGTCCCGGCCCAGTGGGCGGCCAAGGCCGAAAACAGGCCGATCACGACCAAAAACACGACCGAGGGCAGCCACAGGGTGGCTTTTTCCATGGCCCGCGGGAGGGGTTCGCCGGTGACCTTCTGCTGCAAGATACCGGCCGTGGCGATCGTCCATCCCCATCCGGAATTCCAATGCACTTCGCGGCCGTGGACGCCGTTGTCGATCTTCGTCCACCGCAGGCGCCCCTGCTCGCCTTCCGCCAGCGACAGGGCGTGCCGGACCCACGTTTGCGCATCGGCGGCGAACGAGGGGAAGGGCTGCACGAGCGGCGTGGTGGCGGCGGGCGCTCCCCGGAGGCCCAGGGCCCCGGCGATGCCGAGGTAGCGCTCGACCAGCCGCGCGTGGGAATAAAGCACGCCCACGATCGCGATCCACAGCGGGATGAGCACAAGCCAACGGACACGGGGCGACTCTTGGGTCAGGAGCATGGCGCGAAGGAAAAGGATAAGGCGAAGGACGACGCCGGACCGGAAACGGATGCGCCGCCCGGTGCGGCACTCCGGCGCCCGAACAACGGCGACGCTCTCCTTCGTAATCCGGCAGGATTGTCGTGCCCGGCTCCCGCTGCCGAGCCAAAAGTGGCCGCGGCAGCGGCGGGACCCCGGCCCGGCATTCTTCAGTTGCGTTGAACTTCCGCCCCTTTAACAGGTCACCGCCTTTCCCGAATGACTGTCTTCCGCTCTTTGTTGGCCTGTCTGTGCTTCGCGGCTTGGGCCGGCCCGGTTTGCGCCCAAGAATCGGCCCCGAGCTCGCCGCCGGTCCTGCGGCAGATCGCCATCGCGGAAAGCGTCGAGGCCGCCCAGCAGCTTGCTCCGATCCCGGGCGGCGGATTCCTGGCCATGCCTCCGATCTGGGCCGGGAAAATCGACGGCGCGGAGTTGCACAAACGTCTGGCCAACGCGGAAAACCGCCCGGTGAACGAACAGTTGTTGATCGCGGTTGCCCAGGTCATCGAGGCCTTTCTGCGCAACAGCGGTCTGCCCTCCGCCACCGTCATCATCCCGGAACAGCGGATCACCGACGGCCTGCTCCGCGTCGCCGCCCTGCCCGACAATACCTCCGTCCTGCTCAAGCGCATCGTGGTCGCGGATTCGATCGACGGCGCCAAAACCCTGCCGCCGCCCGGCAGCGCCGGTTTTCTCACCCTGCCGACGAGCCTCGCGCAGGTCGACCGCAAGGAACTCGAAAAGCGGCTCGCCGGCGCCGCCGACCGCATCGTCGACGACCGCCTCCTCGCCTCGATCGCCCAAGTCGTGGAAACGTTCCTCCGCCAAAACGATTTCCCGCTGGCCACGGTCCAGATTCCCGACCGCCGCCTGGACGGCGGTACGCTGCGGCTCGCCGTGCTGCTCGGCAAGTTCCGCGAGATCCGCATCCGCGGCAACCGCTGGTTCAGCGAGTCCCTCCTGCGCAACAAACTCGATATCCAAAGCGGCGAGGTGATCCGCATCTCCGATCTCGAGCGCGCGATCAATTGGACCAACGCCAGCGCCTTCCGGAAAATCCGCGCCCACATCGACCCGATCCCGAACACCAACGAGGCCAATCTCATCATCGGCGTGGACGAGCGGCTGCCGCTCCGGCTGACGGCCTCCCTCGACAACGGCGGCAACGAAGCCATCGGCGAAAAACGCGGCATCGCCGGCATCACCTACGGCAACATGTGGGGCCTCGACCACGACCTGTCCTACCAATTTGTCACCACCGACAAGTACCCCGTCTACCGCGGCCACGGGCTCAATTACCGCGCCCCGTTGCCGTGGAAACACACCGTGCACGCCTCGGTTTCCTATTCGCGCGCCCGGCCCGAGTTCTACGACGGGCTGTTTGTCCAGGACGGCGAGAATCTCAACGCCGACCTTCGCTACAGCGCGGTGCTGCGCCGCGGCGAGAACCCCGTCGAGGGCTTCCTCGGTCTCAACTTCAAACAATCGAACAACAACCTCGAATTCGGCGGCAGCGAGGTGCAGAGCTCGAAAGCCGACACGTTCCAATTCACGGCCGGCGTGTCCGGCGTGCGCCGCGATCGCCACGGCGGCTGGATCCTTTCGCTCTCGCTGAACGGCAGCCCGGGCAATCTCAATTCCCGCAACACCGATTCCGTCTACGGCAACGTCCGCATCGGCGCCAACCCCGCCTACGTTTACGGCAACCTCTCGCTCCAACGCGTGCTCGCCCTCGGCAAAGGCTGGGAACTGAACGCGCGCGGCGTGCTGCAGAAATCGAGCGCCAATCTGCTCTCCAACGAGCAACTCTCGATCGGCGGCGCGGCCACTGTCCGCGGCTTCACCGAGAACACCTACATCGGCGACGAGGGTTTCGTCGCGAGCACCGAAGTCGCCACGCCTTACTTCAAACGCAAGCTGCCGTTCGTGTCCGCCGCCCGGCCGCCGATCGACTACCGCTGGCTCGCGTTTTTCGATACCGCCCACGTGAAACGCAAACACGTGCTGCCGATCGACCGGACCTTCGACCCGCTGGCCAGCGTCGGCGTCGGCCTCCGCGCCAGCCTGCCGCCGCACCTTCAGCTCACCGCCGACTACGGCTACCAACTGGCCCGCATTCCGTTCGCGGAAGGCCGCGGCCGGTTGCACGTCAAACTGCTCTTCAGCTATTGAGCGGACTCCGCCGCCCGGTGCGTCTTCACCTCGGCCATCATTTCTACGGCGCCGGCAATCTCGGCGACGATTTCATGCTCGCCGGATTCCTCGCCGCGCTGCGGCGGCTCGCGCCCGGGACGCATTTGACCTGCGCAGTGCCGTTCGACCGCGCACCGTTGACCGCGCGTTTCCCGGAAATCGAATGGCTCCCCTACTCCGCCGAAGCCCGCCGCGCCGCCATCGCGGACTGCGACGCCTGGGTCGGCCTCGGCGGCTCGCCCTTCCAAAGTGCGCAGTCCCGTTGGTTCATCGACCACCTCATCGAAGACGCCGCCTGCTGCGCCGCCGCTGGCAAACCGATGGACTACCTCGGCGTCGGCGTGCAGACCGCAGCGGAACTCCGGGCCCCGGGCCTCGCCGCGCTCGTCGGGCAGGCCCGCCGCATTTGGACCCGGGATGCGGCCGCCGCGGAACGTCTGGCCGCCGCCGCCCCTACGGTGCCGGTCCGCGCCGCCGCCGATCTCGCGCACCTCTGGTTCCGGGAAACCCCGCCGCCGGCCGCCGTGCCCGGCCGCGTCACCCTTGTCGCCAATTTCGATTTCGGCCCCTGGCCGGGCCGCGACGCCTGCCTCGCCGCCATCGCGGCGCTGCCGGCCGGCGAACGCTGCTGGCTTGCGCAGGAATCCCGGCCGTTGCCCGGCGCCGAGATCGCGTTGCACGGCGCCTTGCCGGAGGCGGAGCGCCGCCGGTGGCAACTTGCTTCCCCCGAACAAGCCGGCGCGCCGCTCGCGCAGGTCCAATCCCGCTGGCCCAGCGGCGAACGGCTCGTCACCGCCCGTTTCCACGCCGCCTTGGCCGGAGCCTGGGCCGGTTCGCGGATCACCGTCCTTGCGACCAACGAGAAACTGCGCGCCGTCGCCCGCGACCTCGGTGTGCCGGCCCTCGCGCCGGACGCCGACCGCGCCGCCGTCGACCGCGCCCTCGCCGACGCCGTTGTGCCGGCCAAACCGCTCGCCGCGGCGGACGCAGCCTGGGCGGCCTGCGCGGAGTTCGTGCGGTCCGCTGTTGCGCCGGGACGTTGAAGTATCGTAGGCAGAGCGGTTCATGCCGGCTCTCGCGCTCTCTTTCGCCTTTCTGCTGTTCGTCACCTTCGTGGGACGGGCCGCGTTGGCCGGATGCCGGTGGCAGGGCGGCGTGCTGCGCTCCTGGCTGCTCGCGCCGTCCGTCGGCCTCGCCGTGGTCGTACTCGGCATCATGGTCTTCAATCAGGCCGGCCTGCCGATCCGCAGCTTCGCCTGGCCGCTGACGCTCGGGCTCGCCGCGGCCGCCTCGGGAATCTTCGCGTGGCGCCGGCCGGTGCTGCCGTGGCGGGCCTTGGCGCCGTTCTTCGCCGTCGCGGTGTTTTCCCTCCTCTGGACGGGCTGGCCGATGCTGCGTTTCAACTTCGGCTGGCTGAGCTACGTCAACGACGACTACATCAACTACTGCCTCGCGGCCGAGCGCTTCAAGGACTTCGGCTTCTGGCGCGTGCCGACGATGGAGGAACTCGCGGGCACGGACATCGCGCAGTACTACTGGTTCATGCACGTGCCGGGGCTCATGCGCTTCGGCAGCGAGATTTTACTCGGTTGGGTTTCGGCGCTCACCGGAATTCGCTCCCTCGGTATTTTCATGCCCGTCATCGTCGGGCTTGGGCTCATTCAGTTGCTTGCCGCCTCCGCGCTCGCGTTGCACCGCGGCCGTTGGCGCCGCCGGGCGCTGCTCACCGCCGGCCTGCTCGCCGTCAGTCCGTTGTTCATGCTCGGGACGCTGTATCAGCTGATCGCCCAGGTCGGCGGCCTCGGCCTTTTGCTCGGCGCGATCGTGTTGCTCACGGGCCGCCTGCCGGCCCAACGCCGACGCCTCGTCCCGCACGTCGCCGCCCTCTCGATCGTCGGCGCGGGGCTGGCGGTGTTCTATCCCGAGGTGACGGCCTTCGCGGTGCTCACCGGAGTTGCGGTCGCCGGAATCGAGGCCCTGCGCCAACGCCGCTTCCCGATCGAGCGCGCCTCGCTGTTTCTCTACGGCATCGTCGGCGTCGTTGTTCTGCTGCGCTACAATACCCTCGCCTACATCTTCACGGTCTCGCTGCAGATGGGCTCGGGCTTCCGCGCCGTCGATCTGTCGCTTTCGCTTTTTCCGTACTTCATGATCCCGACGGGTCTGGCGAACCTCTTCGGGTTCATGCCGCTCGCGGTGCAGTACGCGGAACCCCTCACGTCGCTGACCATCGTCGCCGGCCTCGCCGCCCTCGGCACCGCGCTCTGGGCCGGCGTGCGCGGCAGCTGGCAGGGCGTGCCGATGGCGCTGCTGCTGCTCGTGCAATTCGGGCTCGGCCTGAAGCTCATGCGTTCGGGCAACGATTTCGGCCTCTACAAAATCGCGATGTTCATGCAGCCCGCGCTCGCGGCCGCGCTGGCCACGGCGCTGCTGCGCCTGCCGCGCGCCCGCTGGACCGCGCCGCTCGCCGTGATGGTCGCGGGACTCTGCTGCGCGCCGACCGCGCTGTTCTACACGAAGGCGTCGCAGGGCGAAAAATCCGGCGGCATCACCGAGGCGAAGTACGCCTCGATCCTCGGCACCAAGCCGCCGCCGACGCCGCCGGGCACGCGTCTCCTCACCGACATCAACAACCTCGTGGCGGCCAAAGTCGCCGCCCTCGAACTGCGCGGGACCGACCTGCGCTACCTCTCGCGCGACTACTACCAGCAAATCGCCCCGATCGAATTCGAGAAACTCGGCGACACGCTGATCAGTTTACACCCGCGGTTCGCCGACCTGATGCGCACCCGCGCGATGTTGGAAAAACGCGACGACCTCGTCGTCCGCACCCACGCCGCCTTCGACACTTCGTTCCGCGCGCCGGCCCTCGGCTTCGCCCAGGCGGGCAAGACCGACGCCTACCTCACGCTCGATCCGTCGCTCGGCCTCTTCAACAAGTTCAAGGCCGAGCTCGGCACGCGGCCCAAGGCGTTCTTCCGCACCCTCACCGCGGCCGAGGCGAAAAACCGTCTCGTGTTCATGCACACGGGCCGCGGCAACCACTACTACCTCGGCGACCGCAACCGCATCGCGATCTTCCAGCAGGAAGCGGATCCGTTCACTTCGCGCCAGGACATCACCGGCATGGGCCGCTTCCTTTTGCTCCGCGTCGAGCAGCCCGACGCCGAGTTCTACGTGCGTATCGCCGCCACCAAGACGTTCATGGGCGAGGGCCACACCGCCTGGTCGCCGGGCTCGCAATTGCTCGGCGCCGAGGCGCTCCCACTCGCTTTTCCGGGCAACGGCGCGGTCAACCGCATCGTCGGCCCGATCCGCCCGGTCTACCGCGACGGCGCCGCCTACCTCGCGATCGATTTCAAGGAAACCGCCGTGCAGTTCCCGTTCCGCCGCACCGGGCTCCAGGCGCTCTACAACAACGAGGTCCCCTTCGACTCCCGCAAGCTTGTCGCCTACGGCCGCGACATCTCCGCGCTCTCCGCCGCCGAGGTCGCCGCCCTGCCGCGCCCGGCGCGGCTCGCCAAGTTCCCCGACGACCTCGTCTTCGCGCGCGGGCTCGAGTTCGCCGGCATCTACGAGGACGGCTGGCTGTCGCCGGAAAGCGAATACGTCCTGGGCCCGAGCCCGGCGCGCGGCGTGGTGCGGATCCGCGGCTACGTGCCGGAGCTGCCGGGCAACCCGCTCGGCCGCGGCACCCTCGCGCTCCGCGTCGGCGGCAACGAATTTCCCGTCCCGGCCGCCACCGGCGTGTTCGACTGGCTCGTGCCCGTCGACCGCGCGACCGCGGCGACGGCGGTGGGCCTGAAGTTTTCCGACTCCGCCCCGTTGCCCGGCGGCGACGACCGCCCGGCCGGCGGACGGCTCGAACTGATCGAGGTGCTGCCGGCCCTGCCCACCCACACCTTCGAGTACGGCGTACCCGGCCGCGCGCGGCTTCCCGCTCCCGGCATCGACCAGGACGGTTGGTTCGCGCGCGAGGCGGGCATCGTGATCCCCGCGGGCGGCCGCCGCGTGCTGACGTTGAAATTCGAATACCCGGACTGGAGCGGCCAAACCACGGGGCAACTCGACGTCGCCTTCCCCGGCGGCAACGTCGCGCACCGCCAGGCGCTGCGCGCCGGCGAATACACCACCGTGATCCTGGACATTCCCGCCACCGCCCGCGCCCAGACGCTCACGCTGCGCTCCACCGCCGAATTCGCCCTGCCCGCGCCCGATCCGCGGCGGCGCTCCGCCCGTCTGGTGGTCGCCGAACTCCAGCCCGTTTCCCCCGAATGAGCGGCCCCCGCGCAGCCGTTATCGCCAAGGTCGACACCCTCGGCGACCTCGTCCTCTTCGCCCCGGCGCTGCGCGCCCTGCGCGCCGCGTGGCCCGCGACCCGTCTCGCCGTCGTCATCCGCCGCGCCTACGCCGATCTGGCGCCGTTGCTCGCGGCCGACGTCGAGTGGATCCACACCGGGATCGATCCGTTCAACCATCGGCCCG
>JACCEB010229460.1_pt1 | contig 10327 bp, 9 predicted proteins | sample 7454761 | NCBI WGS metagenome assembly JACCEB01 (sample SAMN15323454, study PRJNA562643) | freshwater metagenome | isolation source: river surface water | place: USA:Blue River Watershed | collected 2017-08-18 | reverse complement strand
ACTCGAATCTTTGCACCGAGACGTAGAAGTTCATTGACAAACATAAATCGCCCTTCAAAAACATTTTCGGTGACAAGCGCATCACCTTCGGCGATTGAATTCAAAGTGATCACAAAAGGCTGCAGATCAGTGGGAAAACCAGGGTAGGGAAGGGTTGCTACATCGACCGCACTTGGCCTGCGATCCATTTTCACTCTAATTCCATCGGGAATAGAGGTAATAACAGCTCCAGCAGAAACTAATTTCTCCAGTGGTAACTCGAGATCTTCAGCGCGGGCGCCGTGAATTGAGATATCACCACATGTCATGGCCGCCGCAAATGCCCATGTACCCGTCACGATGCGATCAGGGATCGCGGTGTGTACGGCTGGCTTGAGTGAACTAACTCCACGAATTGTGATGGTGGGCGTTCCAAGTCCTTCAATATCTGCGCCCATGGCAATCAGAAAATTTCCGATATCTACAATGTCCGGTTCACGCGCTGCGTTATCCAGAATAGTTGTGCCGGATGCGAGAACGGCAGCGGTCATAATGTTCTCTGTAGCACCAACGCTTGGAAATTCTAACTCGATTTTTGCTCCCTTTAATCCATGAGGTGCAGAAGCAATGATGTATCCATGTTCGCTGAAAGCTTCGGCTCCTAGAGCAACTAGACCCTTCGTGTGAAAATCTAAACCTCTCGAACCAATCGCATCCCCACCTGGAAGAGCAACTTCCGCTCTCTTCAATCTTGCTACAAGCGGCCCGAGAACATTGATTGAGGCTCGCAATTTTCTCACTAATTCATAGTCTGCGCGGTGACCTGGATTTTCGGGGACATCAATAGTGATGCTTTCCTGAACTTTGTCACGAGAGATAGAGCAACCTAATCTTTCTAGCAGTTCAGACATCATGTCGACGTCTGCGATGTCAGGAACATTACGAATTGTTGATGTTCCAGGTGCAAGGAGTGTGACAGCCATCAATTTCAAAACGGAATTCTTTGCTCCTTGAATCGTGACGTCACCACGTAGAGAGGCGCCACCTACGACTTTGAAGCGATCGAGAGGATGGTTTTCGGCCATAAGAGCTTCTCCTACCTCTCCCTAATCCGCGCCCTGAATTTCGCGAAGTTGCTTTCATCGCCCACTTTAATTGGCTTCATCGTAACGACTCCAATAGGCTCACCCCATGGTAAATCTGACTCGAATTTATACAAAAACTGGTGATGATGGGACGACATCGCTAGGGGATATGAGTCGAACCTCAAAAAATGACCCACGCCTCGAGGCTTATGCCACCGTTGATGAAGCAAACTCGTACATTGGAGTCGTCTTGACCATCCCGCAACTTCATGAGGATATAAAGAAACTTCTTGTTCGCGTGCAAAATGATCTCTTCGATGTTGGTGCGGACTTATGTACACCAGTCGTTGATTCACCGACTCATGAACCGCTGCGTGTGCTCGAATCGCAAATCGCATACCTTGAAGCGCAGATCGACCACTACAACGCTAGTTTGGCTCCCTTGAAATCTTTCGTTCTACCCTCTGGAACGCCAGCTTCTGCACATCTTCATGTTGCGCGTACCGTCGTGCGCCGTGCCGAACGTAGAACTTGGCAAGCAATTCACGCATTTGGAGAGGGTGTAAATAAACTCACAGCAAAATACCTCAATCGTCTCTCAGACCTTCTCTTTGTCCTGGCTCGCTTTGAGAATCGCGAACTCGGTGATCAACTCTGGGTTCCTGGAAAAAATCGCTAACTTCTCAAAATTCCCTGTGCAACCTTCACCTCATCTGAGAAAACCATAACTCTGGGGCCTTGCTTAGTCTGCGTCAACGTTGCTTTAATTCCATGCTCTAATAATTTACGCTTCATCATTTCGCCTTCAATGTGATTAAGAGGCGCAGCCACAACTTTGAGCAAGCCATATTCACTCTCATTGCCCCGACGTGACGGTTTTTCGACTACCGAACTTCCTCGAGAAAAGGCCCAGCGCAGCAGCAGAATAAGAACGCCTAGAACGACAAAGCCAGCAAATGAGGAGAGAAAAAGCGCGTTATTTATTCCACCGAGCATTGATATCTACCCCACTCACGAACTCTCGGTTGGAGTAGGCGTTGGATCGGCTTGATAGCTATTTCCGGGTTTAGGAGCATCGCTAGAACTGCGATGACATATCACTCTAATTTGACTGAGATAAACCTCAGGAAGAATCGGTTCCGAACTAACTAAGAAAATGGTGATTTGAGCTTTCTTTTCGCTTCCTTTTGCGTATGTTGAAAGGGATCCAAGGCGTACGGGAGTCGGACTTCCATCCTCAGCTCTAAATACTTTTGAGGTAACTTCCCACCAAGCGCAACCCGTTTCAGCGGCTGCGATAACGGCTCCGCATGCGAATTCCTCGCAATTTTTTACGACAGATTGGAGAGTTCTTTTCGCAGAAAGCAATCCGATAAGTTCTTTACGAGTAGGAACTTTTGCGTAGACCCCATCTTTACCCTTAAAGCCTGAAGGGGGCCACTTGGGTAGCGGTGAAGGAATTGGCTTTGCACTCTTCTTTGCAACTACTGTGATATCTGCGCCATGAGAATATGGAAGAGACGCGAAAGTGAGCACACTCGCAAGGGTTACAGCAATGATGGGCCCGGCGAACATGGGCACAATCCTGCCGTATGTAGGAGAGAATATCCCTGTGAGTCCGCGGAGAAATAAGCCTAAGAGAAGTAAGAAGCGCAACCTCGATAAGGCAGATGAACAGGACTTAGCTGCTTCACACGAGACTATTGAAGAACATAGTGAAGGCATTTACATGGTTCGACGCATCACAGGCTCAAGCTCGACAAAGCCTTATCGCTGTCCTGGTTGCGATCAATTAATCCCGATGGCTACGCCTCATACTGTGGCCTGGATAGAGCATGATGTGGAATCACGGCGACATTGGCATACTGCGTGCTGGAGTAAGAGAGATAGCCGCAGGCCTCGGATAGAAAGAACTCGAAACGCGCCGCGCTATTAAGAAATTTAGCGACGACGGCGATGCAGTAGATTCACTAGGCGCATAATCGTTTTGTCGGCAAATCCAGTCCTTTGAAAAGTCGTAAATTGCAAAGGAATATTGAATCGCGTCTTTACAACTGTACGAGGAAAAGTAAATTCCAATAAGCCTTCTGCGCCATGGATTCGGCCATAACCACTGTCTTTTACGCCACCAAATGGAACGGAGCCGATAGCAGCAAATGAGAATGCCGAATTTATAGAGACCATCCCGCAATTCAATAGTGATGCAATTTTCTTACCATTTTTCTTAGACCAGACCGCGGCGCCAAGACCATATGAAGTGTTATTAGCCAAATCAACCGCCTCATCCATATGGCGAACAGTGTTAATCACAAGTGTCGGACCAAAAGTCTCTTCGGTCATGGCTTTTGATTCTTCAGGAACATTACACAGAATGACAGGTTGGACGTATCCATCTTTCACCGAGTTTTTGTCGCCGAGAAGAAATACCCCACCTCGTTTTACTGCATCATCTATGTGTGCCTTTATCACCTTGAGCTGCGAAGGCATCGTAGCTGGACCGTAATTTGCCCCATCTTCATAACCAGCTTTGATTTGGGAAGCCATTTCAACTATTGCACGCGTGAATTGATCTGCAACTTCCTGGTGAACATAGACACGTTCCGCGCCAATGCATGATTGTCCGGCATTTGCCATTGCATGCCACAAAGTTACTTCAGCCGCCTTCTTAATATCTGCATCACGATCTACGAGAACAGGATCTTTTCCGCCGCACTCCAGAACTACTGGAGTCATGCGCTCTGCACATGTAGCAGCAACTTTTTTTGCTGTTCGAGTGGAACCGGTAAATGAGATTTTTCCAACGGCGCTTTCTGTGAGAGCGATTCCTGTTTCAGGAGTTCCAGTGACAACGGTTAAGATGTCAGCGAATGGCGCAATGCGACTAAAAGTTTCTCCTAGCCATGCACCTATTGCCGGCGTGTATTCGCTTGGCTTGAAAACGACAGTATTGCCAGCCGCAAGGGCATATGCGATAGATCCCATGGGCGTGAACATCGGATAGTTCCAAGGACCAATTACCCCAACCACTCCAAATGGAACACGTTGTACCTGTGAAGCCATATTAAACATCAAAAGTCCAGATGGGCGATTTTGCGGACTAAGAACTTTAGGGGCGAATTTTGCAGCCCATGAGATATGTTCGATTGAAATAGCGACCTCTAACTTTGCGTCACTAAGTGGTTTTCCAGTTTCGCGATGAATGAGTTCTGCAGCATTATCAATTTCTCGAGTCAGAAGCGATGCCCAATCTCGGAGCACGATTAATCTTTTTCGGAAACTCAGCACCGACCATCGTTCTGATGCCGCTTGAGCACGTGCTACACAGTCATCAACTTCTTTCGCAGTTGTGACTGGAAAAATCCCAACAACTTCGCCCGTGGCGGGGTTAAGAGATTCAAAAGTTTTCATGGGCCTCGTTTTCATGGTCAATGACTAAACTTACAGGTATGGCAGAGTTGATACGACCCAGCACAGTTCTGCCTGCGCAGCGCCGTCCCATAACTATTCTCACATCAGATCGTTTGCGACTGATAGGAGAAGTTTCGGAGCCTGTGAGTGGCGACCACTCTCTTGGACTACTTTGCCTTCATCCATTACCTACCCATGGCGGAATGATGGACAGTCATATCTACAAGAAGGCTGCAAATCGATTACCTGAGATGGCGGGCATTACGGTCATTCGTTTTAATACACGCGGAGCCAAAAGTGAACATGGAGCGAGTGAAGGTGTATTTGGAGGTGCAGTTACCGAGAAGGAAGATGTCGTTGCGGCAATCAATTATTGTTTCGATGAAGTTGGCGTGAAGAAACTTTGGGTCACAGGGTGGTCTTTTGGGAGCGATTTAGCGCTGAAATATGCACGGGATTCTCGCGTTGCAGGATTGATTTTACTTTCACCGCCGTTGAGATATTCAGAGCAGAGTGATTTAGAGTTTTGGGCGAGGGATACTCGTCCCATTACCGCGCTCATTCCGGAATTTGATGACTACCTACGGATGCCCGCAGCTCAAGAAAGATTCTCGGTTATTCCTCAGATAAAAGTTGTTTTAGTCAAAGATGGAAAACATCTATGGGTTGGAGAACCATTTGTCTATCGTGTGTTAAGCGAGATTGTTGAAGTTGTAAATCCTTCCAAACTTCCACTTCCTCTAGAGTACGAAAATTAGAATTCTAAGCATTATCTGTTTTGGGAAATACAACCTCATCCATAATCAGCAAGATTGCCGCAGCAATGGGTACGGCGAGCAATCCTCCCACGAGCCCCAAGAGCGAAGTTCCGAGTAGCGCAGCAACGATGGTTACTAAACCTGGAATTGAGAGAGAACGCTTCATGATGCGAGGCGTGATGATGTAATTCTCAATTTGCACGTAAAGCGTATAAAGAAGTAATGCAAGAAGAGCTTTACCAGGAGATTCAGTAAGCGCGACTAAGATGACGATGCTCGCACCAATAAAATGTCCAATTAAAGGAATTAATGCAACGAAGAGAATCACCATGCCCAGAGCTGCAGCATAGGGAAGCTTGAGGAATAACGACAGAGAAAAAACAAACACTGCGGCCAGCGCAGCGATGAGAACTTGGCTTCCGACAAAGGATCCGACTCTGGAAATAATCGCATCACCAATCTTTGAGACTCGTTCGCGTCGCGATGCGGGAGCAAGTCGATAGAAGATTCTGGTAACGGATGGAAGAGATGATAGGAAATAGAGAGTGAGAACCAGGACAGTTAACGTGGAGAAGGCCCCAGAAAGAACTGTTCTCCCGACCCCCAGCACTCCACCAAATGCTCCCGTGAGGATCTGCCCATCGGAGACCCAACTCTGAAATTTGCTCTGCAATGTATCGATAACGCCGTATTGAGTGTTTAGTTCTGCAAGAGTCCTATTGTTCTTAAGCGAATCGATGAGTTGTGGTGCGCTATCGATTAATTCATTTGCCTGGGAGAAGACTGGAGGAATAACGACTAAAGCAAAGAGAGTTATGACAAGCAAAACTGCAACAACAACAATTGTGACGGAAAATCCCCGCTTCATCTGCCGATTTTGAAGATATTCAACAGCAGGATTAAGGCCCATGGCTAGGAAGAGCGCGATGATAATGAGAACGAAAACTTGACTTGCAGATTGAAGAGCGCGCAGCAATGTAATTGCAACGAGAGCGCCCGAAGCAGCTAAGAAACCAAAGTAGAAAGGATGCTGGGTGTTAAGTGGGGCACCTTTGGCTCCAAAATCTTCAGTAGAGTTGGATTTCGGTGTCTTTGGTGTGACATTTCTCAAAACTCGTTTAATCCGCGCCATATAACTAGTCTAAAGCCTGAAAGAATGCATCAGTGGCACCATTCAAGTCGCAATTGCGCATCACAGGTCTTGGCGAAGAGATTTCTGCTCTCTCTAATCTGCCGTGGGAGAAACCGCTGGAGGAATGGCCTGAAGATCCCTCATTAACTGCGCAGCGTGGTATCTCTAGGCACATTGTGAGGCTTGTTAGATCCACTCCCGATCCGGAAAGTGAAATTTATGCAGTCAAAGAGACCGTAGAGGAGTTCGCTAAACGCGAATATGAAGCGCTCCGGGAACTTGGATTGAGAGGCGCTCCTTCAGTCTCGCAAATCGCGATTGTGAACGGTCGCTTTACTCCGAAAGGCGAGGAGTTGCCTTGCGCAATAGTTACAAGATTTCTACCGTATTCACTTCCTTATCGAGTTGTTCTAAGCGGCGACGTGACTCAGCATGAGATTACAAATATGGCAAACGCCCTGGCATATTTGCTTGTTCGTCTACATCTACTTGGATTTTGGTGGGGGGATTGCTCTCTTTCGAATACGTTGTTTAGACGCGATGCGGATGGATTTGCCGCCTATCTTGTGGATGCCGAAACCGGTGAGTTTCAAAAGAATCTCAGTAACGGGCAACGCGAACATGACCTAGACCTCGCACGTTTCAATGTCGCAGCAGAATTGGAAGATTTGAAGTTAGCAGGCGTTCTCTATCCAGCGATGGATCCCTTGCGAGCAAGTGAATCTGTAATTACGCGATATCGCAAAATTTGGAAAGCATTGAGTGAGCCTCAAGTATTACCTGCCAATGACCGACATGCCGTTGAGAGAGCAATGCGTTCACTACAAGATATCGGCTTTGCTGTGGAAGAGGTAGATTTGCAGTTAGCAGGTGATAAATCAACGCTTACATTCACTCCAAAATTAGTTGCGCCCAACTATCATTCACAACGACTAAAAGATTTAATGGGATTGGAAACAGAGGAGTTTCAAGCCAAGCGCATCTTGGCATCGTTTGATCGTTTTCGTTCACGCGAATTGTCCAAAACTCCAGATTTATCTGAGTCTGCGCAACGTTGGCTCCATGAAGTCTTTTACGCAGTTGTGCGTTCAGTTCCAGAAGATCTCAAAGGACGTATCGAAGATGCACAGCTCTTTCACGAGGTTTTGGAACACCGTTGGTATTTGGGGGAAAAACAAGGGCATGATGTTGGCCTTGATAACGCTACTGCCGACTACATCACAGCGGTTCTTCCGTATCGAATGGACTCCGGTGCCCCAACTCTTTGAGAGAATCGCGCCATGACGATGCCTCCGCTGCCCCAGAACTTCGGGCGCGCTTTTGACCTTAGTTCGTTGGGCAAGGCAAAGACCACAGAATCTTCGAGCACTGATGTTGCTGAAGCTACTGTCGAAAATTTTATGGCAGATTTTGTTTCGCAATCCAAAATCAAACCTGTCGTACTTCTTGCATATTCACCGCGCAGCAAAGCGTCGATGGATTTGCGAGATTTGATGGCAAGCCTATCTAAGGCAGAAAATTCGAGTTGGATTTTTGGAGCAATAAATGCAGATTCGCAGCCACAACTTGCTCAAGCGCTACAGATCCAGTCTATTCCTTTTGCAATTGCATTCATCGATGAACAACCACTTGCGCTATTCGACAAGGTATATCCGGAAGAACAGATAAAACTTGTTATCGGAAAGCTCTTTGAAGTTGCTAAAGAACGGGGACTAAAAGTCGATGTTCCCGAAATTAAAGAGGTTCCCATGGAACCCGAAGAGGTAGCGGCGCTGAGTGCGCTTGAGAAAGGGGATTACTCTGGAGCTGCGATGGCCTATCGCAATTGGTTGCAGCGAAGACCAGAGGAATCTCTAGCAAAGATTGGTTTAGCCCAATGCGAATTAATGATTCGTATCGGAGGACTGAATCCCGACCTTACGATTAAGGATGCTAACGCCCATCCGACCGATATCGAAAAACAGTTGATGGCAGCTGATATTGAGATTGCTCAAGGAATACCGAAAGCCGCCTTTGAGAGACTAATTGCTTTTGTACGAAACTCTGCCGGAGACGAGAAAAAGAAGGCGAAAGAGCATTTGCTTCTCATTTTTCAGTTAGTTGACCCAGCAGATCCCGATCTCATTCGGGCTCGAAATGAGTTAGCGAGCGCACTCTTTTGAGTAATCAAATAAATCGCGCCGAACGTCGAGATTTACAGGCGATTTTCTTTCTTTTCGGACTTGGGATTATGTGCTTGGCTCCGCGTTTGCCGGATATCAAAGCAAATCTCGATGTCTCAACAACCTACTTTGGATTCTTGATGAGTTCAGGTTCGATAGGTGCGCTATCCGCTCACTTAACAATGGGCCATATTGTCCATCGCCTTGGGGTTTATAAAGTTCTCATTTATAGCTCCACAGCTACATATATAACTCTTGGAATTTTGGTTGAGCTGCATAATCCAGAGATTTATATGATTGTGAATATTCTTTGCGGCTTTGCTTGGGCTTCGTACCACATCGCAATCAATGCTCAAGCTCTCCACCGACAATCCGAGAGTGGAACACAGATCATTCCGATGCTCCATGGTTTGTGGAGTGCCGGAGCAGTGACTACTGCATTCATTGCTCTTCTTATCTCTTCATTTGTATCGCTCAATTGGCATATCTATCCATTGATTATCATCGTATACATTCTGAAATTACGTTCAATTGGACGTCTACGTCCCATACTACTTTCAGGGAATGAAGTAACTGAAGCAGATGAAGTCGTGACTTTCCGCAAGATGATCTCGACTTTCAGTATCGATTGGGTAGTAAGCCTCGGATTCCTCTGTGCTTTGATGCTTGAAGTTTCAGTAGGAGATTGGGCCACGATCATGGCGCGACAAGAATTTGAGGTCTCTAAATCTCTGGCTGTCGTTCCATACTTTTTGTTTATGTCAGCGATGATTATTGGTCGCCTCAGCTATAACCGCATCAAGGGTGACCGTAGTGATAAGGAAATGGTCCAACCTTTTGTAGTACTAGGTGGAACAGTATTCTTAGTCTCTCTTGGTTTGAGTCTGCAACTTAAAGAAACAAATCTGTACCTGGGTTTTGCAGTATTTTCTCTCGGATTTCTTCTGACTGGTTTCGGAATTTCATTTGTTGGTCCGCTCTTCTTTGGCTATGCAAGTGCACGATCAGATAAACCTGGCGGAGTTGCGGTCGCTGAATTAGGTGCGCTAAATCAAGTACTCACATTTGTAGGTCGCGGCGTGATTTCCGTGATTGCAGGCGCCACATCTTTACCGATTGCAATGACGATTCCAGGAATAATGTTGATTTTGGTGGCTTTCTTTGTGGCGGCGGCTAGTCAACCACGCAAATAGATTTAACCTAAGTTATATCGAAGAACGCGATGACCGAATTTGCGTTCTCCAACCCATAAATAGCCATCTGCTACCCATAGAGATGATGGCCATCGTGTTTCGGTCTCACTCAGTGCGGGCCTTTTATCCGAAGTGTCGCTGCCTGTTGCGATGAATGCTGTTGGCGCAGACCCTGACATTGCCGAACCAATGGAAGACCAGTACAAGACTCGATGAAAGCTTGTATCTGCAACAAAGAGGGCCTCACCTGAAGTCATGGCATCTGCTGGCAAATTCATGGCGTATGCGACAGAACCGCTTGTAGTGGCGTCTTGTTTGAGAGTGCCCACATTCCACACCAAAATGTGAATAGCGTTATACATGCTGATACCAATTAGATATTTACCATCAGATCTTATGCGGTTCACATCTGCAGAAATAGAGAAATCTGGGCTATCTGCTTTACTAGCTGGCAGGCCTTTCCAAACATAAATCTTTTTCGCTTGCCCATCAAGAATATAAAAATAAGTATCGTCGACAGCGACTCGAAGTGCGCCGTTAAAGGTTACATTTCCTATCGAGTCCCTAATATTTAGAATCGGCACGTCTGAAGCGCTAGTTGGAATACCGT
>JACCEB012052964.1_pt1 | contig 10330 bp, 12 predicted proteins | sample 7454761 | NCBI WGS metagenome assembly JACCEB01 (sample SAMN15323454, study PRJNA562643) | freshwater metagenome | isolation source: river surface water | place: USA:Blue River Watershed | collected 2017-08-18 | reverse complement strand
GGTCTTGCGGTGTCGGGTGGAACGGTGGAGGAGTTACTGGGGATGTTGCCTGCGGACGCGGTGGTTTCGGTGGGGTTAGATTCGGCGGATGTTTTGGTGTCGTTGTTTCGGTTGCCGGCTGCGGAGGGAGAGGAGTTGCGAGGGATGGTGTCGATGCAGTTGGAGAAGGTGCTTCCGTTTCCCGTGGAGGCGGTTGTTTTTGATGCGGTGGTGGTGGGGTCGGGAGAGGTGTTAACGGAGGGAGAGGGTGGGGAGGATTGGGAGGTGGCTTCGATTTCGGTACCGTTGGGTTCGGTGGAGGAGGCGTGCGGGATTTTGCGGGAGCGTGGCGTTCGGATTGGGGCGGTGGGGGTTTACGCGGAGGAGTTGGGTTATCGGTGGAAGGGCGCTGGGGAGGTGCTGGCTTTTTGGATGGAGTTCGGGCGAGTGGTGGTGGGGTTGTACCGTGGGGGTGCGCTGGTTTGGGCGGACACGTTTGCGGTGCCGGACGGCGAAGGGGCGGCGGGGTATTTGGAGGAGGAGCTGGCGCGTCGGTTGGTGAGTGCGGAGTTTGCGGGGATGTCGTGGACGGGGTGCCGTTTGATGGTGGGAGCGGGTGCTGAGTTGGTTCGGTCGACGGTGGAGCGGATTTTCGGGCGGATGTCGGAGGGGTTTGAGGTGGGGTTGACGGAGCCGATTCGCGGGGGGTTCAAGCCGGCTTCTTGGGCGGCGGAGGAGTCGCAGGAACAGAATCGGAACCGGTTTCAGGCGGGGTTGCAGCGTGTGGTGATGGCGTACCTGCTGGTGATTTTGGGTTTTGTGGGGTATCTGGCGGTTTTGAAGCGGAGGGCGAACGGGTTGGAGCAGCGGATTCAGGCGTTGCAGCCGGTGGTGGCGGAGACGCGGGAGCGGGAGCAGCGTTGGCGTGGGTTGGCTCCGGCGATTGAGCCGGAGCGGATGTTGATTGAGGTGTTGCACCAGGTGAATCAGGCGCGGACTTCGGAGGAGGTGCGGATCACGGAGTTCACGAGTTCGCCGCAGGAGTTCATTTTAGCGGGGGAAGCTTCGTCGTATGCGGAGGCGGTTGATTACACGGAAAAGCTGAAGGGGAATGCGGATTTGACGCGGAACTTTCAGCTGACCGCTGGGAATCCGCAGATTTTGCCGAATGAGCGGGCGCAGTTTCGGATTACGGGTCGCGAGGAAGCGAAGGGTCGGAAGGCCGTTGGGAAGGGGGGCGCGCAATGAAATGGTCGACGTTGAGTCCGAGTGAGCGGCGGTTGATGGCGGTGATGGGATTGGTGGCGGCGGTGTTGTTGAATTTGGTTTTGTTCAAGTTTTGTCGGACGAAGTATCTTGCGTTTCGCGAGCAGATTGAATCGAAGGAGCGGGAAATTGCGGATTTGGAGCTGCTGGCGAGTGGCAAGGACGTGTGGTTGCAGCGGTCGGCGTGGGTTGACAGCGCGCAGCCGAGATTGGAGAACGAGGCGTTGGCGGGAAACAACTTGTTAAATGCGTTGAAGGAGACGGCCTCGAAGCATGGGGTGACGATTACGAAGCCGCAGATTGGGGTGGCGGTTCCTCAGGGAAAATCGGTGGCGGTTCCGGTGCAGTTTGAGGTGCGGACGTCGTGGAAGAGTTTGGGAGCGTTTGTGTATGAGTTGCAGGGGCCGGGTCAGTTTATGGTGTTTCAGCAGGCGCGTTTGAAGGTGGATCCGAATGACAAGACGCTGATGCTGGCGGAATTTACGGTTGCGAAATGGTTTGCGAAAAAATGAAGATTTCGTGGCAAAAGTTGGGTGGAGATTGGCGGGTGTGTTGGGTGTTGGTTCTCGCGTGGTTTCTGTCGATGGCTGCGGGTCTGGCGCAGGAGGGGGCGGGGTTTGGGGATGCCGGTTTGCCTGCTGTTTCAACGCCGGTCCCTGAGCGGTTTGAGTTTTCGCGGTTTGCGGGTTTGTTAGAAAACTCGCCGTTTGCGGTGGCGACGGCGGCTCCTGCGCCGGAGGTTCCCAAAGAGAACTTTGCGACGAACTGGACGATTAGTTCGATGTGGCAGGATTCGGCACCGGATGGCGGGAAGCGGTGGACGGTGAACATTTTGTCGCGGGATTTGCAGACGCGGATGACGGTGCGCGGCGAGGAGGCGAATGAGCAAGGGGTGGCGATTGTCTCGGTCGAGGAGAGGGATCATCCGACGAAGGCGGTGGTGACGTTGAAGAAGGAGGGAGAGGTGGGTACGGTGCAGTTTGATCAGGCGCGGATTGCAGCGGCGCCTCCGCCTCCGCCGCCTCCGATGCCCGCGGCGAAGACAGCGGCGAAGGCGACGGCACCCGTTGGGACGGCACCGAAGCCGGTTTCTCCGACGGCCGCTGCTCCCGCGATTCCGAGGCCGGGCGTTTCGCGGACGGTGCCGATGCCTGGGAGCGGTGGGGCGATTCCGCCGCCGGCGCCGACCTCGACGAACCCTTCGGAGATTCGGAAGCGGATTCGGCCGATTGCGACGGATCGGGCGCAGTGAGGGTGGCTTTTAGGGTTGCGGGATTTTTTGGGTGTCGTTTGGGTAGGGCATGAGTTTCAGCGAGAACACGGAGTTATTGGAATGGTTGGGGACGCCGCGGGTGGTGGGGACGATTCCGAGTCGGGCGGCATTGGATGCGGCGTTGAAGGTGTCGCCGGAGCGCGTGGATATCATGGAGTTGCGGATAGACGGGCTTTTGGCGGAGGGCGGGTTGGATCGCGGAGATTATCGGAAGTTGTCGCGACTGAGTCATCGGCATCCGCTGTTGTTGACGGTTCGGCATCCTGGCGAGGGGGGGGCGATTCCGACGATGGATGCGGCGTCGCGGTTGCGGTGGTACCGAGAGTTTTTGCCGGCGGCGGCGTTGATTGACGTTGAGGCGCGGTCGTTACGGGGAGCGAAGGCGGAAGGGTTTGCGGAGTTGGTGGCGGATGCGCGGTTGGAGGGGCGTGGGGTGGTGGTATCTGCGCACGACTTTGCGGGAACGCCGGGGTTGGGTCGGATGCGGGCGCTGGGACGGTTCGCGATGGAGCGTGGGGCGGACGTGTTTAAGCTGGCGGTGCGCTTGCGGGCGGCGGATGAGTTTGCTCGGTTGGTTGCGTTTGGAGGTGTCGCATTGGGGCGAGGGGTTTTGTCGTTGATGGGGATGGGGGCGGAGTTTGGGCGTGTTTCGCGCCTTGCGATGGCGGCGTTGGGGTCGGCATTGAACTACGGGTATCTTGATGCGGGTGCGCGGGTGGAGGGGCAGTGGGCGGCGGCGGATTTCAAGGATCGTCTGTCGGAGGTCCTGCCGAAGGCTTCGGAGTGATTTCTTTTCCTCAACATTCGCTTCAGAAATCGTCGTTTCTGGCCGATTATTCCAAGGAAGGCTTTCCTTCGATTCGTTCACTGCTGGTCTCCAAGGAAGGTTTGGCGGGCGGTAAAGCGACGGAGGGGAAACCAAAAATTTAATTTCAAGGGTCAAACGGAGATAACGTATGGCAGGGATACAACTTACAGGATTGGCTTCAGGTTTGGATTGGCGTTCGGTGGTCGATCAGTTGATGCAGCTTGATCGGGTGCCGCAGGATCGGTTGCGGACGCAGCAGACTTCGATTACGCAGCAGTCGACGGCGTTGGACCGCATTAAGGGAAAGTTGTCGACGTTGCAGACGAGTCTGTCGGATTTGGCGTTTAGTTCATCCTCCGCTTCGACGCGATCCACGGCGGTGTTGAGCAGTATTTATCAGGAGTACACGGGCGGTGTGGTGAGTGCGAGTCGAGTAAATCAGTCGCCGACGGCTTCGGTGACAGCCACTTCGAGTGCCCCCTTGGGAACGTACCAAGTCGAGGTGACGCAGATGGGTAGTCCGTACACGGTTGTGTCGGCGAACACGGCTTTGTCGGGGGTTGAATCGATTCTTTTGCAGGATTTGCCGTTGGGTGCGGCGATTAGTGAGGGATCTATTTTCATTGATGGCACAGAGGTGACCGTTGGAGCGGGTAAGGACATTGATCCCTCGACCATGACGGTTCAGAACCTGATGGATAAGCTTCTGGACTTTTCCATTCAGGGGGATGTTTCGTCCGCGCCCGGGTATCTAAAACTCACTTCTAACAACGCATTCATTTTAAATACGGCTGCGGACTCGAGCAACCTGATGAAGCTGTTGGGACTTGCTCCTTCGGCGGTTTCGTCTGGTGGGCCGACGGAGTATTTGTCTCCAGTTGCTCTTGGAAACTACAGTTTAAATACAAAGATTAGTCAGTTGGTCAACACGTTGGATACGGCTAAGGGGCCGGTTCCTGGGGCGTCGGGATCCTTCAAAATCAATGGAGTTCAGGTGAGTTGGAGTGGGTCTGACACTCTTTCGTCGGTGGTTTCGAGTATTAATGCGGCGGATGCGGGGGTTTCGGCTTCGTACAGTCGTGTGGATGGCAAGTTGATGTTGGTCGCGAAAGACGGGGGCAAGCCTCTGGTGTTCAGTGATGACACGGGTGATTTGCTGAAATCGTTGGGTATAGGTGAGTCAGCGTTGAGCAGTGGCATTTTGACGTTGGATCCGGCGGCGACGGTTTCTGGGAGTGCGTACAAATACTCAGTCTCTCGGGATGGAGTGTTGGTTGGCACGGGGTTCCAGAGTATGTCCAACACGTTGGACCTTTCGGATGCGGGTTTTGAGGGGATTTCCGTGCAGGTATCGGAGACGGGCAAAACGAACTTTTCTGTTTCGGCGGACTCTGCGGGTGCGATGGCGAAGGTGAAGGCGTTTATTGACGCGTACAATGCGGTGCGTCAGGACATTGAGGATAGCACGAAGGTGACGAGCGTGGATGGCAAGGTGACGACGTCGGTGTTGTCTGGGAACCGCGATTTGATGGGGGTGGCCTCCAGTTTGCGGAAGTTCATTTTTACGCCGATGACGGGGCCGACTTTATCGGTGACGACGACGTCAGGTTCGACGGAGTTGACGGTGACGGGATCGGGTTTGAGTGCTTTGAAGGTTGGGTCTGACATTTCTGGGGTAGGGATTCCGACTGGGGCGAAGGTAACGGCGATTGATACCTCGACGAACAAGGTGACGATGAGTAGCGCGGCGACGGCGAGCGGGGCGGGGGTCTCGTTAAAATCGACGAGCACGGCGCGTTACACTCAGATGGAGCAGCTGGGGTTGGCTTTTAGGGGGACTAGCGGAGATTTGTATATTAAAGATTCTGCGAAGTTGCAGGGTGCGCTGGCGTCTTATTCAACGGACGTGGAGAAGTTTTTTACGAATGCTGGGGTGACGGCGACCTCGACGGGAACGACCACGTTTAATGCGGTTTACCCGACGCAGGGCGTAGCGGAGCGTCTGGATTATTATTTAAACAAAATCATTGGATACAATGGGTTGTTTGAGATTCAGAAGAAGTCGCTGACGAGTCGAAGCAAGACGATTGACCGGCAGATTTCGGATATGGAGCGACTTCTGAAGCAGCGTCAATCGGCGTTGGAGCGGAGTTTTATTCAGATGGAGCAGGCCCAGCAGCAGGTTCAGACGCAGTTGTCTGCGCTGACGGGATCGCTCTCTGGTTTTTCGTCTGGCACGGCGAAGAAGTGATGTGGCGACTGGTTTGGCCTGAAAATGGCTTTCTGGACCGTGGTCACGCGGAAAGTGGTCGACAGAGTTGCATGGATACGAAGGTCAAAAACCAGATAGGCGGTTGCGAGTTACTCGAAGGTTTGGCGTCATTTTTGACGTCTTCCTTGGCGTTGTTTGCCTTGGCGTTGTTTGCTGAGGGGTGGATTTGGGCGGTTCGAGGGTTGAGTCGGGTGGGGGTGCGGAGGATTGGCCGGGTTTGGGGAGTGGCGACGGGGCTGGTGGCGTTTGCGCTGTGTGGGGTGGCGTGCAAGTCGGTTCAGGTGGTTCGGGTGCCGGTGAAGACGGAGTTGCCTGAGAACTGGTTTCGGCCTTCGGATGGTCCGGGGATGTTGATGCGGCGAATCGTGGTGTTGCCGGTGTATAACGAGAAGTACACGGGCTTGGTGATGAAGGACATTGATGACGCGTTTTTGGCGGAGCTGAGCAAGTTGAATGCGTTTGAGGTCGTGAGTGTGACGCGGGCGGATATGGAGACGGTGATGGGGCGGAGGGAGTTGTCTTCGGTGGAGCCGATCAGCGTGGATTTTTTCCGAAAGATGCGTGATGTGTACGGGGCTGAGGGTGTGATGTTCATTGATTTGACTTCGTATTCGCCGTATCGGCCGGTGTCGATGGGGGTGAGGTGCAAGTTGGTGGATGTGCAGGCCGGGCGTATTCACTGGGCGAGTGATGCCTTGTACGATGCGGGGAACGAGAAGACGGCGGCGGCGGCGCGAGCGTTTGGGCTAGCCTTGGGCAGGGAAAACTTCCCGGTCCGAGAGGATGGTGGCGCGATTTTGCTGAGTCCGAAGCGGTTCGCTCGATTTGCTGCTTTCGCATCATTTCGGAGTTTGCGGAAGGATCGTCCGTCAGAAGGCGCCGAGTAGGAGTGGGATAGGTGGGTGTTGGTGGCGTGCGTGGGTGGAGGAAGGCGTGGGGATGGCGAGTCCGCGCGAGGTTTTGGCGGTGTTTCCTCTAAACTTTCCGAGGATTCCTCCGATTTACTCTGTAGCCATGAATATCTCTTTTGACCCCAGTTCTCCGAAAATGGCGCCGGTTAAGATGCTGGCGGTTCCTCCTTCTGCGGCTTTGGCGGAGTTTCAGGTAACGTCGGTGGGTGACGCGCTGAGGGCGAACTTCACGACGAGTTTGTTGAAGCGACTGGAGGAAGCGAAGGTAAAAGCGCAAGCGGCGCCGCCTGAGCCTGTGCGTGAAGAGGTGGTGGTGAAAGCGAAGGAGCTTGCGGCTTCTTCGGAGTATCCTTCTCCCGCCGTGATGAAGGCGGTAGCTCAGCAAGTTTTGGCGTAGCGAGTCGGTTGGCGAGTCTGTGACTTTTGCGGATTGATGCGGGTCATCTGGTGGGGTTGAACGCGTGTTGGGATGGTTTCGCTTCGGCGCTTTGATGGGGGGGCGAACTGAGGGTGTGGGGGAGATTTTGGTGAGAAAAGAGGTCGAGAGGGCTAGAGGATTAAACGGTTAGAAGGCGGAGCGGATTTCCTTTCGGGTTTATTTCGTCTTTGAGTCGCAGTTGGTATTGGATTCGCTAACAACAAGCTGCATTTCAGCGAACAAATGAAAACCACGGTAGCGAGTCACGCAAAGATTTATAAGACGGCCTCAGTGAGCACGGCTTCTCCTGGAAGGATTGTGTTGATGTTGTTTGACGGGTGCCTTCAGAGGTTGGCTCGAGTGGAGCACGGGTTTGGGATTGAGTCGGTGGTGCAGAGGAATGAGGAGATTCACAACAATCTGTTGGTTGCCCAAAATATTCTTCGAGAGCTTCAGGTGTCGTTGGACATGGAGCGAGGGGGAGATTTTTCGAAAACGATGTATTCGCTGTACGACTTTTTGATTGAGCACTTGATCAAAGCGAACATCAAAAAAGAGGTGTCGTACGTTCAGGAGGTTTCTCGGTTGGTGAGGGAGGTGCGGGACGCGTGGGCGCAGATGCTGGATGAGGTGGTGAAGGATTCGCCGCAAGCGTGATGCGGCTTCAACTTTGAGCTCTGAATGTCGTCCCGATCAAGAGGTGCCGTTTCTTCCGCCGCAGATTTGAAGCGTCGTTTTCTGGAGGCACTGCTTGAGTTTGAGAAGGTCACTCGGGTGGAGGGAGTGGCGATTGCGAAGCGTGATTTTGGGGGGTTGGAGCGATTGGCTTCGGAGAAGGATGCGATTATTCGGAGGGTTCAGGAGTTGTCGCAGTTGTCTGGGTTGGACCGAGCGAATGCGGAGGTGGATCGACAACTAAAGAAGATTGAGGCGCTGGCGCAGGCGAACGTCGCGAGAGCCGCCGAAATTTTGGGTGATTTGGGGGCTGAGCGGAAGGAGGTCGTGACGATTCAGAATCGCCTGAAGGACGTTCGAAATGCGTATTCGCCCAAGGACCCTGCGAGAGACCTTTTGGGTGAGGCTTGATGGGTGGGGCATGATGGGTGGGCTGAGTTTCTTGGTTCGGCTGGGTGAATGAGAAGGTCGCCATGATGAGTGTTGAGGGTCATCGGTGGGCGTGCGTTATTGTGGGGAACGTTGAAAGGAGATTAATCGGTGCGATGTTGCATCGACCAACGAGCGAGGCGCGGTGAAGCGGATTGAATGGTCCGGCGCTTGAGCACACGAATGATTATGTCTGATTCAGAAAAATGTTGCGGTGGCGGGTGTGGAAAAGGGGCTGATAGCCAAGCGGTTGGGGTTCAAAATCCTTGGGTGATTGACGCGATTGAGACTGCGGGTGAACGGGTGACGTTGAGGATGTTTGAGACTCGGGCGTGGAGTGAGGCGTTCGAACGCCTGTTTGAGCTGCAGGAAAAGTTCAATGCGTACATGGCCTTTATCTTGGACGGCGAGATGCGGGCTGATTTCCCAGACCTTGCGGGCCGTCCGGTCGGGGTGATTTTGGAGTGCAGAGATTATCCGATTCCCGTGGTGGTGGATTTTCTCCAAAAAGTGCGGGAGCAGATGCTTCTGATGGACATTGATTTGCAGGTGGATGTTCGGGGCCGTGGAGATGAGCGAGCGGGGATGGGTGACGAACTCGCGAGCGGCATGGCCGGTGAGAGCGGGCCAGGCTGTGGGTGTGGTCCGGAGGGATGTGGAACGCTGGGAGGGTAATGAAGATGCGGAACCCGAGTTTGAGTCTCTGTGCGTTTGACGGGCTGGATTCGGTTTCGTTGATGGATTTAGCGGTTCCGGAGTTGGGGAGCGGCGAGGCGTTATTGCAGACGTTGGTTTCGCCGATAAACCCTGCGGATTTGAACGTGTTGGAGGGCAAGTATGGTCGGCTTCCTGTGTTGCCGTGTGTTCCGGGGACGGAAGGCATTGCTCGTGTGGTGGCGGTTGGCGCGGGAGCGTCGGGTCGATTGTCGCTCGGGGATCGCGTGGTTTTACCCTCGGGGTATGGTGCATGGAGAAAGTTAGGGGTGGCGCGGGTTGAGGAGTTGGTGGTGGTTCCGGAATCTCTTGATGAGATGCAGGCTGCAATGGTCAGGATAAATCCGGCTACGGCGTGGTGTCTTTTGCGGGAAATCGTGTCCTTGGACGGTGGCTGGGTTCTTCAAAATGCGGGAAACTCGGGGGTGGGGCATGCGGTTCGTTCGCTGGGGCGTCAGTTGGGCATTCGGGTTGTGAGTTTTGTGCGGGATGCCGATGCTGCGGCGCGTTTGCGGGAGGGTGGGGAATTGGCGTTTACGGATGATGCGGCGTCGGTGGAAGAGGTTCGTTCCGCTCCGTGGTTTGGCGAGGGGGCGGAACTCGCTTTGAATGCGGTGGGCGGAGAGAGCGCGCTTCGGCAGGCGAACCTGCTTCGGGCGGGGGCAACGCACGTCACGTATGGGGCTATGGCGCGTCAGCCGATAAAGATTCCGAACGGGCTTTTGATTTTTAAAAATTTGGCCTTCCGTGGATTTTGGGTTTCGGAGTGGTTTTCTCGCGTTGGGCTTGAGCGTGGGCGCCAGTTGGTGGCTGAGTTGCTCGCGCGGATGGCATCCCCCGATTGGATTCCGCTTCCCGTGCATTCTGAGTTTTCGGTTACCCAGTTCGCGGACGCATTGCGAACCGCGCAATCTGGTGTTCGTGGCAAAGTGATGATGAGGTTTTCGCGATGACCTTCTTTGCCTCCATGCGGCGTGCGCTTGTGATTGCAGCGACTGGGGGTGGGTTGCTTTTGGTGGGGTGGATTATCAACTGGTGGCGTGTGGGGGTGCGCCCATCCGTGGGAGGAGTTCCGTTCCTTCACGAGCGCTTGATGTCCGTGGCGCATTTTAGTCAAGCGGACGGGAGATGGTCGGGTGATGCTCTTGGGGGGACCGCTTCGTCGCTTGGGGCGGAAGGTTGTGCGGTGACTTGTGCGGCCATGGTTTTGAGGTACCACGGGTTTGAATCTGACCCGGGAATGCTGAACCGATGGCTCACCTTGAATGGGGGTTACACGGCGCAGGGATGGATTCACTGGGAGAAGGCGGCCGAGTTGACGGATGGGCTTCTTGAACATGCCTATGAGGCCGCACCATCCTATCGGTGGATTGATGGAGAGATTTTGAGGGGTAATCCGGTCATTGTTCGAGTCCGGCGTGTTGGGGCGGTGAACACGCATTTCGTTGTGATTGTTGGGAAAAATGGCCGGAGGTATGTGGTCGCTGATCCGGCGGAGCGGACGTTAGGGCGGCGGTATTTGGACGAAATTGCGCCGGACATCGAGGCGTTGCGGTTCTACCGCCGGAAGCGGTGATTTTTGGTG
>JACCEB010291190.1_pt1 | contig 10330 bp, 6 predicted proteins | sample 7454761 | NCBI WGS metagenome assembly JACCEB01 (sample SAMN15323454, study PRJNA562643) | freshwater metagenome | isolation source: river surface water | place: USA:Blue River Watershed | collected 2017-08-18 | reverse complement strand
TTGGGCAGGATGCGACGCGACGTCTGGCGGAACATGTCTTTGGCCATCTGCACCAGCTGAGTCTCCGCTTTCATCTGGCGCGCCGCACCGGTGCGGTCACCAAAGTGATCGAACGGGGCACCAAGAGCATTGATGTCATGCTCTATTTCCTGCTGTTCAACATTGCGCCGACGGTCATTGAACTTGGCGCCGTCATGATCATCTTCTGGATCAAATTTTCCTGGGGGCTGGTGGTGGCGACCATGGCGATGGTGGCGGCCTATGTGCTGTTCACCCAGCGCGTGACCGATTGGCGCAACAAGCTGCGCGAAGAGATGAACGATCTTGATACCGCAACGGTTGCCCGCTCGGTTGATAGTTTGCTCAACTATGAAACGGTCAAATATTTCAACGCGGAATCGCGCGAAGTGGACCATTATAGCCGCGTGGCGCGGCGCTATGCCGATGCCGCTGTCCGGTCGGAAAACTCGCTCGCCTGGCTCAATATCGGTCAATCATTCATCACCAATGCGCTGATGGCCGGGGCGATGGCCTATACGGTCTGGGGCTGGTCGCGGGGTCAGTTCAGCACGGGCGATGTGGTCTTTGTGAACACGCTTTTGGCGCAGCTTTTCCGGCCGCTGGATCTTTTGGGCATGGTCTATCGCACCATTCGCCAGGGCCTGACCGACATGGCGGCGATGTTCGATCTGATCGATACCGACACCGAAGTGAAGGATGCGCCCAATGCGGCCAGCCTTCATTTGTCGGGCGGGGCGGTCGCCTTTGAGGATGTTCATTTCGCCTATGAACCGGACCGCCCGATCCTGTCCGGCGTCAGCTTTGCGATCCCGCCGGGCAAGACGCTGGCGATTGTGGGGTCATCGGGTGCGGGCAAGTCAACGCTCGCCCGGCTGCTCTATCGTTTTTATGATGTCACCGGCGGCCGGATCACGATTGACGGGCAGGATTTGCGCAGCGTGACCCAGGCTTCGCTGCGCGCGGCCATTGGCATCGTTCCCCAGGATACGGTGCTGTTCAACGACAGCATTGGATATAATATCGGCTATGGCCGCGATGGCGCCACGCAGGCCGATATCGAGGCTGCGGCGCGCGGGGCCCAGATCCATGGCTTTATCGCGGCCCAGCCCCAGCAATATGAGACACAGGTTGGCGAACGCGGGCTGAAATTATCTGGCGGCGAAAAGCAGCGCGTGGCGATTGCGCGCACATTGATCAAGGATCCGCCGATCCTTATCCTCGATGAAGCCACCTCTGCGCTGGATAGCCGGACTGAGGCAGACATCCAGACGACCCTCCAAAGAGTGTCGGAACGGCGCACCACCATCATCATTGCGCACCGCCTGTCGACGATTGTGGATGCGGATGACATCATCGTGCTGGAGGCCGGGCGCGTGGCCGAACGCGGCACGCATGCGGATCTGTTGAAACAGGCCGGGCTCTACGCCGAAATGTGGGCGCGTCAGCAAGCCGAAGATGATGAAGAAGGCGCGGTCGCGGCGGAATGACGATTTTGTGACGGGCGTCCTGCACGAACAGCTTCACGCGACCTTTGGCTACACCGCTTTTCGTGGGGTGCAGGCCGATGTCATTGCGCGCGTCATGGCTGGCGCACGCACGCTGGCCGTCATGCCAACCGGGGCCGGCAAGTCGCTGTGTTACCAGCTGCCCGCCGTCATGCTGCCGGGCACCTGCATTGTCATTTCGCCGCTGATCGCGCTGATGCAGGATCAGGTGCGGGCCGCAGACGCAGTGGGCATCCGCGCCGCCACCTTAACATCGGCCGATGATAATCGCGCTGATACGATGGCGCGGTTTCGCGCCGGGGATCTCGACTTGCTCTATGTCGCGCCGGAACGTGCGGCGACGCCGGACTTCCGGGATTTGCTGCGCCAGGGCAAGGTGACCTTGTTCGCCATTGATGAGGCGCATTGCGTTTCGGAATGGGGGCATGATTTCCGCCCCGATTATCGCCTGCTCGCGCCGCTCATGGATGCCTTTCCCGATGTCCCCCGGCTGGCGCTGACCGCCACGGCCGATGCGCATACGCGCGGCGATATTCTGGCCCAGTTGGGCATTCCAGTGGCGGGGATGATCGTTTCCGGCTTTGATCGGCCCAATATCTGTTACGCAATTGCGCCGCGCGACAATGGGACGAAACAGATTGCCGATGTGATCCGGGCAACGCCGGGTGCGGGGATTGTCTATGCCCGGTCGCGGGATGCGACCGAACGGCTGGCGGCAGCCCTTGCCATCACGGGGCGTCCGGTGCGGCCCTATCATGCCTGGCTGGAGGCCGAAGTGCGGCGGCGCCATCAGGCCGAATTTGTGGCATCGGAGGACATGGTGATGGTGGCGACCATCGCCTTTGGCATGGGGATTGATAAGCCCGATGTCCGCTTTGTCATTCATGCCGGCCTGCCCAAATCGATCGAGGCCTATTATCAGGAAACCGGCCGCGCCGGTCGCGATGGTGATCCAGCGATTGCGCAGATGTTTTGGGGTGCGGAAGATTTTGTCCGCGCGCGGCAATGGCTGGCCGATGTGGAGCCACGCCGCCTGCCGGGGGAACGGGCCCGTCTGGCCGCCTTGGGCGCTTTGGTCGATACGGGCGGGTGCCGCCGGGCCGTGTTGCTGCGGCATTTTGGCGAAACGCCGCCGGATATATGCGGCAATTGCGACAATTGCCTGACCCCACCGCCGACGCTTGCCGCAACGGAGCTTGCGCAAAAGCTGCTGTCGGCGGTTTATCGCACCGGGCAAAATTATGGCCTTGGCCATATTGAACGGGTGTTGACGGGCCAGGCCGATGATCGGGTTGTGCAGCAACAGCATGATCGGCTGTCGGTTTTTGGGATTGTCGGCAGCGATGAGGCCCCTTTGCTGAAACCGGTTGCCCGTGCGCTGATGGTGCGGGATGCATTGCGCACAACCGCACATGGCGGCCTGATGCTGGGGCCAGAGGCGCGGGCGATTTTAAAAGGGGAACAGGCCGTTGCGGTGCAGTTGCCGCCCGCCCGGCCCCGCCGCGGCCGTGCGCGCAGTGGTGATCATCCGCCGGATCCCATTTTTGATGCGCTGCGCGCATGCCGGCGGGCGCTTGCCGATGCGGCCGGCGTGCCGCCTTATGTCATTTTTCATGATGCGACCTTGCGGGACATGGCCCAGATCCGTCCCCGCAGCCTGCGCGACATGGCCTTGGTCAGTGGCGTGGGTGAACGTAAACTTGAAGCCTATGGCGAGGCGTTTCTTGCTGTTCTAAAGCAGTTCTAGAAGGAGACTGATGGATGTTCCGCACACTCACCCAGGATATGCTGGTTGCCCCGCAGATCAGCGTTGATGCCGTAGCGGAAGCCAAGGCCGCCGGGGTTGCGCTCATCATCAACAACCGCCCCGAAGGCGAATCGGATGATCAGGTGCCGGGGGCCGATATTGCCGCCGCCGCGCACGCCGCCGGGCTGGATTATGTCGCCATTCCGGTCACCCATTCGGGCTTTAGCGAGCCGCAGGTCATGGCCATGGTAAAGGCGCTGCAAGGCGCCAAGGGCAAGGTGCTGGCCTATTGCCGGTCGGGCACGCGCTCAACCCTGCTATGGGCACTCGCGGAAAGCGCGCAAGGCGGGGATCCTGATGCACTCACCAATATGGCCGCCAAGGCGGGCTATGATGTGTCGCCCGTCCGTCCGTTGATGGATATGCTGAAGGCGCAGGCCTGATGCTTGCGATGCTGGTCAAGCTGGGGATCTCGTTGGCCGCGATCCTCGCGCTGGCTGGCTGCGCGCGCCTGATGCGGCTGGGCGGCGATGTCCGCATTCGCGATGAAGCCCATGCCCGCGCCTTGGCGGATGAACTGGTCTGCGGGTTTGACGCGGTTGATGTGGCGTTGGACCGCGCGGGCATTGGCGCCTTGCTGCGCGATGCCACGGGCCGCCAGCTTTTGATCCGGCGGCATGGCGTTGCCTTTGCGGGTCGCCTGCTGGATCAACAGATTGACGCCCGGCTGGATCGCAACTTCCTGACCATCGGCACCAGCGACCGTTATTTCGGGTCGATTACGCTGGATCTGGGCGCCGCTGCGCCGACATGGGCCGCCGGGCTCAGGGGGCTGCCCGCATGATGCCCGCACTGCCCAATCCGGTTGACTATGCCGTTCCCGTCTTTGTCCTGTTGATCTTCCTCGAAATGCTATGGGCAAAGCGGCGCGCGCCCGAAAAATATGAACCGCGCGACACGCTGACATCGCTGGCCATGGGCTTTGGCAGCACCATCGCCGGGGCGTTGGTGGCAGGTGCCGTGATTGCCATTGCGCTGTCCGTTTATGATCTGCGGCTGGCGACCATCCCCTTTGTCTGGTGGGCTTGGCCGGTGTGCTTTGTGCTGGATGATCTGGCTTATTATGCCTTTCACCGCTCTGCCCATCGCGTCCGCTGGTTCTGGGCCAGCCATGTGAACCACCACACCAGCCAGCATTATAATTTGTCGACTGCACTGCGGCAAAGCTGGACCGGGTTTATCGCGCTGGGCTTTATCTTTCGCCTGCCCCTGATGCTGATCGGCTTTCACCCGGCGATGGTGTTCTTTTGCGGTGGCGTGAACCTGATTTATCAATTCTGGATCCATACAGAGGCGGTGGACCGCTTTCCCCGGTGGTTCGAAGCCGTCATGAACACGCCCAGCCATCACCGCGTCCACCATGCGACCAACCCGCGCTATCTGGACCGCAATTATGCTGGTGTGTTCATCATCTGGGACCGGATGTTCGGTACCTTCACGCCTGAGGTGCAGGATGAACCGATCCGTTATGGCACGGTTAAGCAATTGGGCAGTTTCAACCTGCTCTGGGTTTCATTTCATGAGTGGGTGGGCATTGCGCGCGACCTGTGGTCCGCGCCCTGGCGGTACAAGCTGGATTATCTGTGGCGGCCGCCCGGCTGGTCCCATGATGCCAGCCGCGACACAAGCGACATGATCAAAGAGCGATGGCAGGAAAGACAGACATGGAAGAATTTGACATCGTCGTCATCGGCGGCGGCTCCGGCGGCAGCGCAGCCGCCGGTCGACTGAGCGAAAACGGATCCTATTCGGTCTGCATTATCGAGGCGGGGACCCGCAATGACAGCTGGCGCATCATTGCGCCGGGCATGCTGCCCTTTCTGCCAAAGCCATCGAACTGGCGTTTTGAAACCGTCCCGCAAAAGGGGCTGAATGGACGCCGGGGATATCAACCGCGGGGCAAGGGGCTGGGCGGGTCATCGGCGGTCAACGCCATGCTGTATATCCGCGGCTGCGCCTGGGATTATGACAATTGGGCCGCACTGGGTGCAACCGGCTGGGGCTATCAGGATGTGCTGCCCGTGTTTCGCCGGGCCGAAGGCAATGTCCGTGGCGCCGATGCCTATCATGGGGCGGACGGCCCCCTGTCGGTCAGCGATCAATTATGGCCCAACCCCGGCAGCGTCGATTTTGTCGAGGCCGCGGCCGAGCTGCAATTGCCGCGCAATGCCGACTTTAATGGCGAAAAGCTGGAAGGCGTCGGCATTTATCAGGTGACGCAGAAACAGGGGGAGCGCTGGACCGCGGCGCGCGCCTATGTTTTGCCCCAGCAAGCGGCAGGCCATTTGCACGTCGAAACCGGCGCGCAGGTGGAACAGATATTGATCGAAGGCGGGCGCGCCACGGGCGTGCGCATACGTCAGGGCCGGACCAGTCGGACCATCCGGGCCCGCCGCGCCGTTATTCTGGCGGCAGGCGCCTTTGGCACGCCGCAACTGTTGATGCTGTCGGGCATTGGGCCGGCGGCGCATTTGAAGGACCATGGCATAGAGGTGAAGGTTGATCGCCCGGCTGTCGGGTCAGATTTGCAGGATCATATTGATTATGTTGCCAGCTTTAAGACGGGTGGGGATGTCTTTAATGGCACCTCGCTGGCAGGGTCCTGGCGGTTCTTGCGCTCTATTTTCGAATGGCGGTCCAAACGCACAGGCACGCTGACCACGCCTTATGCCGAGGCCGGGGGCTTTGCCAAAACGCGCCCGGATGTCGCGGTGCCGGATGTGCAGTTCCATTTCGTGCCCGCCATGCTGGAAGATCATGGCCGTGAATCGGTGTCGGGCGTGGGCTATTCGGTCCATGTCTGCGTGCTGCGTCCTGAAAGCCGGGGCACAGTGCGGCTGGCCAGTGCTGATCCGTTCGCTGCGCCATCCATCGATCCCAATTTCCTTGATGATGATCGGGATCTGCAGGTGCTGCGCGATGGCGTAAAGCTGGTCCACCGCATTGTCGCGGCCCCATCGCTGGCCCGACATAAGGGCGTGGATCGCCATGCCACGCCGCTGGATGATGATGCCGCACTCGACAGGTTGATCCGCGATCGCGCCGATACAGTCTATCATCCCGTTGGCACTGCACGCATGGGATCAGACCCGGATGCCGTGTGCGATCCCCAATTGCGGGTGCGCGGGGTGGCCGGGCTTTACATCGCCGATGCCTCGGTGATGCCGCGGGTGGTGTCGGGCAATACCAATGCCCCCACGATCATGATCGGCGAACGCTGCGCCGATTTTGTCCGTGCGGATCTGGCACAGGGATAGGTTGCCCCTAACGCGCGGCCGGCGTGGCCAAGGCGGTCAGCATATCCGGTGTCAGCACCTGCGGCAGTTCCGACGGTGCGGCGTTGCCTTTGGGATAAAAGAGATACAGCGGCACGCCTGATCGTCCCCGCGCCTCCAGAAACCGGCCAATGGCGGGGTCGGCATTGGTCCAGTCCCCGACCATGACGACAATGCCGGCGCGGTCAAAGGCGGCCTGCACCTCTGCCCGGTCAATGGCGGCGCGTTCATTCACCTTGCAGGTCAGGCACCAATCGGCAGTGAAATAGAGGAAGACCGGTGTCCCCTTGGCGCGCAAGGCGTTCAGCCGGGCTTCGTCAAAGGCGATGCCAAGGCCCGGCGCGCGCGGCTGTTCCACCGTGGCCGGCGCCGCAAAGCTGGCAAGCGCAAGGCTTCCCGCCAGAAGGACGGCGCCCAGCCATGTGCTTGAGGCACCCCGTGCCTGTCGCCGCCCGATCCACCACAGGCCCAGCGCCAGCACGGCAGTTGCCGCCCCGCCAATGGCAAGGCCGGTCAGCCCTGTTTGCCGCCACAACAGCCAGCCCAGGGCCAGTGCGGTCAGGAACATCGGAACGGACAGGATCGTCTGGAAACGCGCCATCCAGGGCCCAGGGCGTGGCAGCCGGCTGCGCAGGGCGGGGATGAAGCCGATCAGCAGGAAGGGCAGGGCCAATCCCAGTCCCAGCCCGGCAAAAATGGCAAGGGCGGCGGGTGTTGGCAGGACAAGCGCCGCCCCCAGCGCGGCCGCCATGAACGGACCCGTGCAGGGCGTGGCAACAAAGGCTGCAAGAACGCCGGTCCAAAAGGCGCCCGCAACACCGTCTTGCCCGGCCAGCGCCTCACCCCCGCCAAAGCCGCGCAGGTGAAAGACATGCGCCAGATTCAGCGCGATGGCGGTCACCAGCAGCAACAGCACCAAAATGACGCGCGGATCCTGCAATTGGAATGCCCAGCCAATGGCCTGCCCCCCGGCGCGCAGGGCCAGCAACAGCCCACCCAGCGCCAGACAGGTCAGGATCACGCCCGCGGCATAGGCCAGGGCTTCAGCCTTGGCCGCGCGGGCATCCCCGCCGGCGCGGGCCAGGCTCATCGCTTTCAGGCTGATCACCGGGAAAACGCATGGCATGATGTTGAGAAGCACGCCGCCCAGCAAAGCGCCGCCCAGCGCGATCAAAATTGTCTGCCACAGGGCCGATGGGGTAAGCGCCGGGACGGACCCGGCCTGGGCAACGAGGTCAAAGCCGCGGCCATCGCCGGTCGCAAAAACACCGGTCAGCGTGCGGATGGCGGCTTTGGCCTCGGTTTCAACGATCAGCAAATCCCCTTGCCGGCCAATTTTCTGCGGCACGGCATAGGCAAGAACATCTTCGGTTTCGGCAAAAAACCAGGGGTCTTTCAACGCAATGTCGCGCGGCAAGGGGATGCCGATGCGCAGCGTCTGGCCGTTTTGTTCAAACATCGCTTGTGCGCCCAGCGGCACGGCCAGCCGCGCCCGCCACGCGTCAAACCGGGTGCGCTCTGCGGCCCGGATCGTCCCATCACCGGCGATCAGGTTCAGTTGTAACGTCCCGCGTTCCGGCACGCAGATCTTATCCGTACAGGCCAGCCATTGCGCGGTGGCGCGCAGCGGGATCACCGTGCCTTGCGGCAGGTCTGCTGGCAGGGTGAGCGGCAAGAGCAAGGCGTGATCGCCCTTGAAGACGTGGTTCATCAGCCCCGATACCAGCAGCCGATCGGGCACGGGCCAGCGCAGCGCGCCCAATTTGGCGCCCTTGGGCAATTGCCAGTCAAGCGCGATGCCCACCCCGGCATCGCCGGGATTTTTCCAATATCCATGCCAGCCCGGTTCCGGTGTCATGTCGATGGCGAGCATCACCGTTGTGCCGGGTTTTGGCGTCAAACTTTCCGCAACCAGCCGGGCTGTGATGTGCGTTTGCGCGATGGCGGGGGCAGACAGAAACAGGGTGATGCCAAATAAGGTCATCAACGCGTTCCGCAGCGAGCGGAGGGAAAATCCTTGCGAGGTCATGTTCTGCTCTATAGCCAAGCAGGCAGTTGATTGCACAGGAGACATTTGGATGAGGTTCGCCCGCTGGCTTGGCGCCGCCGCCCTCTTTTCATCGCTGCCCGTTCACGCGGCGCAAACGCCGCCCAAGCTGGTCGTTGTGATCTCTGTCGATCAGTTTTCCAGCGATCTTTTTTCGGAATGGCGCGGCAAGTTTACCGGCGGGTTAAAGCGGTTGACGCAAGGCGTTGTCTTTCCCGCCGGATATCAAAGCCATGCGGCAACAGAAACCTGCCCCGGCCATGCGACCATCACCAGCGGCATTCATCCGGGGCGCGCGGGCATTGCCGCCAATGACTGGTTTGGCATGCGCGGCGACACATTCGATGAAATCTATTGCGTCGAAGATGAGGATGTCCCCGGCTCCAGCCATGATAATTATACCGTTTCGCTGAAGCATCTGACCCCCGAATGGCGCACCTTGGGGGAACGGATGAAGGCCATGCCGGGCAGCCGGACGCGCGTCTTTGCTGTGTCCGGCAAGGACCGTGGAGCCACGTTGCTGGCCGGGCGCAATGCCGATCAGACCTGGTGGTATGATTGGCGGACCAAGGGCTTTACAAGCTATGACGGCGTGGATCGCCGCCGCGCTGCCGCGGCCATCCCGGCGCTGGCAACGGTCAATGCCCGGATCGCGCAATGGATTGCCCGGCCCACCATTCCGCCCTTGCCGCCGCAATGTCAGGCCAAGATTGCCCCCGTGTCTGTCGGCAAGCTGACCGTTGGCGATGGGCCCGAAGATGCGCCGCGCACTGATAAGCGGGACAATACGGCTAAGGATTACCGGACGACCCGGGCCATTGATCTGGCAACGCTCGACATTGCCGAAAGCATGGTCACCGCCAATCGCCTGGGGCTGAAGGGCGGCACCGATGTGCTGGCGATCAGCCTGTCCGCCACCGACTATATCGGCCATGCCTATGGAACGGCCGGCCCGGAAATGTGCGGGCAGATGGTCTCTCTCGACGCGCGCTTGGGCCAGTTTTTCAATGCGCTGGATCGGCAAAAGATCGACTATGTCGTTGCCCTGACGGCCGATCATGGTGGCTTTGACGCGCCAGAACGGCACGCCCAGCACGCCTATCCCGAGGCCAGCCGCGCCTCCCTGGCGCTGGCGGCGCCGGCGTTGTCGCAAATGTTGGCGAAACAATTTGGCTGGCAAGGCCCCTTGCTGGAAAACCGCGCCCTGGGCGGGGATTATTGGTTCACCCCCAATGTGCCCGGCAAGCGCCGCATCGAAGCGGCGGCCTGGCTGAAAGGCGCGCTGGAAAAGCAGTTTTCCGGACAGATCGCGCAAGTCTTTACCAAGGTAGAGATTGCAGAACTGCCGGAACCCAAGGGCAATCCGGCGGTCTGGACGCTGGCACAACGGGTGCGCGCGTCGTTCGTGCCCGATCGATCGGGGGATATTTATGTCGCGCTGCTCAATGGGCAACAGCCCATGCCGGCGGGCATCAAGGGCTATGTCGCAACGCATGGCAGCCCATGGGATTATGATCGCCGCGTGCCCATTTTGTTTTGGCGGCGCGGCCTGAAGCCGTTTGAACAGCCTCAGCCTGTTGAAACCGTGGACATCCTGCCGACCCTCGCCAGCCTTGTCGGGCTTCCGATTGAACCGGGGTCGATTGACGGGCGCTGTCTTGATCTCAGGCAAGGG
>JACCEB010019729.1_pt1 | contig 10330 bp, 6 predicted proteins | sample 7454761 | NCBI WGS metagenome assembly JACCEB01 (sample SAMN15323454, study PRJNA562643) | freshwater metagenome | isolation source: river surface water | place: USA:Blue River Watershed | collected 2017-08-18 | reverse complement strand
GTCTTCTCCGCGGCCCTTGGTAAACGCGGCGGACCCGGCATGCCGAGCATCATGAGCGAAGACGACGGCCAGACCTGGAAAGAGATGCCGCCGCTCAACCTGCCGTGCGTGATGACCTTCAGCAGCATGGTCAGGCTCAAGGACGGACGGACGCTCGGCCTCTACCACCGCGGCCCCGGCGGCGCCGACAAGACCCCGCTGGTGACCTTGCAGATGATCACGGCGGACGGAGGCCTCACCTGGTCCGAACCGCGCATCGTCGCCGAGTTGGCCGGCAAGAATCCCTGTGAGCCCTATGTCTTCCGCTCGCCTGACGGCAAGGAACTGGCCTGCTTGCTGCGCGAGAACACCCACAAGGGCCGCAGCCTGATGATGTTCAGCCAAGACGAAGGCGCGACCTGGTGCAAGCCCGTGGATACCAACTGGGGCCTCACCGGCGACCGTCACAACGGCGTCTTCACGTCGGACGGCCGCATGGTCATCTGCTTCCGCGACCAAGCCCTCAACAGCCCGACCAAAGGGCATTTCGTGGCCTGGGTCGGAACCTATGATGATCTGAAGGGCGGACGCCCCGGGCAATACCGCATCAAGCTGCTCCATCATTACGGCAAGCGGCTTGGCGACTGCGGCTACCCCGGCGTCGAACTTCTCCCCGATGGTACGATCGTCACCACGACCTACGTGAAATACGCCGACGGCCCCGAGCAGAACTCGGTGGTCAGCGTGCGCTTCAAACTCAGCCAGACCGACGCGCTGCTGAAGCGTTAACGCTGCACGGGCTGCTGGCCGGTCAAGGTGCGTCGATCCGGACGGTCGACGCCGACCTTCACCGCATAGGTGCCGGCCGCGAAGACCGGAGGCGAAAACTCCTTAACCCCGAACAGGCGGCGGACATAGACGGTCTCACCGGTCTGCTCATGGATGACTTGCACGACCGCTCGGTCGCCTTCGGTGCCGAGGTCGATGGTCGGCAGATAGCCGGTGGCCTTGCGCCCATCGTTATCCTGCAGGCGGAAGGTCTGCGGCCAACCCGGAAACTGCTCGCCATCGCCCTTGCGTGAGTCGCTGAAACGCGGCCAGCATTCGAAGGTGACGGTCTGCCTGGTGACCTGGAAACGGGCGACGCCATAGCCATCCGCACGCTGGCGTTCATCCTGGATGTCTCCCGGATTAGCGTAGGCCAGGACCGACATGCGGTTACCGAGACCATCGAGGAAATCTCCGGTCCACGGCAAAGGACTGCCGGCCACCGGATTCAGGCCGGCCTTCTCGTCCTTCGGATGCCACCACCGACCGTAGATCGTATTCACCAAAGCCGGGCTGGTCAGCGAATAGGGGCCGTCGCCGAAGGCTTCGATGCCATGCTTGACGGTGACGGCGAGATGCTGGTCGCCGCATAGGTGAACGGCCTGCACCCGTCGCAGCGCACGCAAGGCTTCGTCGCGTCCCTTCTGCGGCCAGCCGTTACAATCCAAGTCGGCGAGAAGGCGGTCATCCCGCTTACCATGCATGTGGACGGCCCCGCAGAAAGCGGTCGCGGACAAGACAGCCTTGTGGCGGACGCCCACCCAATCTTCCGACCAGGCGGCGAGGAACTTCAGCTGTCGCTCACCGAGGAGCTGCAAGCCCGGCAGGTCGATGGACTTAGGATCGTATTTCTCGTCGGTGACGTGGTCGGGGCGAGGGCCTTGCTGCGGGATCTTGCCGAGCGGCCCGGACTTGAACTTACGGTCTTCCAGGATGGCGAAATCCATGCCGCCGACCTTGAGGCGGGTGTAGAATACGCCGATTCCCCGCTGGACGGGGGTCGGGTCGAAAGCATCCGGGAGGTGCCACGACTGCTGACGTTGGACCATGTTCACGTAGGCGACCGGGAACATGTAACCGCCGTCCGCATTACCGGGCGCGGTCGAGAGTTTGCCGTCTTCGCCCCAGAGATTGGGATGACCGACGTCATGGTCATCAGGGATGCAGATCGTCGGACGATCCTTCATCACGTCGCGGAACTGCAGGCCGAATTCGATCCAGCCGGCGGTGTGTTCGGTATGGCGATAGGTCTGGTCGCCGGCGAAGAAGAGAAGGTCCGGATCCTGACGGAGCAGGTTGTCGAGGATTTCCGGCCGAGCGCCCGTCGTGCGGCTGGAATTACAGGACATGTTGGCCACGACGATGGCGTCCTTGTCGATCGGGTCGCGGCGCACCAGGCCCTCGAAGGAAGCCTTCTCGCCATGACGTACCCGGTAGGCCACGTCCTTGGAGCCATCCCAGCCCTCGACGCGGAAGTGCGCGCTCCAACCCGGGAAGACGACCTCGGTCTTGGCCGATTCGATCCATCGCCCATCCCGCTTGAACTCCAGCCGGACCTCCTTGGACTCTTCAGGATAAAGCGGGTAGAGCTGGGCGGAGAGCTTCAAAACGCCGTCCTGCTGGGTATAGAGGGCGAACGCGATGACCTGATCGCGCGCCACCAGCATCGTCGGTGCGGCCGGACCCGCGGCGGGCTTCTTCTTGGCCTTGGGGCCGGGACGCGGCTCCCACCAGGCGCCGGTCGCCAACGAATCAAGACCAGGGAAATCTGCGCCGAAGGGCTTGATGGTTTTCTCCGGTGGCACCGGGGCGGAGAAAAGGACGGAGGCCAGCAAGCAAAGCAGGTAACGCATCGGAAACGGGGTTGAGGTGAGGAGGGAGTTAGGATTAATCATCGTGACGTGAAAATCGACCCCGAACTGCGCCAACGGCTCAATCCATGGGACTGGCTCGTGCTGGTCGTGGCGGTGGTATCCCTCCTGCTGGTCATCCTTGAGACCTTCCTGCACGTCCCGCCGGCGGTGCTCTCGGTCCTCCGCACCGCGGACATGCTCTCATGCGGGATCTTCCTGACCGACGTCTTCGTGCGCTGGCGCCGCGAGAATTTCGCCGCCCATTACTGGCGCTGGGCCTGGATCGACGTGCTTGCGAGCATTCCCTTCGAGCCGGCCTTCCGCTCCCTGCAGGCGATCCGCATCTACCGTTTCATCCGCCTGGTCCGCATCGTAAGGAAACTGAGCACGCTGACCAGCGGCACCACCCTGAACGAGAAGCTGCTCGCGCTGCCCGGCGTCGCCTTGGTCATTCCGCTCTCCAGCACGCTGCTGATCGACGAAGTCGAACGGTCCGCCCCCAACGCGACCATCAAGAACGGCGGCGACGCGCTTTGGTGGGCGCTTACGACCGTCACGACGGTGGGCTACGGTGACACCGTCCCGGTCACGGGCGAAGGCCGGCTGATCGCCTCGGTGCTGATGTTGGTGGGCATCGCTTTGTTCGGCTCGATGTCCGCCATCGTGACCTCGAAACTCATCCTCCCCAAGGAGACCCGCGACCACGAGGAGTTGCGCAAGGAGATGCGCGACCTGCACGCGGAAATCCGGGAACTCCGCCGTCGCCTGCCTGACAAACCCACTGATCCCCATGCGTAGCACCCTGCTCGCCCTCTGTCTCCTCGCCGTCGTCGGCCTGGGCGCCTGGCGCTTCCTCGCCCCGGCGCAGAGACCTAAGTCCCCCATCGAACGCCTCAAGTCCGCGAGCCCGCTCGAGTCCGTCCGTGAGGCCAAAGCTACGCAGGTCCCCTCAACGGCGCGTCCCGCCCCCGAGGCGTCCGCGAAGATGTCCGCCCAACGGGCTCAGATGGAGGAACGCTTCAACGACCTTAAGGAGGAGGGTAAGCGCGTCCGGCAGACCCTGATCGAATCCGACCCTAAGGCCGCCCAGGCCTATAACGATGTGGTTAGGCGCCCGGAATACCGTGCTCTGCTGGACCGCCGTCATCAGATCGAAGCCGCCTGGGCCGCCGCGCCCGAAAACGAACGCGAGGGGATGCTGAAGGAGATGAACAGCCTCCGGCAACAAGGGTTCACCCTGATCCTCGGCGAGATCCAACGCCTCCAAAGCCAGCCGTCCACCCCCGCCCCCAGCACTTCGGCTCCGGCTTCGACTCCTTCGGGAGCCCCGGCTGAATCGCCGGCCGCGCCGGTGGTGTTCCAGTAAGCCGCCGTCTCAGGATCCCCAGCTGAACCGCTCAGGCACCCAGGCGTATTGGTCGCCTTTGGGCACGACGGTCCCGATGCCGGGCCAAGGCAGATGGAAACCGAAAGCCCGGCTTTTTTCCTTCGCCATGCGCGCGAAGAGCTTCTTACGGGTCTTGACCGCGGTCTCGGGGTCATGGTCCATGGCGACCGTCCAGCCGACGTTGTCGAACATGAGCACATGGTGGTGCACGACGTCGCTGATATGGACGAGCGACTCATCTCCGGAGCGTACCTCGAAGCAAGCATGGCCGTCGGTATGGCCAGGCGCGGCGATGACGGTGACGGAATCGTGGAAGTGTTTCTGGCCGTCCTTGGCGATGACCAGCTGGTCCTTGAGGATATCGAAGTTGCGGCAGATGGTCTTCACCATGTTCGGCAAGGGCTTCTTGTCGCGCTTGGATTTGGAAAAGTCCGGATTCGGTCCGCGCCAGAAATCATACTCCTCCTGCAGGAGGTATATCCTGGCGTTCGGGAAAGCCGGCTTTCCGTTATCGACGAAGCCGTCGAGGTGGTCGGAATGCGAATGGCTCAGGAAGCCCGTCGTAACCTGCTCGGGTTTGACGCCGAGCTGACGCAACCCTTCGGCCAGCCAGCCGAAGTTCGGATTGGGATGGCGCTCGCCGAAGCCGGCGTCGATGAGGGCGACCTCGTCGCCGATCCTCAGGCCCATGATGTTCACATAGAGCGGCAGCGCATCGAGGCGCTCACGATTGAACTCAAGCGCGGACTTCATGATCGGGCGGTCGGACTCCGGCCACATGAGCTCGAGGCCCTGGCGGAAAAGCATGTGACCATCACTGATCGAGAAGGCCTCGATCTTGCCGACATTGAACTTGTAGACGTAAGGGTTCGGCGGGCGCTTCAGCGGCGCGTTGGACCCGTCAGCCGCGGCGAGGCGGGCGGTCGTGGCCAGGCCGGCCAGCGCGAAGGCGGCGGCTCCGAGGAATTCACGACGGGACGAAGGGTGCGTAGCGTTCGACATGAGCACACGCTTATCGCAGGGACCGGCAAGCTGACAACAAAAAGGGCGGCCATATGGCCGCCCTTCTTCACTGCTGAAAACCTAGTTCACCGCGTCAGCGTCACCGTAGGCGCCACGGCCGTGACCGGCGCGAGCGAGGTATTGTCGTAGGCACGGCCCGGAGATTCGACCTTCGATACGGCGAAAGTCACCGAGCCGCGGGCGCCACGGCGGAAACCTGGGGTGGTGACGCTGACTTGTCCTAATTCGTTGGTGCGGAACGCGGTTCGATTCATGCTCACCAGACCGGAGGACGAGACGAAGACCAACGCGCGGCGGACGGGGTTGCCGAACTGATCTTGGACGAGGATCGTGGCGTTGGCGACGTCATGGATGGAGTTCAGACGGGAGAAGGAGCCGGTGATCAGCGCAAGCGAACAGGTCGGGGCACGCGGCGGGCCGTCCACGGTGACCGTCACGGTGGTGGAAGCCGAAGCACCACGGTCATCGAAGACGGTGAGCGTCGGATAGTAAGTCCCGGGCGCCTTATAGCGATGAGTCGCGGTCGCACCCGTGGCGCCTACGGGGTAGACATCCTTGAAGTCCCAAAGGTAACGAAGGATGACGCCGTCCGGGTCGGTCGACAGCGTGCCGTTGAAGTTAACCACGGCGGACTGCTGGATTTGGTAGTTATAGGACGTGTTGGCGGTCAAGGTAGCGTCAGCGACGGGGGGTTTGTTGACCGGATCAGCCCAGGAAGCAGTGAAACTATAGTAGCCGATCGAGCCATAATCGGAGTAACCCTCGGTAAGACCCGTTCCGTCAGGAGTGCCCCCTGTGCCGTTACCGACGCCATCCAATTCGATGAAATGCATGCCTTCGGTCGGGATGGTCACCTTGATCGGCTTGGGCGCCATGTTGCCGACCGTACCAGTTCCCAGATAAGTGCCCAGCACCGTACCTTCGGAGTCCAGCACCCGGATCTGCAGACGCAGATTAGGCGCGAACAACGAGACCTTCGGGGTGATCAAGAGATTCCCCCGGCCGGCATTGATCCGGAACACGTCGACATCAGTGGGAGAACTGATGATGCCACCAGCGGTCGTGGAGAGTCCGGGGGCGAAAGTCGCAGCGTCGCGGGTGTTGCCGTGGTCATCGGCCAAGAGCGGGATGCCCGAAAAGGTATTGGCTATGGCAACCAAGTTGTCCTGGGTTCGGTTTGCGCCCTGGTACTCACCCTTGGCCCACTGATTCACCGGGCGGAGGCCGTTGCCCATGATCGGAGACCAGGAAAGGGCGCCAGACCCATGGCCGCCGAAATACTCTCTGGCGATCGGGTTAGTTCCATTAAGGTTTCCTTGATGCAGAAGGCTGACGGTGTGCCCTACTTCATGCGAAGCGATGCCGGCAATCTCATTGGCCCTAAATCCAGGAGTCGTGAAAACGAAACATGGGTCGTCCTCATCACTGCTGAAAGAATTCAAGTGGGCGACGCCACCGGCTTCGCCATCCACGGGCCCAATGACGACCCGGATACCGTAATTTAGGTCGCCAGCACCGATCTTACGCAAGGACTCCACGCCCGGATCCTCGGTCGTGACGTCTACGTTCCACGGTGCAAAGTGTTCCGCGACGCGGCGGAAGGTCTCCTGCACGACTGCCTTCTCGGCGTCGCTGAAGTCAGGCGACCCGTCAATGCTCCAGGGAGCGTTGACCAGGTCGGGATCTTCCGGATCGTTCCAGATACCTGCCGGGGTGATATGCCCGTCAAAATCGAGGTAGATCTTGCGGGTCGCGGCGGGGCGGCTGTGCAATTTGAAAGTATCCGCCAAAGGATAAGACGGGGTCGAGGTGATGGAAGTCGTATCCGGCCCAACCTGAAGCCGCATGCTACAGGAGTAGAGGGGCTTTCCCTTCGCGTCGAAGTGCAGGTCGTGGTCGTGATCACAGGCGGCACGGAAGGCCAAGGCCGTCTCAGGGGTCATCTCGTCGCGCTTCACCGCGGCATCGATCTCGGACTTGGAGACGGTCGAAGCTCGACGCCACCGACGAGCCGCCCCGGCAAACTTGGCATCCTTGGATGCCTCAACCGGAGTCGGGGCCAGAGTCGGAGCGGCCGGCTGGACATTCGCAGCCATCGGAGCGGACGGCGTGATAGGCGGAGACGGCGCAAGCACCCCATTCGCGAGCAAGGCGGAGACTCCGCCAAGTGAAATGCCCGGGGTCGTGGCGGGCGAAGCAGCTACCAGGGAATCTCTTGTTACCTCATTAGGAACTACCGGCGCGACGACCTTGACGGCGGGCGCCACCTGGGTGGCGGCGTACTCGCGATAACCTCCCCCCGAAGGGGTGAACACGATCGCAAGGGCGACAGCCAAGACGACGGCCCAAAGGGCGATGATCAGCTTTTTAAGAGACATATGCAGATTCAAAGGACGGTGCGTCCGGAGGCAATCCACTAATCGCTTGCCAGCCGCCGGTCAAAAACGAGGAATGACGCGTGTTCAACCGCCTCTTCGCACCCCTTCTTTGCTTGTCCGCATGGCTGACCGTCGCCTCGGCCGCCACCCCCCCCAACATCATCGTCATCCTGGTCGACGACATGGGACAGACCGACCTGGCTTGTTACGGCAGCAAATTCTACGAGACGCCTCATATCGACCAGCTGGCCAAGGACGGCGTCCGCTTCGCGAACGGGTACTCGGCCTGCACGGTCTGCTCCCCCACCCGCGCCGCCTTGCTGACCGGCAAATACCCCGCCCGACTGCACCTGACCGACTGGATCGCCGGCCATGGCCGCCCGAAGGCCAAGCTGAAGATTCCGGATTGGCAGAAGTTCCTCCCCTTTGAGGAGATCACCCTAGCCGAACAGTTCAAGGCCGCCGGCTACGCGACGGCGAGCATCGGCAAATGGCACCTGACCCCGGCGCTGAAAGAAGGTGACGAAGCCTACTACCCCGAGAAGCATGGCTTCGATCTCAACGTCGGCGGCTATGCCCGCGGACAGCCGCCCAGCTATCACGCTCCTTACAAGATCCCCACCCTGACCGAAGGGCCCAAGGGTGAATTCCTGACCGACCGCGAAGCCGCCGAGGCGGTGAAGTTCATCGAAGCCAACCAGGAGAAACCGTTCTTCCTCTACCTTCCCCATTACGCGGTGCATACGCCGCTCGGCGGCAAGGCGGACGTCATCGCCAAGTATCAGTCGAAACTCGCGAAGCAGCCCGACCTTAAACAGAAGAACCCCACCTATGCCGCGCTCGTCGAGAGCGTCGACGATTCCCTCGGCACGATCCGCGCCGCGCTCAAGCGACTTAAGTTGGACGAGAGCACCATCATCGTCTTCACCGCTGACAATGGCGGCCTGCTGCCGGTCACCGACAACTCGCCGTTCCGCGTCGGCAAGGGCTCGGCCTACGAAGGCGGCGTCCGCGTCCCTCTCATCATCCACGCCCCAGGCGCGATCAAAGCCGGCCAAATCGAGTCCACCCCGGCGATGACGATCGACCTCTACCCGACGGTCCTCGAACTCGCGGGCATCAAGCCGCTCCAGTCGCTTGTCGACGGCATCAGCCTGGCTCCTCTGCTGAAGTCCGGCGCGAAGCCCGACCGGGCTGAGATCTTCTGGCACTATCCGCACTATCACCCGGGAGGCGCCACTCCCTACAGCGCCGTCCGTAGCGGCGACCTCCGCCTGGTCCACTTCTACGAAGACGGACACGACGAACTCTACGACCTCGCGAACGACGTCGGGGAGACCAAGGACCTGGCCTCGGCGCAGCCTGCGCTCGCCAAGACCCTGCGTACCCGTCTCGACGCTTGGCTGAAGTCCGTCGACGCCCAGCTGCCGACGAAGAACCCGGACTACGATCCGGCCGCCGAGACCAATCCCGGCAAGAAGAGCGCCAAGGCGAAGAAGTAAAAGGGCCGTAACGCATCACCCTCGTCGGCCACCAGCTGATGGCCGACGAATGGGAGCGGGTGCGTGCGAACTGGCGCTGAGGCCTATTTGCTCGCCGGCGCCTTCTTGCCCTTACCCTTGCCCTTGCCGACGTTCGTGCCGGCCGGCGGAGTGCGCTTCTTCTCGCCGGACGCATACTCGTCGTCGACTTCCGGCACCTTGAGGTCCTTGCGCAGCTTCGCGAGACGGACCTCCAGGTCGGCCTGGACGGATTCATAACCCGGCTGGCCGAAGAAGCTCTTCAACTCCAAGGGGTCCTTCTCGCCGTCGAAGAGGTCGGTGCGGGTCTCTCCGTTGCCGTAGTAGCGGACGAGCTTGTAACGGTCAGTGATGACGCCGTAGTGCGGCGCGACGTGGTGCGGCTGCGGGTACTCGTAGTAGTGATAGTAGAACTCCTTGCGCCAGTCGGCCGGAGTCTCACCCGCGAGGATCGGCTTCAGGCTGCGGCCCTGCATCTCGGCGGGCGAAGGCAGTCCGGCCATGTCGAGGAAGGTCTGCGCATAGTCGACGTTGGAGACCAGCGCCTTGCTCACGGAGCCGGGCTTGGTCACCCCGGGCCAGCGGACGAGCAGCGGAGTGCGGACGGATTCCTCGAAGATCCAGCGCTTGTCGAACCAGCCGTGCTCGCCGAGGTAGAAGCCTTGGTCGGAAGAGTAGACCACGATCGTGTTCTCGGCGAGACCTTCGTCCTCGAGGAACTTGAGCACGCGGCCGACGTTGTCGTCCACCGACTTCACGGTGGCGAGGTAGTCATGCATGTAACGCTGGTAGCGCCAGCGGACGAGGTCCTTGCCTTGCGGGTTGGCCTTACGATAGGCCTCGTTGCGGGGTTCGTAATAGGCATCCCAGACCGCGGCCTGCTCGGCATCGAGCTGCGGCGGGCGCACGAGCTTCACGTCCTTAGGAGTGATGGTCTTCTCGAGCGTCATGTCGTTCTCGCCGACGGCCTTGGCGCGGTTGGCGTAGTCGTCGAAAAGCGTGGCGGGCTCCGGATAGACGCGATCCTTGTCGAAGCCGAGGTCCTTGATGTTCGGCTCCCACTCGCGGTGCGGCGCCTTATGCTGGCACATCAGCATGAACGGCTTGGACTTGTCGCGCTTGCGCACCCAATCGAGGGAGAGGTCAGTGACGATGTCGGTGACGTAGCCCTGCATCTTGACCATGCCTTGGGCGTTCTTCATCGGGGGATTGTAATAGACTCCCTGACCGGGGAGCACCTGCCAGAAATCGAAGCCGGTGGGGTCGCTGATGAGGTGCCACTTGCCGACGATGGCGGTCTGGTAGCCGGCCTTCTGGAGGAGCTTGGGGAAGGTGAGCTGCGTACCGTCGAAGACAGAGTTC
>JACCEB011511433.1_pt1 | contig 10332 bp, 8 predicted proteins | sample 7454761 | NCBI WGS metagenome assembly JACCEB01 (sample SAMN15323454, study PRJNA562643) | freshwater metagenome | isolation source: river surface water | place: USA:Blue River Watershed | collected 2017-08-18 | reverse complement strand
GCGGCTACAACAAAATCAAGGCCTCCAAGGTGAACTGCGTCGACGAGGAGTCCCGCATTCTGCCGCAAGGTTTCGACACCGTAAGCACGACGGATCTCAAGAAGATCAACAAGGACATCGAAAAGATACTGGCCAAGCACGGCATCACGCCGGGAGGCAAGGAGGACTCGGCGGTGCTGGCCTTGGAAGAAGCTCAAGAGATCGTCCGACTGACGGGCGCCAGCATCGGCGGCTTCACCGAAGGCTTCGAGTCGACCTGGGATGTCGCCGACGTCCAGGGCCTGCTGAAGACGCTGGCCGACGTGGATGAAGATTCCCCCAAGGAACGCATCAGGGATAAGGTCGGAGTATTGGTACGCTGGAACCGCGAACGCCCTTATGAGGCCGTGCCGACGGACACTCCGGACAATCCTCGCAAGGACACCGATCCGGCCCGACAGATGGCCCGCAAGTATCCGGTGCTGCTGCTCTTGCAGCAGCGCGGCGTCGAAGACGGCTGGCATGGCGGCCCGTTCTTCTGGCCCGTCTTGTTCCCGCCCGCCGGCGGCCAGGCCTGGATGTACGCCATCGGCACCAAGAAGAAGAAAGGCTGAGTCTTCATGGCCATCGACCGGGATTTGCGAGACCGTATCGAACTGGAGCAGGACGGCTATCGGTCGGCTCGTTGCTTAAGCGAAGCCGCCGACTGGCTGTTTTGGGACAATAACATGGAGCGGGCGATGCAGGCGGGTTACTTCGAGCGTACCGACAACGGCACCTTGAAACCTTCTTACTACTACAAGCTAACCCCCAAAGGGAGGGGGATGCTGAAGCGGGCCGGCGCGGGGTTTACGTATGGTGACGCGAAGAGGAGGAAGCCAATTTATTACCAAAAGAACGGCAGCTGGCATGCTCGTTCGGTCAAGGTTACCCAGAAAGAACGACGTGAACTCGCCGCCAGACTGTTGGTAGCCTTCAAAGACTTGGTCACCGCACAAGGCGCCCATGACCAGTTGGCTTTGGAAAAGAAAGGGTGGTTTCCGAGCAAGACAACTTCTCCGAGCGGCTCCCTTGTCGATGCGGGTTTGGTCGAGCAGATGAATCGCGGCAAAGACAAGGCCGTGTATTATTATCGACTCACTGCCCGTGGCAAAAAGGCTCTTGTCAGAGTGCGCATGAAAGCGCTTTTGCGTGAGCAGGCCGCGGAACGCCGTCGGCTCCCGGGCAGCATCGACGTCCGCGATTGGCGCGATCTTCCAGGCTGGCAGGACTAATCAGTGCGATAACCCCGCGCTTTCCGGCGGGTCACCATCATCTTCAAGGCCTGCGCAGCCTCAGCCTTTGTTGGATAGGTACGGGCTAACTGTCGGGCATTCCCGATAGGGTAGGGCGTGTTGCCGCGATACATCCGCTCCAGGTCGACCGTCTTGGTCCGGAGTTCCCGGCCGACGAGCTGGCCTTCCCATCGGCGATACAGGCATCGCCGGACTGATTGCTTGAGGGTGACGACCAGGCGGACGGGCATCGGGGCAGGGTTCTCCCCGACAAGATGAAGGCAAGCCGGGGATTTCCAGTCCCTGGGCATTATTATAATTAGTAGAAGCAGGCCGGGGTTTGACCCGGCGTCCGGGTTGAGTCATGACAGCTCATAACCATGCCCCTATTCGTCCATATCACGGATAATTGCGCCAAAGACGCGAAGTCTGTCGGCAGTCACGACGCGTTGCTCGACCTGGTCGACAAGATCGAACAAGAGCAGCGCTTCGAAGGCCTTTTCGAGACTGCGGCCAATAGCCCCTACCGGATTCGTAACAGTCTTAGCCCCCGCAAAGAGTCACGGCTAATCGCCCGCGAAGTCGAAGTGGGTGAGCACAGCGTCCTGGTCATGCTGGGCATCATGAGCGTGAGCCATCGCGACTACGAAAAGTTCAAGGTCTCAGCCCGTGAGGGCCTGGCCACGAATTTTGACGACGCCTACACCGAGACGGAACTCGCGACCATCGTCCAGCGACGGCTGATGTCCGATCCGGTGCCTGAGAAGCCCGCCCCGACCGCGGTCGAGTACGACATGATCTTTTCGCCGCTTTCCGAGGCCATCAGTGATGTGTCGATTTGCGAGACACGTGATTGGATGGAGTCCTTCGGAAGCAAGGAGGCCGAAAATCGCCGCGAGACCATCTTCAATGCCTTGGGAAGCCTCAGGGGGGACGATAAGGTCGGCGGTGCGCTGCATGCCGTCGATAATCTGCAGATCTGGAGCCGGCTTTTCGAGGTGCGTCCCGAAAGCGGCGCCGATCAGGCCCTCGTGCAGATGCGTTTGCTGGTCAAAATCGGCAAGGAGGGGGAAATCCGCAAAGACGTGGATCCTGCGGTCTTGGCGCTCATGGATAAGCCGTCGCCGGTGGAGGCCATGGAAGTGCTCCGCGTGACCCAGCGCTGCTACCCCGAGCTCATCTTGGGAGATAAGGATTTCTGGATGGATGTGCAGCGCGATCCGCGAGCCAACCTGGCGCTTTCCAGTGAGGAACTGGCCGTCCTGCGATCGGCGCAGGATGCCGCTCAAGGCTTCCCGCTCTTCATCAACGGCCGGGCCGGCAGCGGTAAGACTACCATCCTCCAATATCTATTCGCGGAGTACGCGAAGAAATACCTGGAGCAGCCGGAGGCGGAAAGCCACCCGGTGTATTTCACGGCCAGCAGCGACCTCCTGGATAAGGCCAGGGATACCGTCCACGGTCTTCTGCGTAGCAACGCGCCTTTGGCCGCCACCGGCTCACGAGACATCGACCGAACCAAACTCGACCCCTGCTTCAAGGAGTTCCATGGCCACATGCACTCTTTGCTCCCATCGGAGAGCCGAAAGCGTTTCGACCGGAGCGCACGGGTGACCTATCCGGTCTTCCGTAAACTGTGGGAAGGTAAATTCGGACAATCGCCGGAAGCCCGTCGAAACTATGATTCCGCGGTCTCCTGGCATGTCATCCGGAGTTACATCAAAGGTATGGATCCGGAACGGCTCTTTGAGTCCGCGGACTATGCGGATTTCCATGCTAAACAGAAATCCGTCTCCGATGAGACTTACCAGCTGGTGGAGCGTAACGTCTGGCCCTGGTACCGAGACCTCTGCGACGAACGCTCTCTCTGGGATGATCAGGACCTTACACGGCATCTGCTTGAGAAGGAAGTCGTGCTCCCCGACTTCACGGCCATCTTCTGCGACGAGGCCCAGGACTTCACGCGTTCGGATCTGGAAATTCTGTTCCGTTCTTCCACCTTTGCGCACCGCCGCGTCGATCGCGGACAACTGAATAAAGTGCCTTTCGTCTTCGCTGGCGATCAGTTCCAGACCATCAATCCGACGGGCTTCCGCTGGGAGGCTATCAAGGCGATGTTCGTGGCGAAGTTCGTCCGTTCGCTTTCGCCGGGCGTCCGCGAGTCTGCCGCCAAACTGAATTACAAGGTGCTGAACGTGAATTACCGTTCGACCGCCAATATCGTCAAGTTCTGCAACCTGGTGCAGGCCCTGCGTGCCCGTCTCTTCGGTCTGACGGATGTCTTGCCGCAGAAGAGCTGGACCGGCGAGGCGGGTGCCCCGTCCGTAACGGCCATCAATCCTGACGACTCCCGCTTCTGGGAGGAAATCCGCAAGAACAAGGTCGCGGTCATCGTGCCATGCGGCGAAGAAGGCGAGCGCGACTATATCGAGAATAATCCGACGCTGAAGCGTCACGTCAAATACGTCAACGGCTCGCCGGACATCTGGGTTCTCAGCACCTCGCACGCCAAGGGGCTCGAGTTCCCTGTGGTGGTGGTCTACGGGTTCGCCCATGAGACGGAGGCTAAGCTGGTGATGGAAGCGATGGCCCCGGGAGGCGATAAGGCTGACGAGAAGAAGGAGCTCAGCATGCAGTACTTCCTGAACCGATTGTATGTGGCTGTCAGCCGAGCGAAGAGCCGACTGATCATCGCCGATGACGAGAAGGAATTCAAAGGGTTCTGGTCTTTTGCGATGAATACTTCGCCCCAAGCCGTCGGCCAGATCTTGGCGAATATCCGGGAAGGGGAGGCGATCTGGCGCAGCGAAGTAGGTCAGATGCTCTTCGCGACCAAGGTTGAAATCACGGAACGCGTTCGCGCCGACGACCAGCTGGCTCAGGCTGAATCGATGATGCAGAAGGCCCGGGCGGCCGAAGCCGGTTACCTCATGGGCCTGGCCGCCAATGCGTTCCAAGACCTCGGCAAGATGGAGCAGGCCGAACGTTGCCGCGGCGAAGCGCATTTCTTCGAAGGAGCTTTCGCCTCTGCCGCGGAGCACTTTATCCTCGCGAAGGACTCCCGGGAGGCGCTGCGTTGCTTCTGGCTGGCTGGGCCGGTCGAGCATGCCGAACGCATCGTGGAACTAGGCGTCAACTCCGTCGACCTGAAGGGAGACGTCCGGGTCATCGCCGCCGAGTTCATGTTGAATGCGAAGGTGAAGAATCCTACCTTTGCACAAGGTGCGGCGGTCTTGAAGGCCGTGTCCCGCTCCGAAGGCCTCACGCAGATCACCCACGCCAAGGAAAGCGTGCGCTGGCGGGAGTTCGTGGATTTCGTCGAGGTCAAGCTGGCGGCGTTGAGCTCGGGCGCGGCTGACTGGGTCGAGTTGCTGGGTTCGCTTGAAGCCATCCATGTTGCGCAGCCGGACTGGGCGTCGGCGAGCATGCTCGCGTCCGCCTGTTTCCGGGCGGAACGCTGGCCCCAGGCTGCGATGTACTTCGAAAAAGCGAATGCGACCAAGAGCCGTGAGTACGCCTTGGCGAAGGCTCGCTCGACCGCTTATCCCGAACGCTTGGCCTTCCTCGAGCAGCTTGGCCAGCATGACGACATCATCCGTGATAAGCAGGCTAGCCGGACACCCGATGACTTGCTGAAGCCGGAGCACCACCGGGCGATCATGAAAGCCTACCTGGCCAAGAAGATGCACCGGGAAGCCTTGGGCGCGGCCTTGCTGGCTCGTCATGCGGCCGGCGTCGTCGAAGCGGTGGAAGCGCTCAAGGATTCAAGGGAAATGCTTCCTGCGGCCCTCTGCCTGCTGCTGGGCTGGGGTGCCCATGGCGAAGATACGGTCAAGCGGCAGCTTACGGTCCTTCGCCATAAGGCCGATGCGTTCGACTATGGCTACTTGCTGAAGTGTCCTCGCCTGAAGGAGTATGCCGACGCCTCTCCGCTGGAGGTCGATCGTCTGGTCCTGCAACTGTTGGCATCGAATCCGGCCTTGGTCGCCTATGACCGAACCAGCGCGACGACGCCCTTCCGGCGCAACTACCTCAAGGAGCTCATCGATAAGACTTATTATCGTGAGGCCGAGAAATCTAAGGATAACTTCACGCTCGCCGTCGCGGTGGTGCTAGAGCTGATCGACGACCACGACCGGGCATACAAGCTCTATGAATTGGTCACGGCCGAGGGCGCCAAGGATACGCAGCGCAGCTTTGCCTGGGAGCGGTGGACCTATATCAGCAAGAAACTCTCGGATGCGCATAACAATCGAGACCAGGATCGTTCCACGCGCTATCTGGAAGCCGCCAAGATGGGCCTTCCGCAGACCAAGTATCAGGATTTCGGGGCGATTCCTCCGACCCCGGGGGCGCTGGAGAGCGATTACCTGCTCTCTCCGGCCGTAGCTCGCCTGAAGGATTTCGCGGCTGGCTTCATCTTGGATATCAACGGTAAGACCACGGCCCCCGTCGAGGTGGCAACCGAGAAGACGGAGACGAATCCGGTTTCCGTCATCCATCCTCCGGTAGACGAGCCCGATCGTATCCCCCGCTCCGTGCGGATTGGGGAGATCGAAATTCGTTACGTCCCTCGGAAGAAGGTGATCCTCGAGCACCAAGGACGCCTGGCGGAATATCACTTCGAGAAGCGGAAAGCGTTTTCGCATGATGACGGCTTCCTCGACGCAAGTGGCCTCCGGATTCACGAATTGGCCGTCAACTTCTTTGACTTAGGTCCGCAGACCGTCCGGGTCGAAATCGGCGATCCTAACTTTGCCCTCGAATACAACTTCGCGGACTAAACAACGGGATGAAGGAGGTCAGTTTCGACGCTTTTTGCGACGCCAAGAGCCTCCTGCTTTGGGCGAAGAAGCTTCTTCGTGACCACCGTGATGAGTTAGGCGGGGGCATGTATGCGCACGCCGATCGGCTGGAGTGGTCTTGGCCTGGCGAGGCCAGGTCCATGGAGTTTGGTTTTTCCAAATTTCCAGGCGGTACTAGGATGACCGTGCGTTATGAGGACTCGATGGAGCCGCAGTTCGCCATGATAAGCCGTTGGGTTTTGTCGAGTGGCAAGGTTCGGCAAGCCGACGAGCCTGCGCCGGCTCTTTCAGAAAACGCAGAGCCGCCTGACGCGGAGGCCGAAGAAGGCTATTTCCCGACAGACTTGATCCAGCAACGATGGGGCTCTTACACGATCGACGAGCGCGCTTACGCCACCTGCCTCTTCGAATGTGTTCGTTACGAGCATCTAATCTGGAAGCATCTTCCGCCGGGTGCGGTGGAGGCGGCCGAACGCCGAAATCAGGAGATGTCTGATGCGGTGGTAGGCATGCCCGCGGAAGCGTCGGCTGAAGCCACCCTTGCCGAGCCTCGCCGTTCGCTCGGGTTCATTTCCAGCGTATTTTCCAATCATCCTGAAGTCAGGCCATTGTTGGAGGTTTGCGGCACCTATCATCATTTCTGGCTAATCAACGACTTTCGGAACTCGCTGATTCATGTCAGGACGAGCAAACAACTCTCGCCGTCCGCTATTCGCAAGCGCTACCGCCGGCTCCAGATGGGGATCTGTCTCCTCCAGCGTTGGTCTTGGTTGGTCAAGTTGTATCAAGCTGTGGTCGGGTTTGATGCGCGCCGCCGCCCGCCGTTAGAGGGCCTTGGCCCTGCGGCGCACCCGTGTCTCCTGATCAAGAGTCTTGGGGCGGATGGCCTGGTGAAGTATTATGGCCTATCGGCGCAGGACGCTTTACGGCTAGAGGCAATTGGCGCCCTCTTCGTCTCGAAGCCCACGCTTAGGCCTGAGGACGAATACGTGCGTGCTATTGCTGATCTGGAGAAGTTGTAGTGACGACGGTAGGCTGGAAGAAGCCAGTTAGCGCCCGCGGGTCATTTCCCGATTATCGCCCGATGACCTGTAGCACAGCCGGTCGACCGTCGGCGTAGGTCCGATGGACGACATTGAGGTCGAACGAAGCATTTTTTCCGGTGTTTCGACCGCGGACGTCGAGATGGATCTTCGACACGATGCAATGACCGACAACTTTTTGCCCCGTGATCGTCAGGCTCACTAATTCGCCTTGCTCGATGGTCCAAGGTCGCTGTGGGAAGACCGTGCCGAGGAGGGTGCCGTAAAGACGTTCCGCGTTCATGGCGCCAGCGGTCTTCTTAGCGCGAGCCTCAAGCCCACGCACGACTTCAGCAATGGCTTCCCGTTGGATGATCTTAAACTCCGGGTCCTTGTTTAAGCCGATGACCACTCGCTGAAACTCTTGTTCGGTCTTGAGGATTTCATCCAACGCGGCCTTCTGCTGCACGGGAAGATTAACAAGATTGGGCCAGTTCTGCTTGAAGTGCTCGCCGGCCCTGCGATCGGCCTCCTGTTGGTTAGGCGCCTGCGCGGTGATTTTGATGAACTCCAGCATCATGAGGCCGACCCCTTCGCCGTGCAGCAGGTCATCCGGCAGGCGGCTGCAGTTGGCGGCTTGCTTGGCCCGGGTATCCGCCAGAAGTTGTGCAAGCGGGGCTTTGCGGCCCGCCTCCGGCGAGGCCGCCATTTCGTTCAGCTTGGCTGCCGCGGCGCTAAAACTATCGCGGAGATCTTTCAGTTGAGCCTTGGTCGGCCCGCCCGCCTTTGCTTGCCCTTGGGCTTCCGCGATGGCTTTGCTTTCAAGTTCCAGTAGGAGCGTCGGGCGCAAGCCGACGGCTAGGCATTCCCGGATGAAGGCGGTCTCTTGCGCCGGGCGGGTGGTTGGAGTCGCCGTGGGAGGTGCCACTCCGACATTCTGGGCGTCCGGCCGAGCCGCTGGCGGCGTTGCCGCGGAAGAGCGAGGGGCTTCGGGCTTCTGTCCGCAGCCAGTTAGCGTAGCCAAGCAGATGAGGGCGATCAATGAACGAAAAGGGCGGCTCATGTGGCTAATTTTTTCCACTCGGTGAGATTCCGCAAACTTAATAGAATTACTTAGGCCGTAATCAAAAGGCGGCCTCCAGAGAGAGCCGCGCTTTAGGCCTTAAGATCGGCATCCGCATCTTCCGGCCAGACTTGTTCGACGATGGCTTGGACGGAGGTTTCGTCTAGGAGCGCATTAGGTGCGGTGGCGTATTCGTCGTAGGGCGGTGCGTCGGCTTGTTGCCCGAGCTTGCTGCCGAGGAACCAGGCATGGACGAGGCCAGTCCAGAGCGCCCGGCCGCGGAGCGTGCCTTTGGCCACCCAGGCCAGCGGTACGGTGCCTTCGCCCCAGTTGGAACTCAGCCACAGGACATCCCATTGGCCTTCGTAATCACTCCCGATGCGGATGCGCTGCTCTTCGTCATGCCCCGAGCCGTGGAACATCAGGGCTTTGAACACGAGGCGCGTGGACTTGGGCGATAGCCCAAGGTCCTGATCCTGGTACGAGTTGTAGAAACGCGGCGGAGTCATCGGTCGGCGCCAAGCTAAGTGTCCTACAATAAATATAAAGAGAACATTTGCCCGCCTCCGCCCGCGGTGCAGGCTTCGGCGATGGCTCCCTCCGTCTTCCTCGCCGGACTTTTGCAGCTCCCCTGGCCCGATCTAGCGGCGCGCTTGATCACGAAAGATGAACTACGCGAAGCCGGTTGGTCCGAGGCGAAGATCAAGCTGCACCTCGGCGAGCCCAAGGGCCGCCACCCGAGCACCCATTTCAGGAATCCGCTCGGTCAGCCGTATTGGACCGGCCAGCAGGTGCTATCCGCCGCCGTCCGCGGTGGCTATATCTCAGCGGAACTCAAGGACTGGCCTTATCAGGTTCCGGTCCATGGCCTGACGGCTTCCGGACGATTCATCATGGCCCTGGAGCAGGGTGGCCGAATGGTCATGCACCCGCAGGTCGACGAGGCCTTGCGCCATCTCGTCAAAGTCAAGGCCCGCCTCGCCAGCCTGGCGGTCGCCAAGCCACGGTTGGCGGAGCTGAATGCCTTGGTCGAGCCTGGCCAGGGACTAGGGGACCTCCTGACCAAGCACTTCAATGTCAGGATGCGGCATTTCCCGGAAAGCCTGCCAGCGGCTGAATGCATCGACTTCGCGCTTTGGGTCTACGGTGAGCCCGCCGAGTTTGCCGCCAAGGTCACGGCTTTCGCCGATGAACAGGAACTGCTGGCCGAACTTCAGATGCTCCCGTCCGAGCAGGATGTCATCGATGCCTTGGCCTTGGACATTAAGTCGAAGGAAAATCGGTTCGAGGACTTAGGCACGACCTTGCTGGCCCGCCTCTGCGGCATCGAACCGGCCGACGGCGACGCCGACCGCACCACTTATGCTTACTGGTTCGAGCTGGAAGACGACGGTGAGCTCCATGAGATGATCTCCGAATTAAAGCCCTACGTGAGTCCGGTTCGGTTCGCCAAGTTGGAGCGCTGGAAGGAACGCATCGACGAGGGAGAGGCCGAGTTCGATCTGGCTAAACTGACGGCCAAGGAGAAGGAAGTCCTGGCGTTACTCCGCAATACCGAGGATTGCTCCGATCGGTCCTTCCGCGCCGTCTGTTCTCACGTGGTGGAAAGCCGCAAGGGAGACCGGGTCGTCTTCGAATTCTTCGTCGGCGACGGAGGAGATATCGAAGACTCCTGTGGCCCGTACTACTTCAAGGAGCCTGGCGGCATCAACTGCGACGACCCCGATGAGATCGAACATCCCGAGACGGGCAACCGGCTATGCGATCTCCTCTGGAAGCCCCGTAAGCCCAAGGCTTAGTCTTTGACCAAAACCAAGATGAGCCCAAAGCCTGTCCATGATGACCCGTACGAACTGCTGAACTCGGATAGCCCGGAGAAGGTAACGGCAGGACTGATCGCTCTCCGGGAGCGCGCCGCCACGGGCGACCAGAGAGCCAGCAAACTTCTCGAGGGCTTGAAGGAGGCGAAGTGCCCGGATGAACCGTCGGAAGCGGCCAGTTGGGTGCTGCAGACTCGCCGGAATGTCTCCAATATCAAAATTTCCGACAGTGATTATTCAGGCGACTCAGGATGCGGCCCTCTTGCCGTCCTCGTGGCCTGCCTGGCCACCGCCCTGTGGTTGCTCTGATGAGCCAAGTCCCGCTCCTGGCGGTGAGGCATAAGGGGTCAGGCCGCTTCTGACGGATGT
>JACCEB010346322.1_pt1 | contig 10337 bp, 7 predicted proteins | sample 7454761 | NCBI WGS metagenome assembly JACCEB01 (sample SAMN15323454, study PRJNA562643) | freshwater metagenome | isolation source: river surface water | place: USA:Blue River Watershed | collected 2017-08-18 | reverse complement strand
TTTTTTAATAAATATAAAATATAATTAAAAATTATTATCCAAATAAATAACTTTTTATCTCATTTCTTATTTCTGGTACCAATATGTCATAAAAAGGAGTTTGTTCGAATATAAACCATTTTACATTTATTTTCTTTGTTTCTTTAATATATTCAATTGCTTTTTCATGATTATATGATGTTATTGATATATAATTTCTATAATATTTTCTTCGATTCAATACATAAATTTTTGAATAAATGAAAGAAGAAGAAGAGAAATCTTCAAAATCATCTTCATCTATCAAAAATCCATTTGTTTGATCAAGACAAATTGCTGAAGATTTACAATCATCCATTATTTTACGAGATTCACTTATCCATTTTTTTGAAAATTCAGATAATTTTAATCGATTCAAAAATTTTGAATCGATAAAATCACAGATATTTTCGTGATTAACATCTTCTTGATAATTTCGAAAACGAAAAATATTTATATTTTCATTTATCTTTTCAATTGAATAAAAATAAATATAATTACTCATATCATATATATAACCATTGTTTGGTTGAAAATCTGAACAATTTTTATTTTGTATATATTCCATATATCTTTGATGAAAAGCAGACATTCCAACATTATATTTAATTTTTGCTCCATTTTGAATATCGAATTCAAAAGAAGAAGATACACACGATTTTCGTCCTACTAAAGAATTCTTTCTTTCAGTTTCTGTATAATTTTCATCATTCCATTGTTTTTTAGAATTGTCTATTAAATATTTTGCAAAATCATTAAGATCTGATATTAATCCTTGTTTCATCTTTTCTGAAATATCTGGTAAAATACCATATTTTTCAATTAATTCTTCCAATGTATTTAAAGGATTCAAATCGTTTTCAATATTTTTTTCAAAATAAATACAAGATAAATAAGTTTGTACTATACATAATAAGACATCATCAATATTTTTACATAATAAAAAATCATGATATTTTAGACAAGGATATCGAATCCAAGATTTAGCTTCAGGATAGACATTTTCGTAAGATATATAATAAGGATATTCTTTAAGAATTTGTTCTAATGTACTCATTATTATATCTTTTTATAACAATTATTTTATAACCATTATTTATAAAAGAATAAAATTCATTTTTTTCATAAAAATATGAAGGTAAATAAAAAAACATATTAATAATTTAACACCAATCAAATGTATCTTGTTTACATTTTCCTTTTTTGCATTTTATTATAGTAGTTGAACCTTGCGAATTATTAAAATAAACACGAATTTTATTTTTTTTCTTTTTATTTTTCTTTTTTTTTGATGATTTGTTTACAATAAGTGTTAATGGTGTTATATTATAACTTCCTGTATTTCTTATATATAATGTATATGTTCCAGGTTTTGTATTTGAAGTAGTGGATATAACACCTGTTGTTTCATTTACTGTTATACTACCATATGAAGATGAATCACCACCCGTTTTTTCTAGAATTTCATAAAATAAACCTGATACAATACCAGCTGTAGAAGATTTTCCTTGTTTAGTTGTTGATGTAAATGATCTATTTAAACTTGGTGTAGGTGTTGTTAAAATATTATTTATTGAATAAGGTGTATATCCCATATTTAAAAGTTCATAAGGTTGATTTGATACAGATCTTTAAAATCGCAAAAATCGCAAGTTTACAAAACTAACTATTTTACAACTTTTTTAAGGGATGGATCAGATCCCATATTTTTAAGTTTTAATGTTTATTCTTTATTAAAATATTTCTAGCTGCTTGATAATCTCTTTCTAATTCAATATTACAATATGGACACCAAAATAGATTACTATTTCCAACAAAATGATTCATACAACCACAATTTCCACATGTTTTTGTTGTATAACTTTCATCTACTATTCTTAGTTCTGAACCATATTTTTCACTTTGATATATCATTTTTTGTTTAAATTTATAATGAGATAATATATCTAAATACCGATTTGTATGATTATTTAAATTATTTTTCATTTTACTACTTTCAAATATTGGTAATAATATCTCTTTATAATTTCTCGTCAAAAAGCTAGAAATTTTCCAATGAAAATCATTCATAATGTTCTTTACCTTGGTTTTCAGTTCATAACATTTTGAATTTAAGCGATTTTTTAATTTTTTATCTTTTGTTTTACTTTTTAATGATTTAAAATTATCAATTTTTTTCTCAATTCTCATAACTTTATTTTTTAAATTTTCATCTCCTAAAGAACCACAATATCCATCTGGTGTATAAAATGATTGAAATTTTTTAACACCAGGGTCCAAACTTATAATTTTATTTTTTTGTTCATATTTATTAAATACTTTCTCTTTTGAATATAATATAAAATATTTTTTACCATCTTTCAATATAATTAAATCATTTTCAGGTTGATAATCATAATATTTTTTATATCTATTTTCAACTTTTAATTTACTATGTTCTTTTAGTAAATTAGGGAATAGTTCTAAATTTTTTAATGCTCGATGATCTACATGAAAAATCTGTTTATAATCTTTTTTAGATTTATATTTATGTTTAAATTTTTTAATTATACCTTTTTTCAATAATTCAAAAGAGCTTTTAATTGATGATAATGCATTTTTAATTGATAATTGTCGAGTATCATATGGTATTTCTTTAAGCCATTTTTCTGGATCATCGTCTTTAATATCTTTATTATTTTTCATAATTTTTGGTCGCATATGAGCTAAATTGCAAGAAAACTCATCATTTTCTTTTTTATTATTAAAATATGATATAGTTTTATTATATAAATAACGATGAGATCCAAAAAATTGATTTAAAAAATCAACTTGTTTTTCTGTCGGATAAAATCTTATTTTTCTGCAATAAATACTTTTTTCATTATTGTTATTTATTAAGTTTGTATTTTCTAAGTCCGTAGAATTTTGAGGTATAATAAGTGATGACAGAGATAAATTCTTCTGTAAATTCTCTTTTTGCATTTCTGTGCTCTTTATTTGAGAGAACGGTAAGTTTTGTATTGAAGAGTTGACAGATGTGCAAAATAAATTTAAATCCAATTCTTGTAAGTCTGTCTTGGTAGGCAACCACAATTTCTTCGACATTTCCTTTGAAGACTCTGTCCAGAAGGGTGATAAATCCTTTTCTTTCAAAGTTGAATCCCGAACCAATGTCTTTAATAATGATGTGTTTAGTAAATTTTTATTTAATAAATTTAATTTGTTTGTCCAAATCTTTCTTTTGTTTGCTTGAAGAGACTCTAGCGTAGATAATTTTTTCTCCGTTTCTTTTATTTGAATATTTAGGAATGATTTTATATCGATGATGTCCACGTGGAGTAGTAATGAATTCAATTTCTCCAGTAATGGCTCTGATTCGTAAAGTTTCTTTAGAGACTTTATAGTATTCAGATGCATACTTAGGTCTAACGAACATTTTCGTGATTTTTTTTTAGTTCCAGGTGTGTTTTCAGACATTTTTTATCTATACTATATAATTCGATATTTCTTTAAGTACTTTTATAAAAATATTAAATAAAATATTTTTTATCAAAAAAAAAAATAAAAAATTAAATAATTTTATAAAATTATTTTTCTTATATTTTTATAAAAAATTTATTCTTTTTGGTTTTGGTTTTCAATATTTGAATTTGCATTATTTTTTTCTAATTCAAGTTTTTTCTTACGATTTTGATATGCAGTTCTTCTATATTCTTTAATTTTTTCAGGATTTTCAACAGATAATTTTTTTAATCTCTCGGTAGCTTTTTTAAATATAATATCTTTATTTTTTTCATAATATTTATGTGTTGAATTTAAATAAGGTTCTAATTTGTTTTTAAGAATATTATTTTCTTCTTCCAATTTTTTTATACATTCTTCAAGATTTTTAATTTTGTTAATATAAAAATCAATATTATTTTCCATTTTATTAAAATAGATAATTTGAATCTATATAAATAATATAAAATCTTTTTTAAATATATTATTTTTAATTAAAAATTATAAAATTGCGATTTTTGCGATTTTAATCAACAGTCATTATTATTATTTATGTAGAAAAAAAAAGAATATATTAAAATTATTAATACGATTATTTATAATAATTATTTTTATAATCATTAAAATCAATACGATTAAATCCTAATTTATTAGCCCAATAACGATAATATTTATAAGCTTTCCAAATAGGTCTAATTGTTAAACTTTGATTTAAAGCTTGTTGTTGATTTCTTGGTCTTTTTAATTTATTTGATTTAGAAACTGTTAAATCGAAATTATTTATTTGATAACCGTATACAAAACTTCCAGAAAGATTATAATTAATAACTAATGTTTCATATAAACCAATAGGTTTTTTTGTATAAGTTATAACGCCAGATATTGGATTAATTGAAATATTTGAATAAGATGAACTGTTATTTACAGATATAATTAAATTATTTGTACCATTTTGTTCTGAACTAGTCGTATTATATATTTTTATTTTTTTTATATTTTTTGAATTAGGATTATATAATTCATCATTAAAAGAAGATAAAACCCATGGAGTATTAACTGTCGATATATTATAATCTGTCCATGTTGTTCCCTGTATTACCTGAGTTGAAGAAGAATATGTTGGAAAACCTGTTAAATTTAATAAAGCATTTGTTGTTGACCATGAACCATTTGCTGAATAAGTATTTGTTTCAGTTGCAGTTACTTGTTTATTTGCACCAAAAATTCCATTTGAACTAGAAAAAGAACCAAATGAATAACAATTAGAAACTATACAAGAACCATAAACAGGTGGACCATAAAAAGGATCTCCACCAGCATATTCTCCACATATTCCACCACTATTAGTACCAATTATATTTCCAAGAGAATAACAATTAGTGATAATACAACTGGATGAATCTAAAGCAGCAGTATATCTTCCACTTATACCTCCTGTACTATTTCCACTAATATTTCCTAAACTATAACTATTAGTGATAATACAACTACCATTCTCTCCACCTGTATATTCACCACAAATTCCACCTGTATATAATCCCGATATTTCACCAATAGAAAAACAATTTGTAATTGTACAAATACCATTATTATTACCTGTATAATAACCACAAATACCTCCTGAACTACTACCAGATATTTCACCAGTAGAATAACAATTTGAAATATTACAATTACCATTTAGAAACCCAGCACCAGTACTACAAATACCTCCTGAAGAATTACCAGATATTTCACCAGTTGAATAACAATATGAAACATTACAATTACCATTTTGAGCAGCAAAAGAACCAATAATACCACTAGCTTGACTTCCTGTTATATTTCCGGTAGAATAACAATTAGTAATGATACAATTACCTGAATTTTGACCAGCTCCAGAACTACAAATACCACTTGCTTCATTACCAGATATAATACCTGTAGAATAACAATTTGAAATAGTACAATGACCACCAACACCAGTTGAAGCACCAGAAATACCTCCTGATCTATAATCAGAGATTTCACCTGTAGAATAACAATTATCAATAATATTATTTATAGCGCCTTTTGAAAAATAGAATTGGGTAACCCATCCTGAACTACTACTAGATAAAGTACTAGTACCTGAAGTTTCAATACCTAAATTTTTTATAGTGACATTAGAATATCCATTATTCGAAAATGTACCATTTTGGATTAAACCTGGATAATTTAAAACATTATCAATTGTAATTTTTTTATTATCTCCATCAAAAATAATGTATTCACTTCCCATTATAAAATATTGATTCGAATTTCTAAAAGTTAAATTAGTATAAAGTTTTATAGTTAAGTATTGATTTAAACTTATATCAGTATTAGTAATAGTACAGGGTTCACCAATTCCAATCCATGAAGACAAATTAGTTGAATATTGAATATTACCAATATCATTCTCTCTTATATAAACTATTGTATTTGGACTAGCATTTATACTTCCCATTATATTAATGTATATATATATATAACTAATAAATTAAAATAAATTTATAAAAAATAAATATTAATTAAATTAATTAAAATAAATTTTTAAATAAATCATTTTTTATAATTTAGTATAATATTAAATTAAACGTAAATATAAAAATATAAATCGTAAATAATTTAGAAAATAATAACTTAAAAAGAATAATAAATGAGATTTTATAAAAATATACGTAAAATTTATAAGTCTATAAATATAAAAAAACTGAAATTAAATAACTTGAGAAGTGCTTATTTATCCATATTACCAAAGCTACTTATTTAATTTAGTAACTACATAAAAATGGAATTTAATAATAAACCTTGTAAAATTGATAAATATATAAGACCTAACAAATATAATGTTGAGATGGAATTATTATATCCTTTGTATCCTTTACAAAAAGAAAATATAGTAAATGAAAATTTTCAAATATTTGAAAATAAACTTAATGAAGAATTAGATAGTATTTTAAAAGTGTTATTTGATATAAAACACATTAAATTTAATTTTGATTTATTTACATTAAATAATCATCAATTATTAGAATTAAAATTTGAATTAGATTATGGCAAAGAATTATTAAACATAAATTTAAGTATTAGAAAACCATTGTATTTAGTATTGATACTAAATTTAATGAATAATATTTATATGAAATTAGGAAATAAACAGAATATAGAATCTGTGACTTTTTCATTTTTACACAAAGATAATTGTTATTCAAGAAAAACAAAGATAAACAAATATGGATATATTATAGACGAAAATATTGATGTATTAATTAATTTTTTTAAATCATTAAATAATGTAAAATCAATAGTTTTTTCAGAAATAGATGAAAACATTAGATTTGGAGAATTAAAAGATGCATTTAGAGATATTATAGAAATTAAAGATAAAAAATCAAAATTAAATATTGATATTTTTTCTTCAAATTTAAATTTTAATAAAAATATTTTGATACAAAATTTTTCAAATTCAATTGATAAAATTAATAAATACGAAATAATAGAAATAAATTTTTTAGACTCAATTAGTGATTTAGATATTAATATTAAACAAGATGATAATGAGAATAAAATATCTATTAATTTTAAATTATATTTTAAAGATAACGATAACCAATTTTTTAATAATAATAATAATTTAGTATTAATGAATAATAACCAATTATTTAATTTAAATATTTATTTAAAATTAATGAATATTTTATTGAGTAAATTATTAGAAGTTAAAAATTTAAAAAGTTTATTTTTTAATTCATGTTTTTTAAAAAATTATATTGATAATGATAATATTGATTTGTTAAAAGAATTAATTTTATTAAATAATAATAATTTAAAAAGTATTGAATTTAAAGGTTTAAATCCATGTAGTAGATTTGATGAATTATTAAATGTTTTTGAATATAATAATAATATTGAAAAATTAGTTATTCCTTTTTATGAAAAAAATATTTATGCTTTTTTTAACAATAAATCAATAAAAGATTTAACATTATTGATTAGTTTTAGTGAAATTGAGAATATGAATAATATAGATAATATTAACACTTTTATTGAAAATATTAATGCAAATTTTAATATTCCAGTAAAAACAAAAATATTGTTTAATACAAATGAATCACATATTTTTATTGATAAAATAAATAGAATGCCTTTTATGAAAAAAGTAATTTATAGAAATTTTGATATAATTATGAATTATATAAATACATTTAATGAAAATAATAATAAGAAGTATAAAAATTATTTAAATGAATTTAAAAATTTGGAGAATATTAATAATTTTAAAAAGAAATTTAATAATTCAATTGAAGATAAGAGGATTCATACATCATTAGAAGAATGTTTTTTAAATAATTTAAAAAAAATAAATAATTTAAATAACAATGATGATTTAAGAATTAATTTAGATAGCAACAATTTAAAAAATAGTGATTATGAAAATAAAGATTATAGTAAAGAGTTATTATCAAATGGATTTTCTAATTTAGGTTTATCCATATTAAATTCGATAAAATTATTCAATAATACTTTAGATATTTTAAATAAAGGTCTAATACATGAAAATTTAAATACATTAGATAACTATGATTTACCATATACAGAAGAAGAAATCGTTTATGAAAATAAAATATTAGAATGTGTTGATACAAATAATATTATTGAATTTAATAAAAATATAACTAATCCTGATATAAATGAATTAATGGGTATTGAAAATTTTGAATTTAATAATAATAATGCTATGACAAATTTAAATTCATTTTCATTAAATTCAATTTATTAAATTTATTAAATTTAAATGATAAAAATTATAAAATTTTAATATAAAAAAATTATAAATTAATTAAATAAGATAACATGAATATCCGAGAATTATCAAATTATGAATTATTAAATAATAATAAAATATATTTAATAAAAGATTTTTCAAATAATATATATGAAAGGTTTGTATCAAAAATAATATTAACAGATAAATTTAAAAAATCATTAAAAAACTTTTTAGAAAATAAAAATTTAAATGATTTTTTGAATGATGATATACAGAGTGAATTAAAAAATATGATAAATATAAATATTAAAGATGAATATTATAAAAATTATGTAAACAAAATATTTTATGATAGTATTTGTGAATATATAATTTATGAAAATAAATTTGAAGAAATTGAAAAACCAAAAAAAATATTTATGATAATTGTATTTATGTCATATATGAATCAATATAAAATATTAAATTATTTAAATAATTTTTGTGAAAAAAATAATATTCTAGAAAATAAAAATTATGAAGATTTACAATTATTTATAAATTATGAATTAATTATTTATTATTATACATTATTGGAAAGTTATGAAAAAATATATATTCAAAAAAATAATTATAACACTTTAACAGAATTAAATAGAATAGAATTTAATGAAAAAATAGAAAAATATTATGAATTAATTATATTATTATATGAAGATGGTATAATTAAAAACAAATTATTTAAAAATGATTTTGATAAAGAAGATAATGCAACATTTTTAGATATATTTGTACATTCATCATATTTATTAGAAAATGATAGTTCAACTATAGTATTTTTGAAAATAATAATAGATTTAGTTGAAAAATTGGAAGAAGAAGAATATATAGATTTTAGTAGATATTTTGTTAACACTGACGTACTATCAGATTTATCAACACATATATCAAATAAAAATAGAGAACTAATTTTTGAAATTAATAATTCATTAAATGAAAATGATATATATAATAATTCTTTTTTATATTTTTTAAATAAAGCATATTTATATAGACCATATCAAAAAAATAATATAATTTTTAAAGTAAATAATTTATCAATATATGATTTATATAGATATTATTTTGAAAAAATTTATGATATTAGAAATATAAACTTATTTCATTTTGATGAAGAATTTTTTGATCCATGTGAATTTGTACATATAATTGGTGATACTTATCGTACAAGTAATAACAAAATGATAAATGATATAATAAATTCATTTGAAGATTCAAAAGATTTAAATACAATTAGTAAAATATTTATGATATGTATATGGTTAAGATATATATATTATTTTTTAAATAAATATGATAAAAAGCCTATACATTATGATACAGTGATGGATAAATATTACATTCAAAAAAATAAAAAAAAGATATATGTCTCTAGGGAAACTTATATAAATGATATAATATTATTTTTGGAAAAAATAGATGAAAAAACAAGAATATTTTTATTAAAAAATATAGAATATTTTATAAATCATTATATATATGAATTAAGAGAAGAGGAAAAAAAGAAAAAAGATGTTAATTGTTCAATATGTTTTGATGATTTTGAAGATCCAAATAATTTGATAATTTGTACATATTGTAAAAATGTTTTTCATGAAACATGTATAAATAATGCATGGAAAAATAGAATAGATAATTGTCCATTATGTAGAAAATTGATATCAAAATATTTTTTAAATTATTCAAAAGTTAGATATAATTTATTAAAGGATGTTTATGATAATTATAATAAATATAAAAAATAATATTATAAAAATATTTTATAAAAATAGATGGATAAATGGAAAAATTAAGAAAAAAAATTAAAAATGATAAAAATAATGATTCAAAAATATCTGAAAAATTATTAACATTCATGAAAGATGATAATGATGTTGTTAGATTATTAGATCCAAAAGTAAATAAAATGGAAATTTGTACAGTAGCTAAAGTAGGTAGTAAAACATTATGGGAATCTGCTAAATTGACAGGTAAATATAAAATTCATCATATCCATTCTCTTTCTTGGTTAAGAGAAAGATTTGTA
>JACCEB012021080.1_pt1 | contig 10340 bp, 5 predicted proteins | sample 7454761 | NCBI WGS metagenome assembly JACCEB01 (sample SAMN15323454, study PRJNA562643) | freshwater metagenome | isolation source: river surface water | place: USA:Blue River Watershed | collected 2017-08-18 | reverse complement strand
TGATGGCGCAACCGGGAATCGGGTTTGGGTGGCCGTCATTCCCGTGAGGCGTTGACCTTGCCGAATGGAGTCCGGGAGATCCTCACCGAAGCGTTTCAAAAGGCCGGGCTTGTGGTCGAACAGATCCAGCTGGGAAGGGGCCCCTGATTGGAAGAGGTAGATGATCCGCTTTGCGCGAGGGGCGTGATGCGGACGTTTTTCTGTTGCTACCGACGGTTCACTTCTTGAGGTTTGCCCGAGTGCTGCGAGGGCCAGCGATCCCAATCCCGTGCGGGTGAGGAACGCTCTTCGGAGCAGGGTATTGTGCGTGAGGGAATCCATCAGGTCAGGGGCGGCAAAGCGCTTCATCGAGGTTGAGCACGAGATTGGCCACCGCTGTTAACGCGGCAATTTCTGCTGCGGAACATGTCGATTGGTTGGGGGATTCGCCGATCGAGACAAACCGTTCGGCGTTCTTGGGGTTTGCATCAAAGCGGGCCAGCTGAAGATCGTGATTTCGAATGAGGATGCTGAGTTCGCTTTCATTTGGGTTCCGGCTGACCACCAAGCGGAAGAGGTGGCGTAACGTATCCCGCAAGGATCCTGGAGCCTCGGCCTGCGCCCGTTCGGCAAGTTTTCGCGCGGCCTCAACGAACGCTGTTTCATTCATGGTCGCAAGTGCTTGGAGCGGGGTATTTGTTCGAGCGATGCGAACCGAGCAGGACTCACGGCTGGATGTATCGAACGTCGATAGCACCGGCGGATTACTCGTGCGCTTCCAAAAAGTGTAAAGACTGCGCCGCCAGAGAGAGGGGCCGTGATCTTGGGTGTACGCCGCGCCGCCGAGTTCCTGCCACAGCCCCTCGGGTTGATAGGGTTTAACGGAAGGGCCACCGACCGTTCTGATGAGGAGACCGCTGGATGCCAGTGCCTGGTCACGGACGGTTTCCGCGGGAAGGCGAAACCGCGATGATCGCGCGAGAAGGCGGTTATCGGGATCCTTGGCGAGCATCTCTTTGGTGGTTCGGTGGGATTGTCGGTAAGTGGCGCTCGTGACGAGGGTTCGAATCAGTGACTTCACATCCCATCCGCTTTGTGTGAACGCGTTGGCCAACCAATCGAGTAACTCTGGATGCGTTGGAGCCTCTCCTTGCGACCCGAAGTCTTCCGGGGTGCGCACGAGTCCGTTACCAAAAATCATCTGCCAGAACTGGTTCACGATGACGCGTCGTGTCAGCGGATTCTCATCCGACACCAACCAACGGGCGAGCGCGAGTCGGTCCGGACGAGCGCTGGCGGGCATCTGTGGAAGGAACGCGGGAACGGCGGCGCGGACCTCCTCGCCAAGCTTATCATATTCGCCCCGCAGCAGGATCCGAGTCTGGCGAGGCACGGGCATCTCTTCCATCACCATCACGGTGGGGAAGGATGCGAACTCTCTCAGTAAAGCGCGGCGAGATTCATTCAGTTCCAGAGTTGTTTCGCGAATCTTCTGCGGAGCGGCACTTTGCACAAAACAATCACGCAAGGCTGTTGATTGAGCGATAGAGCGTTTTTGTGGAGGGATTTGTATGATTTCGCGTGGCGATTCAGCGCATGCGAGCACCATTGCGTGCTCATCTGATAGCGCTTCGGGGTGCAGTGCCACTTCGCGAATTCCCCCCCAGTAACGGGTGGCGGGGCCACCACCGGTCCCGATGCGCAAGGGGTGCGTGTTTTTGAAAGTCTGGTTGAGAAGGTCGAGTAACGTTTCTGTGGGTTGTGTGATGCCATTCAGGTGAACGCGAATCCCGCGTGCGGTGCGGGAGCCGTCGTAGGAGACGCAGACGTGAGTCCATTGGTTGAGGGGAACGCGAGCGATTGTCCGGACGCGAAGGGCATCATCCAGCCAGCGCTTGGTGAAGGACACGAGAACGCGGCCATCCTCGAGGCGGATGGCGTAGCCGTCGTTCTGAGCGGAGGTCGGGTCTGGGTCTTCAGTCTCCTGAGTTTTTGAGAGGATTGTTCCATTCTCTGATTGCGGATGAATGCGGGCCGAGAATGCGAAGGCGTCGGTGAAATCAAAGTCCCCCTCTTTGGGGATTTCGATGAATGTATTTCCGTCCAGCCACGCAGCTTCCTTGGAGGAGAGGGGATGAAAAGCGGGGGTGCCAACTGTTTTTAGGGATGCAGTTTGAGAGGGGTTTGCGAGTTCGGAACGAAAGGTTGTCGGCACGGAAGAGATCCATTTTTCAGGGACTGAATCCGGGGATGCCTCCCATTTTACTTGGGCTGTTTGCAGATTGGGCTCGGCTTCTCGCAATAAGGTGGTGAGGGAATCGATGTGCGTTTGGATTTTGTTTGCGCGGAGTTCTTGCTCGTTGGTCGGGGCTGGGATGAAGGGCGGAGAGTTGCCCAGCTTCAGTGCGCGTCCGTTCTCCGGTACATTGTTGAAGAATGCGAACAAAGAGTAGAAGTCGCGCTGGGTGATTGGATCGTACTTGTGATCGTGGCAGCGAGCGCAGCTGAGGGTGAGCCCGAGCCAAACCGTAGCTGTTGTATCGACGCGATCTGCAACATATTCAGCCGCATATTCTTCAGGAACGATTCCTCCTTCGGAGTTTCCCCGATGATTCCGGTTGAATCCGGTCGCGATGCGTTGGGCACGAGTTGCATTCGGGAGGAGATCTCCCGCGATTTGTTCAATCGTCATGCGATCAAACGGCGTGTTCGCGTTGAACTGTTCAATCACCCAATCCCGCCAACGCCACATCGACCGTTCACCGTCGCTCTGGTACCCGCTGGTGTCTGCGTATCGCGCGGCATTGAGCCAGCGCAAGGCCATATGCTCGCCGTAATGGGGGGATGACAGTAGTTGATCAACGATGTGTTCGTAAGCGGTGTCTGACGGATCTTTGAGAAAAGCATCCACCGCTTGGGGCGCGGGCGGCAGTCCTGTCAGGTCCAGATGTAAGCGGCGGATCAAATGTTCAGGGGAAGCTTCCGGTGCGGGCTTAAGGCCCTGCTGCTCTATGCGATGCAGGACGAAGTGATCGATGCCGTTTCGAATCCATTCGGGCCTTGATACGGACGGCAGGGCCACCGGACGTGGCGTAATGAAGGACCAGTGCCGTTGCCACGGTGCGCCTTGTTGCAGCCATTTGCGCAGCGTTTTGATTTGCGACTCAGTGAGGTGGCGCCCTGAGTGCGGAGGTGGCATTTGTTCGTCCGGATCGCGGGAGAGAATCCGTTCCAGAAATGTTCCTTTGCTGGGGTCGGTTGGATGGATGGGGAACTGGCCATTCACCAATGATTTCGCCCCTTCTTCGGTGTCCAGTCGGAGGTCGGCCTTTCGTTTCTCCGAGTCCGGTCCGTGACAGTGGAAACAGTTGTCCGACAAAATAGGCCGGATATCCCGGTTGAAAGCGACCTCATCGCCGGGCGCTGGGGCGTCTGCGCGTGTGGTCCCGCTCCATAGCGGAAGAGCAACTGCGGCGCAGGCGAGGATTTTTTGGAACGCGGAGCGCATAGGTTTCAGGGGTGACCCTTCGGGAGGTGATCTCCTTTACAAGCTTTGGATTCTGAAGCGCGCGGTGCAAGTGATTGAGAAGCGGAGTGCGGGCGATGCTCGATTTGGTGGGGTTATCGCGTGTTCTGATGAGAAATCCAACGCGTCGAAGGCGAGACGTTTCGTGAGGCGGAGTGTGCTTGAGGCGGGGGCATTGGCATTGTCAGCGGGCGGTCAGTTCACGAGGCGAGTGGGAAACCCGGTCCCGTTTCCAGCGTCCGTCAGATCCTTTCACGAAGATGCCCTGGGCGATCCAGTCTTGGGTCACCTTGAGCCAGTACTTCGCGTCTGCGTTGTCCGAGTTGAGGATGGCATCTCGCAAGGGCCTTGCGCAGTTGGGGTTCATCGCGAAGTACAGCAGCCCAATCCGTCTTTGTTGATGGAGTCGCATTTGGTGCTCTTCTGAAACGCTCGGGTTCTCTGCGAGGCCGATCAGCACCGTGTGGGAGAGGTCGTTCATCAGTGTCTCGATCTGACGCAGGGTGAGATTGGAGTTTCGGGCCGCACCTGAGCGCACAAAATCGTTACGGTCACGAATGAATAGATCGACGGCTTCTGATGGGAGATGAGGGTTGCGTCCGAGAAGGAACCGAACGTTCTCGTCGCGCAACCTGCTTAGGGCCGCGATTTCCGCTGGTTCTAGCGCGTCTCCCTGCACGACACGTTCGGCCAACAGCGCTGGGAATCCCTGTTCCGCCAAAAACCTTGCCCCGTTCTTCTCGGGATGGGCGCCGCCGGCAATGTTGCATCCGGTAAGCGCGGATATGAGGCACCACGCGATCCAGCAGACGGAAAGGGCGGTCAGGGTCTTAGGGCTGCGTATCATGGCGCAATCATGAGGCTTTTCACGGGAATGACTGCCAACTCACTCGCTGCATGGCTCTTGTGAGTGTAGGCAATGTACAAACTTCCATCATGCTCAATGGCGTACGGATAGCTAAAATCGATTTTTGGGGCCGAGACACCCGGCGTTTCCGCGGACTCGGATCTCCGAATGAGAAACACTTGGCTGAACAGTGATTCGCCGGGCTTGCTAACGGTGATGGTGAGTGGGGTGCGTGCGCCGCCCGTATTGGCCGTGGTTGTGCAGACAAGGTAGCGCTGTCCGGTGCTGAGGGTTCCTGCGTAGGGTTTACTGGTTGCCATCGGGAGATTCGAGGCGAGTGCGGGCGTCCAACTCCTTCCGAAGTCCTCGCTCACCGAGAGCAGCGCAAGGGGCTTTTTGCCATACCGCGCGATGTTGAGGATGCGTTTGCCGTCAACGATGACAGTGGACTCGCCCCAGATGTTTGAGCCGAGGTTGGGATGTGTTGGGATGATGATCTGTTCCCACTTCGTGAGGTCATTCCCTTTGCTAATCGCCACGGCAGGTGGGTTGCCTGCTTTTCCAAATGCATCTGAGACATGGAGTCCGGCCATGATCCAGTTCCCATCGTCCATTTTTTGCGGTTGCTGCATCGGCCAGAATCCCTTGTCGATGACGGTACCCAGAGGGTTCCAGCGCTGGGACTGCTCGTCCAAACGGTAGGCCCGCGTGTGGGTGGTGCCTTCAAACTTTCCGTGGAAGGCGCCCATGAATGCCCACAGCGAGCCTGCATGGGAAAGGAACACGCCGTGGCTCACTCCGAGATCACCCTCGCCAGGGTCCATCACGACGGACTTGCTCCAAGTCTTCCCAAGGTCATCGCTTGTGCGGACGTGCGCCTCTTCAGTGGGGGTGTTTTCCTCACCTGTGTTAAATCCGTAGGAGGCGTAGAGCTTCCCTTTGTGCCACGCAAGGCCGACCCCAAGCGTCCATCGACAACTATCTTCGTCTGGCCGTTGCGCCTTGATGACGTGAAACGTGGCGTCTTTGACTTGGGTGAGGGTTTCTGCATGGGGAAGAGCTTGAATGGGGTCCCAGAGCGGAACCGGTACGGGTGGCTTTGGGATCTCGTGGGTGACCGCGCATGGCTCGTAGGCCGCTGCGATGTCTTCGCGGGTGCGGACGGTGGCTTGGACGATGCAATCGTCGACGGCGCCGGTGAAGGCCTGTCGCACGCGACCTTCGTCCCAAACGCCGCCGATTGTGATGGGTGCGTCGGTGTGGCGGATGGGAGATTTGAGGGGCGCTTCCCCCACGAAGTGGCCGTCGAGATAGAGTGATGCGGTGGTCTCTGACACTGAGAAGGCCACCCAGTGCCAAGTTCCGGTCCGCAGCGGATGCGAGCAGGTGATGGATGTCCAGCCGTTTTGCCAAAGGTGGGCTTTCAGGTTGCCGTTCGGCTCGATGGTGAGGCTCCACTGACGCTCGCCTCGCGAGTAGCGATTTTTTCCGGCGAGCATTTGTTGGCTTCCGGACAATTCGTAGGGATTGAACCAGAGGGAGAGGGTGAATGAATCGTTTGCGAGAGGAGCGCTCTCTTTCAACTCGATGACCGATTCTCCATCCATGCGAAGTGAACCACCTTTTGCTCCGGGAGCGCTCTGTACCTGCCCATGAGGGAGGGTCCATCCACCGTTTTTGTAACTGTCAAACGACCAGTGTGAAACCGGTGCGGCAGAGGCTGAAATACCTGCCAGAGCCGCAGAAAATACTATCCCGAGTGGGCGAGATATGTTCATGGGGAGGGTCGGAGGGGGTGGCACTGGTTTGCTAGGAGAGCATCGGCGACGCTCTGCGTGGACAGATGCACGATTGATGATGGGAGGAGTCGTTGATCCCGCGTTTAGTACTTCGGAAAAATGACAGGGGTGGGGAAGCGGTCTTCTGGGGCGTTGCTGTCGCCGATGTATTCCTCTCGAGGCAAGTTCACCAAGGGCCATGATGCGGGACGGATGCGCACCACGCGGCCGGGGCGGATGCCTTCAATGATGAGATCGGTCTCCAATCGGATTTGGATTCCGCTGCTGTAGAAGGGAATCCCGTCCTTGGAGTTCAGGATTTCCAAAATTGTGCCCTTCGATGCCATGTGGGCCGGACCGTACGCGCCGCCTGCGTGCTTCAGCGTGTTCTCCACCCCGTTCATGTTCGCCTGAACACCTTTTTGAAAATCGGCGTACAGGGCTGGGGCCATTCCCCCAAATAGCGTTGCGGTGATCGTGGCGCGTCCAAACTTTCCGTACTCGACGGAATCCACCCATGCGGGCATCCAGCGTTTGCGGATGAATGCTTGATGGCGTTCGGACTGATGCTTTGCCGCGTGTTCAATGGAGGTCTCGTCGAGCCAGATATCGGAGATGTGAAATCGTGTGAAGATTCCGTCCGGCGTCGGATTCCAACTGATACCCAGCAACACGCTGGGAGCATCCAGCACTTTTTTCCCGTCTGCGGGCCAGACACCTTCAGTGATCATTTCATCAATGCTGACACGTTCGCGGCCGCGCCAGATGCGAGTTGCCGCGTCGACAGTCAGCTTTTCGCTCGAAGAGGGTGAAGTCGCTCCTGCGCGGGATTGGCGGCTTGCGGTGATGATTCCTTCGCGGTTCTTCAGGTCGATCTCGTGGAGTTTCCAGACGAGTCCGTTACGGAGGCAGTGACTCGGTTCATCCTCCAAGAGCGCGACATGGTTTTCCGCGGGTGCGATGCCTTTCCCACTGTATCCTGAGGTCTTGTTGCGATGGTCGACGGGAAGCACGGGAACGGCGGATGTTGCTGGGTCGAGTGGCAGGTAGGCGTGGACGTGCATCACGGTTCCCAAGGGAATGTCGCGAAGATCAGCGGGTGCTCCGTGGTGCCGAACGATGGCATACGGCAGGAGGGCAAAGGGATGTGGAGCATTGCGAAAGTAAGTCCCTTCCCCTTGCACGCGGATACTGCCCCGTCGATTGGCATGGTCGACGAAGGTGATCTCCCCTCGATAGGAGAGCGCCTTCTCAAGAGGCGGGAACGCTCCGGCTTCGGGTCGGAAGGGAGTTTCTGCGGGCGCGCTTGCGGATTTCGGATCGCTTTGCTTTTCAGCTGCGTTCATTGGAAGCGCGAGCACACAGATCACGAATGAGGTGCCGAGACGTGCGAGTGAAGAGAGGAGTGAACGAGCGGAGCGTTGGCGAAGCATAAGTTGAAGGTGAAGACGCGGGGGGCGGCGCGACGAATCAGTATTTTGGAAAGATGGCAGGAGAGGGGACGCGGTCATCGGACTCAATCCGCGGATCGATGAGGTATTCTTCGCGCGGCGCGGAAACATGAGGCCAGCTTCCGGGCCGAATACGGACGATCTTCCCTGGTCGGACACCCTCGATGATGAGGTCGGTTTCCAAGCGCACTTGAATACCGCTGTTGCCAAGAGACTGCGGCTTCGATGAGTGGGTGACCTCAAGAATCGTCCCTTTTGAGCCGATGTGCGATGAACTCACGATGCTGGACCATGGTTTCAAGGTGGTTTCTGCGGAGACAATGACGCCTTGTTCCCCTTTTTTGAAATCGGCGTACAGCGAAGGATCCATCCCGCCGAAGAGCGTGAGGGTTGCGGTGGCGCGACCAAACTTCCCGTATTCAACCGCATCAACGTAGGCGGGCATCAGACGGGTGCGAATGAGCGATTTGTGCAGGCCTGCTTGATGTGCGCTCGACCGTTGGAGTGCATCTTCGTCGAGCCAGATGTCGGTGATGTGAAACTGGTTTTCGACACGGTTTTCCCACGTGCCAGCAGGAAGCCACGACAAACCGAGTTGCACGCATTGACCGTTCAGAGGGCGTTTTCCCTCTTTCGGCCAATGCCCTTCCGAAATCATGTCCTGCAACGAGATGCACTCTCGTCCGCGCCAGATGCGTGTGCCTTCGTCGAGGGTCATGACTTCCTCGGGTGCGCTGGTGTCGCGTGTTTCTTTGGGTTCGAGGGTTGCGATGATTTTAGAGAGGTGCTGTTGCACATCGACCTCCTTGAGGCGCCAAGCTTTCCCGAGCCGGATGCAGTGGCTTGGCTCGTCTTCGAGCAGGAGGAGGTGATTTTCAGCCGGTTGTTCGATGGTCGGTTTTTGAACGATGGGAACCGCGGAGTTGTTTGGGTCTGGGGGTAGAAATCCGCTCGCATGGAGGAGGGTGCCGAGCGGGATGTTTCGTAGGTCGGCAGGTGCGTTGTGGCGGCGGACGACGCCGTAAGGAAGAAGGGCAAATGGTTGTGGACGATGCTGAAAGAACACCTCGCTGCCGCCGATGACACGCAAACTTCCCCGTCGATTGACGTGGTCCACGAACACGAGTTCTCCGCGAAAGGGATGTGCCTTTTCGAGGGGCGCGAACTTTCCAAGTTCGGGACGGAATGTCGGCGTTTCTTGGTCGGCGTTTTTGGATTTTGGCGCTGGAATCTGACCGATCGCGTTGAGGGCCAGGAGGCAGGTCGTCAGAATGAATGCGGTGAGGTGCGGTGTGACGTTTCGCTCCATCGGTCGGGTTGCGGAGGGGACGCAAATCGGCTTCATCGAATCAGTATTTCGGGAAGATTGCCGGCGTGGGGAAGCGTTCCTCGAGGCTGTCGTTCACATATTCCTCCCGAGGGATTTGCGTCTTCGGCCAACTTTCGGGGCGGATGCGAATGACGCGGGTCGGGCGGATGCCCTCGATAATGAGGTCGGTTTCGAATTTGACTTGGATGCCACTGCTGAAAAGGGACGCCTCGCCTGCTGCACGGCTCACATCGGTGATCTTGCCATTGGAAGCGAGATGACCCGGACCGTAGTGACCACCTGCGTGCTTGAGCGTGTTTTCGCATCCGTTGATTTGTCCTCCCACATCCTTTTTGAAGTCTGCGTAAAGTGCTTCGTCCATGCCTCCGAAGAGGGTTGCTGTGACGGTGGCTCGCCCGAACTCGCCGTATTTCACATCTTCCACCCACGCTGGCATCCAGCGACTGCGAACGAATGCCTTGTGCGTTTCGGTTTGGAGTTGCGCGGCTTGTTGGATGGATGCCTCATCCAGCCAGATATCGGAGATGTGAAAGCGAGTGAAGGCTCCGCTCAATCCGTCTCCCGGAGCGGGCTTCCAAGTGATCCCGAGCAGGACTGACTGCCCATCGAGACTTTTCTTTCCATTCACGGGCCACTGCTTTTCCGACAGGAGACGTTGAATGCCCATGCGCTCCGAGCCACGCCAGACCCGTGTTGCGGAGTCGAAAGTCATTTTCTCGGGGGAGCCTTTGACCGAGGCGTTGTGTCGGGGTTCGCGGGAGGCGGTGAGCGTGCCTTCGGCGCCGTTCATCTCGAGTTCGTGCAGCCTCCAGACGAGATCTTCGCGAAGGCAGTGGCTGGGCTCGTCTTCGAGTAGCGCGATATGGTTCTCCGCGGGGAAGATCCCTGTGCCGCGGTAGTGGCCGGCGTCTTTGTTTTTGTTGTCGGGCGGCAACACAGGAACCGCGGATGTCTTCGGCTCGGGTGGCAAGAAGGCCTTCGCATGCATGACCGTTCCGAGCGGGACGTCGCGCAGGTCAGCGGTCGCCCCATTCAGGCGGACGATACCGTATGGGAGCATTGCAAATGGGTGGGGATCATTTCGATAGAACTTGCCAGACCCTTGGACGCGGATGCTGCCGCGCCGGTTTGCGTGGTCGATGAAAACAATCTCTCCCCGGTAAGCGTGGGCCTTTTCGATTGGCGGAAACCGCCCTGCTTCCGGACGGAACAACTCCGGCGTTTTCTCGAGGTCTTTGAGCGCGCGTCCATCGCCTGCGCTTGCGAGCCGTGCGAATGAGAAAGCGAGTGCCAGTCCGAGGACTGCCAACGCGATTGGATGCCGCGCTGACCGAGACCATGAAGCCGAAGCGAAAATCGATGGCATAAAAACGAACCCCGACGCTCGGCTCCGTTCTCGAAGGGGCAATACGCGTGAAGTGCTTCCCTG
>JACCEB010721169.1_pt1 | contig 10340 bp, 9 predicted proteins | sample 7454761 | NCBI WGS metagenome assembly JACCEB01 (sample SAMN15323454, study PRJNA562643) | freshwater metagenome | isolation source: river surface water | place: USA:Blue River Watershed | collected 2017-08-18 | reverse complement strand
TGCTCTGCCCGCAGTAGCGATCCATCAGCGATCACCATCGCGCGTTGAATGACATTCTCGAGCTCACGGACGTTGCCTGGCCAATCGTAGGCACGCAGAGCCGCGATTGCCGACTCATCGAGGCGCATTGCACCGGAGATGTATTGGTGCTTGATCACCATTGCACGTGCGAGCGGAACGATATCGCCCGGACGCTCACGCAACGGTTTCAGCTGCAGCGGAAAAATGTTGAGTCGGTAGTACAAGTCTTCACGGAAGCGACCCGTCGCTACATCACCCTTGAGGTTGCGATTGGTCGCCGCGAGCAAACGGAATTGGGTTTTCTGCGGCTTAGTCGAGCCGAGCGGCGTGAACTCACGTTCCTGCAGCACGCGGAGCAACTTCGCCTGAACGTTGGGCGGCAGCTCGCCGACCTCATCTAGAAACAACGTACCGCCATCGGCCTGCTCAAAATAACCGTGGAATCGCTGCACGGCACCGGTGAAGGCGCCCTTTTCGTGACCAAAGAGCAGATCTTCAACCATCGACTCGGGCAAGCAGGCGCAATTGAAGGCGACGAAAGGGCCGCCGCTTCGCAGAGAGGTCTCATGGATGTAACGCGCCAGTACTTCCTTACCCGTGCCCGAAGGGCCGCCGATCAGCACCGTGACATCGGTACGCGCCACGCGCGACGCCAAGGCGAGTAGCTGCGCGGTAAACGGGTCGCCGTAGACGACCGAACCGGCGGCTGCCTCGGCATGGACACTCGCGTTGTTCATGGACTCTGACACGACGGACACACGACACCTTCCCTGATCAGGTGTCGAATAGAAGCAACCTACGTGCCAGAGCGTATTTAAATCAATTAAAACAACAGGTTAAGGACTAACCTGCGCGGGTGAAACGCTACTGTCGGGATACCGACAGATCGTATTTGCGAAGGCGCTCGATCAGCGTCGTACGGGCCAAGCCGAGAAGCTCAGCCGCGTGCGTGATGTTGCCCTCGGTGACTTTCATCGCTTCACGAATCCAAGCCGATTCGAAGTCCGCCAACATCTGCTTAAGATCCACGTTAGCGTTCGACAAGGCCGGTGCAGCTGAGGCGGGCAACGCCGCAGACCAGTCGGATGAGGGTTCGTCGATGACAAGATCAGCGACGTCCGAGACGCAATCGGCGGCAGCCAGCGCGGCCTCCCTCGCGGATGTTGCATCCTCATCACCCTGAAAGAGCTCGAGGATCGCCGCTTGCTCGTCGGGCGAACTCACGTTCGCAACCGTAGAAGCACCGCGCGGAAGCATGGACGACGGGATCGACTTGAGCGACAACTCCTGCCCTGGCCAAAACACCGTCAGGCGCTCCACCAAATTGAGCAACTCGCGACAGTTCCCAGGCCACGAATAGGAGGTCATCCACTGCCGCAAATCTTCACTCGCGCGAATCGGCATTTGACCAGGTGTTGCACAACGCTTTGCAAAATGATCGAACAAGATCGCGACGTCATCGCCACGATCGCGTAACGCGGGAACGTAAAGCGGCACCACATTCAGCCGGTAGAACAAATCTGCGCGGAATTTCCCTTGCGAAATCGACTCTTCCAATTGGCGGTGAGTGGCAGCGACCACGCGCACGTTGACGGGAATGGAGCGATCATCACCGACTCGATCGATAACGCGTTCTTGCAAGACACGCAGCAGTTTCACCTGCATGTCGAGACGCATGTCGCCGATTTCATCTAAGAATAACGTGCCTGCATTCGCGAGTTCAAAGCGACCGCGACGGTCCGCGAGAGCGCCTGTGAAAGCGCCCTTCGTGTGGCCGAACAACTCACTCTCTAGGAGATCGGCCGGGATCGCACCACAGTTCACCGGTACGAAGCGATTCGACTGACGGGTCGAGAGACGATGGAGGGATTGCGCAACGAGTTCCTTGCCGGTGCCGGACTCGCCGAGAATCAGCACGGTGCTATCGGAAACAGCGACGCGCCGAATGAGCGCGCGCAACGAGCGCATGGCAGGCGATTCGCCGGCCAAGACGTCGAGTGCATCGCCCTCTATGGGACGTTTACCGGGATTGGCAGCCAAACGGCGCCCCCGCGCGACCCTTACGCGTCAAACACCCTCTCCCTGATGTCCATTGTTTCCATCCATTTTGGATAGAAAACAACCGGATACTACATCAGGGAGCCGAAGAAAAAGCGGAGTTCAGGTGCGAACGACGAACATACGTTGGTTGACCTGACCGACTGTCGCAGGGTTGATCGCCGCCCAAGCTTCACGAACCTGACCGAGCAGATCCTCGCACTCGGCGAGATCCGCCGTATCGGTTGCGCCACCCGCCCGAACCAGCTTACGAATCAAAAACTGATAAAAATCATCAAGATGCGAGGCAACGGAGCCGCCCTTCTGGACGTCCAAGGTCTCGCGCAGACCATTGAGGATCGCTAAGGCTCGGCTGACCGCGGAGCTCACGGCTCGACGCTCGGTGCGCTCAGCATGGGCGCGAGCCAGACGGATGGCCTCGATGGCGCCGTCGTACATCATGATAACGAGATCGCGCTTGTCGGCGTCCGTGCAGCGGACGTCTACGGCGGCAGATCGATAAGCTTTCAGTGCAAGTGCAGACATGGTGGTGCTCCATGAACAGGTGTTTTCCCGTACCTGGATTTAGTCGACCGATCAGGGTCGGCCTTTAGTCCACACAACGTCAGAGGATTAGCGGCGGGGGTTACCCCCCGCCGCGATCCCGACAAGAAAAAGCGTACCCGCCCCTAGCAGGCAGCGGCTACCGCGGCACCACTGCGTGCCGCCGCCAGCCGACTCGGTTCCACCTTCTCTCTCGTCTGTACCGGGGCAACTGCAGCGCGCCGCGCTAACTCGCCCCATGCATCTCGCACCGACTTAACCCAGGTCAAGCACTGGTCTAGCAACTCGGTATCACGCCGCGTCTGAGCGTGGATGATTTGCGAGGTCAATGCGTTGTAGAAACGCAGCAAATCTTGCGCGACCGGTTGTCCGTTATCGAAGTCCAGCGTCTCGCGCAATCCGGAAATGATGGTCATCGCTCGCGCGAAGTGACGTCCAACCTCGCGATATTCCTTCCGCTCGAGACAAGCTTTACCCGCTACCAAGGACTCGATGACCCCGTCGTACAACAGTACGACTAACTCCGCGCCCTTGCCGCCGTGCGCAGTCGATTCGGTCTCGACGGCCTTGTAGGCTTTCAATCCACTTTTAAACATTGGTGCCATTTTTCGTTACTCCATTCGGTCAACTAAGATTCCAGTTAACTCATCAATATTCCTTGCTATCCGCAGCGCTTCATCGCTGGGGATTTTTCTCAAAACACTCCCTGTACGCTGGTCGGTCACTGTGAAAACGATCGTTCCGTTCACGGATTCGATACCCACATTCACGCTGCCTCCAGCCTGTTCCAGGCGATCAGTCAACGCCTCAGCGGCGCCTTTCAACTCGAGCGAAGACTGAACGCCCTGACTTGACTCAACGGCCGCGACCTTTGAGTTCTCAGCGGCCGCAGATCTCTCCGCCCAGTCGCTCGAAACTTCAACACGCGACCCCGTGCTAGGTGTGACTGCACTAACTGCTGTTGCCATAATTCAGGTCCTCCGATTCATCAAGCCCGAAGCAATAGCAGGACGTACTGCGGCGCTTGGTTAGCTTGCGCCAACATCGCCGTACCGGCTTGTTGTAAGACCATGCCGCGAGCAAGATTTGCCGACTCTGCTGCATAGTCGGCATCAACAATGCCCGACACTGCTTCTTGCAACCGCTGATTTACGTTCATCAAATTCGCAACGGTATGCTCCAATCGATTGATCAAAGCACCGGCTTGAGCACGATTTGCGTTCAACTTGCCAATCGCCGTGTCGATAGCAGCGACTGCCGTCGACGCTGCATCCGCGGTCGCGATGCTCTTTAGAGCCGACGACGACGTGATGCTCGTAGGAATATCGGAACCCGTTGCGCCACTAGCGTTCAAATCAAGCGTATGCGCCGAGAATGTAATTGAGTTACCGGTCTTAGCAACATCGGAACCCACGAACATGCTGTGTGAATTTGCGCCTCCCGTCGACGCGATCACGCCACGATTAAACGCCGTCACGCTATTGATCCGCTGAACCTCCGCTTTCAACGCCTCGTATTCGTAATTGGCATTCGTTCGGTCCGCATCTTCATATGTTCCGGTTTTCGACTGAACCGCCAACTCGCGCATACGAATCAGGATATTTTCAATCTCCGCTGCAGCGCCATCGTAGGTATTGACCAAAGATATCGCATCGTTTGTATTGCGAATCGCCTGGGTCAGGCTTCGGATATCTGCGCCCATCTTCGCCGCAACCGCCATACCAGCCGCGTCATCAGAGGCGCTGTTGATCCGTTTGCCGGAAGCCAAGCGCTCCATCGACTGCTCAAGCTCGCGCCGATTCTCCGACAAAATTCTCGACGCCGTCGCCGAAGAGTTGTTGGTATTAATTACCACCGCCATAGGTCACTCCATCAAATAAGGTTTTGGTGCCTAATTTTGGTGCCTCGACTGATCTCCTCCATCGTGCCGTCAAGCGACGATGGAGTAGCTTTAAACTTCGTTTATCCTCGCAATAGCGACAGAATGTACTGTGGAGCTTGATTAGCCTGCGCCAACATCGCCGTTCCCGCCTGAGCGAGGACCATGCCGCGTGCAAGGTTTGCCGACTCGGATGCATAGTCTGCATCTTCGATACCGGACACAGCTTCCTGCAGACGCTGACTGACGTTCATCAGGTTAGACACCGTGTGCTCAAGACGATTGATCAAGGCACCAGCCTGGGCGCGGTTCGCAGCAAGCTCGGTAATCGCATCATCGAGGCTAGCGATCGCCTGTCCAGCGCTAGTAGCATCGACCACGCTATTTAGTGTTCCAGATGAAACAGCGAGATTTAAATCTAGCGCCTTCGCCGAAAAGGTGATGGCGTTGCCAGTCTTGGCTACGTCAGATCCAACATAAAACGTAAATGCTGTATCGGCACTGGTAGTAGTACCAGCTGCGGTCGTACCGCCCTGACCGACCGTCATTCGATTGAAGGCCGACACGCCTGCAATTCGAGTAATTTCGTTCTTCAACGCCGTGTATTCATAATCCGCATTGGTACGATCCGCTGCCTCATAGGTGCCGTTTTTCGTCTGTACCGCAAGTTCGCGCATGCGTATCAGGATGCTTTCTATTTCCTGCGCGGCACCATCGTAGGTATTGACGAGAGAGATAGCATCGTTGGTGTTGCGTACCGACTGATTCAAGCTCGAGATATCGGCACGCATCTTGGCGGCGACAGCCATTCCCGCCGCATCGTCCGCCGCGCTGTTGATGCGCTTACCGGAGGCCAAGCGCTCCATCGCTTTCTCAAGATCCGAACGATTCTCGGAAAGAATGCGCGAAGCGGTGATCGACGAGATATTGGTGTTAACTACGACGCCCATGATCTTCTCCTGGTTGAATGAGGGCGGCCTACCCCGCCCTCATATGCTTTTGGCTTTTCTCAAGCCGACTCTAGGGTTTAATAATTAGCCGCGCAGCAACGACAGGATGTACTGCGGCGCTTGGTTCGCCTGCGCCAGCATTGCCGTTCCTGCCTGCGCAAGAACCATTCCGCGAGCAAGATTTGCCGACTCTGCTGCGTAGTCCGCATCTTCGATGCCGGACACCGCCTCCTGCAGTCGCTGACTGACATTCATCAAATTCGAAACCGTGTGTTCAAGACGATTAATTAACGCACCCGCCTGTGCGCGGTTCGCCGCAAGCTCGGTAATTGCATCATCGAGGTTAGCGATCGCTTGTCCTGCACTCGTAGCGTCGACAACACTATTGAGAGTGCCGGATGATACTGCGAGATTTAAATCCAACGCCTTAGCAGCAAACGTCACACCGTTACCCGTCTTCGCTACGTCCGAACCCACATAAAAAGTGAACGACGTATCGGTAGTACCCGTTCCGCCAGCAGCACCAGAAGAACCCTGTGCTACCGTCATCCGGTTGAACGCGGATACGCCAGCGATACGCGTAATTTCATTTTTTAACGCTGTATACTCGTAGTCTGCGTTGGTACGATCGGCAGCCTCATAAGTACCATTCTTTGACTGTACGGCTAGCTCGCGCATACGGATTAAAATACTCTCGATTTCAGCAGCGGCGCCGTCGTATGTGTTTACCAAAGAAATCGCATCGTTGGTATTCCGAACAGACTGATTTAGACTTCCGATATCGGCTCGCATCTTGGCGGCGACCGCCATGCCAGCCGCATCGTCCGCCGCGCTGTTGATGCGCTTGCCGGAGGCCAATCGTTCCATGGCTTTTTCGAGATCGGCGCGATTCTCCGCAAGGATGCGCGAGGCCGTGATTGAAGAAATGTTGGTATTGACTACAACGCCCATGACTAACTCCCGAGGTGCATTACGGTTCCAGTCGTGCCGAGCTTGGTGCCGCGGCCCGTTCCTGAAAGTGCAGTCGTCTGCTCGGGAGGTTTCTTTAGGGGTTGTTTATCTCGAGTAGCCGTAGAACGCGGCAAATAAGAACTAAGCGAGCCAGTCTTTGTTGACGCCAGCCGAACTTAGTCGACCGCTAGCGGTTAGACTTTAGAGGTAAGACGGCGAATGACGTCTGAATAGACTTCAAGCAGGTCGTCGGCCGCCTGGCGGGTGTGGCGGATGAGTCCGAGCAGTAGCTGGTCCGACTCGGCCCGACTGCGATTCTCCACCCGATCGGTGTACTCGTCGAGCGTCATGAGCTTTTCATTCATGACGGTCGACACTTCGATGACCTTTTTCGACTCGGACTGAATCCGCTCAAGATCGCGTGAAAAATCGTGACCCTTGCGCGAGCGATCGAGAACCGAGGTACAACTATCCCGCAAAGCACGAATTCGATCCATTCGACGACGCAACTTGGCAGGTAGATCACTGAATTTGATCTTCGAAACAGTGTGCGTCGCCTCCAAAAGCGACGTGATCGACGGCTTCAACGCCAGTGCGTCGAAATCAATGCGGATAGACTCTACAAACTCAGCACCAGCGATCACGGCGCCCTGACGCGCTAGATTGTAAAAGCGCACGGGTTCGCTTGCCGCAGCTTGCTGTGCAATCACACGCTCGACCCATTCTCGAAATTTAATCATCTCCAGGCTCGCTCTAACGACCGAGCCATCATTGGCAGCGACCTGAACTAATCCGCCGGCGCGAAAATGGGAATCTAACGGCTGACGAGAATATGACTTACCATCGGCCGACACCACAAAGCGATCGCCTGTGCCCGCGCCCGTGGCGTAGAGGCGATCTTGTGGGAACCCAAAATCAGTTCCGGCAAGATAGATGTGCTCACAACCGAGTATCAGCCCGACTTGGATGGCAGCATGTACGGCGCTGCCGGCGGTGCCAACGAGCGGCACTTCAATCAGCTTCAGTTCACGCACCAGTTCGGCAGTCAGATCCGACGCGACGAATGGTACGAGGGGTGCGCTCGCCGCCACCGACAGCATCTCGTCCTCGCAGGCGGCTTCGATGACGAAACAACCGACTTGCGATAAATCGACACCCTCAAGGTGTCGTACCTTTTGTTTCGGATCAAGACAAACTACAAAATCCGGCGAAACGCCCCCAGCGACGAGGGCCCGCAAGGCCTTGAAGGCAACGATGATAGTGACATGACCGGCGACCTCGCGCAGCAAGGGAATGGTCTCATCAAGGGACGGTCCAGCCCCTACGACGACAGCGGCACGCCCCCTCAACGCATCCTTGAGATGAAGTAACGAACGTCCTTGCCGCACCAGCGCCGGAATGTTGCGGATAAGCTGAGTCGTCCAGAGCTGCGCCATCAACTCCGTTGTATTCCGACCGACGTACAGCAGCTTCAGACGCTCATCGACCTGCGACAACACCTTCTGCGACAGATCAGGCGCCAAATCGCCCAGAATATGAACTCGCTCCGGTCTCACCGCAACGATATTCGGCAGGCATTGCAAAACTCGATCAAGATTTTCGGTATCAACGTTTACCACGCGACCAATCTCATCTGCGGTAATAACAAAATCCTGCAGATTGAGAATCCGCTGATAACGCCTCTCGCGAAGGTCTGACAGTATCAGCGCAGCATTGGCACCGCTGACGATGTAGACGTCGTGATCTGGGTCAGCAGCGAGCCCAAGCTTACGATCGATCTCGCCCGTGATGCCCTTAAACTCGAATGTCTTTAGCCAGTCGGCGAGCAGCGCATCATTCTGTCGGGCTTTCAGGCTCAACTCCAGAAAGACGATCGCTTCTTCAACCGCTGTCGCTGAGAAGCGACTAGCCTCCTGAAAAATCCTCGGTGGAAACTGCGTGAAAGCGACCCTACGACGCCTAACCTCGTCGAGGTTACGCAGAATTTCGGAATCAATGTCACCGCTCGTAGCGGCGTGCATCAACGCATACTGAGCTCTCAAATAGACATCAACAACGACGATTCGCTCTGCCCACTCTGATCCAGCCACGGTAAGACTCGCGTGATTAATTGTCGTTATTGAAGTTTAGCGAACTCTTTAGCCGCTCTTGAGTGTCCTTGAAGCCGGCAAGCACTGCGTTCAGTGCTGCAAATTGTCGCTCGTACTGCGCCGACACCCTCTCAATGTACTCATCGAGCTTTAACTGCTTTGTCTCAACCATCTCCAGTTTGTTTTCGTAGGACTGAGTCACACGACTAACCACACCAGTCGACGAAAGATATTGATGGGCAGCGACGGCCAAGTCTCCGGCTAGCCCGCTCGGGCTTCCTGAAAAATAGTAAGGCGAGTCGGCATTATTTGATAAGGCCTTGATTGCATCTTCCGGTGATTTTTGAAACGCTTCGACAAATTTACTCGAATCAAACTCCAGAACGCCATTACGATCGAGTGAAACTCCCAACGAGCTCCAATGCGATATCGCACCAGCAGCGCCAGTTGACTCAGAGGTGAGTTTAGTTCGAATGTTGTTACGTATACTTTTAACAGCAGAGTCGCCTCTTAAGCTTCCAGCGATATCATCACCCTTGATATTTGGTCCAGTTGCTCGAACGATAAACTCTGTCAAAAGATTGTAGCTTTCAACGAAGTTACCGACAGCAGTTGTCAAAGCGGAGGCGTCGTAAGCTACCGTCAAATTTATTGGTGTTGCACTGATCTGACGAAGATTTAACGTAATTCCATCGACAACGTCAGTGACGTTATTGCTCGGTCTCTGGATACGCAGTCCGTTCATTACAAAAATCGCATCACCGGATGTCTGTCCACCATTTACGGCTGCACTCGAAAATGTCGGTGGCGATGAGATGGGATTATCGACTGCGTCTTTGAAGCTGAGCGAAAAATCATTTTCAGCGCCCGGAGGCCCTTCCAACACAATCTTGAACGGGGTCGCTGATCCGTCTGCGGTATTGACGAGACGCGCTGTAACACCGATTTTTTCCTGGTTGATTGCCGAGACCAGCCCCGTCGCGGTAGTGACGTCTTTTGTAATTGCGATGTTCTTCGTAACCCCATCAAGCGTGATAGCCATAGTCATGTTTTCAGCGCTCGTAATCACGCTCGTACCGGCAGAATAGCCGGGGACACTCACGCTGCGCTGGGGTTGTGCCATCGCCTCCACAGTCATGGTGTACGTACCTTCGCGCGCCGCCCGCGCTCCGGTTCCCGCACTCAACCCGACAACAGCAGTGTTTGAGCTAGACAGAGTGAGCTTGTTCAATTTAGATACACTCGCCAATTCAGCGGCGGTGTCTTTTAAAGCGGAAAGAGCGCTTTTCAATAAAGCGGTATTCGAGATTGCAACCTCGGCTTTGGTCTTTTCCCGATCAATGAGTGCTTGTCGCGGCTCTTTGATGGCGTTAACTAAATCAACTGTCAGCTGCTTTGTATCAAGATCCGCAGCGCCGAGTGTTTTTATGACGTTGGTTTCTGTCACGAGATGACACTCAAAAACTTATCGAATTGAATCGAGTAGCGAAAGCTGACTGAGGCGCCCTAGCAAGGATTGCGAGGCCTGCATCAAGAGCTCTTGCTTCTGTAGCTGGGCGAGAGCTGCCGCAAAATCTAATTCTTTCAGATCTGCAAGTGACTTCTGCGCTCGAATTGCAGTCTCCTGAGCTTGTCGTTCGCTAATTTCGAGTCTTTGCTGAGCCGCTCCAGTCTTCGCGATAGCAAGTCCAACATTATTTGAGAGAGCCTCAACATCGCGAAGGCCTTGTTGACGACCTTCGACGGAACCGCTGCGAAGAGCCTCTTCATAGCCGGTTAGAATCGAAAACATATCCACCGCTTCACCGTCTCTCGGAACACTCTTCCAGACGCTAACGCCTGGAACTG
>JACCEB010107190.1_pt1 | contig 10342 bp, 8 predicted proteins | sample 7454761 | NCBI WGS metagenome assembly JACCEB01 (sample SAMN15323454, study PRJNA562643) | freshwater metagenome | isolation source: river surface water | place: USA:Blue River Watershed | collected 2017-08-18 | reverse complement strand
GCATGCTCGTGCATGGCCTGGGTGCGGATCTGGATCTCGATCGGCCGACCGGCCTTGTCACGCACCACGGTGTGCAGCGACTGATAGCCGTTGGGCTTGGGCCGGGCGATGTAGTCGTCAAACTCGCCCTCGACCGGCTCAAAGCGCTGGTGCACCCAGGCCAGGGCCGCATAGCACTCGCGCGCCTCGCGCACGATGACGCGCAAGGCCCGCACATCAAACACGCGGTCGAAGTCCAGTGACTTGCCGCGCATCTTCTTGACAATGCTGTAGATGTGCTTGGGCCGCCCGGCGACCTGGACCTGCAATCCTTGCGCCCGCAGTTCGGCCTCCACCTCGCCACGCAGCTGCGCCATGTAGGTCTCGCGCTCGACCCGCTTCTCGTCGAGCAGGCGGGCCACCTGCTTGTAGGTGTCGGGCTCAAGGACGCGAAACGCCAGGTCCTCGAGCTCCCACTTAACCTGCCAGATCCCCAGGCGGTTGGCCAAAGGCGCAAAGACCTCCAGCGACTCGCGCGCCACCTGCTCGGCCACCTGGCGCTTTTGCGCGGCGAACCAGCGCAGGGTCTGCAGGCGAGAGGCCAGGCGCAGCATCACGACCCGCAGGTCACGGGAGAACGCCAGCAGCATCTTGCGCACGTTCTCGGCCTGGTCGGCGGCACTGCCGCTGGCGGCCTGGCGCTGCACGGCCACCAACTGGTTGGTCTGCACCGCCAGGTCGGCGTAGCTTTCGCCAAATCCGCGGGCGATGGCCTCCTGAGGTCGGGCCAGCATCGGGCAGGCGTAGACGAGGTAACTGGCCGCCTGCATCGCCTCGGAGCCGCCCATGCGGGCCAGGACCGCGGCCACTGCGTCGGCGTGGGCCAGCATGTTCTCGCCGGTGTCCAGCGCCTCGTGGGCGATCAGGGGCTCGGCAAACGCGCGGGCCCGCGACAGGGCATCGGCCTGCCGGGGCAGGCTCTGCTCGGCGGCGGCGACCACGCCAGCGAGAGTCGGGTCCTGGCCAGGCCCATCCTCATGCGTTTTCATGAGCGGCCTGTCATCACGACGAGAGCAGGAAGTCGACCACCGGCGCCACCTGGTCGGCCGCAACCAGAGTGGGTGCATGGCCCACGCCGGCAAACTCGATCAAGCGGGCGCGCGGTCCGCGCTCGGTCATGGCCTGTGCGGTGGCCGTCGACAGCAAGTCGGACTCAGCGCCGCGCAGGAGCAGCGTGGGCGCAGTGATGTGGTCGTACAAGGCCCAGAGCACCTGCGCTGCGTCGCGCAGGGACTGCTCGGTGGTCTGGCGCAGCGGCAGCGCGATTGCCGGGTCATAGTGAAGGGTGAAGCCACCCCCTTGCTCGGCGGGCAGCGAGCGCAGCTGGGGCCGTGTGAGCGCCAGCCACTGCTCGGGCGTGTGCGGGCCAAAGCTGGCCGAGACCGCCCACAAGGTGCGGGCCGCCTCCTCCTCGCTGGCGAAACGCAGCTGTCCGCCGATGTAGCCCTGAATGCGCTGGATCGCGGCCCACTCGGTGACCGGCCCCAGGTCGTTGAGGACAAAGCGGTGCAGGGGCGCGGGCAAAGGAAGATCAGGGGTGCCGAACAGGCCCAGCCCGATCAGGCCCCCCATGCTGGTGCCCACCCAACTCAGGCGGGCGATGGGCGCCTGCTGCTGCAGGGCCTGGAGCAAGGCGATCATGTCGCCCACGTAGGTCGGGGGCACATAGTGCTGCGGGTCGGCCAGCCACTGGCTGCGGCCACGGCCGGCGATGTCGGGGCAGACCACCCGGACCGGGCGCCCACGGGCGACGCCGGCTTCGACCAGGGCCTGCGCCAGCACGTCAAAGTCACGGCCCTGCCGGCCCAGCCCGTGCACGCAGACGATGAGGTCCGGGGCGGTGGGGTCGCCCCACTGCCACCAGGCCATTCGGTGCGGGCCGGCCGGGCCTTCGCAGAGGATGTTGCGCAGCTGAGGTTCAGACATGAAAGGGCGTGGGAAAATGGCGGGACTCGCCGTGTCAGTTTGGGGAGTGGTCGCGAGGCGCTTCGGGCGCGTCGGCTGCTGCAGCCGCAGGCCCACGCCCTCATTCACTGGCGCTGATTCAACGGCGCTCACCACTTCATTCTTGGCATCGTACTGGATAGGAGCCTTTTTATGCTCATAGGAAAAACCGCCCTCGTGACCGGATCCACCAGCGGTATCGGGCTGGGCATCGCCAAGGCACTGGCCCGGCAGGGTGCCCATATCGTCCTGAACGGCTTTGGTGATGCCTCTGGCCCGCAGGCCGAGGTCGAGGCGATTGCGGCCGCGCATGGGGCCCGGGTGGCCGTTCAGGGCGCCGACATGAGCCGCCCCGCCGAGATCGAGGCCATGATGACCTTCGCCGCCGAGCGCTTCGGGCAGGTGGACGTTCTGGTGAACAACGCCGGCATCCAGCATGTGGCACCAGTGCAGGACTTTCCCCCTGAGCGCTGGGACGCGGTGATCGCGATCAACCTCTCGAGCGCCTTCCACACCAGCCGCTTGGCGTTGCCGGCCATGCGCGCAGCCAACTGGGGCCGCATCATCAACGTGGCCTCGGTGCATGGCCTGGTGGCCTCGGCCGAGAAGGTGGCCTATGTGGCGTCCAAGCACGCGATCGTCGGGCTCACCAAGGTGATCGCACTCGAAAACGCCACCACCGGCGTCACCTGCAACGCCATCTGCCCGGGCTGGGTGCTCACGCCCCTGGTCCAGAAGCAGGTCGACGCCAAAGCCGCCGCCAACGGCTGGAGCAATGAGGAGGCCACCCGCCAACTGCTCGGCGAGAAAGAGCCCTCCATGCAGTTCACCACCCCCGAGGAGTTGGGTGAACTGGCGGTGTTCTTCTGCTCGCCCGCGGCGGGCAATGTGCGCGGCGTGGCCTGGAACATGGACGGCGGCTGGGCAGCCCAGTAAGCCATCCAAAGACGAGTCGAAAAGAATGTAAGGGGAGGTGAAAGAGAGGTCCTAAGCTCGTATTGCTTGCAACATCTGGCTAAGAATCGGCGTTGTTACAACTCCGGTGGAAGCCATGAGCACTGCCCACTCTCACACCGACAAGATCCTGGTTGTCGATGACGACGCCCGCATCCGCGACCTGTTGCGCCGCTACCTGAGCCAGGAAGGCTTCGAGGTCATCCTCGCCGAAGACAGCAAGGCCCTGAACCGGCTCATGCTGCGCGAATCGGCCGACCTGATCGTGCTCGATCTCATGATGCCTGGCGAGGACGGCCTGTCCATCTGCCGCCGGCTGCGGGCGGCCAACGACCGCACGCCCATCATCATGCTCACGGCCAAGGGCGAGGACGTCGACCGCATCGTCGGCCTGGAGGTGGGCGCAGACGACTATCTGGGCAAGCCCTTCAACCCGCGCGAGTTGCTCGCCCGGGTACACGCGGTGCTGCGCCGGCGCCCCGCGCAGGAGGCACCGGGGGCACCTTCGTCCGAGAACGAGGTGGTGCAGTTCGGCCCCTTCTCCTTCGACCTGGGCGCGCGCACCCTGCGTAAGAACGGCAGCGAAATGCCGCTGACCACCGGCGAATTTGCCATGCTCAAGGCCTTGGTCCGGCACCCGCGCCAACCGCTTTCGCGCGAAAAGCTGGCCCACCTGGCGCGCGGGCGCGAGTTCGAGCCCTTCGACCGCAGCCTCGATGTGCAGGTCTCGCGCCTGCGCAAGCTGGTCGAGTCCGATCCGGCCACGCCGCGCTTTATCCAGACCGTCTGGGGCGTGGGCTATGTCTTCGTGCCCGACGGTGCGGGCTGACCCGCCCGGGGCCGGCGCCAACGCGCGCACCACGCCCATGGACCCTCGCCTTTCCAGCGACACGCCGGCGCCCCGGCTGGGTCTGTCGCTGTTTTGGCGCACCTTCTTCCTGCTGGCGCTGCTGCTGGTCGGCTCGATCATTGCCTGGCTACAGACCTTCCGCTCGCTCGAATACGAGCCACGCGCTGCGCAGACGGCGCAGCAGATCGCCTCGCTGGTCAACTTCAGCCGCACCGCCTTGCGCCACACCGATCCGATCGCCCGGGTGCTTCTGCTCAAGACACTCGACGACGAGGAAGGGGTACAGATTCGTCCGCGCGAGCCGGGCGACCGCTACACGCCGCTGCGAGCCGGGCTGATGGACCGCAGCATTGCCGAGCGTCTGGTCGAACAACTGGGCCCGGGCACCCTGATGGCCGCCAGCGTCAACGGCGAGGGAGGCCTCTGGGTGGGCTTTCGTATCGAAGAGGACACCTATTGGCTGCGCCTGAACCAGGAGCGCTTCTCGCAAGTGGGCGGTCGTACCTGGCTGATCTGGCTGGTCACTGCCGCCGGTCTGTCGCTCGCCGGGGCGGCACTGATCGCGCGCCTCATCAACCGGCCGCTCAAGGAGCTGTCCTTCGCCGCCAGCCGCGTGCGCGACGGCGACTTCGACGCCAGCCGGCTCGACGAGGATGCGGTGACCAGCGAGATCCGGGAGGTCAACATCGGCTTCAACCGCATGGCCGCCCAGCTTGCCAAGATCGACCAGGACCGGGCGGTGATGCTGGCGGGTATCTCGCACGACCTGCGCACGCCACTGGCGCGGCTGCGCCTGGAGACCGAATTGAGCGTGGCCGACCCCGACGCACGCCAGATGATGGCCGCCGACATTGACCAGCTCGACGCCATCATCGACAAGTTCCTTGACTACGCCCGCCCCTACCCCAGCGCGCTCCGGCCCGTGCGGCTGGCGGCGATCCTCCAGGCCTGCGTCGCGGCGGTGCGCGAGCAACATGACCTGATGGTCTCGCTCGACGTACCGCCAACGCTGGAGGTGCAGGCCGACGAGGTCGACCTCACGCGGGTGCTGGCCAATCTGCTGGAGAACGCCCGCCGCTATGGACGCAGCCCGGGCACGGGCCTGGCGCAGGTGGAGATTTCTGCGCGGGCCCGCGCCGACTGGGTGATGGTCAAGGTGCGTGACCATGGCCCGGGCGTGACCGCCGAGGCCCTGCCCAATCTGATGAAGCCCTTCTTCCGCGGCGACGCGGCACGCACCGAGGCGACCGGGGCGGGGCTCGGCCTCGCGATCGTCAACAAGACGGTGCAGCGCATGGGCGGCGTGTTCGCCCTGTCCAACGCACCCGGCGGCGGGCTGGCGGCCCATCTTCGGCTGCAGCGGGTGGGTCCGCAGTTGGTGGCGCCTCACGGGGCCAGCGGAGCCAACGGGGCGGGTGTGACGGGTGGGGCGGGCGGAGCAGACGAGTGGGCTGCGCCGGCAGAGACCGCTGGGTCAGCGGCGCAAACAAGGCCTGCAGCGCCTCCCGCGCTCAGCGGGGAGGCAGCAGCTTCGCCGGATCGACTGGTTTTCCCTGCCGGCGAATCTCGAAGTGCAGCTTGACGCGGTCGGCGTCGGTCGAGCCCATCTCGGCGATGCGCTGCCCCTTGCGCACCACCTGGTCTTCCTTGACCAGCAGGGTCTGGTTGTGGGCGTAGGCGGTGAGGTAGGTGTTGTTGTGCTTGAGGATGACCAGATTGCCATAGCCGCGCAAGCCAGCACCGGCATAGACCACCCGTCCGTCTGCCGCCGCCAGCACCGGATCGCCGGCTTTGCCGCCGATGTCCAGGCCCTTATTGCGAACTTCATCGAAGCCGGCCAATAGGTTGCCGCCGCCGGCAATGGGCCAGGCCCAGGCGACCTCGTCCTCGGCGGGGGTCGCGGTGCCGCCCGCCTCTGGCGCGCGCGGCGCCTGTACCGCGGAGGCTGGCGGCAAGGGCGGCAACGCTGTCGGGCCGGAAGCCGCGCCCACCGGGCCCATCGCTTGTGCCTGCAGTTGGCTGGCGGTGACCGGGGAAGTGGTCACCCCCGAAGTGGACGCAGCCGGGGACGCACCGGCCGTCGGGTTGGCGGGTGTCTGTGCAGATTGAACCGGTGAGGCGCCCTGGGCAGCGCGCGGCATGACCGACTCGCCCACCGGCGGGGCCACACGAATGACCTGACCCACCTCGATCAGATTGGGGTTTTCCAGCCGGTTCCAGCGGGCCAGATCGCGCCAGTTGTGGCCGGAGTCCAGGCCGATACGCACCAGGGTGTCGCCCGGCTTGACGGTGTAGTAACCCGGCTTGCCGGCGTTCTCGGCCCCGAGCAGGGCACGGGATTCGGCGGGTGCAGCGCGGGGGGAGCTTGCCCCCGCCGCGCTCGGCGGGTTGAGGTCGGCCCGAGGCCGGCCCGACAACGCCCGGTCTTCCACCGGCGCCGGACCGCGGGACCCCGAAGCGCAGCCGGCCAATGCGGCCACCAGGAGCAGTGCTGGCAAGGCGCGCAGGGGGGAGAACACAGGCTGCGCGCGCAGGGGGTGCAGGTCGGGCGGAGCGTAACGCATCGGCGGTGGGCTTCCTTCAGGCGGTGCCGGATTTTAGGGGGACGAAATGCACCGCTTCAAGGACATTGCGCACCAAGCCTTTGGGTGTGCGATCGATCACGACCAGGGCCTGTTTGCCGCCCTCCATCACGGTGGGGGCCACCAGCCGGCCGCCCTCGGCCAACTGGTCGAGCCAGGCCTCAGGGACCGCCTCGCCGCCGGCGGCGGCGATGATGCCCGCATAGGGCGCCCCCTTGGGATAACCCACCATGCCGTCGCCGAACAGAAGGTGGACATTGGGAATGCGCAGCGGTCGCAGGTTATCTCGCGCCTTGTCGTGCAAGCCACGCAGGCGCTCGATGCTGTAGACCTCGCGCGCGACGCAGGCCAGCACAGCCGCCTGGTAACCGCAGCCGGTGCCGATCTCGAGCACCCGGCCCATCAACGGCAAGGACTGGGGCAGTGCCTGGCCCGAGCCGATCGCGTTGCGCCGTCCGGGCGCGGCCAGCAGCAGTTCGATCATGCGCGCCACCACATTGGGTTTGGAGATTGTCTGGCCCAGACCGATCGGCAGGCTGGTGTCCTCATAGGCCTGAATCACCAGGGCGCTGTCGACAAAGCGGTGGCGCTCCACCTGGCCCATGGCGGCCAGCACCTGCGGGTCGGCCACGCCCTGAGCGGCGAGCTTGCGGACCATGCCCGCGCGCACCGCGGCCGAGTCCAGGCCCAGGCCACTGGGAGTGGCCGGAAGCGGCTTGACGTGACGTCCGGGGCCAGCCACTGTCACTTGGGGGGAAGGGCGTCCGAGGTTGGCGCCGGTCCCCCGGGCCGTGCTGAGGCCCTGCGCCTCAGAAACAGCGGGCTTGGCCGGCTTGGAAATGACAACCTTCGGTGTGACAACCTTCGGGGCAGCGACCTTCGGGGTGGCGGGCTTGCCCAGGTCGAGCCGAGCGGGAAAGCTGGGACGCCGCTGGGTCATGGCTTGAAGCGGCCCGCCCAATCGCCCAGCGCCGCGTGGTGGGTGAGGTCGACCTGCAAAGGCGTCACCGACACCCGGCCCATGGCGGTGGCGTGGAAGTCGGTGCCGTCGGCGCCGTCCTTGGCCGCGCCGGCGCCGCCGATCCAGTACATGGTTTCGCCCCGCGGGCTGGTCTGGGCGATCACGCTCTCGGCCGCATGGCGTCGGCCCAGGCGGCAGACCTCGACGGGGCCGATGTCCTCGTAAGGCCGGTTCGGAATGTTCACATTGAGCAAGAACGGATGCGGGCGCTCAAGCCAGCCCTTGGACAGGGCCTGCAGCACCAGATCGCGCGCCACGCGGGCGGCTGACTCCAGGTGGGCCCAGCCCTTGTCTACCTGGGAGAAGGCGATGGCGGGAATGCCAAACAGGTAGCCTTCCATCGCCGCACCCACCGTGCCGGAGTAGATGGTGTCGTCGCCCATATTGGCGCCGTTGTTGATGCCGGAAACCACCAGGTCAGGCCGGTAGCCGAGCACGCCGGTCAGGGCGATGTGCACGCAGTCGGCCGGAGTGCCGTTGACGTAGCGAAAGCCATTGGCACCCGGGTGCACATACAGCGGCTGGTTCAGCGTGAGCGCATTGGACTTGGCGCTGTTATTGTGCTCGGGGGCGACCACCTCGACCTCGACCCCGGCTACACCCTGGAGTGCCTGGTGCAGGGCGACGATGCCGGGGGCCTGGTAGCCGTCGTCATTGGAAATCAGGATCTTCATGGGGCTTTCATTTCTTCGGGTCATTGTAGGTGGGGGCCGTCGCGCGAGAGACAAGGCGGCCCGGCCTGTCTGACCGGCGGCAACCTATGATCCGCGCACAAGACCGACAGGAGCCAGAGATGCATGCATGGTTGTGCGAGAACCCCGTGGGCGTCGAAGCCCTCCAGTGGAAAGAACTCCCCACCCCCGAGCCCAAAGCCGGCCAGGTGCGGGTGCGCATCGAGGCGGCCAGCCTGAACTTTCCGGACCTGCTCATCGTCCAGAACAAATACCAGATGAAGCCCCCCCTGCCCTTCGTTCCCGGCTCGGAGTACGCGGGCATTGTCGAGGCCATCGGCGAAGGCGTGACCCACCTGAAGGTGGGGCAGCGGGTCGCCTGTCTTTCGGGCACCGGGGGCTTTGGCACCCACACCCTGGCGCCAGCGGCGCTGTGCATGCCCTTGCCCGAAGGATTTCCGGCAGTGGACGCAGCGGCGTTCATCATGATCTATGCCACCTCCTATCACGCGCTGATGGACCGGGCCCAGCTCCAGCCGGGTGAGACGGTGCTGATTCTGGGCGCCGCCGGCGGTGTCGGTACCGCCGCGATCCAGATCGCCAAGGCGGCGGGCGCGCGTGTCATTGCGGCCGCCTCCAGCGCCGAAAAATGCGCGCTGTGCCAGAAGCTCGGTGCCGACGAGACCATTGACTACAGCGTTCACACGCCGCAGGGCGGCCTGCGCGACGCCATCAAGGCGGCCACCGGCGGCAAAGGCCCCGACGTGATCTATGACCCGGTGGGCGGCGACTTCGCTGAGCCAGCCTTCCGATCCATCGGCTGGCGTGGCCGCTACCTGGTGGTGGGCTTTGCCTCCGGCCCCATCCCCAGCCTGCCGCTCAATCTAGCGCCGCTCAAGGGCGCATCTCTTGTTGGCGTTTTCTGGGGGGACTTCGCCACGCGCGAGCCCCAGGCCAGCGCAAAGATGCTGCAGACCCTGGCCGGCTGGTACGCCCAGGGCAAGGTCAAGCCGGTGATCGATTGCACCCTGCCGATGGCCAACCTGCACCAGGCCTATGCCCGCATGGGCGCGCGCGGAGTGATGGGCAAGCTGGTGTTGGTGAACTGATCGGGACTGGGACGCCGCCAGCCCGCTATAATCGCGCCCTCGACGGTGGCTGTAGCTCAGTTGGTAGAGTCCCAGATTGTGATTCTGGTTGTCGTGGGTTCGAGTCCCATCAGTCACCCCACCCGTCCATGAAAAAAGACCGCCTTTTGAGGCGGTCTTTTCGTTGGTGCGTGTGCTTTTTGGCGTTGGCGGCGCAACGCGGCGGGTCCGCGCCGGTTCACTTAGCCGGCGCGCCGTCCTTGGGAGCAGCGGCCGCCATCACCTTGACCTTGTGCCGGTTCTTCAGCAGGTTGTAGTAGGCCAGCGCTTCGGCCTGCGACCACCACTGCGCGTACTGCTGCCCCTCTTGACGCGCCACCGCCTCCGGGGGCGCCGTACGCGGGATGGACTTGACCACGCGCACCACCGCGTAACCGGCATCGCCCATCTCGACACCGAGCAAGGCGGGCAAGATCGTGGGATCGGCCTGCAGGGCCGCTTCGACCGCGGGACGCGGCTGGCGCGCCGGGTCTTCGCGCGAGACCACCACCGCCGCCGGCAGCTTGGCGGAGGCCGGGTCGGCCTTCCAGGCCGCCAATTGGTCGGCACCGGCCTTCTTGGCCATCTCGGCGCCGCGCGTGGCCTTCACACGCTCGCGCACCTGGGCCTTGACGGCCTCCAGCGGCAGGGTGCGCGCAGGCACATGCTGGGTGACGCGACCCGCCACCATTTGGCCAGGCGCGATCTCGACGGCTTCGGTGTTGCGCTTTTTCTCAAGGCTGTCCGCCGAGAACAGCGCAGCCAGGAACTTGGGATTGGCCAGCGCAGGCGCGCCGCCCGCAGACGGATTGCGCTGCACGCCCGTAGCGGTACGCACTTCGAGCTTGAAGCGCTCGGCCACGCCCTTGAGGCTGTCGGACTGTTCGTAGACGGCGTTGCTAAAAGCGTCGGCACTCTCGGCGTATTTACGCTGGGCCTGTTGCTGCTTCAACTGCGCCTCCAGCTCGGGCCGCATCTCGTCGTAGGTGCGCTGACGCGGCGCCTTGATGTCGGTCAGGCGAACGATGTGATAGCCGAAGTCGGTCTCGACGACGCCGCTGGTCTCGCCCTTCTTGAGGGCAAAGAGCGCGTCTTCGAAGGGTTTGACGGTGGCACCGCGCGCTAGGAATTCGAGGTCGCCTCCCTTGGCGGCG
>JACCEB010686031.1_pt1 | contig 10344 bp, 8 predicted proteins | sample 7454761 | NCBI WGS metagenome assembly JACCEB01 (sample SAMN15323454, study PRJNA562643) | freshwater metagenome | isolation source: river surface water | place: USA:Blue River Watershed | collected 2017-08-18 | reverse complement strand
GTTTTCATGGCGATAATCGAGGCATTGTAGACTTTTTACCCGACCTTAGAAAGCGGTACTGGACATGATTCCACACTATCAACTCCTCAGCCCTACCTTAGGGGAATTGGTATGGGATCAGCACCCAACCGAAGAACTGCTTGGATTCCAATTGGCCTATTTTACTTACATTCAATCTAATTTCTCGGATGTATTGGTGGAAGCCCGTCAGGGTTTTACGCGTATCAGTTTGGTTTGGAAAAACCCCAAAAACCAACAGGAGTTTTTAGCCCAGTTAAAGGATCTCAAACTGCCACCAATGGAGTTATCCAATACCATCTGGCAGGTACCTATATGCTATGACCCCGAATATGGGCAAGATCTAAACTCACTAGCAGAATCCAAAAATCTAAGCCTCTCCGAATTAATCCATCTCCATTCCGAGCCTCTGTACCGAATCCATTTCTTTGGATTTTTACCGGGTTTCTTCTACCTGAACGGCCTTCCCCCATTGCTCCATACTCCGCGAAAAAGTGTTCCTTTGCTCGCTGTGCCAGCAGGATCTGTGGCTATTGGAGGCAGCCAAACGGGTATCTACCCCATGCAAAGTCCTGGAGGATGGCACATCATCGGGAGAAGTCCCCTCATCTTTTTTGATTCCAAGCAGCCTATCCCGGTTTGGGCGAAGCCAGGGGAACAAATTGAATTTGTACCCATCAGTGCGGCCCAATTCCAGAACTGGAATGAGCCTTACCCTAAACTCCTTCGGATATGAGTCAATTCCTTGGAAAAGCGGTATTGCTACGCTGCCCAGTAGGCACTTCCTTGCAGGATGAGGGTCGTCTCGCGGGAGCCCAATACGGCATTCCCATCTCTGGAGCCATGGATCAAAAGAGTTACCGCTGGGCCAACCACCTTCTTCAAAACTCTAGCAATGCGGTGGCCTTGGAAATGGCTCAACCCGGTTTACGAATTCAATTTGACAAAGCCTGCCAGATTGCTTTGGCGGGAGCACAAGTGGCAGTTAGCCTAAACCAAAGGCCTCTGTCGAATTCCAGTTTAATTTCCATTGCAGCAGGTGATCTCCTTGAAATTGGAGCATTCCTGGCCGGTAGCCGTTTGTACCTATGCATTCAAGGTGGTTTTCAGGTGGAGCGCTACCTTGGTTCCGGAAGCGATTTTGAATCAATCACCTCCCCCTCCAAACGAAGTACACAGGAGGTGCTGTCTTATATCCCAATTCCCCAACACAATCCACTTGGGGCCAAACCCAAGTGGGAAACTTCTTGGTTTGAATCTCCTGAAATCGAAGCCTATCGGGGTGCAGATTGGGCACTTTTGTCTTCAGCACAACAAAAATTAATCCACACTTCCATCTTCCACGTCTCTAAATTCAGCAATCGAATGGGAATTCAGTTGGAAGAACTCGTTCCCAACCAACTGGAAGATCTCCCCACCAATCCGGTCTTTCCAGGAACCGTGCAGTTGACCCCAGGAGGAAAGATCATTGTCCTAATGCGGGATTCAGGGGTGACGGGTGGGTATCCCCGAATACTGCAGTTGACCGAAGATGGGCAATCCAAACTGGCTCAGAAAAGAATTGGCGATTCGATTCGTTTTCAACTTATTGACACGATTACAAGTTAATTCGCCCAAATAAAAGCCGAGAAAGTGTTGAGGTTTTGCAGAAAGTAAATTACCTTGAGTACTTCAGTTTTTCCCAAAAAAGCAAGCCATGAACGCTACCCTTACCCAAAAAATAACTGCACAAGGCAAGCAGGTTGATGCCATTCAACAGCAATTGGAAAGTTTCAAGCAAGGTTTCCCTTTTTTGCGTTTGGTAGGCCCAGCCACTCCTGCTCGAGGAATCCAGGTTTGGGATGAAAATCAAGTACAGCATTACCAAAGTTATTTTGCCCGTAAGGCTGCGGAATTGGATATCGTCAAATTTGTTCCTGCTTCTGGTGCTGCCAGTCGCATGTTTAAGGATCTGTTTTCCTATTTAGAAACAGATGGCGATTTATCAAAAAATGCATTCACTCAGAAATTTATAGGAAACCTAAACCAGTTTGCTTTTTACCAGGACTTGGATGCAGTTCTTCAACACGGAGGCGAATCCATTGCTTCTTTGCTGGATAAAAAGGAATACAAAAAGTTGGTGACCGCCTTGCTTACAGAAACAGGATTGAACTACGGCAATCTCCCAAAAGGACTATTAAAGTTTCACTCCTATGGAGATGCAAACCGCTGCGCTGCAGAGGAACATTTAATCGAAGGAATTCAGTATGGTGTTGGTAAAAACAAACAGGTACATATCCATTTCACTGTTTCGCCTGAACACGAAGAAGGATTTGTCCAAGAAATAAATCAGCACCTTCCTCGACTTCAGAAATCAACTGGATTGGTGTTTACCGTGAGTTATTCGCATCAAAAAAAATCCACAGATACCATTGCTGTGGACGAATCGAATGAACCCTTCTTGGAAGAGGATGGAAGCCTCCTGTTTCGACCTGCGGGTCACGGAGCCTTACTTGAAAATCTAAATGAGGTAGCCGCGGATCTGATTTTTATCAAAAACATTGATAATGTAGTCCCTGATAGGTTAAAGCCAGTGACAAAATCCTACAAAATGGCCCTTGCTGGCCTTTTGCTTGAAGTGCAATCTCATGTATTTGAAACCTTGAAAGCACTTGAAGAAGTGACTACACAGTCGGTACGGAAAGCACAAGAAGTTTATGTCTCGGACTTGGGAGGACTAGTTCCAGAGGAAATCCAAAACGCTAGTCTCTCAGAGCAAGCAGCATTTTTTCAAGCCAAACTCAATCGCCCAATTCGAGTTTGTGGGATGGTGAAAAATACCGGTGAACCAGGAGGTGGCCCTTTTTGGATCCATGAAAAAGACGGCACTGAATCCCTGCAAATTTTGGAAACCGCCCAAATCGATTTGAATAATTCAGAATCCAACCAACATTTCCAAGCGTCCACGCATTTCAATCCTGTGGATTTGGTCTGTGGTACACGCGATTACAAAGGCCAGGCCTTCGACCTACTTCAGTTCCGTGACATGAATACTGGATTTATCACGGAAAAGTCAAAAAATGGAAAGATGCTAAAAGCCCTAGAGCTACCCGGATTATGGAATGGGGCTATGGCGCAATGGAACACCCTTTTTGTGGAAGTTCCACTAATCACATTCAATCCTGTAAAAACAATTAACGACCTACTTCGAGAGGAACACCAAGCCTAAGTAATCCTTTTCTGAACTAGAGTCAATAAAATCCCTTCTGGATTTGCTCCGCGAGGTAAGCTTTGAGTTCATTCCCCTCTTCAACCTTAATTTCTCCAGGGAGCCCAAGGATAAAACGAGCCAAACCAGGCAAGTGGGGAATTTCCCCTTCGAAATAGTAATGATTTCGATTTTTGATTTGGATAAATGGTCGAGCTGTGGGAAACTCCTCTACCATGAGTTGGTAGGCCTTCTTGCTGAGTTTGAGTTTGATGTGAATTTTTCCCTTTCCGGTAAAACCAAACAAGGCTTGCTCTGGTAGTTCATGCACTGATTCAAACTTCCAGCCTTCAGAAGCGATGACCACCTCTCCCATCCGTTCTAATTTAAACATCTTCATGGTTTGACTCTCCAATTCAAACGCATGTATGTGCTCGTAATCGGAAGTAAATCCAACGGGCTCTACGAGGCGATCTGAGACCGTATCGCTACGCAAGGAATAGTAATCCTTGATCCAAACCTGCTTCTTCTTGGTGATTCCTTGAGCAATCAGGTCCACCATGCGCCCAAGGTTTGCCTTGAACAAGTCTTCCGTGCTCAATTGAACCTCAGATTGGAGATTCAACTTTTGAACTACCGCATCTTTAAGCGCATTCCCTTTTCCCTGAGTTTCCAATAGCGTACTGAGCCACTGGTTCTCCTCAGCGGAAAAAGTAGTGTTGCTGCTAGGCTTGGGAAGGTATTCCGGGCGCTCTTGGATTTTGTACTTGCTAAATTCCTTTACCACTACAAATCCCAAAGCTTCCAAAAGCTTGAAGTACCTGTAAATCGTCCGTTCGTCCGTTTGCAACAATTCGGCAAGGCGGTGAACTGGCTTGCCAATGGTACCTTGCAAGAGGTTGATTAACTTAAATACCCGTAAAATCTTTTGCTGCTCAATAGGACTTGATTTGGCCATGGTAGTTTTGACGATTAGTGTCCAAAAATAACGGGACGAAAATTGTCAAACTAAATTTTGACACTATTTGTCAATTAATTTGAAAAAAAATAAAGGGCTCAATCCTCTCCTGAATTAAGACCCAAACTAAAATTGACCGGAAGAAAAACTTTTGCAGCAAATATCGCTATTTGTTGATCGTGAGGGTTGTACCCGAAACAGAAGTCGTATATACTTGCAAAGGCTGCGTGGCAGGGCCTTGAAGTACTTGCCCAGCAGTATCAAAAATGGAATTGTGACAGGTACAGGTAAACTTGTTGTTCGCAAAAGACCAACTATCGAAACAGCCAGAGTGAGTACAAACTGAGGTCAAAGCCACATAAGTACCATTAAGATTGGCCACTAGAGTTTTAGCTGATTCAATCAATAACCAGCCCCCTGAAGCAGCTAGCCTAGTTTGAATAGTCAGGTTAACTTGGATAGTTGAGCCTGAAACCGTAATTCCATTCGGGGCAGTGGTGGTGGGCGGAGTGGTAGAACCATCTGGTTCTTCAGAACTCACACAGGAAGTAAAAAAAGCAACACCGAAAGTACTTAATACGGTAGCTAATCCTGCTTTTTCCAAAAATTGTCTTCTAGATTCCGAAAGACTTCCCGATTGCAAAAATTGGTCTTTTTTCATTTTCAGTTGATTTAGGTGTGCTCGTAAAGAACAAGTAATCAACTATTTTAAAATGAAAAGGTTGTAATACTCTTTAAAAATGTTTGGGCTTGAGAATTTCGCTTACCACCACTGCATCCCTAAAAGATGTGGGGTTCTTCAACAATTCTGCATATGGATTTCGCGCTTCCTGGGGGATTTCGTAGATCTTGGGCCGTGCGGCAAGTGATGGCTCAACGGTAGTCTCAGTTTGTTCATAAAATTGGGGTCGAGCAGTTCGTCTCGAACTTTCCGCCTCTACATCTACCCCTTCAGCCGTTACGACTTCTTGAACAGTTTCGATATACCGTTCAGATTTTTCCTGCTTTGGTGCTGAATAAACAGGTTTTGGCTTGGGCGAAGGAATGGGCTCTACTTCAGCATCGGGTACTTTGGGAGACTGGGCTTCTCGAATTTCACGAAGCAACTCCTCAAAGGTTAATCCTTTTTCTGGAGTTTTTGGAGTAGAATTTTCGCTTTCAGGAAGGGATTCAGTCTTCTTTTTTGAACTTGCCCGATACAGAAAATAAGCCACAATGGCTATGACATAGATGATTTGTCCTAATTCCATGAAGGTAAGGTACTCCAAAAAGTTGTAAATACGAATTGCCCCTATTTTTTCTAAAGGAACCTACCCTATTTTCTTAGTAAAATAAGGCCTATTCCCAGGTTTTTTTTGCCAAATTCCTAGAATCGCGCTATTTTGAACGCTTATTCCCCATAAAAATTAGTAATGCTACTTAGTAAGCTGGAAATCAAAGGATTCAAAAGTTTCGGAGATAAAATGGTCATCCATTTTGACAAAGGCATTACGGGTGTGGTGGGTCCAAATGGTTGTGGCAAATCCAATGTAGTGGATGCGATTCGCTGGGTACTGGGCGAACAAAAATCGCGAATGCTCCGCTCTGATAAAATGGAGAATGTGATTTTTAACGGCACCAAAAATAGAAAGCCAACCAACTTGGCAGAGGTATCGCTTACCTTTGAAAACACCAAGAACCTACTCCCCACCGAATACACGCATGTCACCATCACCAGAAGGTACTACCGCAGTGGGGAAAGTGAATACCAAATCAATGGGGTAACCTGCCGACTGAAGGACATTACCAACCTATTTTTAGATACAGGTATCAATTCCAACTCCTATGCGATCATTGAACTCAAAATGATCGATGAATTACTCAACGATAAGAATAACTCCCGTCGTGAGCTTTTTGAAGAAGCCGCTGGAATCTCCAAGTTTAAAAACCGAAAGCGTGAGACGCTACGCAAATTAGAAGATACCGATGCTGACCTGGCTCGAGTAGAAGATTTGCTTTTTGAAATCGATAAAAACCTCAAATCATTAGAAAAGCAAGCCAAACAGGCATCCAAGTACTTCGAAATAAAGGCAGATTACCGAATTGCAAGCATCAACCTGGCAAAGAAATCCTTGGAGCAACTGCAACTTGCCCTAGTGGATTCACAAAACAAAATCCAACAGGAATCCGATCGCAAGCTGGAAATTCAGACCCAAATTGCTGACCTAGAGGCGCAATTGAGCGCAGCCAAGGCGGATTTAATTGGAAAAGAAAAGTTGCTCGCAACCAGACAAAAAGCGCTCAATGAGCAGGTCAACAAAATCAGGACCTTTGAATCAGATAAGAAAATAAAAAATGAGCGCCTCCGATTTTTAGAGGATCGGTCGCAAGCACTACGGGAACAAATTGATCAAGACCGCAAATCAAATGAGCGTGCTGCATTTGCAATTCGATCCCTCGAACAAGAGAAAGAAGCTGCTGAGAAGATTTTAGCAGAAAAGGAAGTGCTCGTGGCCCAATTACGGGAAGCCTACGATCTTCAAAAAACTGCTGCTTCAGCGAAGCAAGAGCAGCACAAGGAACTCAGTCAGCAGGTTTCTCAAATCAAAGAGCGCGTCTACCAAGCGGGTAAAGAAGTTGAAATCAAGCAGATTCAATGGTCTACCCTCAAACAAGAACTGGAGCGCACCTCCTCCAATGATAGTTCCCAGGAAGCCAGTCTCGCGGATTTTGAGCAAAACTTAACTCTAATCAAGGCAAAACTCGATGAGTCCCAGCAGGCTTTTGACTTGCTCAAACAAAAACAGGAAGAGCAGGATCAAAAAGTAGAGGAAACGAGTCGTATCGTCGAAATGATCCGAGAGGAATTGACTCAGGTTTCCCGCAAACTGGATTCGAAGACGAATGAATACAACTTGACCAAATCCTTGGTTGAAAATTTGGAAGGGTTTCCCGAAGCCATCAAGTTTTTGAAGAAGAATCCAAGTTGGGGCAAGGATGTTCCCCTCCTATCTGATCTCCTTACTACTGATGAAAAGTACCGGGTGACCATCGAAAATTACCTTGAAAACTACCTCAACTATTACGTAGTAGATACCGAGGCTGAGGCCATTGCAGCCATCCAATTGCTCAGTGATGCGGCAAGAGGAAAAGCCAACTTTTTTATTCTAGCCCATTTTGAACATTTTTCTCCTAGCCAAAGCCAGATTTTCCCAAATGCACGTGCTGCCACAGAGATCATTGAGTTTGATGTCAAATACAGTCGCCTGATCAATTACATATTAGACAATGTGTACATTGTCCAAGGTGATTATCCTGATTTTCCGAGCCAAAAAGAAGGCGTTTTTCTTTCTGAATCAGGCAAATACATTAAGAAGAAGTTTTCGTTATCCGGGGGTTCAGTGGGCTTATTTGAAGGCAAGCGAATCGGTAGAGCCAAGAACCTGGAAAAGTTAGAAAAGGAAATCAAAGAACTGAACAAAAAAGTAAGCACCTCAAGGGCCAACTTAGATCAAAAGTTGGGTGAATTGACCAAACTGAAGGAGTTGAGTTACAAAAAGGCCTTGGAAGAAAGTCAGGCCAAGTTGCAGGCTATGAATTCTGAATACATCTCCGTTCGAACCAAAAAGGAGCAACTTTCAGAATTGCTCACCTCCAATGCGACCAAGCGAGAAGATATCCTGGCTCGAATTGCCAGTCTAGAAGAAAGTTTGGAGCAAATCCAACCCCAACTCACCAAAGAAAAAGCCCTTTTTGAGGAGTCAAATGAACAACTACTTCAGGTGACCGAAGAGTTGGAAGAAGTAAATAAGCTCCTAGCAGATAAATCACAGCTATTCAATCAAGAGAACATCACTTACATCCAGCAGCTCAACCGGGTAAGTAATGCGGAACAAGAGATCAGTTTCAAGCAAGCTGCATTTGAAAGTTCAAAAGAGCGCATCGAAAGATCCCAAGAGGAACTGTCTCACTTAGATGCTGAAATTAAATCGCTCCTTGATAACAACGAAGTCAAAGACGATGAATTGATCGCCCTTTACACCGAAAAAGAGGACATTGAGTCAGGAGTCACTGAGGCTGAAAAAATCTATTACAGTACTCGAGGTTTGATTGACGAACTGGATACGCGAATCCGAAGTTTGCAAAAAGCCAAGGAAGGCTACGATGATTTGGTGCTTGCCTTGCAGTCCCAAGTCAATGAAATTCGTCTCAAAATGGCAGGGATGAAGGAACGCCTAAATGTGGAGTTTGATTTGGACTTGGAGGCCCTAATGGCTGAAAACCCATTGGTAGACGAAGCGTTTCTTGGTTTCAAAGAAGAAGATCTCAAGGAATTGGTTCACAAGCAAAAAGACCGTCTTGATAAAATAGGTCCAATCAACCCTATGGCCATGGAAGCCTACGATGAAATCAAGATTCGCTATGATTTCATCACAACCCAAAAAGAGGACTTGATTAAGGCAAAAGAATCCCTCCTTTCGACGATTTCGGAGATTGACTTAGTCGCAAGAGAAACCTTTTTGGATGCCTTTGGTAAGATCAAGGAAAACTTTGTTCGGGTATTCCGCTCCCTATTCACTGAGCAGGACGATTGTGATCTAACGCTTGTCGATCCTGAAAATCCCTTGGAGTCTGCCATTGAAATTATGGCCAAACCAAAAGGCAAGCGACCCTTAACCATCAACCAGTTGAGCGGGGGTGAAAAAACCTTGACGGCAACCTCCTTGCTATTCTCCATCTACCTGCTGAAACCAGCACCTTTCTGTATTTTTGATGAGGTGGATGCACCGCTTGACGATGCCAACATTGATAAATTCAACCATATCATCCAGAAGTTCAGTGCAGAAAGCCAATTTATCATCGTGACTCACAACAAGCGAACTATGGCAAGCACGGATATCATTTATGGCATTACCATGATTGAAGCTGGAGTTTCCCGAGTAGTTCCTGTAGACCTTAGAGAGTTGGATTGAAGCCAATCGAATCTTAGTAATAGATTTTATCCAACCGATAAATCTAATTTATTACTAACTTTTGGCTTATAAGTTTGTCCTACTAGCCTCCCACTTTTAGTAAATGGTAATGAAAAAGAAGAATAAGGTTTCAGTTCTTTGGACCTACTTTTTTGTTATTTTATTTACTGGCCTGGTCCTACTTCCATTTTATGAGAAAGGTTTTATTGAACTAAAAATTAATCAGCACCATCATCCCGTTTGGGATGTGCTTTTTTCGAATCTTACCCATCTTGGAGATGGATTAGTGTTAGTAATTCCCCTCCTCCTACTTGTTTTTCACAAATACTGCTATTTGGTACTTTTTGCCTTGTCTTCCGTAATTCATCTGATTCTGGTTCACATTGGTAAAAAATGGGTCTTTGGTGGAATGCCAAGGCCAGCAGAATACTTAAAGGAGGTTCCATTTTACGAAGTCCCCGGCATTGAACTACATCATTGGGGAAGTTTTCCTTCCGGCCACACCACCACTGCTTTTATGCTTGCTTCATTTTTATTTTTGTTAGTACCCAAAAAATACAAACTACATTATCTCGTGATGGGTATTGCCTTTTTTGTCGGGTTGAGTAGAGTGTATTTAATGCAACATTTCCTGATGGATATCTGGGCTGGTGCATTGCTAGGAATTTTCTCTAGTTTGGTAAGTTATATTCTTGTTTTAAAGTTTTTCTCAAAAAAAACGTACCAAAAAAGTATTATTCAGAACCTCAAGCCTAAACCTTCCTTTTGAAATTTAGTCAAAGGAAGAGTAAAAAATGAATTATTTCGATTTCCCTCAAGTTCAAACCTATGAAAAGCACTAGTTCCTACTACTCTCTGTCAGTTTTATTTTTCATTTCCTATCTCTCCATTTCCACCTTCGCCCAAGCTCAAGCTCCAGTTCCTCCCATTCCTATGGAATTGATGTTTGGTCACGAACGCTTAGATTATCAACTGGTAATGAAACGAAATTTCACCCCGAAAAGTAAGTTTAGTGTTTTGGCGATTGCCGTTTTCTCCGAAAATTACGCCAAAGGAAAGCGACTAGGAGACTCGGTAGTGATCCCTTTCGAAGTGAATTATGCATTGGGTAAATCTGGACTCTCCCTTGCGGCTGGTGCCGAAGCCAATTCAGTGGCCGGATTTGGAACTACCCTTGGACTTACCCATAGCAAGGCTTCCAAAGAAATTCTTGCCATCAGTGTCCTTTC
>JACCEB010376538.1_pt1 | contig 10344 bp, 7 predicted proteins | sample 7454761 | NCBI WGS metagenome assembly JACCEB01 (sample SAMN15323454, study PRJNA562643) | freshwater metagenome | isolation source: river surface water | place: USA:Blue River Watershed | collected 2017-08-18 | reverse complement strand
TTGCTACCTCTTACCTTGCCGATATCTTCGAACCACACTTTGGCGATGGCTCAAGTTTTGGGATCAAGATCAAATACGCATTCGAAAGTGAGCCACTTGGAACCGGTGGCGCTATTGCTAATGCCGCTCAAATGTTAGAGCTAAGCGCAAACGAATCAATATTCATCTTTAATGGTGATGTCTTGAGTTCGCATGACTTAATTGCGCAATCACAACTACATTCAAAATCCAACGCTGCGGTGACGTTACATTTAGTAGAGGTTGCAGATGCACGGGCATATGGATGTGTTCCAATTGATGCTGACTCAAAAGTCCTTCAGTTCCTCGAGAAAATGGATAACCCGATTGCCAAAACAATCAATGCTGGTTGCTATATTTTCTCCAAAGAGGCGCTAAATCAGATTCCAAAGGGCAAAGTAGTTAGCGTTGAGAGAGAGACCTTCCCAACGCTGCTTAACTCAGGTCAAAATATCTTTGGCTATGTAGATGGCGGATATTGGATTGATATGGGCACCCCAGAATCAATGATTCGCGCATCACGAGATCTCATCTCAAATCCCATGCTCTCCAAGGCAACCCCGGAAGTGATAAATCACACCCTGATGATGAATGGGGTTCAAGTTCACACTAGCTCAAAGGTAGGAGCTGGTTCCTATCTTGATTCAGGAGTTGTAATTGAGGCCAACTCAATTGTGAGTGGTTCAATTATTGGCGAAAAAGCGCATATTGAGAGCGATGTTTTCATTGAAAATAGCTACATTGCGCCCCAATCCCGAGTCACAAGTGGTTCAAAATTAAGGGGAGAAATCTTCGGATTTTGAACTCTTTCCACCCTTTCTAACTTGACTCGGACGACTTACAAGCGTGTAATTCTCCTCATTGAGCCGGCCTAGGGGTCGGCCACCGTCGTAGGAGTTCAGCTGATGACTGATGCTCGTCGTATAGAGCAGAACTACAACCCCGGTCCATCCATCCAATTAGGCAATGGCGAAGTCGTCGAGCTTTCTTGGCAGGAACGTGCGCTCTGCGCTCAGACCGATCCGGAAGCATTCTTTCCTGAGAAAGGTGGCTCAACCCGTGAGGCGAAGCGAGTCTGCTTATCCTGTGAAGTGCGCCAAGAATGTCTGGAATACGCTCTCGCCCATGATGAAAGATTTGGAATCTGGGGCGGACTCTCAGAGCGTGAACGCCGTCGCTTGAAGCGTCGACCTGCGTAATCTCTTTCCCGATCTTCTAACTTAATCAAGGCGGTGAGATGCCGACTTCTATCTCAAACTCCTTACGGTCACGCCATCATGTGACCGCAATCCTCGTTGCCCATAATGGTGCAACTTGGTTACCTGAAGTTGTTGCCTCTCTAACAAAACAGCGCCATGAGATAGACCAGGTAATTGCAGTTGATACCGGCTCAAAGGATGACTCCGCTCGATTATTAAAGAACGCTGGGATTACAACTTTAAGTGCGCCGCGCGAGACAGGTTTCGGTGAAGCGGTTGAGATTGCACTTGCGAGTACCAAGTTAAAGCGCGCAGCAGAAGGCATAACTGAATGGATTTGGTTGATTCATGATGATTGCGCGCCTCAAGCAGAAGCGCTCCGCGAATTGTTATTGGCGATTGATGAGAAACCAAACGTTGCCCTAGCTGGCCCAAAGTTACGTGGTTGGTATGACCGAAACCATTTGTTAGAAGTGGGAGTAAGTATCGCGGGCAATGGCGCTAGATGGACCGGATTGGAGTATCGCGAACAAGATCAAGGACAACATGATGGAATTACCGAAGTCCTATCGGTAAGCACGGCAGGCGCTCTGATTCGTCGTGAAGTTTTTGAAGAGATTGGTGGCTTCGATAAAGAGCTATCACTTTTCCGTGATGATGTGGATCTTGGTTGGCGAATACATACCGCAGGCCACACAGCGCTAGTTGTCCCTACTGCGGTCGCATTCCACGCCGAAGCAGCCGCCAACGAGCGGCGCGAGATAGATGTCACTGACGCATTCCTACATCGCCCACTTCTTCTTGATCGTCGCCATGCAGCGTATGTACTTCTGGCTAACTCAACATTTTGGTTATTACCGCTAATCGCTCTGCAACTTCTAGGCGCAGCGCTCTTACGGTCGATTGGATATCTGTTGGCAAAACTTCCGGGCTATGCACTTGATGAATTAGCGGCAGTAGCGCTCGTTATTCTTCAGCCCCAAGATTTAATCCGGGGAAGGCGAGCGCGGAAAACAACGCGCCTTGTTTCATCTCGAGTCGTCGCAAGATTTGTGCCTCCGAGAGGCACGCAACTCGCCCTGACTATTGATAAGAGTAGAGATGCGCTCTTACGAACCTGGCGTGCTACTTCTCTTGTGAAGCGTGCGGAGAGCACCAAATCTTCCTCCATCGATTTCAATGATGAGGCTGCTGAAAATGCTGATATTGAACTAGTTAAAGCTCCCTCAATCTTTTCGGGGATCAAGTCACGCCCAATACTTAGTTCATTTATCGCTCTTTTTATTGTCTCCCTGATCGCTTTTAGGGGCAGGTACACGGATTTAGTGGGCGGGGCTATGCCACTTACGCCTGATAGTGGATTAAATCTGCTTCGTCAGTATGTTGATTCTTGGCACATAGTCGGCCTTGGCTCGAGCGTGAATATGCCGCCATGGATTGCGATTCTGGGAACTGCAACATTGATAACTGGATTTAACGCGAAACTTTTTATCTCGCTCTTGTTTGTCCTCGCAGTACCGCTAGCTTTTATCGGCGCTTATTTATTGGCAAAGAAGTTCACTAACCTTCCTTACCTCGCCCTTGGTGCTGCTTTGCTTTACTCATTCGCACCGCTCGGACTGACTTCTCTTAATGCAGGAAGACTTGCCACCGTTCTCTTATTTGTTGTTGGACCTTGGTTAGTGCGAGCGCTCTTAGATCTTGAGATACTTGAGTCGCTTAGTTGGCGAAAAGTTTGGTGGTTGGCGATCTTGCTGACCGTGGTCTTTGCATTTTCACCATTGACTTTCGGAGCGATCGTAATTTGGCAGTTCTTGTTGGTGGTCTTTGATGTCTTTGCTTTTAATGCCAAACCAGGCCGATTAAGTAAAGAAGATTTCGACTCCAGGAACATTCGTCGTATTGCAATTGTGGTTGCCCCAATTCTGGTCACGGCGCCTTGGTCACTTGAACTCATACTTCATCCATCAAGAATTCTTCTTGATCCTGGTTTGCCGCTGCCTGGCGGCGATGTGCTTTCGATAATTCTTACAAACCCCGGTGGCGTTGGCGCGCCTCCCATGTGGCTTGTTCCCTCAATTCTATTTATCTCGATAATTGCCTTATTTGTAAGTCAGACAGCCCGCCTAGGTGAAGTCGCGCTATTTTTTATTGGCCTGGCAGCAATCTTTGGATCTCGCCAAGTAGCTGGACATGGCCAATACATCCCAGAACCATTATGGGTAGGAAGTCTCTTAGTAATTCCAATCTTGGCGGCAGTCCTTGCTGGCGTGGTGATGGTTGATCAATATTTACCAAAACTCTCAGAGAGCGCTATTGATTACCGTCATCTGCTATTGGGAAGCACGTCGCTACTTTCGATTATTTCGCTGCTTGCTTCGATGGTCTGGTGGATAGGAAGCGCTGCCTCAGCACCTTTACAAACCAAAGAGAGATCTGCTCTGCCGGCTTTCTTGAGCGTAGAGGCCCAGACCGATGAGCGATTTAAAACTCTGGTTATAAATAGCAGCCAAACTGAAACTAGATTCTTTGTCGCTCGCGAGCGCGATCTTTACTTGGGTGAACCTGACATAACTACCGGGCTATCACCTGTGGTTAACAAGTCGATTATCAATCTCGTCACTGGAGCTGGAATTGACTCGAGCCAGATCATGGCGGAGTTTGGAATTAAATATGTATTTCTCGCTCGACCATTTAACAAAGATTTAGTTCGGACTATTGATGGAGTCGGTGGATTCACCAGGGCATCGAGAACTGCTGAAGGTATTACTTGGAAAGTTGCCGGTGCACTTGCCCACATTTCTTTCCTGTCAATTGATGGAACATATCTTGCACTCCCTAGCGGTCCAGTTGGAGCAAGCGGAACGCTCCCTTCTTCTGGAACAGTGATCATCACTGAGAAGTTTGATTCAAGATGGAAGTTGCTTCTTAATGGCCGGGCAATTGATGCACAAGAGACAGATAGTGGAGTGCTCCGCTTCGTAATACCTGAATCTGGTGAGTTCATCATCTATCACGACGGAACAGCTCGTCGCGGTTGGGTATCCCTTCAATTCATAGCCATGACAACTCTGATTGTCTTAGCGCTACCAGCTCGCCGTAGAAGAAGTGAGATGACACCAGAGGAGCTCGCGTGAAAGAAACTAGAGCCTCCTTTGCCTTACTTTTCTTCATAATTGCTGCGCATATCGCATATTTCCTCCCGCAAGTAAGTATTAAAAGTGAAGTTAGCCAGAGTTACTCGGTGACGACTTGCCCCGGTGCAGTTAACGATTCTCGCTCTACAGCGCTCTTACCTTCCAGACAGGTTGGTATACGGGAGCTAGTTCGGGCTAATGCAAGCTTTACCAAACCAACAACTAGTAACCCGGCTTTAACTCGGGGGGCGATTATCGTCCAAGGAGACCCGCGGAATTCTTGGGTGATACAGACCAAGGCAAGTCGTTGGACTAGCGCGGCGACATGTACCGCCGGAGCTGCTTCATCGTGGTTTGTCGGTGGAACTGCAAATGTAACCAGCCAAGGCAAATTAATATTAGTAAACAGTGGCTTAAGTGATGCAATAGTCGAGGTGGCTTCTTACTCAGAAAGCGGTCCGAGTGAGCCTCGAAGCATCACTGTTAAAGCGCTTACCGAGCGAGAGATTCGAATTGACTCATTGTTACCCGGTGCCGATCGTTTAGTGGTAAAAGTTAAAGTGATAAGTGGTCGCGTTACTAGTTTCCTATTTGATGAACGAGTGCGGGGATTGAATAACATCGGCGGAGATTTCGTGGCGCCAATAGCTACACCAAGTACCGAGTTAGTTATCGCTGGCTTACCGGCCACATTTGGAAGCTCAAGTACCATCACAAGAACCTTACGTCTGATGAGCACGGATGAAGTTGATACAAATGTTTCGGTAGAAGTTCTCTCAAGAGAAGGCGTTTACGTTCCCGTAGAACTTGGAAATATCGAGATCAACGCAGGGGAAGTAGTTGACATCCCACTACAGAATCTAGATTTAGGAAAAGGCAACTTTGGCTTGAAGCTCACCGCCACTTCAGCGATTGTGGCAGCCCTTCTTAGTGAAGTTAAGAATGGCTCAGTTTCAGACTTTATGTGGAGCGCGCCTTCGCCCGCCTTCGATAACGCCAGTTTCAACATCTATGGACTAGAACCCAGCATTACTTTCCTCGGCGATGAGATCCGAGCCCGAATTCAATGGCGTAGCCGCGATGGAAAGATCTTTACAGAAAATCTATCGGGGGAGGAGATCCTCAATTGGAGAGTTCCTGCTAATACCCGTTTGATCACAATATCGAATCTCTCTGGCTCAAATCTCTCTGGCACTAGAGCAGGTATGTCCTGGCTCACCTCCGATGGAGTTGCTCATATTCCTATAGAGAGCGCAGCAACTCTGGAAAGCGCTGCTAGACCACGCGCTGATATTTCCGTCATTCAACCTCGAACCAAGTAATCACATCCCACATTTCCCTCATTGAGCCGACTAATCTCGCGCCATGTCATCGCCGCGTTCGAAACCGAGCACCACAGGTCGGCGTTGCACTAAAACAAGTTGTCGCGAGAGCGCCACTAAGACTCTGATTTATATCTACCCGGACTCAACGGCTGTACTTGGTCCACTATCAACTTATGCTGAGCCACATTCTTTTGATTTCTGTGATTCTCATAGTGAGCGTTTAACGGTTCCAAGAGGTTGGACAGTAATTCGACATGAAGAAGATGGCGTTCGAGAAGAGCCAAGTGCTGAGGATCTTATGGCTATTGCCGATGCAGTCCGGGAAGTTGCCAAGAGTGATCCGATTCCACGGGCTACTCAGCCTGAAGTTGGTCGACGCGGACATTTGCGAGTACTGCCTACACAAAACTAGTAGTCGATCAATAACGAAGATGAATAACGAAGCAGTAGAGCGAATCATCAAGGCTTATGACATTCGAGGTTTAGTTGATGGTGAGTTAACAGAAGACTTTGCTTTTTCCGCAGGGGTTGCCTTTGCCCGTTTTCTAGAACTAAAGCGGGAACCAGCAACCGTTGTGATTGGTGAAGATATGCGCCCTTCTTCGCCAGATTTAGCAACTGCTTTCGCAGATGGGGTTACTTCCCAGAGTTTTGATGTCATGCGAATTGGACTTGCTTCTACCGATCAACTCTATTTCGCATCTGGTTCGTTAAATCTCCCTGGAGCGATGTTCACGGCAAGTCATAACCCCGCTGAATACAACGGAATCAAGCTCTGCTTGAGCGGCGCCCGGCCCATAAGCCAAGAAACTGGGCTTTCCTGGATTAAGAATGAAATCCTCAACGGCGCTCCGCTTGGATTACGTAGCGTTGGAAAGGTCCGGCAAACTGATTTATTAAGTAATTATGTTGACTTTCTATTTTCACTATTTGTTAAGGATGCTTTCCAGCGCAGCTATCAAGGGCGCCCGCTTATCGTTGCGGTAGATGCCGGAAATGGGATGGGTGGCCATACCGTGCCTGCGGTAATGTCAAAGATCAGCGCTGAAGTCCACTCGATCTATTTTGAACTCGATGGAACTTTTCCAAATCACGAAGCTAATCCCATCGAACCTGAAAATTTAAGGGATCTACAAAAGTTGGTCTTGGAAAAGAAAGCAGATATCGGCCTCGCCTTTGATGGTGATGCCGATAGATGTTTCTTGGTAGATGAAAAGGGTGAGTTAGTTTCACCTTCTGCACTAACAGCGCTAATTGCAGAACGTGAGTTAAAGAAAAACCCTGGGGCCGCAGTCATCTATAACTTGATCTGCTCTAAGACGGTACCGAATGTGATTGAAGAAAGTGGCGGCATAGCAATTCGTAGTCGCGTTGGCCACTCTTTCATAAAGAAGTTGATGGCCGAACATAACGCTGTATTTGGTGGCGAACATTCTGGGCATTTTTACTTCAAAGATTTTTGGCGGGCTGACTCCGGGATGCTGGCAGCTCTACACGCAATTGCCGCCCTTCTAGATTCCAATCTCAAGCTCTCGGAGCTCTTGGCAAAGTACAACCGCTACTTCTTATCTGGAGAGATCAATACGAAAGTCATCGACCAGCAAGGTGCAATTAAGCGAATCAAAGACCGTTATCAATCTTCAACTGAACCAATCAATTTTGATGAATTGGATGGATTAACTGTCATGGGCTCTAGTTGGTGGTTTAACGTAAGGCCCTCGAACACCGAGCCGCTGTTGCGCTTGAATGTTGAGGCCAATACTCGAGAAGAGATGGAGCAGATCAAGGCTTCGGTTCTCGAGTTGATGAATCTCCAGTAAACTCGCGCTCTACATCGTTCGAGAACACCAAGGAGATATTCAAGTGGCCCTACCTGCTCATGACATCGCAGACATTTCGCTAGCAGCCGAAGGAAAGAAGCGGATTGAATGGGCCGACCGCAATATGCCGGTACTCGCCCAGATTCGCGAAAGACTTGCTAAGGAAAAGCCATTTGTCGGAGTCCGCTTCTCTGCATGTATGCATGTGACTACCGAGACTGCAAACTTGATGCGCGCACTTAAGGCCGGTGGCGCTGAACTTTCGCTCTGCGCCTCAAATCCACTCTCCACTCAAGATGATGTGGTTGCCTCACTTGTGCACGATTTTGGAATTAGCGTTTTTGCTAAAAAAGGTATCGATCGCGATGGCTACTACCGTCATATAAACGCCTGCCTTGATATTGCGCCCCACCAAGTCTTTGACGATGGTTGCGATTTAGTAAACACGCTACACACAACACGTACCGAACTTCTTCCAAATGTCACTGCCGGTTGCGAAGAGACCACGACTGGAGTTATCCGTCTCTCCCAAATGGCTAAAGATGGCGCTCTAAAGTTTCCTATGATCGCGGTAAACGATACTGACACCAAACACATGTTTGATAACCGTTACGGAACTGGCCAATCCACAATGGATGCGATCTTCCGAGCCACTAACCAATTAATTGCTGGAAAAGTATTCGTCGTTGCTGGATTTGGTTATTGCGGCAAGGGCGTCGCAGACCGCGCCCGCGGACTTGGCGCTGATGTTGTGATTACTGAAGTTGATCCAACTAAGGCCCTTGATGCTTTGATGCAAGGCTTCCGCGTTATGCCGATGAAGGAAGCAGCGAAAATCGGTGACATATTCATAACCGTAACTGGTAACCGAACAATTTTGTCGAAAGAACACTTTGAATTAATGAAAGATGGCGCGATTATGGCTAACGCTGGCCACTTCAACATTGAGATTGATGTGGAATGGCTAGAGGCAAATACTAAGAAGAGCTCTCGAATTCGTCATGCGACTGATGAATACCAGCTCGCAAATGGAAATCGCATTCTCTTGATTGCCGAAGGTCGACTTGTAAATCTTGGTGCTGCTGAAGGAAGTCCGGCCGCAGTCCTTGATATGTCATTTGCTAACCAGGCGCTCGCTGCTGAGTGGCTACTTAAAGAAGCTGCGAAGTTGGCACCAGGAGTCTATGAAGTTCCTAGAGCAATCGATAAAGAGATTGCTAGCCTCAAGTTGAAGAGCATGGGAGCAAAGATCGATACTTTGACCCCACTACAAGAGGATTACTTGAACTCCTGGGAGCACGGTAGCTAATGACTTCGATTATGGTCGTTGATGACGATCAAGACCTCGCAGAAATGCTTGGGATTGTCCTCAATGGCGTTGGTATGGAAGTCGATCTTGTTAGTCGTGGAGATGAAGCAATAGAAGTATTTAAAAACTCTCAACCAGATTTAGTTCTCTTAGACATAATGTTGCCGGGTCGAGATGGAATAGAAGTCTGTAGAGAAATTAGAAAACAATCCACTCGAGTTCCTATCGTCATGTTGACTGCGAAGAGCGATACCCATGACATCGTAAAGGGTCTCGAAGCAGGCGCTGATGATTACATGGTTAAACCATTTAAGCCCTCCGAATTAGTGGCCCGCATTAGAACTCGTTTACGTAGAGTGAGTGGCGATGTAAATGGAACTCTAACTATTGGTGATTTAGCAATTGATATTGTTGAACATACTGTTGCACGTGGCGGAAAAGAGATTCCACTCACTCGCCTCGAATTTGATTTATTAGTTGCGTTGGCAAAAGAGCCTGGCCGAGTCTTCACTCGCGAAGCTTTACTTGGTGAAGTTTGGGGATACCGCCACTCCACCGATACCCGGTTAGTAAATGTTCACATACAAAGATTGCGCGCAAAAATCGAGCATGATCCCGAAAACCCAACCATCATCTCTACAGTCCGCGGAGTTGGTTATAAAGCGGGCGGTTCTGGCACGCGCTCCTAATGCGTCGTGTAATAACTCTCTTTCGTCGTTCACTCTTTCTAAAAGTCTTCTCACTTACAGCCATTATTTCGATGGCTCTGATTTACTTAGTCGGATCAAATCTCTATGGACGAATAACGGGCGGAATTTTTGAAGAGAAAATTGCCTCAGCAATTTCCGAGGGTAGAGCGGCAATCCAATATGCCGAGTATCGCTTTACAATCGCTGGACTAAATCCCAAGGCCGATTACCGCGCCTTATCTGAAGAGCTCGTGAAATCTACAAATGTGAGCGTTCAAGAATCAGGTCGCGAAGTAGTTCTATTGAATGCACGGGGTGTAAAAGCTGCCTCCATACCTGCGGTAAGTACATCCAACTTTCTTGAACCCGAATCGGTACCAGGTTCGCTTCGCGAGAAAATCCTTCAATCCTCTGATTTGGATTGGCAACGGGGAGACCTTAAATATGTGAATGGGAAGGTGATTCCGGGAATCTTTGTAGGAAGAACTTTTGAAATACCGAGAGCTGGTAAGTATGAGATGTATGTTGCCTATGACTTCCTAGCCCAACAGCGCAATATTGATCTAATCGGAAGATCACTTTGGGTAACTGGATTTTTGCTTCTAGCCTTAATCCTCCTAACTGCATCGGTTGTGCTTCGGATGGTGATTAGGCCAGTCCAAGTTGCAGCTGAAATCGCTGAATCACTTACTACTGGAGATTTAAAGAATCGGATGAATGTAAAAGGTGAGGATGAGATCGCCCGATTGGGGGTAGCGTTTAATCAGATGGCTACGACCCTAGCTGAACAGATCGCTCGATTAGAGAATCTTTCAAGAGTTCAACAGCGGTTCGTATCAGATGTATC
>JACCEB010480277.1_pt1 | contig 10350 bp, 9 predicted proteins | sample 7454761 | NCBI WGS metagenome assembly JACCEB01 (sample SAMN15323454, study PRJNA562643) | freshwater metagenome | isolation source: river surface water | place: USA:Blue River Watershed | collected 2017-08-18 | reverse complement strand
AAGTGGATTTTTGATCAATCGAGACGGCCGGAGACAAACCTTCTATGAAGTCAACATCCGGCTTATCCATCTGACCTAAGAATTGCCGTGCGTACGCTGATAGGGATTCAACGTAACGCCTTTGTCCTTCTGCGAATATTGTGTCAAAAGCTAAACTCGATTTTCCACTGCCGGACAACCCTGTAAAGACCACCAACGAATTTCGCGGAATCTCTATCGAAATGTTTTTGAGATTATGTTCTCGGGCGCCTCGAACTACTAAATTCTCTTCGGTCATGCTTCAGTTCCATTCCGTTTAGCGACCCAGAGTGATGAAATTGTGGTGATAGCTAAAACCACAACTATCACACCTAAAGATACGAATGTATTGAAATGAATGGTCTGGACGTCGAAAGTCTTCTCGATTCCAATCAGCAATAACTTCACACCAATGAATGCCAAGATGATGGCGATACCACGGGCTAAATGAACTAGTCTTTGAATAAGACCTTGTAGTAAAAAGAAAAGTTGCCTCAAACCCATGAGCGCGAACGCATTAGAAGTAATCACAATGAAAGGTTCAGTTGTAAGGCCTAAAACTGCCGGGATACTGTCGAGCGCAAACATTATGTCCGTGCCGCCGATTGCCACCATTACAAGCAATAGCGGAGTTAGATATCTCACGCCATTTTGCTTTACAGTTAATTTATGTCCGTGATACTCATCTAATGTCGGTGCAATCCGAGATACAAGTTTGACTAAGAAATTATTTGGTTGTTCTTCATCTTCTTCGGATACATGCTTGTCTGCTGCCACTTTGTATGCAGTCCAAATCAAGAAAACACCAAAAAGGATAAAAGTCGGCTGGAAGGAATTGATCGCTCCGACACCTACAAAAATCAAGATTGCTCTAAAAATCAAAGCCAGAATCACACCTACAAGTAGGACTCTGTGTTGAAGTTGTGACGGAACCGAAAAAGAAGTCATGATGACAAGGAAAACAAAAAGATTGTCAATGCTAAGACTGTACTCAGTCAGATAAGCCGCGAAGAACTGCCCGGCAACTTCCCCGCCGTCAGAATCTCTGAAGATGAAGAAAAGTAGCACTCCAAAAAGGACTGCGAGTGATACGTAAAAAAGCACCCATTTAGTTGCATCTTTAGTAGTGAACGAGTGTGGCCGTCTATCTACAATCCAAAAGTCTGCTAAGAGAACGAGGCCAAAAGCTAAGGCCGTGCCAAGACTTAAATAGATAGGAATGTCCAAGCCAGCATTAGTCATGAGGCCATCTTGCCACGCTTGGAAGTTCCGGTGAGTTTCAAGCCCCCGCGTCCTTCATTGCACGTAATTCCCGTCGTAATTCGGTAATTTCGTCACGATATCTGGCTGCAACTTCAAATTGAAGTTCGGATGCCGCTTGTTTCATAGATGCAGTTAATTCTTCTATCAAAGAAACTAAATCAGTCATCGCCCGGCTTGCTTTTGGTGGCAATGAAGCTCGAAGTGCTTCGCTCTGTGCAATTGCAGCCTGCGTTTCTAGATTTTCCTTCACCAAACTATCGGTGATATCAGCAATCTTTTTTCGTAACGGCTGGGGATCAATGCCATGTTGTTTGTTGTACGCAATTTGTTTTTCCCGGCGGCGGTTAGTTTCATTTATTGCTAGCTCCATTGCTGGAGTAATTGAATCCGCATACATGTGAACTTGACCCGAGACGTTTCGAGCCGCTCGACCTATAGTCTGAATGAGGCTTGTGCCTGATCTTAAGAATCCTGCTTTGTCTGCATCAAGAATTGCAACTAGAGATACTTCAGGAAGATCCAATCCTTCTCGCAACAGGTTGATGCCAACCAGAACGTCATACTCACCCATTCGCAATTCTCTGAGCAATTCAATGCGTCTTAAAGTGTCGACTTCGGAGTGTAGATAGCGCACCCGAATGCCTTTTTCAAGGAAATAGTCTGTTAAGTCCTCGGACATTTTTTTCGTAAGTGTTGTCACCAATACACGTTCATTTAATTCGGTTCGGATTTTTATTTCATGTAATAAATCATCGATTTGACCTTTGGTAGGTTTTACAATGATTTCAGGATCAATCAATCCAGTAGGACGGATTACTTGTTCAACTACATCCCCTTGTACTTTTTCTAATTCGTACTTTCCAGGAGTCGCACTCAGATAGACGGTTTGGCCAGTCCGCTCGCGAAACTCATCAAACTTAAGGGGCCGATTATCAAGTGCGCTAGGAAGCCGGAAACCGTGTTCAACCAACGTGCGCTTACGACTTGCGTCTCCCTCTTGCATCGCACCTATTTGAGGGACCGTTACGTGACTTTCGTCAATTACTACCAAAAAATCTTCCGGGAAATAGTCAAGTAAGCAGTTTGGCGGTGAACCCTGTTCTCTGCCATCTAGATGGCGGGAATAGTTTTCAACACCGGAACAAGTGCCAATTTGTTGAAACATTTCAAGATCATGCTGAGTGCGCATTTTGATTCGCTGCGCTTCCAACAGTTTGTTTTGCTTTTCAAATTCTTGCAATCTATCTCTAAGTTCATCTTCGATTGCGCTAATTGCTCTGCTGAGTATCTCTGGTCCTGCTACGTAATGTGTAGCTGGAAAAACAAATGCAATCGGTTGGTCCTTGATAATTTCGCCTGTAATAGGGTCAAGAATTAGGAGCTTTTCGACTTCGTCTCCAAAAAATTCAATTCGTAGTGGGAATTCCTCATAAACCGGGAAGATCTCGACCGTGTCGCCTCGAACTCGGAAAGTCCCGCGTTCAAAGGCAATGTCATTACGTTGATATTGCACATCAACGAACTTCCGAAGCAATACATTTCTTTCAATTTCCTGGCCAACTTCAAGTCGAACCATTCGATCTACATATTCCTGTGGTGTTCCAAGACCATAAATGCAAGAAACTGTCGAAACTACAACCACATCTCTTCTGGTTAGTAGAGCGTGTGTTGCTGCGTGACGCAGCCTCTCAACCTCGGCGTTGATTGATTTATCTTTTTCGATGAAGGTATCTGTTTGCGGTATGTACGCTTCGGGCTGGTAGTAGTCGTAGTATGAAACGAAATATTCGACAGCATTGTTCGGCAAAAGTTCGCGAAATTCTTGCGCCAATTGTGCCGCTAAAGTTTTGTTAGGGGCCATCACGAGAGTTGGCCGCTGTAGCTTTTCAATTAACCAAGCTGTGGTAGCAGACTTTCCAGTGCCTGTGGCACCCAAAAGCACAATGTCACGATCTCCACGTTCGACCCGTTTTACAATTTCAGCAATTGCAGCAGGCTGATCGCCAGATGGAACAAAATCAGATTCAACCTTGAATAAATTGAGGGTTTTTTCTAAATCGGTTACTGGCCTAGTCATTGGAAACCTTGGCTAAGAAATTGATCACGGATTTTTCTAGTTCATCCACACTGCCTGAATTTTGGATGAGAATTGCATTTTCGGGAACATATGTATTGCTTCTTTGTACTTCAATGCGTGATTTTGCATCTTCAAAGTCCATACCTCGTTCGACCGCTCTTTCTAGCCGCAAACCTTCAGGTGCTTCCACGTACACCACATAATTGGCAAGGCTCAAATTTGTTCTTGAATTGAGAACCGGAATTTCATAAACGAGCAAATCAGTGCTCTTTGACTCATTCAATAAGCGGTTTTGTACACGTGGATGAATAACAGCCTCTACTTTTTGCCTAAGTGTGTCATTGGAAAAAATCAAAGACGCTATTAATTTTTTATTGACTTCACCATCTTGATTAACAATTTCCGGACCAAGAATCTCTTGAAGCTCACTCAACATCTGCGAATCTTTTGAATATAGCTCTTTAACTATCTCGTCGGCATTTAAAACTTTTGCCCCGTGTTTTGCACACAGTTGAGTGAAAAGAGTCTTTCCCGAGCCCAAACCACCACTCACAAAAACCACAGACACAGGTGCATTGTGCTGCATAAAAAAGAACCCAGCCTTTCGGCTGGGTTCTTTTCGTCTAATGCTATTCAGCGGCGGCAGCTGCGGCTTCAGCCTCTGCTGCTTGCTGTGCTCGATGCGCTTCCCAGCGAGCGTGGGCTTCAGCGTATTGCTGTTCCCATTCTTTGCGCTGATCTTCTGAGCCTGGTTTCCATTCACCTGTTTCAGGATCAAATCCGTCTGGGCCAATGTATTTACCTGCTTCATCGTAAGAAGCTGGCATTCCGTACAAGTAAGGATCGAAACCAACGTTCAAATCTTCGCCAGATTCATTTGCTTGTTTCAATGAAAGCGAAACTCGACGACGTTCTAGGTCGATATCAATAACTTTGACCATAACTTCATCATTAACCTGAACGACCTGTTCTGGGATTTCAACGTGACGTTCAGCCAATTCAGAGATGTGAACCAAACCTTCGATGCCTTCTTGAACACGAACGAATGCGCCAAATGGAACCAACTTGGTTACGTTACCTGGAACGATTTGACCTAATTGGTGGGTGCGAGCGAAGTGTTGCCATGGATCTTCTTGAGTTGACTTGAGCGACAATGAAACGCGTTCGCGATCCATATCAACTTCAAGAACTTCAACAGTAACTTCCATACCAACTTCTACTACTTCGTTTGGATGATCAATGTGCTTCCACGAAAGTTCAGAAACGTGAACCAAACCGTCAACACCACCGAGATCAACGAATGCGCCGAAGTTAACGATAGATGAAACCACACCCTTGCGAATTTGACCCTTGGCCAAGTTGTGAAGGAATGTGCTACGAGATTCAGATTGTGAATGTTCTAGGAACGCACGGCGGCTTAGAACTACGTTATTGCGGTTCTTATCAAGTTCAATAATCTTGGCTTCAATCTCTTTACCAATGTAAGGAGCCAAGTCGCGAACACGACGCATTTCAACCAAAGACGCTGGCAAGAAGCCGCGAAGTCCGATGTCAAGAATCAAGCCACCCTTAACAACTTCGATGACAATACCTTTAACGACGCCATCTGCATCTTTAATTTTTTCAATATCGCCCCAGGCGCGTTCGTATTGTGCGCGCTTCTTGGAGAGAATCAATCGACCTTCTTTGTCTTCTTTTTGAAGCACAAGTGCTTCTAGGCGTTCGCCAACTTTTACTACAGAAGCTGGGTCGATGTCGTGTTTGATAGAGAGTTCGCGTGAAGGAATCACGCCTTCGGTTTTGTAACCGATGTCAAGCAGAACTTCGTCTCTGTCTACTTTAACGATGATGCCTTCTACAAGGTCACCGTCATCGAAGTTCTTAAGTGTGTTGTCGATCGCTGCTAGGAAATCTTCAACTGTGCCGATGTCATTTACAGCGATGTTGTTTGTTGTCATGGAGAAATTGCTCCGATTGGATATTTGTTAGGTGGTCGCTCTACCCAGTAACGAAACCCTCTCTAGGTCTAGAGGGCCTCTTCAGATTTGAGCCTGCGAATTCTAGACGGGTTTTTATAGGTCATTTACCCAGGGTTTTGTCCAAGTTAGTGAGCGGCTACATCCCAGTTTTCGCCAAATCCCATTGAAACTTCGAGCGGAACACTCATTGTGACCGCCGACTCCATACCTGCTTTTACGATTTTTGAGATTTCAGCTTTTTCACCAGGCGCAACTTCTAGCACAAGTTCGTCGTGAACCTGAAGTAGTAGCCGACTCTTCAGTCCTGCTGCCTCGATGCCGGCCTGGACATTGAGCATTGCCACCTTTATCAAGTCTGCGGCACTTCCCTGGATTGGAGCGTTCAATGCCATTCTTTCTGCTGCCTGCCGTGCTTGATAGTTCGTCGATTGCAGATCAGGTAAGAATCGCTTTCTTCCGAACATGGTTTCGGTGTATCCAGTTTGGGTGGCTTCGATAACGACTTGTTTTAAGTAATCGCGGACCCCTTGAAATCTTTCAAAGTACTTGTCCATAAGAGCGCTGGCTTCACGGGTTTCGATCCCTAACTGTTGGCTCAAACCAAATGAACCTAATCCGTATGCAAGGCCATACGACATAGCTTTGATTTTCCTGCGCATGTCAGCGGTCACATCTTGTGGGGCAACACCAAACACCTGTGAACCAACAGTGGTGTGCAAATCTTCCCCGCTATTGAAAGCGGCTATCAAACCTTCGTCTTTGGAGAGATGAGCCATGATTCGCATTTCGATCTGGCTGTAGTCAGCAGTTAAAAGAGATTCATATTCTTTGCCACAAATGAAAGCGGCTCGAATCATTTTCCCCTCATCAGTTCGCACTGGAATGTTCTGCAAATTTGGATCAACACTTGAAAGTCGGCCAGTGGCTGCAACTGTTTGGGCGAATGTTGTGTGAACTCGTCCATTCCCATCAATTAGCGGCAATAATCCTGAAACCGTTTGCTTCAATTTTGTGACTTCACGCCAAATTAAGATTTGCTCAACAACTTTGTCTTTTGTGTTTTCAAATAACCATCCAAGGCTCTCTGCATCAGTTGTGTACCCCGTCTTAATTTTTTTGGTTTTCGGGAGATTTCTATCTACAAATAGGACTTCTTGCAATTGCTTCGGACTTCCAAGATTGAACTCTTTTCCAGCTTCTTCCTGAGCAAGTTTCTCTGCTTTTGTTGCAACTTTCGAAAATTGCGTCTCAAGTTTCTTCAAGACTTCTTTGTCTAAACCAATTCCAGTAAATTCCATCCTTGCGAGTAATTTCAAAGTTGGAATTTCAATCTCATCATGAAGCTTCATAAAACTTGCTTCGAGATACGCAGTTTGATGGTTCCATAAATCAAGTACCGCGTTCGCATGCTGCGATAAATCAGCTGCGGTTTCATCAAACAAACTCTGTACTACTTCTAGTTTAGGTAATTCTTTTTGAAGATTACGCTCGTAAGATGCTTCAAGATCTAAACCTCTTTGCCCTGGATTTCTCAGGTATTCGATTAGTTGAGTGTCTCCCTTGATCGCATCGGAGCCTGCGCCTTCTTTAACTAAACAGCGAACGAAAGGTTTTAAGTCATGTCCAACAATAAATAACTTTGGATTAGCGAAAACCGAGAACATAGCCTCTTTATCGGCCTTCTTTAATTGTGAAATTTCTATGTTTAAATGGTTTTCTTGCCATGCGAAAGCTATGCTCTTTAGATCAGCCAGGCCATTGACTTGCGCATAAACCCCCACTGGATATTTTGGATCGAATGTGGCGAAGGTTTCACTTAGTTTTCCAGGTGTCCAACCAACAGCTACACGCGTAATAGTTACAACTTCATTTTTTTCAACCGGTACTCCAGCGTCGCTGCTGACAAATGCAGCATAAGCGCGTTTATGGAGGGACCTAAAACCTAATCGCCCAAAAACTTTATCGATTGCAGCTGGATTTCCTAAGTGTCTGTGAAGATCGTTCACGTCTGCTTCGATCGGCACATCATGCACCAATTGAGTTAATCTTCTATTTAGCAGAACTTGCGAAGCATTGTCTCTAAGTGACTGACCAACCTTGCCTTTTATCTCGGACGCATTTGCCAAAATCCCATCGAGGTTCTCATAAGTATTAAGCCAAGACGCTGCCGTCTTTTCACCAACTCCTGGGATTGAAGGAAGATTGTCGCTCGCGTCACCTCGAAGAGCTGCAAAATCTGCATACTGATTCGGAAAAACGTTATATTTTTCTTTCACTGCGGCTGGGGTCATCCGAGCCAATTCGCGAACACCTTTTGTTGGATAAAGAACTGTGATTTGTTCATTTACTAGCTGAAGTGAATCTCTATCGCCGGTGAGAATGAAAGTTTGTGCTTGTTGACCACTTGCTGCTGTGGCTAGAGTCGCAATGACATCATCTGCTTCAAAACCCTCTATTGCAATATTTACGATTCCAAATGCATCTAGCACTTCTCGAATAATCGGAACTTGAGATCGAAATTCTTCAGGCGACTTCGCACGATTGGCTTTGTATTCAGGAAATTCAGCTTTTCGAAATGTATCTCGACTGACATCAAATGCCACAGCCAAATGAGTTGGATTCTCAGCCTCGACAACCTGCAACAACATCGAGACAAAGCCTTGGATGGCATTTGTTGGCTGGCCATCAGGCGCCGAAAAATTTTCAACTGGAAGTGCATAGAAAGCGCGGTATGCAAGCGAATGGCCATCGACTAATAAGAGTCTCGATTCTGGACCCATCGCTGCTGTAGTTGAATTCACAAGATAAGCCTAGGGTTGCCCTATGAACGAAGAACTTGGACGGCAATTTCTTGAAACTCGCGGTATGGGTGCGCTTGCAGACAAGATGGGTTTAAAGGTAACCCATGCAACTGCAGAATTAGTCAAAGGCACTCTCCCAGTGGTCGGAAATACCCAGCCGCTCGGCCTATTGCATGGCGGAGCAAATGTCGTATTGGCAGAATCTTTGGGATCGCTTGCAGCAAATATCCATGCGGGGCCAAACAGATTTGCAGTAGGTGTGGAAATTAACGCCACACATTTAGCAAGCGCTACCGATGGTTTGGTTCATGGAACAGCTAGAGCATTAAAACTTGGTGGCAGTATCGCCGTGTATGAAATTGAAATTACAAATGATGCGGGAGATTTAACTTGCGTATCGCGCTTGGTTTGTGCGATTCGAGAGCGACGTAAAGCCTAGAGATTTCCCATTTGATCAATTACACCTTGGGAAACTTCTTTCATAGAAGTTCTATTGTCCATTGCAGCTTTTTGCAACCAACGAAATGCTTGCGGCTCATCGATTCCAAGTTTTGCTTGCAGCAAACCTTTTGCGCGATCAACGATTTTTCTGACTTCCAGTCTTTCGGTGACCTGCTCAACTTCAGTTGACAAAAGGTTAAATTCTTCGAATCTTGCAATTGCGACTTCGATTGCGGGCAAGAGGTTGGCTGGGTTAACTGGCTTAACCAAGTAACCCATCGCACCTGCAGTCGCTGCGCGTTCAACTAATTCCACCTGGCTGTATGCAGTGATCATCACAACCGGACAAATTTTTTGAGAGGTGATTTCAGAAGCAGCCGTGATTCCATCCAATTCCGGCATCGCAATATCTAGTAAGGCGACATCGGGTTTGAAATTTTCTACTGCATTAATTGCAGCTCTGCCATCAGCAACAGCCGCTAAAACTTCGATTCCAGCATCTTCAAGCATGCTCACCAAATCAAGGCGAATCAGTGCCTCGTCTTCAGCGATAACTGCAGTGCGCTTTGCGACCATAGTGTGAGCCTAGAGCCTGCTGCTATTAGAGTCTGCCCGTGCTCGCCCTTGTGGCGGAATAGGCAGACGCGGCGGATTCAAAATCCGCTTCCGAAAGGAGTGGGGGTTCGACTCCCCCCGAGGGCACAAACTAAAGGCTCAGGTTCTCCTGAGCCTTTTTTTTAATCGATACTGATTCGATGCTTGATCGAAGAAATCTTCCCGAGCAAACCATTTAAAAAAGCCGGTGAGTCATCGGTGCTCAACGATCCTGCAAGTTCAACAATCTCATTTATAACAACCGCATCTGGCACTTCTTCTTGAAATAAGATTTCAAAGACTCCAATTCGTGCGAGTTCTCTATCGACCATTGGCATTCGGTCAAGCGACCATTCCTGAGAATAAGTTTCGATTGTCTCATCCACAATTGACTTTTTCTCAAGAATTCCTGAAACTAGAAAAGGAACATATTCATTTAGTTTGTCAGTTGAATCAGCTTGTGTTCGGGCCAATATTTCTTGAGGTGAAGCCGAACGCATTTCGGCTTCATACAAAATGTCGAGCACCCTTTTACGGGCACGAGTTCTTGCAGACATTAATCGTTGATTCGTCCGAGGTAAGAACCGTCTCGGGTGTCAACCTTAACCTTTGTCCCGTTCTCAATAAACAATGGAACTTGAATTTCGTAGCCAGTTTCCAATCGTGCAGGTTTAGTGCCACCTGACGAGCGATCTCCTTGAAGCCCTGGTTCGGTATATTCGATTGTTAATTCAACGTTTGCTGGAAGCTCAACGTACAAAGGTTCTCCTTCGTACATTGCAACGATGGCATTTTGGTTTTCAAGCATGAAATTCACAGCATCGCCAACAACATTTTCACCAATTGTGATTTGGTCGTAAGACTGTGCATCCATAAACACAAAACCATCACCATCGTGATAGAGGTATTGCATGTCCCGCTTGTCAACGTTCGCGGTTTCGATCTTTAGACCCGCATTGAAAGTTTTTTCGACAACTTTGCCGTTGACAACATTCTTGAGTTTGGTTCGAACGAAAGCTGGACCTTTACCTGGCTTTACGTGTTGAAATTCAACAACTGACCAAAGTTGGTTTTCGATGTTTAATACAAGACCGTTTTTTAGGTCGTTCGTGGTGGCCACATTGGCTCCTTACTTAGGACTGCGTCTCACCACTCGATGAAATCGCGAGTTGCTTTT
>JACCEB010460464.1_pt1 | contig 10354 bp, 11 predicted proteins | sample 7454761 | NCBI WGS metagenome assembly JACCEB01 (sample SAMN15323454, study PRJNA562643) | freshwater metagenome | isolation source: river surface water | place: USA:Blue River Watershed | collected 2017-08-18 | reverse complement strand
CTTCAACTCTCAGAAAACGACTGGCAAACTCTTTCAACACCGCGACGCATTCTTGAAGTCGCAGTCCCACTTCGCAGGGATAACGGCAATGTTGAAATGTATAAAGGTTTCCGCGTTCAGTATTCAACTACTCGTGGTCCATCTAAGGGCGGCGTTCGTTTCCACCCAGATATTGATATGGATGAAACCGTTGCACTCGCAATGCTCATGACATGGAAGTGCGCACTTACTAATCTTCCTTACGGTGGCGCAAAAGGTGGCATTGCAGTCGATGCACACACGTTGTCACTAACAGAGAATGAACGTTTAACACGTCGATATACATCTGAAATTTTGCCAATCATCGGACCAGAGCGCGATATTCCCGCGCCAGATGTTGGAACGGATGAGCGCAACATGGCGTGGATGATGGATACATACTCTGTTAACGCAGGATTTTCAGTTCCCGGCGTTGTAACCGGAAAGCCAATTGTTTTAGGTGGCTCACTCGGTCGCACATCTGCAACTGGTGATGGCGTTGCAATCTCCACCATCGAAGCACTGCGCGTTAAAGGAATTGATCCAAAGAACGCAACTGTTGCAATTCAAGGATTCGGAAAAGTTGGTTATTGGGCTGCACTCGCTCTTGAAAACTTTGGCCTCAAAGTTGTTGCTGTTAGCGATGTTAAGGGTGGTGTTAAAGGATTTAAGAGCGTCAAAGAGCTCTGGGATTACTACCAAGCAAACGGAAATCTCAACGCACCTGGCACGGACAAGCTGACTCAAGATGAATTGCTCCACCTTGATGTTGATGTGTTAATCCCGGCGGCCCTTGCTGATGCAATCACCGAAAAAACAGCCACAGGTATTAAGGCAAAGATCATCGTTGAAGGCGCAAACGCACCAACAACTCCTGGTGGGGATGCAATCATTAACGATAAAGGCATCCTTGTTGTTCCAGATATTTTGGCTAACTCTGGCGGTGTAATCGTTTCGTACTTTGAATGGGTACAAGATAAGCAGAATTACTTCTGGACTGTTGATGAAGTTAAGTCAAACCTCAATGACATCATGATGCGCTCATTTAAAGAAGTTGAAGAGATGGCAAAATCTAAAAAGGTTTCATGGCGCGAATCCGCACACATGATTGGTGTTGCTCGAGTTGCCGAAGCCCACAGGTTGCGCGGACTTTATCCATAAGAGTTAAATTGTTCTCCCGCCCTCGTGGCTCAGTGGTAGAGCAGCTCATTCGTAACGAGCAGATCGTCGGTTCAATCCCGACCGAGGGCTCCATCTCCCCTTATTCTTTAACTCTTACACGAATTAAAATAGGGAGTGCTCGTGGCAATTGTTAGCATCAATATTGAATTAGTGGCAGAGATTCCATTGACGATTAATGAATCTTCACGTCAAGAAGGTCAGTCATACATTGATCTCATTACAGAAGCAGCCACAGCCTTCATGGAAAACAATGACCTCAATCAACTTGATTTTCAGGTAAAGGTTGTTGGCGACGTTATTGCTGCCGAATAAATGACAATCACAATTCGGCCAATAGTTCATAGTGACAAAGAACGTTGGCTGGATCTTTTCAAGCAGTACATCATTTTCTACAAGTCTAGTTTGAGTGATGAGCAATTTGAATTAGATTGGCAACGCATTAACTCAGATTTCAATATCAACGGATTAGTTGCCGAACTAGATGGCCACGTTGTTGGTCTTGCTCATTACATTTTCAGACCATCTACATGGGCCGAAAAGGATTTTTGCTACCTAGAAGATTTGTTTGTAGATCCTGCTGTGCGCGGTAAAGGCATTGGTCGTGCACTCATTGATGCATTGCACAAGGTCGCTATTACAAAAGGCTCAAAACGTTTGTATTGGACTACTGCGCCAGATAACGAAACGGCTCGAAAGCTTTATGACAAGGTAGCAATCACTGACCGTGTTCAGTACAAAATAACTATTTAATGCTTCTTTCGTATCCCCACACATCGTAATCATCTAAATCTGGCGCTTTAAACCCTCTGAATTCGAGCGCTGTTACCGCTTGGCACTTATGTTCAATTACATGATGTACTGCTTGCGAGAGAATTGTTGAAGCTTGCCAGTAAGAAAGAACTCCGCTTCTATTTACCTCAACAATTCGATCAGGCTCATTGACAAGTGCCAACAACTCTTCATCAAATTTCTTTAAATTATTAATAAGAACCTTTAACTCCTTCATATTTGTAGGTTTTGACATTTGTGTTATATCACGAGCATTTATTCGAAATACCAATCGATCGGCAGAAACAATCGTATGAAAAAGTATTTCGGCTACATCCCAATTCTCATGAGTCACATACGCACCCAGAGCCTCATCAGGCAACTCTGAGATTTGAGTAAAAATCTGCTGATTCGCCCATGCCATGTGACCCAACATGGTTTCGAGAGTGATTGTCATGCACAAGAGTTTATGTGATTGAAGCGGCAAAAGATATGGAAAGATTCTCGCCATGAACAGCCGCACTCCTTTCTTATCAGCCGTAGTTAGTCTTTCAATTCTGTTTTCAGTAAATCCTGCTGTAGCGGCAGCAAAACCAAAGCCTCTACCCGGTGTGACGGCAGCTGATTTGACGACGAATCTTGAAAATCGTCGTTGGAAATGCTCAAAACCTGAGAAAGCTGATGCGAACACAACAACTTTTAATTGCTCTAGTAAAGATAAAACCGCAGGTGTGAAAGTTTGGGGCACCAATGCACGTGACATTACTTGGATAACGGTTAATGCAAACTCCAAGATTAGTTATGGCTGGCCGAGATTTATTGCGACTTTGCCAATTGATGGCGTTGATCCAGTTGCTGCTCAAAAATGGGTGACAACTGCACTCAATGCAAAGGCATCCTCAAACAAAGTATTTGGCGACATCAAGTTCAGCGTCGTCATCGGAAGCGGAATAGCTCGTACTCTGACCATCGCGCATAAGAGCACACTCCAGCCTTAGTGTCGGGTGACAACTAATCACCGCGTTTGGCCGATGGTGAATATGGCTAAGTCAGCGACCATGCTCGTGAAGACTTTGACTTCGAGGGTGCGGCTTTTTACCCGACGGAGTGATCTGCAGATCGCCCAAAAATGCATGGGAATAAAACTTCAGGTCTGACTGTTAATTTACGTGGACCTGCCAAAGTGGGGGTTCACCGAAGGCACTTGGTCTCTTTGACACTTGCTTTGATGTTAGAAAGATCAAGTCCGTTAGGTATCTCGCATAAAGGAGAAATCTAAATGGATTACACACTAGTAAAAAACAAGCGTTCAAATTCATTTCCATCTATTACTCAGTACTTTCCCAATTTAGAAGCCTGGTCAGTCGGTTTTGACCGTGAGTGGCGACTTTTGGAAGAGATGCAAAACACTCTAATGGGTGGTACATCTTCATACCCTCCATATAACATCAAACAACTGAGCGAAGACAGCTACAAAATTGAAATGGCAGTAGCTGGATTTGCAAGGTCAGAATTGCGAGTTGAGCTACACAACAATCAACTCACAATTGAGGGGTCTAAGCAATCAAATGATGAATCAACCGACTTTGGTTATGTCTATCGCGGAATAGCCGGTCGTCAGTTTCGTCAAACATTTGCTTTAGCCGATCACGTAAAAGTGATTGAATCTGATCTATGCGACGGAATACTTTCCATTAAATTAGAGAGGGATCTGCCTGAAGAGAAAAAACCTCGCTTAATTGAGATCAAGTAATTAGCAATTAAAAAGCAGAAAAGTCACCTGTGAAACCGCAGGTGACTTTTTTGCTACGTGCGCTCAATCAATAGGTAATGTCCCTAAAGCAAGGGATTTGAATCTGACTTTGTAGCGTGGAGTGCGCCCGAAGGGATTCGAACCCCTAACCTTCTGATCCGTAGTCAGATGCTCTATCCGTTGAGCTACGGGCGCTTGAAGCGTGTGAATCCTACCTTACCCAAAGGCTCTTCTGCTTTCACGGGAGCCGCAGTAAACTCGGGCGCATACTTGTTTTTAACTTATTTTAAAGAGGGAAATCATGATTGTTACTGCGATATTTAAAGCAAAGCCAGGAAAAGAAATGGAACTTCGCAATGAACTACATGGTGGCGCGAGCGCTTCATGGAATGAATCTGGGGTGCGCGGATATCACGTGCACGAATTAATTGATCAACCAGGAACATTTATGAATATTGAAGTGTATGAAAACGAAGCTGCGTTTCAATCTCACTTAGAAACACCGCACGTAAAATCCTTCATTGGAAAGCTAGATGACTTGTTGTCTGAGCCATTGACTGTGTATCAGGGCAAGGCGTTGTTTGGAGGAGAGAATTCGAAGGCTGCTCTCTAGTCGATAGAATTCCTTGATTATGCGTCGTTTATTATCTGTTGAGCGCCATCAGAAAATCCTCGAAAGAGTTGCATCTGAGAACGCAGTAGATTTCGCAAGCCTTGCCGACGAGCTCGGTGTCTCTTCAATGACTGTGCGCCGCGATCTGCGCATTCTTGAAGAAGCGGGTTTTTTGAAAACTACTCGTGGTGGAGCTTCCGCGCAGTTAGTAAATACGCAGGATATTTTGCAACACCCACGTGCGATGGATCAGACCCTTGCAAAGACTCAGATCGGTCAGTACGCCGCATCCCTTATTGAAAAGGGTGAGGTTATTTTTCTTGGAACTGGTTCCACTACTGCGGTCTTTGCACAATTTTTGCCAGGCAATTTAGAGCTGACCGTGATTACCCCATCTCTTGCACATGCTTCACTTTTAGCTTCGCGTGGAATTGAAGTAATTAGTACTGGTGGAGTTATTGCGACCCATGACTTAGCGCAGACTGGAGCTATTGCTCTAGAAACAATCAACCGCTTCGTTGCGACTCGAACAATTATTGGTTCTGGTGGAGTTTCAAAGAGCGGTGGATTAACAGAGTTTGATCAGGTGATTGCAGATATCAACCGTTCAATGGTTGAACGTTGCGAAGAAGTAATTGTTTTAGTTGATCCATCAAAGGGTGGAGTCACAGCGAATTACCGCGTAGCGGGCATAGATATCGTCGATGAGTTTGTAACATCAAATGATGGCCGCGAATCGATGCAGCGCCAGCTGGGGGCTGGTGCGACCATATTGACCCCGAACGGGTAACATTTCATCACATTTTTTGTGTTACATTTTGTCCCTACCGAAGGGGCGAAGTTAAGCCATGAGCATCGAATTATCGACGATCTTTAAGTCCGCAAAGCCAATTATCGGGATGGTGCACCTACCCGCATCTCCAGGGCAGCCACAATTTAAGAGCAAGCCAGATTTGAAGGCGATGATCAGCGCCGTTGCTGCTGACGTAAAAGCTTTGCAAGATGGTGGCGTTGACGGACTTTTGTTTTGTAACGAGAGCGATCTTCCATATACAACTCGTGTGAACTCCGAAGTTGGTGCGTGGACAACATTTATGATCGGCGCAGTTCACGATCAGTTGAAGTTGCCATACGGTGTAAATCTATTGTGGGATCCAATTGCATCAATCGAAGCAGCATCGGCATCTGGCGCATCTTTCGTCCGTGAAGTTATGTGTGGTTCTTTTGCAAGTGACATGGGCTTATTGGCACCAGATCCAGCACTGGTTGCGCAGACTCGTGTTCGCCTAAAGGCAGAACATGTTGCTCTCTTTACAAACATTGTTCCTGAATTCGCATCAGCTCTTGAAGGTCGCACCGTTGCACAGCGCGCAAAAGCTGCTGAGTACTTCGGCTTTGACGCAATTCTTATTTCAGGTCCTGTCGCTGGTGTGCCATTTAGCAATGAAGATTTGTTGGCTGCAAAAGAGACAGCGAAGAAGATTCCGGTGTTTGCGAACACTGGCGTGAATGCAACAACAATTGCTGACACACTCAAAATTGCTGATGGTGTTATTGCCGGCAGCAGCATGAAGATAGATGGAAAGACATTTAATCCAGTAGATCCAAAGCGAGTTATCGAACTCGTTACGGCCGCAAACAAATCTCGTTAGGAGATAGTCATGGCAAAAGTAAGTTTCATCGGACTTGGAATTATGGGTTCTGGCATGGTCGCCAACCTTGTAAAGGCTGGACACGACGTAACTGTCTGGAATCGAAGCGATAGCAAGTACAAAGACATTGAAAAAGTTGGTGCGAAGACTGTTGCTGATCCTTCGCAATTACTTCCTGGTGCAGATTTTTTAATGTATTGCCTTGCCGATGACGTTGCTGTTGATTCTTTATTTCTTAAGGGACCAGAGCTTGCTAGCAAAGTAGAAAAATCAACGATTGTTATCGACCTCTCTACGATCGATCCCGTCACCAGCGCGGCAGAGCGAAAGGTGTATGAATCAAGGGGAATAGCGTTTTTAGACGCTCCTGTCTTTGGAACAAAGGGTGAAGCACGCGATGGCGGTTTATGGATTGTTATTGGCGGCTCAGAAGATGTTTACAAGAAATCATTGCCGGTTCTAGAGCCAATTAGCGAAACTCTTCACTACATGGGCGAAGGCGGTAACGGTACAAAGATGAAACTCGTGGGCAATTTACTTGTTGCATCACAAATTGTTTCTATCGGTGAAGCACTTACTCTGGCTAAGAAAGCTGGATTAGATTTAACAAAGGTGTTGGAAGTTGCTGCTGTTGCAGACTTTAAGACTCCTATTTACGCCGGTGTTGGGGCCGGTGTAATTAAGGATGACTATGAAGTGAACTTCCCACTTAAGTTAATGCTCAAAGATGCTCGATTAATTCAGGCCTTTGCTAACCGTCTTGATTCGCCCGTAACTATTGCTGTGACAACTGAAGAGTTAGCAAAAGAGGGCGTTGATGGTGGCATGGGAGAGCTAAACGCTTCGGCAATAGTCAAAGTGATTTCTAACCGAGCTGGAGTTAATTTAAGTGAGTAAACGTCTTGAAGGTATGTTCAATCCAAAATCCGGCAAGTGCATCAACATTGCTCTAGATCTTGGAATTTTTGGCGAGAAATCTTTTGCTAAGGGAATTGAAGATTTAGCAAAGGCGTTGCCTGAAATTATTGCCGGCGAACCGGATGCGATTCAATTAAATCCTGGTGGACTAAAGATTTTTAACTCACTCGATTTGAAAACAGATGTTGCTATTGCACTTCGATTAGATGTCACAAACGCGTACGAAGCGCGCAATATTGAATACTCCTGGGACACGGCAAACCTTGCGACGCTGCGTGATGCTTTTGATAAGAGAGTAAAGGTTGTTGTTCTTAACTTGCTTAATATTGACGAGAACTCTCGTCTGCAAGAACAGTGTGTGCAAAACATTCAACTAATCGGCGCTAAGTGCCGTGAAGAAGGAATTCCACTGATGGTGGAGCCACTTGTTATGACTGCTAAATCAGGCACTGGAACAACATCTGTGGGCGATGTAGACAAGATTGCTGCCCTTGTTCGCCAGGCTGTAGAACTCGGTGCGGACCTTATCAAGGTCGATCCAACAGCGCCAATGAGTGATTTTGGGCAGATCGTTGAGATCGCCTCGGGTGTACCTGTGCTTGTTCGTGGCGGCGGTTCTGTACCACCACGCGAATTATTGGAGCGCACTCGCATCGCAATTGATTCTGGAGCATCCGGTGTTGTTTACGGTCGAAATATTGTTCAGCATCCAACTCCGGCTAAGTTCATAAAAGCTATTCGTTCGATCGTTCACAACGGTGCAACCGTCGATGAAGCCATGCTCGTTCTAGAGAAATAAGAATCCCCATGAGTCAGACAATGCAGGCCGCAGTAATAACTGGAATTAAAAAGATCGAAATAGTAGAAATTCCGGTGCCAGTTATTGGACCGCGCGATGTTTTGCTCAAAGTTAAATCAGCAGGTTTATGTACATGGGAACAACGCATTTACACAGGTCAGGCAAAATCTGAGTATCCAGTTCTTGGTGGCCACGAAAATGCTGGAGAGATTGCAGCAGTCGGCGAATTAGTTACGAATGTAAAAGTAGGCGACCGAGTAACAATGGGTTCATCTTCTTGCGGCACTTGTCGCGCTTGTCTTCGTGGGCAAGATAAAGGTTGCACCGAACACTTTTTAAACTTCTCACTCAAGGGTGGTTCTTACGGCCCAGGTGGTTTCGCTGAGTACAAGATTCATAGAAGCGATGGCGTCTTTCCTGTCGGCGATGCTCCATGGGATCAAGCAGCACTTGCCGAACCATTGTCGTGCGCAATCCATGCAGCGCGTTTACTGGATGCACGCTTAGGCGACACAGCAGTTGTATTTGGCGCAGGAACAATGGGATTACTTAACTTGATGGTCTTGAAAAAATCTGGACTTCGCGTTGCAGTAGTCGATGTCAATGAAGGACGTCTTGCAAAAGCAACATCATTGGGTGCTGACGTTGTTTTGAAAGCAGGTCCAGATATTCGAGATCGCGTAAAGGCTGCTTTCCTCGGAGGTGTTGATTTCTCAATCGCTGCCTATGGCAGTGAAGAAGTAAATCAAGACGCACTAGATGTGCTTAATAATCGCGGCAAAATATGCCTTTTTGCTTCTGCGCACCCTGTAACGCCTTTTGCTATTGATCCAAACCTCATGCATAACCGCGAAACATCAGCTGTTGGTGTTGTTAGCGCTGATCGCCGCGATCACGCTGTTGCAACGGATTTAATTGCTAATAAGCAGATTGATTTATCGCCGATTATTGATGCAACATTTCCACTTGTAGAAGCAGCTGCTGCTTTCGAGCGTGCAACATCTACTCCAAGTTATCGAGTGATGCTGCATCCCTAATTTGTTTTAGTAATCCAATTCGTGCAGTTTGTGCATGGACTCTTTAGTTGATTGATACAAATTAGTGTAAATCTCGCTCAGCGGTGCGTACATTTCTGCAAGATCTTTGTTTGGTTCGACGATGCGTGGTTTTCCTTGCCAGACGCGAATCTCTTCTGGGCTAGAGACTAAACCAACTGCAACACCGGCTAACAACGCATCACCGTATGAAGCGCCGAATGTAAGAGGTGCGACTTCTTGTGGAACTCCAGAGATATCACTTACTGCTTGTAGCCAGACCGAGTTCTTTGTTCCACCACCAACAGATTTAATTGCACTTGGTCGTGCACCGATTGCAGTGAACAAATCAACGTGTTGTTTAAATCCGTGACCCATTCCTTCAAGAACACTTCTAAACAAGTGTCCACGTGTGTGCGTCAGACTTAATCCGAAAATCATTCCCTTTGCGCGCGGATCCATAACTGGTGTTCGCTCGCCACTGAAGTATGGAAGAACAACTACACCTTCAGCGCCCGGTGGTGTTGCTTGCGCTTCTTTTACTAGCGCTGCGTAAGCATTTTCGCCACCAGCTTCTTCTGCGGCAATTAACTCTTTTGCAAAGTTGTCTTTAAACCAACGTGTAAGAGAACCACTTGTAGCCATACCCGCTAGCAAACACCAGGTTCCTGGGAAGAGATAAGGACCTGCCCACAATCTCTTGTCACGTGCTTGATCATTATCGGTAACTTGAATCATAAATATTGTTGAGCCATACATCATCATGAGCTCACCCGGCTTTGTAACGCTGACACTTAGTGCTTCTGCGCCAGCATCAATAGTTCCAACTGAGACAGGCGTACCCACTGCCAAACCAGTTAATTTCGCTGCTGATTCGGTGACATGGCCCGCTAATTCGTGGCTCCACATAATCTCTGGAAGTTGGTTGATGTCCAAAATTTCTTTGCAGTACTTATCGCTCCACTGATTTTTCCATGGGTCATACATCGGAACCATTGTTCCTGCAGAAAAGTGATCGACAACAACTCGAGATGTCAGGCGAGCAACAATGAATGTTGTTGCATCAACAAACCAACGCGCTTTCTTATAAACCTCTGGTTCATTTTTCTTAATCCAAAGAATCTTTGGTCCTGTTGATTGTGAAGACAGAGTATTTGCGGTTGCATTAAAGATCGTGTCTTCACCATAAATCGCATTGAGTTCGTCGATTTCTTCGACAGCGCGCGTATCAACACCGTATAAAATTCCCATACGAAGCGGGTTAAAGTTTTCATCAATTGGCAAAACATCCGGGCCAATTGCACTGACTCCGACGCCTTTGATATCACTAGGTGAAACACCTTCGGTTTCAAGTAACTGCTTGCAGAGATTACAGAAATCGCCCCACCACGTTAGCTCGGGATCGTGCTCTGCCCAACCTGCACGCGGAAACAAAAGCTTGTGAGGAATCGCAGCTTGTGCGATTACTTTTCCTTGCGGAGTAGTCAGAACACCTTTTGATTCATAGGTTCCGATATCTATTCCGAGAAGTAAGTCTTGACCCATGGTGCATCCCCTTTGTGAGAGTTAACCTCTGGAGAAATTCTCTTCTACAGGGAATTTCTTTACAACCCCAAT
>JACCEB010799037.1_pt1 | contig 10358 bp, 7 predicted proteins | sample 7454761 | NCBI WGS metagenome assembly JACCEB01 (sample SAMN15323454, study PRJNA562643) | freshwater metagenome | isolation source: river surface water | place: USA:Blue River Watershed | collected 2017-08-18 | reverse complement strand
GCCAGAGCGCGAGGACCACGAGCACGAGGAGGCCGGCGCCGACGGCGGCCCAGGCGACGCGCCAGCCGGCGTTTTTCACGAGGGCGCCGATCAGCGGAAAGGCGGCCATGAAACCGATGCTCAACGCGACGGAGTAGAGGCCCATCGCGAGGTGCAGGCGGCGGCGGAACCACTGGCCGACGAGCGTGAGACTGACGACGGAAAGGGCGCTCTGGCCGAGGGCGCGGGAGGCGAGGAGCGCGAGGAAGAGGCCGGTGGTGCCGTGCGCCGCGGTCATGGCAAAGACCACGGCGGCGAGCAACGCGGCGTTGACGGCGAGCACGCCGCGGCTGCCGGCGCGGTCGATGAGGCGGCCGATGCCGATGCAGCTGAGGGCGCCGAGGAGCGTGGCCCAGAGGTTCATCTGCGCGTAGGCGACGCGGTCGAGCTGCAGATCGGCGAGCAGGGCCTCCGTGATCAGGCCCAGGCCCTGGGTGCGGCCGGGCAGCGTGCCCACCATCGCGGCGGCGGCGACGAGCAGCATCACCCACCCGTAATAGAAACGGGCGCGGGCGAAGGTCGCGGGGAGCTGCTCGGTGGCACGGGAGGGCGTGGCGGACATGACGGCGGGCGGAGCAGAGCATGCGGCGGGCGCGGCCGCAAAACCGAGCGCCATTTTTCGGTCGGGCCGGCCGGGCGCCGACGGGGTCGCGGCCGGCGGAGCGGATCAAGCAGCACCGGGGTCGCGGAGGCGCAGCGGGGCGAGGGCGAGTGCGGGCGGGTCAGCGCGGGGCGCGGACGTCGTAGCAGAAAACGGTGTCGTGGTAGCGCAGGTAGAGGCGGCCGTCGACGAGCGCCGGGTGGGCCCAGGCGTCGCGATCGCGGTCGCGCGTGCCCGGGAGCCGGATACGGCCGCGCACCTCGAATTTTTCCGCGGTGGGCTCGAGCAGCAGCAGCCAGCCGTCCTCGGCGAGGACGTAGAGCCGATCGTCGGCGGCGAGAACGGCGCCTTTGGCGAAGGCGGTTGTCTCATGGAGGAGTTCGCCGGTGGTCGCGTCGAGCGCCTGCCAGCTGCCGCGGCGCGGGTAGGTGGAGCCGTAGAGGCGGCCGTCGACGTGCACGACGCCGCCCTGGCAGGTATCGAGTGCGGTGGTCCAGGCGTCGGCGACGCCGATTTTTTCGCCGGGGGCGGCGGGGGCGAGCAGCCGGTAGAGCTGCCCGGGCGCGCCGAGCGGGGCCGTCATGAACAGGGCATCGCCGACGAGGACGGGCGAACTGGCGAGCACGGCGTAGGAGGTGGGGCGCGGCCGGGTCCACTGCAGCGCGCCGGTGGCGGGATCGAGGCAGTAGAGCAGCGACTTGGTGCACCCGGCGAGCAGGCGGCGGCCGGCGAACTCGAACAGAATCGGCGCGGCGTAGGTGGCGGTTTCGAGCGGGGCGTCGGGCGCAACGGGCGACGGCGCGGTCCAGAGCACGGCACCGGTGCGCCGATCGAGGGCGACCAGCCAGGCGGTGCGACTGCCGGCGGTGACGTAGACGGCGCGGTCGTCGACGAGCAGGCATTCGCTGAGGCCCCAGGTGATGTTTTCCCCGCCCCAGCGGGCGAGGACGTCGAGGTGCCAGAGTTCGCGGCCGTCGGCGGCGTCGAGGCAGACGAGACGGCCGTGGGCGTTCTGGTGGTAGAGGCGGCCGTCGTAAAAGGTAACGGAGGCACGGGCGCCCTGGTATTGGTTGAGCCAGGACGCGCCGTTGCCGGCGGACCAGAGCGGCCGGCCGTCGAGCGCGTAGGCCAAAATGCGGGTCTCGTCGGCAAAGTCGCCCGTCACGTAGAGGCGGCCGCCGCCGATGATGGTGGACGAGAAGCCGCGGCCCGCGCCGGGGGCGGACCACAGGAGGCGGGGGCCGGCCTCGGGCCACGCGGGAAGCAAGCCGCGCTCGGGGCTGTGGCCGTCGCGGCGCGGGCCGCGAAACTGGGGCCAGCCGGGCTCGGGGGAGGAGAGCAGGCGCGCGGACGGGGCGGCGGCGGCGGTCGGATTGGCGGACGCGACGGGACCGGGCGCGCCCGCGAGCAGCGCGACGAACGCCGCGACGGGCCGCAGCCGGGCGCGCGGCGGAGGGAGCAGGCGGGAAAATGACATCACGACGGGGATGCGCGCCACGTTAGGCGGATCGTGCGGAACGCAAGGCGCCGGCCTGGTTCAACGCGGAGAGCCGCGCGGGAGGCCGGGCCCGGGGCGACGACCCCTCACTTTTCGCCGATGCACCAGAGAAATTCCTGGCGGGGCTCACCCTTCTTGATGGCGCGGAGGAAGAGCCGGTTGCCGGCGATGGCGGGGGTGGCGAAGGCTTCGTCGCCGAGCTGGTTTTGGGCGAGGAGCTTGAAGGCGGCGGGGGTGGCTTCGAAGACCGAGGTGACGCCGCGGAGACTGGTGGCGTAGATGCGGGAGCCGACCATCACGGGCGAACCGTAGAAATCGCGGTCGACCTTTTCGCGCCAGCGTTCCTCGCCGGTGGCGGCGTCCCAGCAGACGGCGTGGCCGGCATCGAGCACGGCATAGACGTGGCCCTCGCGCACGAGCATGGACGGGACGTAGACGCGGGTGGGATTCTGCCAGGCGACCTTGCCGGAGCCGTCGGCTTCGAGGGCGACGACGTGGCTGCGCGGGTAACCGCCGCTGACGAAGACGCGGCGACCGTCGGTGGCGGCGGTGACGACCGTCTCCTCGGTGGAGCCCTCGACTTCCCAGAGTTTTTTGCCGCTCACCGGATCGAAGCCGGCGATGAGGTTGCAGCCGGCGAGGACGGCCTGGTCGCGGCCGGCGGCGTGGACGAGGGCGGGCGACGGGTAGTTGGCAATCTTGGGGCGATCGTGCGACCACAGGATCTTGCCGGTGGCGGCTTCGAGGCCGGCGAACTTGCCGCCGGCGCGGCTGTCGGCGGCGACGAGAACGACGCCCCGGTGGACGACCGGGGAGGCGCCGAAGCCCTGGTGGACGGCGTAGTCCGCGACACGGGTTTGCCAGAGGATTTTCCCGTCCGGGGCGAGCGCGGTGGTGTGAATGGCCTTGGCGTGGAGGAAATTGATGTAGAGCCGGGTGCCGTCCCAGGCGACGGTGGCCGCGGCGGGGGAGGAGTTGCGGTGGGCACCGCTTTCGAGCGGGCCGCGGTGGATCACGGTTTCCCAGAGGGAGCGGCCGGTGGTGCGGTCGAAGGCGAGGACGAGCGACTCGTTGGTGGTCGGGTCGGCGCTGGCGAGGTAGACGCGATCGCCGACGACCGTCGGGGAGCTGTGGCCGCGGCCGCGGACCGGGATGCGCCACAGGACGTTTTCGGTTTCGCTCCAGCGCACGGGCAGGGTGCGCTCCGCGGCGGCGGGGGCGTGGCCGTCGGCGGTGGGGCCGCGCCAGGCGGGCCAATCGCCGGAGGCGGCGGCGCGGGCGGCGAGGGGAGTAAAGACGGTGACAGCGAGAGCGAGGCGGAGGAGCGGGGGCATGGGGGAGAAAATAGGGGACGCGGGTTGGCGGCGGGGCAGGCGAAAGGCTCAACCGTGGACGACGGGCGCTCAACGCTCAAGTGGGCGAACGGGGCGGCACGGGAATCGCTTTGACGGCGCGGAAGGCGGGCCGTGTGCTCGGCGCGCTTTCCCCTCCCCATGACGACTACCCCACGCAGGATTTGGCAAAAGGGTGCGGCGCTCGGCTGCGCGCTGGCGGCGGCGGCCATGCTGCCGGCCCAGGAATGGACCCGTTTCCGCGGTCCGAACGGCACGGGCGTCAGCCCGGCCAAGGGCGTGCCGGTGACGTGGACGGAGGCCGACTTCGTCTGGCGGGTGCCGGTCGCGGGCAGCGGCCACGGGCAGCCCGTGATCTGGGGCAACCGGCTGTTCCAGCCGACGGCGACGGCCAACGGTGCGGAGCGCGCGCTGGTGTGTTTCGACAAGCGCGACGGGCGCGAGCTGTGGACGAAGAAATTCACCCTGCCGATGGCGCGGCTCGGGAACAAGAACACCGGATACGCCAACGCGTCGCCGGTGGTGGACGCGGAGCGCGTGATCGCGTGTTTCGCGTCGCCGGAGCACTACTGGGTGCGGGCGTTTTCCCACGACGGAAAAGAACTGTGGGCGCGGGACCTCGGGCCCTTTCTCGCGCAGCACGGCCACGGCGCCTCGCCGATGATCGTCGGCGACACCGTGATCGTGACGAACGACCAGGACGGGGACAGCTTCGTCACGGCGCTGAAGGTGGCGACGGGCGAACCCGTGTGGACCTCGCCGCGCCGGCCGGGGCGCAACCCCAACATCGCGGCGGCCTACGCCACGCCGGTGGTGCACGCGGGGGCGGGGGGGAAGCCCGAACTGTTGCTCACGAGCCAGTCGCACGGTCTGTCCGGACTCGACGCCGCGACGGGAACGCTCAACTGGGAGGCCCCGGTCTTCGACAAGCGCATGGTGGCGTCGGCGATCGTGGCCGGCGATCTCGCGATCGGCAGCTGCGGCTCGGGCGCGGGCACGGGCAACTACCTCACGGCCGTCAAGCTGGGCGGCAAAGGCGACGTCAGCAAAACGCACGTCGCCTACACGCTGAAGAAGGCGACGCCGTATGTGCCGACGCCGTTGTATCGGGACGGCACGCTTTACCTGATCAGCGATGCGGGCATCGCGACCGCGGTGGACGCGGCGACGGGGCGCGAGCGGTGGTCGGAACGGCTGCGGGCGGAGTTTTTCGGGTCGCCCGTGCTGATCGACGGCAAGATCTACGTGGCGTCGGTGCGGGGCGAGATGATCGTCCTCGCTACGGGCGACACCTTTGCCGAACTCGCGCGCAATCCGCTGGGCGAAGGCTCGAACAGCACGCCCTGCGTCGACGGCGGCCGCATTTATTTGAAAACCTTCACGCATCTCGTGTGTATCGGCGGCAAATGACCACGAGCGACGGACGGGGTGAACGGCGGGCGGTGAGGACGGCGGCGACGGTCGCGGCGTGCGCGGCGTTGCTCGCGTGGCTGCCGGCGGCGGGTGCGGCGGACTGGCCGATGCTCGGCGGCACGCCGGCGCGCAACAACGTCGCGGCCGAAACCGGCCTGCCCGCGACGTGGGACGGCGGCGAGAAAGGGCCGAAGCAGAACGTGAAGTGGATCGCGCCGCTGGGGAAGGTGACCTTCGCTTCGCCGGTGATCGCGGGCGGGCGGGTCTTCATCGGCACGGATGCGGGCGGCACGGGGGAGCAGCGCGGGGTGTTGAAGTGTTTCGCGGAGGCGGACGGCAAGCTCCTGTGGGAGGTGTCGCACGAGAAGCTGCCGAATCCGGCTGAGGACGACGGCTCGATCGGGATCTGTTCGACGCCCTGCGTGGCGGGCGACGCGGTCTACTACGTGAGCAACCGCGGCGAGCTGGTGTGCCGGGCGGTGGCGGACGGCAAGCTGCGCTGGCTGCTCGACATGCGGGCGGAGCTCGGCGTGCAGCCGAACCAGGCGTCGTCGTCGTCGCCGTTGGTGGTCGACGGGCTCGTGTTCGCGGTGACGGGGCACGCGGCGGATTTCAAGACGGGCAAAGTGAAGAACGCGGCGGCGCCGAGCTTCGTGGCGGTGGATGCCGCGACGGGCAAGGTGCGCTGGCAGGATGCCTCGCCGGGCGCGAAGATCATGACGGGCCAGTGGGGCTCGCCCGGCTTCGGGACCTTCGGCGGCGAGGCGCAGGTGCTGTTTCCCGGCGGCGACGGCTGGCTGTATGCGTTTGCGGCCGGCACGGGCAAGCTGCGCTGGAGGTTCAACGGCAAGGCCCACGAACCGGCGGCCGCGGGCGGCGGCAGCCACGACAATGTGTTCCAGTTTGTCGCGGCGCCGACAACGGTGGGCGCGCGGTTTTATGCGGGCATCGGCGAACCCGAAGCGAGCAGCGGCCCCGGGGCGCTGCGCTGCGTCGAGGTAAGCGGCGAGCCGGGTGCGCAGACCGCGAAGGAAGTGTGGCGCCTCGCGGGCGACGACTTCAACGACAGCATCTCGATGCCGGTGCTGCATGACGGCGTGCTCTACACGGCGGACGCGCCCGGCTTCGTCTACGCGCTCGACGCGGCGACGGGGAAGAAACTCTGGTCGCACGACCTGAAGGCCAACATCTGGGGCTCGCCGCTGGTGGCGGACGGCAAGGTTTACGCGCAGACGTCGGAAGGCACGGTCGCGGTGTTCGCCGCGGCGCGGGAGAAGAAGGTGCTCGCGCAGAACAGTTCGCTGCCGGATGTGGCGCACGGCACGCCCGTCGCGGCCAACGGCGTGCTTTATATCACCGGGCAGCGGGCGCTCTACGCGCTCGCGCTCGGGAAGGCGGCGCCGTGAGCCGGGGGCCGCGTTCCGCGGGACCGCGCCGCGCGCCGGCCGCCGGCCGAATCCCGTGATCACCGATTCACCATGAAACTCAAGGACGTGATGGCGGAACTCGAGGCGATGGGCACGGCGCAGACGAAGAAGACGTTTCTGCGGCACGGGGCGAAGGAACCCTTCTTCGGGGTGAAGGTGGGGGACATGAAGACGATCGTGAAGAAGATCAAAGGCGACCAGGCGCTGGCGCTGGAGCTCTACGCGACGGGCAACGGCGACGCGCAGTATCTCGCGGGGCTGGTCGCGGACGGGAAGCAGATGACGCGGGCGCAGCTGCAGACCTGGGCGGAGACGGCGTCGTGGAAGATGATCTCGGAATACACGGTGGCGTGGGTCGCGTGCGAACACCCGGAGGCGGCGGCGCTGGCGGCGAAGTGGATCGCGGCGAAGAACGTCGAGGTGGCCTGCGCCGGCTGGAACACCTACGGCGCGCTGGCGGCGACGGTGCCGGACGCGGCGCTGCCGATCAAAGAAATGGGAGTGTTGCTGGAGCGCGTGCCGAAGGAAATCGGGACGGCGCCGAACCGCGTGCGGTATTGCATGAACGGCTACGTGATCGCGGTGGGGACCTACGTGGCGCCGCTGGCCGACAAGGCGATGGCGACGGCGAAGAAGCTCGGCACGGTCGAGGTGGATGTCGGCGACACGGACTGCACGGTGCCGGTGGCGGCGGCCTACATCGAGAAGGCGCGGCGCGGTGCGCCGGTGGCGGCGAAACGGAAAACGGTCCGGTGCTGAGCGGCCGCCGGGCGGCGCGGGGACGGGGAAGCCAATTTATGAACACGACGACACGGGGCGGACTGGTTGCGGCGATGGCGGCGCTGGCGGTGATGCGGCTGGCCGCGGACGAGTGGCCGGAATTCCGCGGACCGACGGGGCAGGGGCACGCCGCCGGGCGCGGTCTGCCGACGGAATGGTCGCCGACAAAGAATGTCGCGTGGAAGTCCGCCGTGGCGGGCGCGGGTTGGTCGACGCCGGCGATCGCGGGCGGCACCGTCTACCTGACGAGCGGCGTGCCCAACGGCACGGGCGGCGTGGCGTTGCGGGCGCTGGCCCTCGACGCGAAGACGGGCGCGCTGCGGTGGGAGACGGAAGTGTTCACCGCGGCCGAGGCGACGCTGCAGCCGATGCACGCGAAGAACAGTCCCGCGAGTCCGACGCCCCTGGTCGCGGGCGAGCGGGTGTATGTGCATTTCGGGCACTACGGCACCGCGGCGCTGGACCGCGCGGGCAAGGTGCTGTGGCGGCAAAACGCGCTGGGCTACGACCCGGTGCACGGCAACGGCGGCTCGCCGGTGCTGGTGGACGACAAGCTGATCTTCACGGCGGACGGCGCGAAGGCGCCCTTTGTGGCGGCGCTGCACGCGGCGACGGGCGAGCTGGCGTGGAAGACCCCGCGCAGCGCGACGGTGAAGCAGACGTTCTCCTTCGCCACGCCGCTGGTGATCACGGTCGGCGGCCGCACGCAGGTGATCGCGCCGGGCAGCGGCGCGGTGACGGCGCACGATCCGGCGAACGGGCGCGAGTTGTGGCGCGTGAATTACGGCGGCGGCTTTTCGGTGGTGCCGCGTCCGGTGCTGGCGCAGGGGCTGTTGTTCGTGGCGACGGGCTTCATGCGGGCGGACCTGCTGGCGATCCGGCCGGACGGTGCGGGCGACGTGACCGACACGCACGTGGCCTGGCGCACGACGAAGGGTGCGCCCCTCACGCCTTCGGTCGTGGCGGTGGGCGAGGAACTCTACGGGGTGAGCGACGCGGGCCTGGCGACGTGCTGGGACGCGAAGACCGGCGCGGTGCACTGGCAGGAAAAGATCGACGGCAACTACTCCGCCTCGCCGATCGCGAACGACGGGAAGATCTATTTTCTCAGCGAAAACGGCATCGGCACCGTGGTGGCGGCGGCGAAAACGTTCCGGAAAATCGCGGTCAACAAACTCGAGGAGCGGGCGCTGGCGTCGTATGCGGTGGCGGACGGGGCGCTGTTCGTGCGCACCGAGAAGCACCTCTGGCGCATCGGGGCGAAGTGAGGCGCCGCGGTCGCGGCGCCGCTATTCCTCGAATTTGAGCTGCCGGGCGTCGCGCTCGGCGCCGGTGCGCGTGGCGAGAACGGAGTAGAGCTCGGGGCGGCGCGCCTGGATCCAGAGCCGGCCGGTGGCCTGCTCGAGCAAGGTCGGGTCGAGGTCGGCGAGCACGAGCGTGTCCTCGGCGGCGCAGGTTTCCGCGAGGATGCGGCCGTAGGGATCGAGGATCATGGCGTTGCCGGTGCGGACCTCGTCGTCGTCGACGCCGACGCCGTTGCTGAAAACGAGGAAGAGGCCGTTGTCGTGGGCGCGGCTCGGGAGCCAGCGCAGCAGCCAGCCGCGGCCCTTGTCGCCGGTGAACTCGCGGCGGATGGCCTCGGGGTCGCGGTGCCGGTTGTCCCAGACGCGGCGTTCGATGAGGCCCATCAGGTGGGGATTGCGGGAGCGGACGGCGCCGGTCTGGTGCGGCGCGATGAGCACCTCGGCGCCGAGCAGCGCGGTGGCGCGGGCGTTCTCGACGAGGTTGCAGTCGTAGCAGATGAGAATGCCGGCGCGCCAGCCGCCGGGCAGATCGAAGACGGTGTAGCGGTCGCCGCTGCGCATGAGGTCGTGCTCGAAAGCGTGGAGCTTGCGGTGGCGGTGCCAGGTGCCGTCGGGCAGGGCGACGACGTAGCTGTTGTAGAACGTGCCGTCGGGGCCGGTCTCGAACCAACCGGCGCCGACGGAGACGCGGTGCCGGCGGGCGAGCTCGAGCAGGCGAAGCGTGGCGGGGCCGGCGGGGATGGGTTCCGCGAGGGCGGCGAGTTGCGCGGGCGCGAGGTTGCGCACGAACCAGTAGCCGCTGACACAGCCCTCGGGAAACACGACGAGCTGCGCGCCCTGCGCTGCGGCCAGGGCGACGAACGCCTCGATTTTGGCGAAGTTGGCGGCCTTGTCGCCCGGGGCGCTCTCGAACTGGACGGAGGCGACGCGCAGGGGCGGGCGCGTCGCCGGTCCGGCGGGGGCGGCGCTCACGGCGCGGCGGCGGCGATGGCTTGTTTGACGGATTTGGGGCCGAGGACGGGGACGTTTTTCGGCGCATCGACGCCGTCGCGCGGGATCTCGGCGGCGAACTGGCCGGTGTCGCCGAGTTGCTTCTGCAGGCGGACGATCTCGGCCTTCAGCTCGGCGATCTTTCCGGCCTGCGCGGGATCGGTGATGAGGTTGCGCTGCTCGTTCGGATCTTTGACGAGGTCGAAGAGTTCCCAGGCGTCCTTCTTCCAATAGTGGATGAGTTTGTGGGTGGCGGTGCGGACGCCGTAGTGGGCGCGGGTGTTGTGGTGGCCCGGATCGTGGTAGTAGCGGTAGTAGGCGGAGGTGCGCCAGTCGCGGGGCGTCTCGCCGCGGAAGAGCGGCGCGAGCGAGCGGCCGTGCATCTCGGGCGGAACGGGCACGCCGGCGAGGTCGAGAAACGTCGGGGCGAAGTCGGCGTTGAGCGCGAAGAGGTCGGTGACGGCGCCGGCCTTGATGCCGGGGCCGCGGGCGAGCAGCGGGATGTGCAGGCCCGGCTCATACATGAAGCGTTTGTCATACATGCCGAGGTCGCCGAGATACCAGCCGTTGTCGGAGCTGTAGATGACGATCGTGTTTTGCGCGAGACCGGTGCGGTCGAGGTAGTCGAGCATGTCGCCGACGCTGTCGTCGACGCCCTGCACGCAGGCGAGATAGTCCTGCATGTAGCGCTGGTATTTCCAGCGGACGAGGTCGGCGCCGGTGAGCGTTTTCTTCGTGCCGTCGGCGGCGGTGACCTCGACGGACGTCGGCTTCTGGTTGAACCACTGCTGGCGCGGGGGCCCGGCCGGGAGGTCGGCGGGCGGGGTGAGCTTGAGGTCGCGGTTGGTGAGGTCGCGGGCGATGGTCTGCTGGTTCTCGGGGAGCGCCGCGGGGCGCGTGGCGTAGTCATCCCAAAGCGTGGCGGGCTCGGGGATGACCTTGTTGGCGAAGAGG
>JACCEB010131817.1_pt1 | contig 10358 bp, 13 predicted proteins | sample 7454761 | NCBI WGS metagenome assembly JACCEB01 (sample SAMN15323454, study PRJNA562643) | freshwater metagenome | isolation source: river surface water | place: USA:Blue River Watershed | collected 2017-08-18 | reverse complement strand
TGCTGGTGGAGGAGACTGGATTCGAACCAGTGTAGGCGTAAGCCAACAGATTTACAGTCTGCCCCCTTTAGCCACTCGGGCACCCCTCCAGAAGCGAGTCTTAGATTATGCCATCCTTTTGTGACACCCCGCAAGTTCGCCCCTAACTTTTTCACCATTCCACCGGTTTTTCTCCCGACTCCACCAAAAAAGCATTGGCCTGGGCAAAGTGACCGCAGCCCAAAAATGGCACGGGCGGGCGTTGGGCCGACAAGGGAGAGGGGTGATTCGCCTGCAAAATCAAATGTCGCCCATTTAGGTTATGGGCATCAATTACCGCCTTTTTGGCTTGGGCATGGGCGCCCCAAAGCATAAAGACCACGTGCGGCCGACTTTTTGCTGCGGCTGCCACCAAGGCATCGGTCAACGCCTCCCAACCCCATCGCGCATGGCTGCCCGCCTGTCCAGCTTCAACCGTCAAGCAGGTATTGAGCAAAAGCACGCCCTGCCGGGCCCAACGCTCCAGCGAGCCGTGCGGCGGCAGAGGGACGTGCAAACTGCTCTGCAATTCTTTGAAGATATTGCGCAAACTGGGGGGCAGGCGCACCCCTGGGGGCACTGAAAACGCCAACCCTTCGGCCTGACCCGGGCCGTGATAAGGGTCTTGGCCCAAGATCACCACCTTGACTTGGCTCAGGGGCGTGAGCTCCAGCGCCTTGAATGGCGTTGCGGGAAAAATCGTTTTTTCTGCTTTCAGGGCCTGCGTCAAGCGCTCAGACAGCGAACGGCCTGGGTCTGACGCCAAAAAATCACCCACCATGTCGCCCCACTCTTCACTGGGCAATGGCACAAGGGGAGGCCACTGCTGCAAGCCTTGGGGCTCATGGGCGTGCGCGTCAAAACCCAAGGACTGCTGCGCAGGAGAGCTTGGCATCAGGCAAAGAGTTTGGCCAAGGCCTCGCCGGGTTCGTCTGCACGCATGAAGGCCTCACCCACCAAAAAGGCATTCACTTGGGCATCGCGCATGCGCTTGACATCGTCCGACGACAAAATGCCACTTTCAGTGACCAGCAAACGGTCGGCTGGCACATCGGGCAACATGTCCAAGGTGGTTTGCAAAGACACTTCAAAGGTTTTGAGGTTGCGGTTGTTGATGCCCACCAAGCGTGTTTTCAATTTCAGGGCCCGCTCGAGTTCGGCGCGGTCATGCACCTCCACCAACACCGCCATGTCCAAAGCGCAGGCCACCGCTTCCATATCGGCCATTTGTGCATCGTCCAAACAGGCGGCAATCAGCAAAATGGCATCGGCCCCCATCGCTCGTGCCTCGTAAACCTGGTAAGCATCGATCATGAAATCTTTGCGCAGCACGGGCAAATCGCAACTGGCGCGGGCTTGCTTCAAATAATCGACGCTGCCTTGAAAAAACTGTTTGTCGGTCAAGACCGACAAGCAAGCCGCACCAAATTCGGCATAACTTTGGGCAATGTCTGCGGGAATAAATTCAGCGCGCAACACCCCTTTTGACGGACTGGCTTTTTTGATTTCAGCAATCACTGCCGCTTGTCCAGCGGCAATTTTGGCCCGCATGGCGCCCTCAAAGTCACGCGTCAAGACTCGGCTTTCGGCATCGGCCCGGACCACCGCCAAAGATTTTTGCTGCATCGCGGTGGCGACTTCTTGGCGCTTGACCGCGACGATTTTGTCCAGAATGTCACTCATGGTTTTCTTTCTTTGCGGGCTCGGTGGCGCCGTATTTCAATACACGAACAAACAGCCGATGCAGCAGCGCGGCGGCGATCAAAAAGAGCGCCGATACGCCCATCGCAATCCAAGCGCCCTCGTCTCGCCACATGGCTCAAGTTGCCGTTTGGCCAAACGCCACAAACTGCGCAAGTTTGGCCTTGGCCGCACCCGATTCAATGGCTATTTTGGCTTTTTCTAGCCCCTCGGCAATGCTGCCCGCCACATTGGCCGCATACAAAGCGGCGCCGGCGTTGATCATCACGATGTCTTTGGCGGCACCGGGTTGGTTGTCCAAAACACCGCGCAGCATGGCCATGGACTGCTCGGGTGTGTCCACTTTGAGGGCGCGGTTGCTGGCCATAGTGAGGCCAAAATCTTCGGGGTGAATTTCATATTCGGTGATCTGCCCGTTTTTGAGTTCACCCACCAAGGTGGCGGCGCCCAGGCTGATTTCATCCATGCCATCACGGCCATACACCACCACGGCATGTTCGGCCCCCAAGCGCTGCAATGCACGCACCTGAATACCCACCAAATCTGAATGGAAGACACCCATGAGGATGTTCGGCGCACTGGCCGGATTGGTCAAAGGGCCGAGGATGTTGAACAGGGTGCGCACACCCAATTCTTTGCGCACAGGCGCGACATTTTTCATGGCGGGGTGGTGGTTGGGCGCGAACATGAACCCAATGCCCACTTCTTCAATCGAGCGCGCGATTTGCTCGGGCGTCAAGTTGATGTTTCCGCCCAGCGCCTCCACCACGTCGGCACTGCCCGATTTGCTGCTGACACTGCGGCCACCGTGCTTGGCCGTTTTGGCCCCCGCTGCTGCGGCCACGAACATGGCACAGGTTGAAATATTGAAGGTGTGCGCGCCATCGCCGCCGGTGCCCACGATGTCCACCAAGTGAGTAGCGTCTGCCACATGCACTTTGGTCGAAAACTCGCGCATCACTTGTGCCGCAGCCGTGATTTCACCGATGGTCTCTTTTTTCACCCGCAAGCCCGTCAGCAAGGCCGCCGTCATCACCGGAGATAACTCGCCGTTCATGATCATGCGCATGATCTTGAGCATTTCGTCGTGAAAAATTTCACGGTGCTCGATGGTGCGCTGCAGGGCTTCTTGAGGCGTGATGGGCATATTGGTATTCCTTGAAAAATTTCAAATCAATGATGGCGTGTCAACGGAGCGTGGCGTCGCTGAGCGCCAATCTGACGCCAAAACCGACAAACAACAATCCAGCGATGCGGTCCAGCTTTTGAAGGCTCTTTTGCACGCCAAGGGCACGTCGGGCAAGCCAAGCAGCTGACATGGCCCAAGCCACCCCGACCATCAGGCCATTCAGATTGAACAGACAACCGAGCAGGACAAAAGTCAACGTGGGACTGGCCACATCGGCCGCGATGAATTGAGGCACAAAGGCCAAAAAGAAAAGCGCAACTTTGGGGTTGAGCAAATTGGTCATGAACCCTTTGAAGAAGACCGTGCGCAGTGCCACCCCTTCAGGCTGCGGATCGCCTGCCAGGGGGCCCTCAGCAGTGGGCGCCGAACGCCGCCACAACAACTGCAGACCCACGTAGACCAGATAGGCTGCTCCAGCCCATTTGAGCGCATGGAAAGCCACGGCCGATGTGGCCAACAACACGCCTACGCCCAAAGCTGCACCCGTCATGTGCACAAAGCAACCGGCGGTGATGCCCATGACAGCGCAAAGCCCCGCCTTCAATCCCGATCGCAAAGATTGGCTCACGATGTACAGCACATCTGGCCCGGGCGTCAGGTTGAGCAGCACGCCCGAGGCGATGAACAAACCCAAGTTGTCCACCCCCATCATGCGCGGACCAGAAAGTTTTTGAGCATGGCATGTCCATGCTCGGTCAGGATCGATTCGGGGTGAAATTGCACCCCTTCAATGTCGAGCTCTGTGTGACGCACCCCCATGATCTCGCCGTCTTCAGTCCAAGCGGTCACCTTCAGGCAGGGCGGGCAAGTGGCCCGTTCAATCGCCAAAGAGTGATAGCGATTGACCGTGAATTTTTGCGGCAAGCCGGCAAACACGCCCTCTTGCGTGGTGCTGATGACACTGGTTTTGCCGTGCATCAATTCTTGAGCCCGGATGATCTTGCCGCCAAAGGCGGCGCCTATGCTTTGGTGTCCCAAGCACACGCCCAAAATAGGCAAGCGACCTGCAAAATGTTGTATCGCGGCGACTGAAATGCCCGCCTCTGCTGGCGAGCAAGGACCGGGAGAAATCACCAAACGATCGGGGTTTTTGGCCGCAATGCCTTCGAGGGTGATTTCGTCATTGCGAAACACCTCCACCTCAGCACCCAGCTCACCAAAGTACTGCACGATGTTGAAGGTGAACGAGTCGTAGTTGTCGACCATCAGGAGTTTGATTTTTTGAGTCATGATCACTCCAAGCCCTCTTCGACCAACTCGCTGGCCCGCAGCAAAGCTCTGGCCTTGTGCTCGGTTTCGCGCCATTCCATTTCAGGCACCGAATCGGCCACCACCCCCGCCGCCGCTTGAACGTACAAGGTCTGGTCTTTGATGATGGCCGTGCGAATTGCAATCGCCACATCCATGTCGCCGGCATAGCTGATGTAGCCACAAGCACCACCATAAATGCCCCGCTTGACCGGCTCAAACTGATCAATCAATTCCATCGCGTGCACTTTAGGCGCGCCAGTCAGCGTGCCTGCAGGGAAAGTGGCTTTGAGCACATCCATATTGGTCATGCCGTCATTGAGCAGCCCCTCGACATTGCTCACAATGTGCATGACATGGCTGTAGCGTTCGACCACAAAGGCTTCGGTGACTTTGACCGATCCGATTTGGGCGATGCGCCCAATGTCGTTGCGAGCGAGGTCAATCAACATCACATGTTCGGCCCGCTCTTTCGGGTCGTTGATCAACTCTTGTTCGGCCGCCTTGTCTTTTTCGGGTGTGGCGCCGCGGGGACGCGTCCCGGCCAAGGGGCGAATGATGACTTTGGCGCCATCTTCGGTTTGCTCTTGCCGGACCAAAATTTCGGGGCTGGCCCCCACCACATGGAAGTCGCCAAAATTGTAGAAATACATGTAGGGGCTGGGGTTCAGCGAACGCAATGCACGGTACAAAGACAAAGGGCTTTCGGTGTACCTTTTCTTGATGCGTTGCCCCACTTGCACTTGCATGAAATCACCGCCCGCAATGAGTTCTTTGGCCTTTTCGACTGCCCTGATGTAGTCCGCTTTTGCAAAGTCTCGTTCTGCGGGGTAAGACTGACTGGCTTTGACGACAGGCGCGCTCACCGAATACTTGAGCTGCTCTTTCAAATCACGCAAGCGTTTTTTCGCGACGACATAAGCCTCGGGTGTAGCAGGATCGGCGTACACCATCAAATACAACTTGCCAGACAAGTTGTCGATCACGGCCAACTCTTCGCATTGCAGCAGCAAGATATCGGGCGTGCCCAAAGTGTCCGGGGGGCTTGAGTTTTCGAGTTTTTTCTCGATGTAGCGAACCGCGTCGTAACCAAAGTACCCCGCCAAACCGCCGCAAAAACGTGGCAAGCCTGGACGCAATGCCACCTTAAAGCGTTTTTGGTACTGCGCAATGAAGTCGAGGGGATTGCCATTTGCGCATTCGATGACCTCACCATCCCGCACCACTTCGGTTTTGGCCTCGGCACCGAAACCACTGGCACGCAACAGCGTGCGGGCCGGCAAGCCAATAAAACTGTAGCGGCCAAAGCGCTCGCCGCCCACCACGGACTCCAGCAAAAAACTGTATTTGCCGTTGTCTTTGGTGTGCGCCAGCTTCAAATAGAGGGAAAGAGGGGTTTCAAGATCCGCAAAGGCTTCCAACATCAAGGGAATGCGGTTAAAGCCTTGACTGGCCAGGCTTTTAAATTCGAGTTCGGTGATCACGGCAAGAGCCTCCAAAGCGCTCAGCGACCTCTGGCGAGGTGCATTTCATTCATCCAATTGCCCAGCCATGCTGGGCGCGGGTGGCGGGCAAAGCCGCACGGTCGAAGGGGTCAGACTGGCTGACGCCAGGGCCAGGCTCCCCGGCCTTCCGCTTGGTAATGGCTCGGCAGGCAGGCTGCGCAGGAGGGGCTGTGGAGGGAGAACATGATGGGCTGAGTGTAGCAAAGCCCGATGACGCTTTGGAAAGCAGAGCGCACGCCCTCAAACTGACTGGGTGGGCAGGAATTGCGGCAAATCTGCCAGCGTATCCAACCAAGCAGACGCGGGTGTGTTGTGCACCGGTTGCCCGTGGTTGTAACCGTAGGTCACCAACACCACAGGGCAACCCGCCGCGTGGGCTGCTTGCGCGTCGTTGCTGGAATCGCCCACCATCAAGACGTTTTGGGGTGCAAAGCCCAAAGCTTCACACGTCTTGAGTATTGGCAACGGGTGTGGCTTTTTATGCTCAAAGCTGTCCCCCCCGAACACCTGCGAAAAAAACCGGTCCAGCGCCTTTTCTTTCAGCAATGCTTTGGCAAAAGACAAGGGCTTGTTGGTCAAGCAAGCCAAGGGCAAGCCGCGTTCTGCAGCAGCTTGCAAGGCCGACAGGACACCGGGATAAACCTCTGCAAACTGCCCATTGATGTGCAGGTAATGGTATTGATAGAGCAACCAAGCGCGCTCAAACAGCGCGTCAACCGTCCAGGCAGGACATGTTGCCCCTCCCTCTTTGACATCTTGCAAGGCCAGCTGGTGGGCCAAAAGGGTTCGGATGAGGTGCTCTGACCCTTTGCCGATGGATTGCTCGATCAACTCTGGGGCCACAGAGGGCAAATCCAAATCGGCCATGGTGCGTTGCAAGGCCACCTGAAAATCGCCCAAGGTGTGCACCATGGTGCCATCCAGGTCGAAAATCAGGGCTTCGATCCCCACCAATTCTTGGGCGATCACCATGCCTCAGCCCAATGCCACGCGCATCTCGTCGATCACCGTTTTGTAATGGGGTTTGCCAAATATGGCGCTACCGGCCACAAAGGTGTCGGCGCCCGCGTCGGCGACTCGGCGAATGTTGTCGACCTTGATGCCGCCATCGACCTCCAGACGAATGTCACGGCCGCTGGCCTCGATGAGTTTGCGCGCGTGTTCAATTTTGCGCAACGCCGAATCGATGAAGCTTTGCCCCCCAAAGCCCGGGTTGACGCTCATGATGAGAATCAAATCGATGTCATCGATCGTCCACTCAAGCACATCCAAAGGTTCTGCGGGGTTGAACACCAACCCGGCCTTCACTCCCTTGCTTTTGATGGCTTGAATGCTGCGGTGCACATGGCTGCTGGCATCAGGGTGGAAACTGATCAAGTCAGCGCCCGCCTCCGCAAATGAGGCGGCCAAAGCATCCACCGGCGAAATCATCAAATGCACATCGATGGGAACCGCCACACCCGCTGACGTCTTGGCATGGGGCTTCAACGCTTGGCAAATCATCGGGCCAAAGGTGAGGTTGGGCACGTAATGGTTGTCCATCACGTCGAAATGGATCCAGTCTGCACCAGCGTCAATGACGCTTTTGACTTCATCGCCCAAACGCGCAAAGTCAGCTGAGAGGATTGAAGGGGCAATTCTGAAGGTCGTTGTCATGTCGTAATTGTCGCAGTTAACATGTGCAAATGTCCGCTTACAACATTCAAATTGATGTGCTCCCACAGTATGTGGCCGACCAGAGTGATCCCTTGCAAAAAATCTTTGCATTTGTGTACACGGTGACTGTGACCAATACTGGCACGGTACCGGCACAGTTGATCTCACGGCATTGGCTCATTCAAGATGAAAGCGGTCGCAGCGATGAGGTCAAAGGTTTGGGCGTGGTGGGCCAACAACCGCTGTTGCGGCCGGGCGAGTCCTTCCAATACACCAGCGGCTGTCGCTTGCATGCCCCCAGCGGCACCATGCGAGGGAGTTACTTTTTTGTTGCCGAAGACGGCCATCGCTTCGATGCCCCGATTGACACTTTTGTGCTCGAATCGTCCAACTCCGGCATGGCGGGGCGCACCCTTCACTGACACTCCCTTGCGGTTAAGCTCATGCTCATGGGTGAATTTGATCTGATTGAACGCTTTTTCAAGCGCCCGCGCCAAGAGGCCGTTGTGGGCATTGGCGACGACTGCGCTGTGTGGGCGCCCCGCGCCGGACACCAACTGGTTTTTTCTGCCGACATGCTGGTAGAAGGTCGGCATTTTTTGTCGACTGTAGACCCCACCCGACTGGGGCACAAATCTTTGGCGGTCAATTTGAGTGATTTGGCGGCCTGTGGCGCAACACCCAAGGCTTTTCTGCTTTCCTTGTCCTTACCCCGAGTCGATGAAGCTTGGTTGTCGGGTTTTTCTCAAGGCTTGTTTGCCTTGGCGCAGGAACACGGTTGCGAGTTGATTGGAGGCGACACCACCCAAGGGCCTTTGAATATCGCCATCACCGTGATGGGCGAAGTTCCAGCCGGTGAGGCTGTCTTGCGCAGTGGTGCACAAGTCGGGGACGATGTGTATGTGAGCGGCAACTTAGGCGATGCCCGTCTGGCGCTTGAAGCCTTTCGCGGCACCGTGCGCTTGCCCGAAGCGGTGTTTGACCTCGCGCGGTTGCGCATGGAGGTACCCACGCCCCGCATCGCCTTGGGCCAAGCTCTTCGAGGCGTTGCGCACGCCATGGCCGATGTGAGCGATGGACTGGTTGGCGATTTAGGACACATCCTTAAAGCCAGCGCTGTGGGCGCTGAAATCGATTGGCCTCTCGCGCAACCCTTGCTGCAATCGCTTCAACAGTGGGCTTGCCCCAACGATCTGGCCATGACTTGCGTCTTGTCGGGCGGTGACGACTATGAATTGGTTTTTTGCGCCCCACCCTCTGCCGCTGAGCGCGTCCAAATGGCCGCACAAAGCAGTCAGACGGCCGTGACCAAAATCGGACGCATCACGCCCGCCCCTACTGCCACATCTTCTGGGCAGACCTTGGTTTTGCGAGATTCGCACGGGCAGATCGTCCCCACTCAATTCCGGTCATTTGACCACTTTGCATGATGGCGGACGCCTCCCCAGTCTCTTCGAATCCCAGCCAGACGGTGATCAAACCGTCAATCGCCTTCATGCTGTCTCACCCTGCGCATGCGATCGCTTTGGGCTTTGGCTCTGGCTTGTCCCCCAAGGCACCGGGCACGGTGGGCAGCCTTTGGGGCTGGTTGTCTTGGTGGGTCTTGCAAACTTACTTGTCACTGCCCACGCAAGCGCTGCTGATTGCCGTGGCATTGCTGGTGGGTTGGTGGGCTTGCACCCTCACCGCCCGCCACATGGGCATCAGCGATCCGGGCTCCATTGTTTGGGACGAAATAGTGGCCATGTGGTTGATCCTGTTTTTGATCATGCCCACTGGTTTTTGGGGGCAATGCGCTGCCTTTGTTTTGTTTCGTTTTTTTGACGCGGTCAAACCTGGCCCGGTTGCTTGGGCAGACCGTCTTTTCAAAGGCTTTGGCTGGCGGGGAGGCTGGGGCATCCTTTGGGACGATCTTGTCGCCGCCTTTTGCACCTTGTTCACGATAGCGTTGTGGAGATGGTTCTGATGACCCCGTTGCACATGCGTTTGGCCGAACGACTGGTCCATTTGAATTTTCAGATGAGCACGGCAGAGAGTTGTACTGGCGGCATGATTGCTGCCTATTGCACCGACTTGCCCGGTTCCAGCGCATGGTTCGATCGTGGCTTTGTGACTTACTCCAACACCGCAAAAACCCAAATGCTGGGCGTACAAGAAGGCATTTTGGAGGCACACGGCGCCGTCAGTGAACCGGTTGCGCGTGCAATGGCGCTGGGCGCGCTTTATCGATCTCAATCGCAGGTCTCAGTGGCAGTGACTGGGGTTGCGGGACCGGCTGGCGGTAGCCTGGAAAAGCCTGTGGGCACCGTCTGGTTTGCTTGGTGCATCAACGGCCTGTGTTCGGCAGAAGTGATGCATTTCGACGGGGATCGTGGCCGCATTCGTGATGCCACCGTGATCCACGCCCTCGAAGGTGTGCTGCAACGACTGGCACAACACGCTTGATGTCTTTGAACCCTTGAATCGGGATGAGTGAGCGCGGTGAAAGATGCGCTGCATGTGGAGGCATAAAAAAACCCTCCGAAGAGGGTTTTTTTGAATTTCAACCGATGTCAAAATTTGGTTGCGGGGGCCGGATTTGAACCAACGACCTTTGGGTTATGAGCCCAACGAGCTACCAGACTGCTCCACCCCGCGGTATCTCTTAATTATAGCTTACTCTGCAGCTTGTTCAGCAGTAGATTCAGCGCGATCGACCAATTCAACCAAGGCCATCGGTGCATTGTCACCCACGCGGTAACCCATCTTCAAGATGCGTGTGTAACCGCCTGGACGCTTCGCAAAACGAGGGCCCAAATCGGCAAACAACTTGACCACGCTGTCGCGGTCACGCAGGCGGTTGAATGCCAAACGCTTGTTGGACAGGTTGTCTTCTTTGGCCAAAGTGATCATCGGCTCGATGACGCGACGCAGTTCTTTGGCTTTGGGCAAAGTGGTCTTGATGACTTCGTGCTCGATGAGCGAGTTCATCATGTTACGCAGCATGGCGAGGCGGTGCTCGCTGGTGCGGTTCAATTTACGGAGGCCGTTTCCGTGGCGCA
>JACCEB011415228.1_pt1 | contig 10359 bp, 9 predicted proteins | sample 7454761 | NCBI WGS metagenome assembly JACCEB01 (sample SAMN15323454, study PRJNA562643) | freshwater metagenome | isolation source: river surface water | place: USA:Blue River Watershed | collected 2017-08-18 | reverse complement strand
TCACCGTGTTTGAATTTGTGACGGACCGTTTGGGTTCACAAGGCACCATTTGTGGCGGCGGTCGTTACGACTATCTGATCGAGCAAGTGGGGGGCAAGCCCGCACCCGCTGTGGGCTGGGCTTTGGGTGTGGAGCGTGTGCTGGAATTGCTCAAAGAGCAGGGCACATTGCCTGAGGCTGTGGGGCCTGACGTGTACGCCATCGTGCCAGACGCATCTGCATTGCCTGTGGTGTTCAAAACCATCCAAACCTTGCGTGCACAAGGTGTGTCGGTGCAAATGCATGCGGGTGCAGGCGAGGGCATGGGCAGCATGAAATCACAATTTAAAAAAGCCGATGGCAGCGGCGCACAGTTCGCCTTGATTTTTGGAGGTGACGAGCTGGCTCGTGGTGAAGTCACCCTCAAAGCCTTGCGCGATGGCGCAGGTGCACAAGAGGCTGTCTCTTTGTCGGATGTTTTTCCTCGCGTGACTGCCAAACTGGCACAGGGCGTGGCCCAGTCCCAGCCCGTGGCGTAAAGCAGCCGAGCCCTACAATCCGCTAAATTTTTAGTCAAAGCATCAATACCATGGCATCGCACCTCGATCTCGAAGAACAAGAACAACTCGACGAACTCAAGCACTTTTGGAAGCGCTGGGGTGACCTCATTACTTGGTTGTTGATTGTTGTTCTAGGAGGCTATGCCGCTTGGATGGGCTGGCAGTCTTACCAAGTCAAGCAAGCTGCACAGTCTGCGGTTTTGTATGACACCGTCGAGCGCGCAGCCCTGAGCAATGACATCGCCTTGCTGGATCGTTCGGTAGGCGACATCAAAGACAAATTTGCCAGCACGACTTACGCACAACAAGCAGCATTGTTGGCCGCTCGCGTTTATCAAGATAAAAATCGTGCGTCCGATGCCAAGACGCAACTGGTCTGGGTTATCGACAAAGCCAGTGACGAGGGCTATCAAGCCCTGGCGCGTTTGCGCTTGGCCGCATTGTTGATTGAAGAGAAAGCCTATGACGAGGCGCGCAAACAACTCACCGCCAAAACACCCGAGGCCTTTGCCCCCTTGATGGCCGATCGTTTGGGTGATTTGGCCATGTTGCAGTCGCAACCTGCAGAGGCTGTGCAGCAGTACAAAAATGCGTGGAAGGGCTTGGAGCCCAGCGCGGAATACCGTCGCTTGGTGGCCGTGAAATTGGCCGCCTTGGGGGCCGATCCCGAAGACAAACCTCGTGCGGAGACGAACAAGTGAACACCATCCCTTTGCGTTGGAATTCGATGACCCGTTGGGCCTTGCTCAGTGCGTGCATGGCTTTGGCGGCTTGCTCAGGTCCTTCACGCCCGAAACCTACCGAAATTCAAGGCGTGCCCGTCTTGCAAGATGTCCGTGCCGCTTGGACGGCTAATTTGGGAGCGGTGGATTTCCCCTTGGTGGTTTCCGCGCGTGAGAACCGCATTGCCTTGGCCAATAGCCAAGGCGTGGTGGCTGTTTTGGATGCCGCTTCGGGCAAAGACATTTGGCGCTTGAAATTGGATCAACCCATCTCGGCCGGTGTGGGCAGCGATGGGCAACAGGTGGCTGTGGTCACCCGTAGCAACGAATTGGTCACCTTGCGTGATGGCCAAGTGCTGTGGCGCAAAAGCATGCCGGCCCAATCCTTCACACCGCCCCTGGTGGCGGGTGCGCGCGTCTTTGTGTTGACGGCTGATCGCTCGGTCATCGCCTTTGATGGGGCGACGGGCCGCCAACTCTGGACGCAGCAGCGCCCAGGCGAACCCCTCGTGCTCAAGCAAGCAGGGGTGATGATGGCCTTCAAAAACAGTTTGGTGGTGGGACTGTCAGGCCGTTTGTCAGGCATCGATCCCAACACCGGCGTGATTCGCTGGGAGTCTGCCATTGCCACGCCACGCGGCACCAACGATGTCGAGCGTTTGGTCGACTTGGTCAGTCCCTTTGATCGCCGTGGCGATGTGGTTTGCGTGCGTGCATTCCAAGCCAGCATCGGTTGTGTCAATGCTGAACGCGGCCAAAGCGTGTGGACGCGCCCCTCGGTTGGTGAACTTGGCGTGAGCGGCAACGACAAACTGGTAATTGCGCCTTTGGCCAATGGCGTGGTGCAAGCCTGGGACCGCAGCAGTGGTGAACGCCTTTGGGAAACCGAGCGTCTGAAATACCGCATCTTGAGTGCCCCCTTGGTCACGCCGCGCGGGGCTTTGGTGGCCGACAACGGTGGTTGGTTGTACCTACTTTCCTTGGCCGATGGCGCGTTGTTGAACCGCATCAAACTCGACAGCGACAGCTTGGCCGCAGCGCCCGTTTTTGCGGGTGACCGCTATGTGGTGGTGTCGCGTGAGGGCCGCGTGACCGGTCTGCAAATTCCATGAAGCCTGTCTTGGCCCTGGTGGGGCGCCCCAACGTCGGTAAGTCGACGTTGTTCAACCGCTTGACCAAATCGCGTGATGCCATCGTGGCCGACTTCGCAGGCTTGACCCGTGATCGTCACTATGGCAATGCCCGTTTTGACAAACACGAGTTCATCGTCATCGACACCGGCGGCTTTGAGCCCACAGCAGATCACGGCATTTACAAAGAGATGGCGCGTCAAACCCAGCAAGCGGTCGCGGAAGCGGACGTGGTGGTGTTTGTGGTGGATGCCCGTGGTGGTATTTCTGCGCAAGACCACGACATTGCCAACTACCTGCGCCGCTTGGGCAAGCCCACCCTCTTGGTCGCTAACAAAGCTGAGGGCATGAAAGAGGGCGCTCAGCTGGTGGAGTTTTACGAGTTGGGCTTGGGTGAAGTGTTGCCTGTCTCCGCCTCGCATGGCCAAGGCATTCGCGACATGATGGCCAAGGCGCTGGCTCCGCTGCATCTGGCCGATCCTGATGAAGAAGCTGCTGCCGACGATGGCACCATCAAGCTGGCGGTGGCGGGTCGTCCTAATGTGGGTAAATCCACCTTGATCAACACCTGGTTGGGTGAAGAGCGCTTGGTCGCGTTTGACATGCCCGGCACCACGCGTGATGCCATCAGCGTGCCCTTTGAGCGCAATGGTCAGATGTTTGAGCTCATCGACACTGCTGGGTTGCGACGCAAAGGCAAGGTGTTCGAAGCCATCGAAAAGTTCTCGGTAGTCAAAACCCTGCAAGCGATCGAGTCGGCCAATGTGGTGCTGCTGTTGCTCGATGCCACCCAAGGCGTGACCGACCAAGATGCCCACATTGCGGGCTATATTTTGGAAAGCGGACGTGCGGTGCTCGTGGCCGTGAACAAATGGGATGCGGTGGATTCCTACCAACGCGAGTTGCTCATGCGCTCGATTGAAACTCGGTTGCCTTTTTTGAAGTTCGCCGCGATGCACTTCATTTCGGCCAAGAAGCGCCAAGGTTTGGGGCCCTTGTGGGGGGGCATTGCGCAAGCCCATAAAGCCGCCATGTGCAAGATGCCCACGCCCTTGCTCACCCGATTGTTACTAGAGGCGGTGCAGTTTCAGTCGCCTCAGCGTGGTGGCATGTACCGCCCCAAATTGCGTTATGCCCACCAAGGTGGCATGAACCCGCCCATCATCGTGATTCATGGCAACTCCCTCGAACATGTGACCGATGCTTACAAGCGGTTTTTGGAGGGACGTTTTCGCAAGGCCTTTAATTTGGAAGGTACCCCCTTGCGAATTGAGATGAAGACCTCAAGTAATCCTTATGTTGACAAAGATGACTGACGCTCAGGGCCATTGGGCTCTGTGGTAACGTGAGGTGACTTTCAACTACACAGACACGGAGAATATCGTGAACACCGACAACTCAAAGAACAAAGGCCAATTGTTGCAAGATCCATTTTTGAACATTCTGCGTCGCGAGCATGTGCCCGTGTCGATTTACTTGGTGAACGGCATCAAGTTGCAAGGTCAAATTGAATCCTTTGACCAATACGTGGTGTTGTTGCGCAACACTGTGACGCAAATGGTCTACAAGCACGCCATCTCCACCATCGTGCCGGGCCGTGCTGTCAACTTCAACGCGGCAGACGGCACTGGCAGCTCGCCAGAGGCCTGAGTTTGCGTGCGCTGCACCAAGGGCTGTTTCAGCCCTTTTTTTACGCCTCTTTTTTAGGCTGACCGCTTGAACGACACATCTCAACCAACCGCTGGCGTCACCATTTTGGTGGGGGTCGATTTTGGCTTGCCGCATTTCGATGCCGAGCTCGAAGAACTCGGCTTGCTGGCGGAAACTGCGGGCCTCAAGCCCGTGGCGCGCATCACCTGCAAACGCAAAGCGCCGGATGCCGCTTTGTTTGTTGGCAGCGGCAAAGCCGATGAAATCAAAGCGCTCGCCCTCATGCACGGGGCCACCGAGATTTTGTTCGACCAGTCCTTGAGCCCTGCGCAGCAACGTAACCTTGAGCGGCACATGGGCGTGGCGGTGAATGACCGCACCTTGTTGATTTTGGAAATTTTTGCCCAACGTGCGCGCAGCCATGAGGGCAAGTTGCAGGTGGAGTTGGCCAAGTTGCACTACCTCAGCACGCGCTTGGTGCGTCGTTGGTCCCACTTGGAGCGTCAAAGCGGTGGTATCGGCATGCGGGGTGGACCGGGTGAAACCCAAATTGAGTTGGATCGCCGCATGATCAATGACGCCATCAAGCGCACCAAAGAGCGCTTGGACAAGGTCAAAAAACAGCGCAGTACGCAACGCCGCCAACGCAACCGCCGCGATGCCTTCACCATTTCGTTGGTGGGCTATACCAATGCTGGCAAATCGACGTTGTTCAATGCCTTGGTCAAAGCCCGAGCGTATGCGGCAGATCAGTTGTTTGCGACGCTCGACACGACCACGCGCCAGCTCTACTTGGGCAATGCCGACGGCACGGGCCGCTCGGTCTCGCTGTCAGACACTGTTGGTTTTATTCGCGATTTGCCGCACGGCTTGATCGATGCCTTTCAGGCCACGTTGCAAGAGGCAGCCGACGCCACGCTGTTGATGCATGTGGTCGATGCCTCCAATCCCAACTACCCCGAACAAATGGACGAGGTTCAAAAGGTGTTGGCTGAAATTGGCGCAGCCGATGTCCCGCAGGTGTTGGTGTTCAATAAGCTCGACGCCATGAACCCCGAGAACCGCCCGATCCAGCTGCACGACCACTACACCGTGGACGGCCAAAGCGTGCCGCGTTTTTTTGTAAGCGCCCAATCTGGCGAAGGATTGGCTGCGTTGCGTGAGTTTTTGGCCCAACAAGCGGTAGCCACATTCTCCGAAGACCATGCAAATGCACAGGAATTGGAATGAGGCCTGAATCCTTAGGCACAATTGAAGACTTCAGAGAAAAAACAACGATGCGCATGAACTCCAACACCCACTCGGTCAGCCCCAAATCCTGGCGTGCGCGACTGCTCGGCATGTTCAACCTCAACGATGGTCGCTGGGGCCGCGACAAAGACGGCAACCCCACGTTTGACCCCAATGGCTCTCAGCCGATTCCACCCACGAGTGATGAGAAAAAACCGCAAGATGCGCCACGACCACCCGCAGGTGTCGGTGGTCCACCTGATTTGGATGAGCTGTGGCGTGATTTCAATGCCAAGCTCTCCGGTCTGTTTGGCAACAAAAAAGGAGGGGGCGAGCCGCCTGGCAATGACGGCGGTCCAACGGGGCCTCAATTCAAGGCTGCACGCTTTGGGATCGGTGTGATCGTTGCGGTGGCTGTGGGCATTTGGCTGAGTACGGGATTTTTCATCGTGCAAGAAGGTCAACAGGCTGTGATTACGCAGTTCGGCCGTTACCACGCGACCGTGGGTGCGGGTTTCAACTGGCGTTTGCCTTACCCATTCCAACGTCAAGAGTTGGTATTTGTCACGCAAATCCGCTCGGTTGATGTGGGGCGTGACACCATCGTCAAGTCAACCGGTTTGCGTGAATCGGCCATGTTGACGGAAGACGAAAACATCTTGGAGATCAAGTTTGCCGTGCAATACCGTCTGACCGATGCGCGTGCCTATTTGTTTGAAACCAAGAACCCCACAGACACCGTGGTGCAAGCCGCCGAAACGGCGGTGCGCGAGGTCGTGGGCAAAATGAAAATGGATGCGGCCATGTCTGAGGAGCGCGATCAAATCGGCCCTCGTATTCGCACCATCATGCAAGCCATCCTTGACCAGTACAAAGTGGGCATTGAGGTGGTGGGTATCAACTTGCAACAAGGCGGTGTTCGCCCTCCTGAGCAAGTGCAAGCTGCTTTTGACGATGTGCTCAAGGCCGGGCAAGAGCGCGAACGCGCCAAAAATGAGGCCGAGGCCTATGCCAACGATGTGGTGCCACGGGCTGTGGGTGCCGCGTCGCGTTTGAAGCAAGAGGCCGATGGCTACAAAGCCCGTATCGTGGCGCAAGCCGAGGGTGATGCGCAGCGCTTCAAGTCCTTGGTCACCGAATACCAAAAGGCGCCTCAAGTCATGCGCGATCGTTTGTACATCGATGCCATGCAACAGATTTACAGCAACACCACCAAGGTGTTGGTCGACACCAAACAGGGCTCAAACCTGCTGTACTTGCCGTTGGACAAAATCATTCAGCAAACGGGTCAAGTCAACACCACAACGCCTCCAGGCACGGGTGACTCAACGCATGGCGCGTCTACCAACGCACCGAACAGCCCCGCGACTGCTGCGGATGTTCGTGCCCGTGATGGCCGCTCACGCGACCGCGATGGCCGTTGATCAGGGGAACGACGATGCAACAAACTAACAAAATCGGTTTTTATATTTCTTCGGCCTTTGTCGCCCTGGCGCTGCTGAGCTCCACGCTGTTTGTGGTGGACCAGCGCCAGTTTGGTGTGGTCTATTCGTTCGGACAAATTCAAAGCGTGATCACCGAGCCTGGCTTGAACATCAAGCTACCCCCACCGTTTCAAAACGTGAGCTACATTGACAAGCGTTTGTTGACGTTGGACAACGCTGACACCGAACCCATGCTCACGGCTGAAAAGCAACGTGTGGTGATTGATTGGTATGCCCGTTGGCGCATCACCGACCCGTTGCAATACATCCGCAACGTGGGCTTGGACGAAAACGCCGGTGCCGTGCAGTTGGCGCGCGTGGTACGCAACGCCTTCCAAGAAGAAATCAACAAGCGAACCGTCAAAGAGTTGCTCTCGCTCAAACGCGAAGCCTTGCTGGAAGATGTCAAGCGCGAAGTGTTGGCGGCTGTCAAAGGCGCCAAGCCGTGGGGTGTGGATGTGGTGGACGTGCGCATCACCCGTGCTGACTACGTGGATGCCATCACCGAATCCGTGTACCGCCGCATGGAAGCCGAACGCAAGCGCGTGGCCAACGAGCTGCGTTCCATGGGGGCGGCTGAAGGTGAAAAGATTCGTGCCGATGCGGACCGTCAGCGTGAAGTGACCGTGGCCAATGCTTACCGTGAAGCCCAAAAAATCAAAGGGGAAGGCGATGCCGAAGCAGCTCGCATTTACGCTGAGTCATTTGGTCGGGATGCCAATTTTGCGCAGTTTTATCGCAGCTTGGAAGCCTACAAAACCACCTTCAACAAAAAGAGCGACGTGATGGTCGTCGACCCTTCGAGCGATTTCTTCAAAGCCCTGCGAGGCAGCGGTGGCGGTAACGCGTCAGCGCCTAAAAAATAACCAGGCTTGAGTTAGGTATGGACAGCAACACGCTGTGGATGGCGTTCGGATTGATGCTGATTGTCGAAGGCATCTTTCCGTTCATGTCGCCCCAAGGCTGGCGAGACAAAATGGCGCAAATCCTGAGTCTGCACGATGGTCAAATTCGGTTTTTTGGTTTGGTCTGTGTGTTGGCAGGTCTTTTGATGTTGTGGTGGCTGGGTTGAGGGTGATAAGCCCTGTAAAATCTCGGTTTTAACAGCCTCCCTTTATTTCATGTCTGCTTGGGTTCTGCCGGATCACATCGCCGATGTTCTGCCTTCTGAGGCCCGGCACATCGAAGAGCTGCGTCGTCTCTATCTGGATACGGCACGCGGCTATGGCTACGAGTTGGTCATGCCGCCCCTGCTCGAGTACCTCGAATCTTTGCTCTCAGGCACGGGCCGCGCCCTTGATTTACAAACCTTCAAATTGGTCGACCAACTCTCGGGTCGTACCTTGGGTTTACGCGCTGACACCACCCCCCAAGTTGCCCGCATCGATGCCCACTTGTTGAATCGTGCCAATGTGACCCGCTTGTGTTACTGCGGCCCCGTGCTGCATACCCGCCCAGATCGTCCATTTGCCACGCGTGAGCCCTTGCAGTTTGGCGCTGAAATTTATGGGCACGCTGGGATCGAGGCTGACTTGGAAGTGCTGCACTTGGCCCTCGACAGCTTGCAGGCGGTATCGATACAACAATTCACGCTGGACTTGAGCGATGCGCGCATCGTGCCAGCGTTGCTAGAAGGCGTCGACTTGTCCCTTGAAGCGCGTGATGCCTTGCACAGTGCGTTGGCTGCTAAGGACACTTCGGGCGTTCAAGCGCTCTCTCAACACTTACCCGCCAACGTGCGCACCGCGTTTAGTGCTTTGGTCGGCATGTACGGTGATGCGTCGGTGTTGACACAAGCTGAAAAAGCTTTTGCCGCATGGCCCGTGGTGATGCAAGCTTTGGCGGAGTTACGCCAGATTGCAGCCGATCTTCAAGGTGTGAACATCACGTTTGATTTGGCGGAATTGCGTGGCTATGCCTACTACAGTGGTGTTCGTTTTGCCATCTTTGTGCCCGGTGCTAGCGATGCGTTGGTGCGCGGTGGGCGCTACGACGAAGTCGGTGCCGTGTTTGGCCGCAAGCGTCCCGCCGTCGGCTTTAGTTTGGACCTCAAAGAGTTGGTCAGCGTGGTGCCCGAGCGCGCCCTCAAAGCCGCCATTCGTGCGCCTTGGGGCACGGCCAAAGGTTTGCGCGAAGCCATTGCCACCTTGCGTGCCAATGGCGAAACCGTGGTCTGCGTGATGCCGGGCCATGAGAGCGAAGTGGATGAATTCAATTGCGACCGTGAACTGATTGAAGTGGCCGGGCAATGGGCGGTTCAAGCGATTTCCGTTGGTCAAGCCCTTTAATTTTTTAAGTAATCGAGTAGATATGAGCACTACCCAAGGACAAACTGTGGCCGCTACCCAAGGCCGAAACGTCGTCGTCGTCGGCACCCAATGGGGCGATGAAGGCAAAGGCAAATTGGTTGATTGGTTGACCGAAACCGCTACTGGCGTGGTGCGCTTTCAAGGCGGCCACAACGCAGGGCACACCTTGGTCATCAACGGTGTGAAAACAGCGTTGCATTTGATTCCCAGCGGCATCATGCGCCCCGGCGTGAAGTGCTACATCGGCAACGGTGTCGTGTTGTCAGCCCCCAAGTTGTTGGAAGAAATTGCAGGCCTCGAAAAAGCGGGTGTAGAAGTGCGTTCTCGCTTGCGCATCAGCGAAGCTTGCCCACTCATCTTGCCTTACCACGCAGCCATTGACGTGGCCCGTGAAGCCGCCAAAGAAAAGGCCGGTACCGCCAAGATCGGCACCACAGGCCGCGGCATTGGCCCTGCCTACGAAGACAAAATTGCGCGCCGTGCCCTGCGCGTGCAAGACCTGAAGCATCCCGAGCGCTTCGCCACCAAGCTGCGTGAGAACCTTGAGCTGCACAACCATGTGTTGACCGACATCTTGCACGCCCCCGCCGTCGACTACGACACCGTTTACAACGAGGCCATGGCCTACGCCAAAGAAATCTTGCCCATGGTGGCAGACGTTTCGCGTGAGTTGAACGAAGCCCATCAAGCGGGTGCCAACCTGTTGTTTGAAGGCGCACAAGGTACCCTGCTCGACGTCGATCACGGCACGTACCCCTTCGTCACCTCCAGCAACTGTGTGGCGGGTAACGCTGCCGCAGGTGCTGGCGTGGGCCCCGGCATGTTGCACTACATCTTGGGCATCACCAAGGCTTACTGCACACGCGTGGGCGGTGGCCCATTCCCCACCGAACTCGATTGGGAAAAAGAAGGTACGCCCGGCTATCACATGTCCACCGTGGGGGCTGAAAAAGGCGTGACCACTGGCCGTTCACGCCGTTGTGGTTGGTTTGATGCGGCATTGCTCAAGCGCAGCGCACAAGTCAACGGTTTGTCTGGTCTGTGTATCACCAAGCTCGATGTGCTCGATGGCTTGACCGAGTTGCTCTTGTGCGTTGGCTACGAGTTGGATGGCGAAAAAATCGACATCTTGCCCATGGGGGCTGATGAAATCGCACGTTGCAAACCCATCTACGAAACCATCCCCGGCTGGACTGACAGCACCGTGGGTGTGACCGATTACGCCAAGTTGCCCAAAGCCGCCCAACATTACTTGAACCGCATCGCCGAAACCACAGGCGTGCCGATTCACATGC
>JACCEB010918229.1_pt1 | contig 10360 bp, 7 predicted proteins | sample 7454761 | NCBI WGS metagenome assembly JACCEB01 (sample SAMN15323454, study PRJNA562643) | freshwater metagenome | isolation source: river surface water | place: USA:Blue River Watershed | collected 2017-08-18 | reverse complement strand
GTAGAGGCCGGTCTTCTCCACGATGATGCCGTGCTCGGCGAGAAATCGGGTCACGGTGGACGCCGGAATGCCGGTCTTTGCAAACTTGCCATTGAGGTCCATGCCAGGCGTGACGATGGTGGACTTGATCGGGTCCAGCATGTTGAAGCCTTCGGCCAGGTTGCCGAAGCCGTGCCATTTGGCAGCCCGCGCTTCTCCCTTGATGATCCAGTCGTCGGCGCGGCCAATGCCGTCCTCGGCCAGCTTGTCCGGGCCCCAGACCTTGAACCACCAGTCGGCACCCCACTCCTCATCGACCTTGCGCATGGCGCGGCGGAAATCGAGCGCCTCCAGGATGCTTTCTTCCACCAGCGCGGTGCCGCCGGGAGGCTCCATCATCGCTGCGGCCACGTCGCAGCTCGCAATGATCGCGTACTGCGGACTGGTCGAGGTGTGCATCAGGTAGGCCTCGTTAAACAGGTGCCTGTCCAGCTTGCGGTTTTGCGAGTCCTGCACCAGCACGTGGCTGGCCTGGCTGATGCCCGCCAGCAACTTGTGAGTCGATTGGGTGGCAAAGGTCAGGGCCTCCTTGGGTCGCGTGCGGTGCTTGCCCATGGCATGGTACGACCCATAGAACGGATGGAAGGCGGCGTGCGGCAGCCAGGCCTCGTCAAAGTGTAGGGTGTCGACATAGCCGTCGAGAATCCCCTTGATGGTTTCGGTGTTATACAGAACGCCGTCGTAGGTCGACTGGGTGAGCGTCATCACGCGGGGCTTGACCTTGTCCGCATCCACCCCCGCCAGAAGCGGGTTGGCGCGGATCTTGGCCTTGATCGCCTCGGGCGTGAATTCGCTCTGCGGGATCGGGCCGATGATGCCAAAGTGGTTGCGCGTGGGCTTCATGAACACGGGGATCGCCCCGGTCATGATGATCGAATGCAAGATGGACTTGTGGCAGTTGCGGTCAACCACCACCACGTCACCTGGCGCTACCGTGTGGTGCCACACCATCTTGTTGGAGGTGGAGGTGCCGTTGGTGACGAAGAAGCAATGGTCTGCGTTGAAGATGCGCGCCGCGTTGCGTTCGCTGGCGGCCACCGGGCCAGTGTGGTCAAGCAACTGGCCCAACTCGTCTACCGCATTGCAGACGTCGGCGCGCAGCATGTTCTCGCCGAAGAACTGGTGGAACATCTGGCCGATGGGGCTCTTGAGAAAGGCCACCCCGCCGGAGTGCCCCGGGCAGTGCCAGGAGTAGGAGCCGTCTTCGGCGTAATCGAGCAGGGCCTTGAAGAAAGGCGGCTGCACGCTCTCCAGGTAGCTCTTGGCCTCGCGGATGATGTGGCGGGCCACGAACTCCGGCGTGTCCTCGAACATGTGAATAAAGCCGTGCAGCTCGCGCAGCACGTCATTGGGCAGGTGCCGGCTGGTCTTGGTTTCGCCGTACACGTACAGCGGCACTTCGGCATTCTTGCGCCGTACTTCGTCGATGAAGTTGCGCAGGCTCACCACCGCCGGATCGAGATCCGGCCCGGGGGTGAACTCCTCGTCGTCGATCGACAGAATGAATGCGCTGGCCCGGCTTTGCTGCTGCGCGAACTGCGACAGATCACCGTAGCTGGTCACACCCAGCACCTCAAAGCCCTCGGCCTCAATCGCCTGCGCCAAGGCGCGAATGCCCAGGCCGGAGGTGTTCTCCGAGCGGTAGTCTTCGTCGATGATGACGATGGGAAAGCGAAATTTCATGGGCGCAGCCAGCAGCGCCCGGGCGGGCGCATTAATTAAGTTAGGCCCGAAGTGTATGCAAAACCTGTGACAGTCCGACCTGGCAGGCTCAGATCATCGGGTCAGGCGGCCCTGCTTGTGCGGGGACTCAAACGCTGGCCAAACCTGGCGAGAGCGCATTGGGAACGAAGCGCTGGAGCATCAAGCGGCTGCCTGTGGGCCCGGTTGCGGGGCTTGTCGAGCTTGCAGGACTGGTGGAGCCGGCAATGGTCCAAGCCACCAGCAGTGAACCGTCCCCCAGCAGCAAGGTCATTCCCTGTGGCAGGTCGAACGGGGTGCCGATCATCCGGCCGTATTTGTCCATCCGCTGGGCTTGGCGCTGTCCTGCATGGGCAGACGCGCGAAGGGTGAGGAACTCCACATTCTTCAGTGCCACCCCGCCCATCGGCAAGCTGGCCAGTGGCGTGGGCGAGCCCACCGGCTGGCCGCTGTAGGCGAAGCGCTCGCGGGTGTAGACCGGCTGGCCAGTGGCTGCATCAGCACGCCCGGCAAAGAGCAAGCTGCCGAAGATGCCCATCGAGAGATAGAAAGACCCGGGCATCAGGCCTTCAAAGCGCGAGGCCGGCAGGGGATTCCAGAACTCCACGGGCAAGATGGCCTGATGGAACGGCGCTTGCGGCTCCTGGACATGGCTGATGACATACCCGCCGCTGGCAGGTGGCAGGTCAAGGCTGTAGGTCTCCTCCCGGTTGCTGGTGGCGACGGTCCGAGCTGCTGCCACCGGCCAGCCGTTGGTGTGATAACGGCGAGCCCGGACCGAGGTGGCCAGGCCTGGGAAGGCGCCGAACGTTCGCAGGTCGGCCCAGGTGACGACGAAGCTGCCGTCCTCCCAATGGCCGATGGCAGGCGGCCCCATGGTTCGATCGCCTCCCTCGAGGCGGTTGCTGAAGAGGAAGGCATCGACCAACTCCGGCGGGCTTGTCGGCGTGCCGGCAGGCCTGAAGCGTTGAAGAAAGCCCCGACATTGCACCGACAGCGCATGGTTCGGCACCCGCTCGAGGGTGTCGCGCCAGGCCACCAGGGTGCTGCCGTCTGGCAAGACGGTGAGCGCCGCGCCGGGATCTACGAGGTCCTCGACCAGAAGCCGCTCCGAAATTGCACAGCCCCCTTGGCAGGACAAGCGCTGCAGCCGCAGCCGGCTGGGCCCCTCGTCGCTTGGTAGCGGCGACTCTGTCCAGGTCAGTGCGACCTCGCCATTGGCAAGTCGGTTCAGGGACTTGAGGGCCAGGACCTGGTCGTCCGTGCTCGCCACCGTCCACTCGGTCAGGCCTTGCATGCCGGCACCGACCGTGCTCAAAGCCCGGCGCTGTGCCTCTTCCTGTGCCTGGCCCCCCTCGCCCGCTTCTGCGAGGTTTGCCTGGCCCGGCGTGCCGCCCCCACAGCCTGCCAGGGCGGTTCCGAGCCCTGACAGAGCGGCAAGACCGAGGGCATTGAACTGCCGCCTTGCCAGCCTTGGAGCATCGCTAGCCAGCGACCGGTCAGCCGTCGAATCGTGAAGTGGGGAATGGGGGGTGCCGGGGATTTGCATGGAGCGCTCCTGAAGTCGGAAGGCCCGACGATAGGAATGCCCCAGCCACTGGCATGTCGGACGGCAGCCCAAGCTGAGCCACGCCCCAATGAAGAAGGGCTGGCCAGGTCACCCTGGCCAGCCCTTGGGCTTCCATCAAAGAGTAGATCAGCCCTTCTTGACCCAGGAGTTGCACCAGGCTTTGGCAGAGACCTGCTTGCCGGCAAACAGCGGGCAGCCACCGGCGGGAGCGCCGGCCTTGGCTTGGAACAGCGCGCAGTTCGCGCAGTTCTGGCCCGGGGCGTACTTGGGGAACTTGGCCTTGTCGACCTTGGTGGCGTCTTCCTTGTAGCCCAGACCCGCGGCGGCCGGGTCTTTCTCGGAGGCCATGGGCTGGGCCTGTGCAGCGCCGGCGGCGGCAATCACGCCGGTGGCGGCGATGGATTGAAGGATGAAGGTGCGGCGGTTGGAGGCGCTAGATGAGCCGTTCATGGTGATCCTGTTTTAGTGATGGTTGAAAGATGAGAGACCGGTTGTGATGTTACCCAAACGGATTCCCGAATCAGACGGTTGACCTGAGTCGCGAAGTTCTTCACGCGCAGTCACCGCATTTGCATGCAAATGAATTCTTTAGAGGTAGTTCCCCGGTATCTGCCACGCTCGAGGGGAAACAGCGACTAGATAAACCGCGCAGCGCGCCTGCGCCGTACCCTTTGGCTGCCCCCTCAAGTTGACCTCTCTGGATACACCCTCTGGCCCTACCCTCAATTGGGCTTCGCCCAGAGACCGCTTCACCTAGCGCAGCGAGCGTTCTAACAACGGTGTGACAAAGACCGATTTGAAGTTGGCAAGGTGCCCATTCAGTAGCCAGGTCGAGACACTGGCACACCATTCCCAGGTCGCCGGGGAATCATTGTTTGCGCATGTGCTTGCTGCGGCGCCAATGTCCCCATCGCACCGAATGCACTCACTGCAAACAGAAAAAAACGCCGAGAAATTTTTCTTTTGGTGTCACGCACTTGAGCTAACTCCGCAGTCATCCAAAGGCAACACCTCACTCGTCTGCTTTGCCTTGCAGTCAATCGCACGCTGACCGAGAGCGCGAAAAGCTGCCGTTGCGCATTCGGAGCATTATGGTGATGCTGCCGGCTGCCCAGTTGGACCAGCCATGGCACAGCTATACTTTTTCTCTATGCGGGAATTAATTCCGATCAGTGGAATTTTAAATTTCCGCGCCTCACCACCTCACTTTCGCAGAGGGACCGATGACAAGCGATTCGAAGGAACAGACCCTGACCGGGCGTGTGGCCCTGGTGACCGGCAGCGCCAGGCGGATCGGCCGCGCGATCGCGCTCGAACTGGCGTCGCGTGGCGCAGCGGTGGTGGTGCACGCACGCAGCGACCGCGCCAGTTGCGAAGAGACCGTCAGATTGGTCCAGGCTGCAGGCGGCCGCGCACGGATCCACCTGGCGGACATCTCGGTGCCTGAGGAGGCGAAGCGGCTGGTCGACTTCGCAGTCGCCGAATTTGGCCGTCTCGACATCCTGGTGAATAACGCGGCTGTCCGGCGGACGGTGAAGCTGGACCAGATGGGCCCAACGCAATGGCGGGAGGCCATGGGTGTTGTGCTTGACGGCGCCTTCTATTGCGCCCACGCAGCCTATCCACACCTGGGCCAGCACGGAGTTGGTCGCATCATCAACATCGGTGGCGTCACCGCCCACGTGGGCGCCCGCGACCGCGTGCACGTCGTTGCGGCGAAGGCGGGACTGGTCGGTTTGACCAAGGCGCTGGCACTCGAACTCGGACCTCGTGTCACTGTCAACTGCGTGGCGCCTGGCCTGATCGAGGATCCGGCCGACGAAGCTGAAGCCACCCGGTTTCGCCGTAACCACTTCCCGCCCGAATCCATTCCCATGGGCCGCACCGGTGTCCCTCAGGACCTCTCTGGCGTCATCGCCGCTCTGAGCAGCGACCATTTCTCCTGGGTGACCGGGCAGACGGTGCACGTCAACGGCGGAATCTTCCTGTGCTGACCCAGCGGATCGCCGAGCACATAGCGACGGCGCAACAGCGGGCGCTGCCGCCAAACGTCATTGAGAAGGCCAAGCTGCACGTTCTGGACACCGTCGCTGCGATGGTGTCCGGCACCCAGCTGGAAGCCGCTGGCAAGGCAATTCCTCTGGCTTTGTCTTTCGGAGGGCATCCGGACGCACTGGTCATTGGAACGAGCACTCGCGTCGGCGTTCTGCACGCGGCTCTTGCCAACGGCATGCTGGCGCACGCCGACGAAACCGACGACTCCCACGCTCCCTCCCTCACGCATCCGGGTTGCGCCATCGTGCCGGCGGCTCTGGCGGTGGCGGCCCGTGAAAACGCCCACGGGCAGGCCTTGCTGCGTGCGGTGGTCGCGGGTTACGACGTCGGACCGCGCATCGCCGAGGCGCTGGGCGGCGTCGCGATCTTCGACCGCCACCACAGCTCCCATGCCATCGGCGGCGTCTTCGGAGCGGTGGCTGCGGCCACGGCCCTGCTGCGCCCGGACACGCGCCAGGCCGTGTGCGCGCTGGCCTACGCCGTTCAGCTCGCATCGGGCAACACTTGCTGGCGACGCGACCCCGACCACATTGAGAAGGCCTTCGACTTTGGCGGCATGCCGGCGCACAACGGCGTGCTGGCGGCCATCATGGCCTCCCAGGGCTTCACCGGTGTTGCCGACGCCCTGGAAGGAAAGCCGGGATTGTTCGCGGCCCACCCGGCCACTGCGCGTCCGGAGCTGGCTGTGGAACTGCTGGGCGAGCGCTTCGAGGTGATGCGCACTGCCATCAAGAAATGGTGCGTGGGCTCGCCGATCCAGGCGGCGCTAGACGCGCTGGAGCTTCTGTTGCAGGAGCACCGCTTTACCGCGAGTGAAGTCGAGCGCATCGTCGTGGCGCTGCCGCGCGCGGCTGCTCCGGTGGTGGACAACCGGGCCATGCCCGCCGTGAACCTGCAGCACCAGCTGTCGCTCATGTTGCTCGATGGCGATGTGACGTTTCACTCGACCCACGACATGCAGCGGTTCAACGACGACGCCCTGCTTGCCCTGCGCCGCCGGATTGCTATCGACCCCCAGGACAACGCAGAGTTTGAAAGCCACCCGCGCCAGGCAGTCGTTCACGTCCACCTGGTCGATGGCCGCGTTCTGACACAGCGTGTGAAGCACGTGCGCGGCACCCCTGAGAACCCAATGAGCCCGACGGAAGTGGTTCACAAGGCGGTGGACCTCATGGAACCGATCCTGGGCGCACAGCGGGCGCAGGCACTGGCTGACCGCGTTCTGGATTTAGAGCACGTCGCCAATGTTCGAGAGCTCGATAGTCTGCTGATCCCGAACAGCGTCCACGCCTGAGGATCGACCCTGCCATTTACCGATCAGAAATCTGCCGTTACCCTTCATTTCAAACACCAAGGATCGACCATGCCAACTTCCGATCAGAAACTCGTCGTTGCCACCAATCCCCATGGGTCCGGGATGACCCGCCGTGGGGCTATCCTCGCAGTAGGCGTGGGCCTGCATGGCATGGCTCTGGCCCAAGCCGGATATCCGTCGCGCCCCTTGCGCATGGTCATTCCGTCAAGCCCCGGCGGCACAGCAGACCTTCTGGGGCGCTTGGTCGCGACCCGGCTGGCGGAGAGCCTGGGCCAGCCGGTCGTCGTCGACAACAAGGCCGGCGCGAACGGGGCGATTGCGTCTGAGTTTGTGGCACGCGCCCCAGCCGATGGCTATACCCTTCTGGTGGGTGCGATTGCGCCCATCGCGATGGCGCCCATCCTGATCAAATCGACCCCCTATGACAGCTTGAAGGACTTCGAGCCGATCACCTTGGCGCTGGAAGCGAGCAACGTTCTGGTGGTGCACCCGAGCGTGGCGGCCCGCAACGTTGCCGAGCTGATTGCGCTGGCCAGGGCCAAGCCAGCGACGCTGTCCTACGGATCATCCGGCAACGGCACGGCGGGACACCTCGCGACCGAACTGGCAGCCAGCATGGAGGACGTGCAGTTCGTACACGTTCCGTACAAGGGCGGCGGCCCCATGATGGCGGACCTGCTCGCCGGCCACATCCAGTTCGCTTTTGCCTCCTCGACCACCGCACTGCCCCAGGTCGCCAGCGGCAAATTGCGGGCCCTTGCGGTCTCGACGCGCAAGCGCATCAGCGTCATGCCCGACGTGCCCACCATGGCCGAGTCCGGACTCGCTGGCTTCGATGCAAGCGGCTGGGCGTGCTTCCTGGCGCCAGCGGGCACGCCGGCTCCTATCGTGAACCGCCTCAACACGGAGATCCGGCGCGCCATGAACTCGCCGGAAGCACTCAAGTTGCTCAAGGCCGAGGGACTGGAGCCCTCCACGGGCACTCCGGCCGAACTGCGCGCCTTTCTGAGCGCCGAAATCAACAAGTGGCGGCAGGTGGTAAGGGCCCGCGGCATCACCGCGAACTGAAGCCACCTCCCTGGAAGGGATAAAAAAAGCGCCTGATGGGCGCTTTTTTGTTGGCTGACTGGCGGAGAGGGCGGGATTCGAACCCGCGGAGGGCTATTAACCCTCACACGCTTTCCAGGCGTGCGACTTAAACCGCTCATCCACCTCTCCGGAGCCTTCGAGTGTATCAGGCCAAGTGGGGGCCCTGACTCAGGGGCCCAACACGCCGGGATATGCGGCATTTCGCCATCCCATGCAATCCGCCGTGACACCTTTCTCTGTTGTCAAAACGCCTGTAGTGGCCAGAGTCATAACCACATTGTTATCGTGCCATAGGGCATTGCACCATTGCCAAACGCCAAGGCAACCCGTGAAATATTGCCGTATACAAACCGAGGAGACACCATGCCTGCATCCACCCAACAGAGTCCGCACATTCAGCACGCCAACGAGCGGATGAGTCGGCGCGCCCTCCTGCTTGGTGCTTCGGCTGCACCGTGGATGCTCTCCGGCGCCGTGGCGCAAACAGCAACAGACAGCTACCCCAGCCGCCCGATAAAGCTCATCGTCGGATTCACTCCGGGCAGTATCGGAGACTTGTTCGTGCGCGCCCTCGCGCAACTGATGGCCCCGCAACTCGGCCAACCTATCGTGGTCGATAACAAGCCGGGCGCCAGCCAGGTCATTGGCGCCGAGCTCGCGGCGCGCGCTGCGCCGGACGGCTACACGCTGTACCTGGGCACGCAGGGCGGCTTGGTGCTGAACGCGGTCGTGCGCAAGAAGCTGCCCTACGACCCGATCGCGGACTTCTCCCCGATCACCATGATGTTCGTGACACCGATGTACCTGTATGTCAATCCTTCGGTGCCCGCCAAGAACACGGCAGAACTGATCGCGCTTGCCAAATCAAAGCCGGGCAAACTGACCTTTGCTTCGATTGGTCCCATCACCGCTGCGCATGTGCTCGGCGAGATGTTCAAGTCCGAAGCCGGTGTGGACATGCTGCACGTGCCCTTCAAGGGCGGTCCCGAGGCGACCAACGCACTGATTTCGGGACAGGTCGACATCTTCTTCAACGGCAACAACAGCATGGCGCAGGTCAAGCAGGGCAAGGCCCGCGTGATTGCCTCCGCCGGGGTCAAACGCTCCGAAGAGCGTCCGGATCTGCCCACGATCGCCGAGGCAGGTGTGAACGGAGTGGACCTGCTGCCCTGGTTCGGGCTGTTTGGCCCGCCGGGCATGCCGAGGCCGCTGGTCGACCGTCTGAACCGCGAGTTCGTTGCCATGCTCAAGTCGCCGGCGATGAAAGAGCGGGCCACCCAGATGGGTGTCGAGATCGTGACCAGCACGCCGGCCGCACTGACGAATCAGATCAAGGCCGAGACACCCCAGCTGTCGAAAGTGCTGCTGAAGGCGGGCGTGACGCCGGAGTGATCAGTACTTGTCGAGGTTGAAAAACCTGCGCGCGTTGTCGTACATCACCTTCTGGCGGTCCTCAGCCGACATACCGACCTCCTCCAGCACCTGGAGGCAGGCCGCCGGACTCCAGCACGGGTAGTCGGTGCCGTACATGACGTGGTCGACGCCATAGAACTCGAGCGCGAACCGCACACCCATCGCGTGCGGTGACACGGTGTCGGTGACCATGCGCTTGAGGTAGGTGGTGGGCGACTTGGGCAGGTTGGCCCTGCCGGAGTTCTTGTCCATGCGGCCGGCCTGATAAGGCAAGGCGCCGCCGGTATGGGAAATCACCACCTTGAGGTCCGGATGGCGCTCCATGATCCCCGACAGCACCAGCCGGTAGGCAGACACGGTCACATCGACCACGCGCCCCACGCTTGAATAGAGCGCGCCGTTATAGCCCTCCAGGATGTCTGGGAACTGGGCATCGGTCGGGTGCATGAAGATCGGCAGTCCCAGGGCCTCAATGCGGGCGTACAGAGGCTCCAGGCGTGGCGCGTCGATGTTCTCATGGGGACCCACGATGCCCGGGATGTTGACGCCCATCAGCCCCAGGCCCACCGCATGCTCGAGCACCTCCAGTGCCACCTGCGTGTCCTGCAAAGGGAGCGCAGCGCTGGCCCACAGGCGGCCGGGGTAGCGACGCTGGGCGCCGGCCATCTCTTCGTTCCAGCGCATCGCGAGCGCCCTGCCCTCTTCCACGGGCACCTCGGAAAAATAGAGTGAAAACGGCCCAATGGAGCAGATCACGTCCACATCGTGGCCCAGAGTCGCCATGTGGGCGAACTGCTCGTCGAGGTCGAACCATTCGGCGTTCTGGCGTGAGCGCCCGGTGGTGCCGGGGTTGCGGCAGAGGTCGTAGCCTCCGTTGGCATTGCGCTCGATACGCGGGTAGGTGGTGCGGCCACTGCGAAGGGCTTCCTCGAACACCGAGCGTGGCCACCAGTGGAAGTGGGAATCGATGATGCGCATGGTTGTGACTTCTTTGGTTTGCGACGAGGCTAGGGATGAATGGAACGGCCCTGGCCATTCTGCTCATTAGCAGCATAGCCGAAGACGGCGCGCAAACTGGCCATGGCAGACGCGTTCCCGTGCAGGCCCAGGACGGCTTGCACGGAGTCGAGTTCGGCCTCACTGCCAAGCATGCGGCGCGCCTTGTCGATCAATTGGGC
>JACCEB010377510.1_pt1 | contig 10361 bp, 9 predicted proteins | sample 7454761 | NCBI WGS metagenome assembly JACCEB01 (sample SAMN15323454, study PRJNA562643) | freshwater metagenome | isolation source: river surface water | place: USA:Blue River Watershed | collected 2017-08-18 | reverse complement strand
TTTCAAATACTTTACGTTTGAGAAAAGCAGCCTCTTATACTAATAACTTTTCAAACTATGCCAAATACAACTTGGAAATTAAAAATGTTACCGACACTGAAAATTGTATTACCAAGTACAATGCCAATGTTGAAGATACCGCTATGAAATTCCGCAAGTACTCAACATCTGAAGTCAAATTTTTACAAACTAATGTGATGGAACAATTTACCGGCTCCTTCAATCCTATTACTAATGAATCATGGATTAACACAACTGCCGATTCAGAAACTTCAGAGTCAATTGATGAGTTAGGAAGAACAACCAAGTTTATTAACCTCAAATACAACAAGTACAATTCTGTTGATGAATATGAAAATGTTAAACTAACTGATATGTCAAATTTTGATACTAAATGTCTAGCAGTTATGTATTTATCAAATGAAAATGATATTGTAAAAATTGTGGAAAATAAAAATATTCCAACCGTACAAAATATGTATCGTATTAGTCCAGTTCAACTAGCTATTCTGTTAGGTAGAACTAGTTTAGCTCTAAGACTTATGAAATCACATTCATATGAAACTATGCGAGAACTTATTTACATGACTGATAACGATAAGTTATATACCACCTACTGCAATTCAGTTGGTTCAAATTATGCAAATGTTGACCAAACTCTTGTTACCAAATATGAATGTGAAAATATTTCGAATAATATTCACAATCAAAACAAAGAAGACAACTTTGTTGATGAATTTCACAAATTAGATGAATTTGCTCAGTGTGTGAAAGTAGGTACTCATACAGGTCAAGTTGAAAAATTATTTGGACTCAAAAAAGAACAATTGAGTTTTGAAGTATTTAGATTGCTATTTGATAAACTTAGTAGCTATTACACTTCAACATTTACATCTGATGCTTTGAAAGGAAAAATTATGCAAAAGTTTAGAGATGAAGAACTTGCCCAATATCAAAGTATAATGACTAGTTCGAATGAATCACGAATTTTGGATTATGTGCTCCACACTTTTACTCAAAATGAAAACAAAAAATCAGTTGAATTAAGTGCAAATATTATCAAGTTATTCAAACTAAAAGGTATCTATCAAGACCACTTGGAATATTCAAGATTAGCTAATGAAATTCTTAAAATTAGCTCAAACTTATACACATGTATGGTAAATATTTATGATTCCAAATTAAATTTGGAAACAATTAACAAATTACTTGACACAAAAGATTTTGACAGATTATTTAATTATGTACTTTTCCTAGATGATGTAAGTCTAGTACAAAAGTTAATTCCTAAAGATGATTTGTATGTGAAATTAAAATATTACTATAGAGTAAGTTCAAATACTGAAACTAATATTGGAAGCTTTTTAGCTCAAATTGATAAAGAACGTCAATTAGATAAAATTAAGGTTAATAAAGTTCTTAAAAACTCTGATGACCATGTTAGTGCAATTACTGATGGTGAATTAAATGAAAATTATGTCAGATGCGAAAATGTGTTTGGTATGTGTCCTGATGATAATATTGTGGCTAAAATGTTGCTCATTTTTAACAAAGCAATTAACAAAAAAGATTCACTAAGTGATAAAGACCTAACAACATTAAAAACCATGCGTAAATCAGTTATGAACATCAAGCGTAATAGTGAATTCAATAAAGTTAATACAACTTATTTTTACTCTCAAGAATTACATAACTTGTTTTTCAATAAAGATAATTCAGCAAATGGTGTTATCTCGGATGAAAACTCAAACCAATTTGACGAAGGTGAACAACCTGCTTTAAGTGTTGAAACAAATCAAAACCAACCCCAAACAACTGTTGAATTATCAGATGATTATGAATCAGAAAGTGATGAAGAAGAACCAGTTCCAAAGAAAAAATCCAATTCTACACAAATAATTTTATCAGATTCTGAAGATGAACTTGATGTTTAATTAATTTTCCCAAATTTATTTTATTAATTAATCAAGTTTAATCAGTTTATTTCTAATTTTATAAGTTTTTGGATTTTTAAATCCAATTTGTAAAGGACCATCATAAATATTTGTAACGTCTTGATATGATTTATCTAACATAACTAAGTTTGATTTAATACTAGTTTCGTTTGCTTTAATGTATTTAATTTCAATAGTTACTGGTTCATAATAGTATAATAAAATACCAGGAGTTTGTTGATTGGGATTATTACCAAATTCTATTTTTTGTTTATCAGGTAGGGTTGCACTTAATATCAAGTCACCAACATCTATTAAACCTTTAAATGGTGAATACATACTGATATTATTAATACGAACACATGACTTGAATTGATTACCGATGTAGTAATTTTTTATTTGAAAAGGATTTGGTATACTCCAATCAATTCCTAAAAATCTTTTTTCTTTATTATCTTTACCTGACTTTAGAATTTGCAAAGTTTTAATTAGTGTTGTGCTATTTGAGCCTCCACCAAAATTTTCCATTAGCTCACCGTATGAAAAAGTATTAATTCCAATAACATCACCATTAACATTTACAATAGGACCTCCAGAACTTCCTCCAAAACCAAAAAAATTTACCGATATTGAATCAGTAATTTGCATACCTTCACTATCGGAATAATTAGGATTACATACATTTCCAACACTTATAATTTGTTCATTTGAAATATTTGAATGGCCAATTACATAACATAAATCCCCTAACTTGGGGTTTTCCTTTGAGATTTTTAAACAGTAATCTTCATTTTCTGAAAAGTCAATTTGAGTTTTTATTAAAGCTATATCAGCTACACCATCGACATAAATATTATTAACATTAATTTCAGTCCAATAGCCTGTTAGTGGATTTAAAATAAATGCTTGAGATATTTTGCGATAGGATTGATTTTGAATTTGAATAATACAATGAGCACTAGTTATAAAAAAACCGTTTTTCAAATCATCTGAATTATCATAATAAAACCATCCTGAACCGACATAATTAGTACCATATAAAACATAATATATTTGGCTTGCTGCTCTTTTAAGTTTTCCAAGAATTTCTTGTTTTAAATTTGTTTTAATTGGTAAAATATCTGCAATATCTTGAAGATTTGCAATTCTTGAATTAATTATATCGAATTCCGACTTGATTAAATTATTATCAGATTTCATTTTATCAAATTCTTGGTAATGCATATTATTTGTTTCTTCTATGGAATTAATTTTATCATTTTTAAGAAGAAATTTTTCTTCCATAGAATCAATCTTATCGTTTTGTTCGTTAATTTTCTCTTCAATAGAATTAATTTTATTAGTTTGTTCGTTTGTTTTTTCTTCAATAAAGTTAATCTTATCAGTTTGTTGATTAATTTTTTTTTCAATATTATGAATTTTATCGTTTTGTTGGTTTGTATTATCATGTTGGGAAATAACCAATTCTTTCAAGTTATTAATTTTATTAGTTTGTTCAGTTATTGCTTCATTTAAACTTCCAATTTTAAAGTTGTTATCATTAGATAGTTTTTTTGCAGTTTGAATTTCTTGGGTGGTAATATAATTATGACCTTCAAGTTTTTTAATTTTTTCATCATATGTGTGATTTTTTGTTTCAACATTTTTAAATTTTTCACTATATTTGTTATTTAAAATTTCAATCACTTCAAATGAAACAACTTTTTTAGAATTTTTATTTGAGTTATCGTTAACTTCTCCCATAGTATTTCCTATAGTATTTTCAACTACACTACCCGAATCTAAATTTTTTTTTGATAAAATAAGTTTTTTTTGTAGCTCAGAAATATTCATATTATATAACTAAATATTAAAATTATTGGATACAGTAAATATTTTATAAACTAATTTATCATTAATTTGTCAAAACTAATTGAATTTGATATTTCGTTATCAATTTTACTTTTAATAATTGGTAAGTTTTTATACGGGGAATTTAATGGAGTTTTGTTTAACATATAATAGTAATGGTCTTGATTTTTTTGTAAAATTCCTTGAGAAACAAAAAAATCTAAACACTTGGATTTATCAAAATCCCCTTCTGCAATTGAATTTAGTATTTGATTAATTTCCCATGTGGAAAAATTAGTTGTCTGATGTTTTGACAGTACAAAATCAAACTTTAACAAATAATAATTGTAATTGGACATTAAAATCATTATTATTTGGTCAATAACCAATTGCAAAATCAATTTTTGTTATTAAGTATAATTTGTTTTAATTTTAATAATTAAAATTAAAAAAAATTGAAAATCAACTCGTCTATAAGACTGGAAAATTAAACCTATAATGTCAAATATTGTTGAAGTTACATTTATAACAAGTACCAACTTACATAAGTTTCGTATGCAAACTGATGTAGTTACTGACCCTAATACCGGATACCCCTATGAATTTGCAATAGTTCATGGAAACACATGGCAAACAACATTTAGCCCTGTTATTGAATATCCAAACGAAGCATTTACTCCGTGTGCTAGTGCTATAAACCATCGCGGAATCTATCAGTACAATAAAACTTCACAGGCTTATGAAATTTACAAGCCTGGCAAGTCAAGCATTGACCCAATTTACTTTCATACACCAACTGGGATTGTAGAGTTTAATGTTGAACCGGAAGCTTACACCGACCCAAATACTGGAAACCCCTATCCATATGTTCATGTGCATGGAAAGACTTGGCAAACCGAGTTTATTACTGAACTACCCGATTGTCCTGAGGCATTTACTCCTGGTGCCCCAAGAGAAACAGATCACCGCGGAACCTACTACTATTGTGCGCAATCCCATGCTTACATTAAGATGGATTGAGTAAATCCTGCTTACATTAAGATGGATTGAGTAAATCCTGCTTACCTTAAGATGGATTGAGTAAATCCTGCTTACCTTAATTTATTTATTTTCAAATGTATTAAACACGAGGAGGAATTACTTGAATTGAAACATTTTTAGCTTGTGTTATTTCATTTAATTTACGTAATGGTTCATCATTTGGATCGTGTGCTTTACCATTTATAAGTATTAATCTGACATTGTTAAATTTTAAAATTATGTCTTTTATTTCTTGTAAAGTAATATCTTTTGATACAATTTGATTATAAATTTTACCATCAGTTAATTTAATAAATATATTTATTGTTTCTTCCTTAGGAAGAGCCGCTATTTTTTCTATATTATCTAAAGGTTCAACATCATCGCCATCGGTAGTTAATGTTTTAAAATTAATCCAATCATTGTGAAAATAATCTGGGTTTTCTCTTTTACATCTATTATATGTTCCTTTATGTCCATAAACTTGTATTCCACAATTTAATGCTGATTTTGCATCGTTAACATGAACAAAATAATGTGTTCCAGGTCTATTATGCATTATTACTCTAAACGAATTCCAACATCCAGATGAAACTTCATTAATGATAACTAAATCGTTCACCTTTAAATTTATTAATTTATTTAATACTAAGTTTGCTTTTTCTTTACCCGGAGTTAATGGAAAATAACCCTTAAATTCAAAAACATTACTAGCTCTATATAATTTGTTTGCTATTTCAAATGGTATTAACTTATTTGGTCTTGCTGGATCAATTGCAATTATGTATAATTGGTCATTTTGTTTAATTATTGATTCTAATATTGATTTATCTGGTTTAAAATAGTGTAAACCTGCTGCATCAATAATACTTGAACTACCTATATTTAAAACCAATGCTTTTTTATCTGAAGTTTCGTCCGATTCAATTTGATTTAGAGTTTTCATAAACTGATCATATATTGAATCTTCAGGTTTTGATGATTCAGGGCCAAAAGTCATATTATCGCCTGTGTTTTCATAACTTGGTTCTGGTAGAGAGGCCCTAATTTCAGATACACATCCTTCTAATGTACCACCTAATTGGTTTTTAAGAGCTAAATACTTGTTTTTATATTTCAAATATTTTTCTTTATAATTCGTCATATATTTATAATTAGATCTTATTAATTTAACTTGATAAAATTAAATTAAAAATACTTGGGAAAAATTTAAGAGTAGGCTCCACCTTGTAACCATCCCATACGTTCCTTTAACAACTCAGACCTACCAGCACAAACATGAGCGGGCATGTTATAATTCATTATAGATTTATGTTTGTGTCCAATAATTCTTCTAGCCCAAGTTATTTGTAAAGTATCACGAGCACGGTTTGAAGTGTTTGCACAACCACGATGCCATAAGTTTGCATTAACAAGTACTGCGGTACCAGCTTTTCCACATGCAGGAATTCCATTAGCTTCCGCATAATCTTGTTCAACAACTTGACCGTATCGGTGAGAACCAGGAACCACGTGTGTTGGCCCATGGGCAGGTGTATCACAGTCAGATAACCAAATCATATAAGTACATACTAACACTGGTAACTTTATCCAATCAGGTAATTCTTTACCGTAAGGAATAATAACTTGTTGCATTGGGTCATCCACATGCCAGCCAGGAGCTTGGCCGCGACCACCAGGTGGAACTGAAAAAGCATTCGAATGTATAACATGAGCCTTTAATGATGAATTATTTGCTCGGGTATCAGGAACATCTGCAATAATCCATTGGGCAAAATCAGCTAGTTTGGATGATTCAATAATATCCACAGTTGTTGGGGAATTTTCGAAAAAACATTTGTGCATGGAATGTGAACCAGCATACTTTTTATTTGTTTTATTTGGGTTTGCTTGTTCTGCTGCTGCTAATTCTTTTTTAAGTTTTAAAACTTGTTCGGGACTAATAGCATTATCAATAATAACAAAACCATTGGTATGAAAATATTCTCCAATGGATTTAAAAGAATCAGATGCAAAATTAAAATGAGGAACTTGGTTAGTTCCGGCTGTGGTTGATTTAATTGGTACTGGATTGCTTTGTGTTGAATTGGTTCGGTTAGTTGTAGTTACAATTGATTTGGTTTGTTGGATTTGTTGGGGTTGTGCAAATACACTTTCACTTGGAGTGAATTTTGGGGCACCCTTTGCCCAAGCGGATTGAGTGGGTTGGGACATGACACGCTTAATTATTTAAGGGACCAAACCTTTAAGCCATTATATAAAAACTTAAAAAGTTGAAAATATTTTCCAATATTTTTTATTTAATTATTATTTAATGACCCAAAACCTCCCTGTATATAGTAATCCCGAACTTTGGGAATCGTTTTATGAAAATTTGTATATATCCTATGTAAATAACTCGGCCTATATTGCATGTAGAGACGCTTATGCACATCATATAGATTTAATTAAACCAAACCATACCATATATTTTAAACTAACAAATTATGCCAATAGCTCCAGAGGATTTAAATATGATTTAGGTATAAATGTTGACACCAACGAATTTAAACCTTTTGGTTGTTGTTCTGGTGGTGGACTATATTTTTGCAAATTAGAAGATTTATACCAGTTTAGATTATTTGGACGTTATTTGACTCCTATTATTGTTCCAAAAGGCATTCCAATTTACCAAGAAACTCATGAGAATTGTTCCCATACTGGTGCCAACCCATACAACAAACTTAAAGCCCCTTGTGTTTACCAGTTACCGCGAATTAGAATTGATGATGAACAAGTAAATCTTTTTATATCTAATGCTTCAATTGGCAACCGCCAATTTAAGAATTACCTATTATATAAATCTGAAAAATACGAAGACATTCGACAATTTGTTCAATTTACAACACATGACCCATATTGGAAAGAAGAAAGGGCTTTGATGGCATTTAAAAGAATTTGCTTGGAAATTCAACAGTTTCCATTTAATCGGAGATTTTACCGAAAGAAAATTATGAATTTTCCATCAGTTAAATTAGACAAAATTGTCATAAATTTTTTGTTAACAGATGTTTTCCCAGAATTAGTTGCAAAACGTGAATCTAAGTCCAAACCAATTTCATCGCTATATTTAAACCCTGGTTGGTTTCAAAACTTATTTACCCCAGATGAAATAAAATTATTTAGGGCCAATAGGGTTGTAGTGGCCGGTTCTTCAGTATTAAAATATATTACTGGGAGCAATTTTAGCCCCAATGATATAGATTTGTATATAAATGCAAATGATATGGAACAATTAGTTAAATCTGATTATGTTGTTTTCAACAAAAAATCACAAGCTGATAATAATTTTTACAATATGAGAAATATTGTTGGTGTCCATGAAATAATTACTAAAGTTGGTAAAAAATTCCAGTTAATTGTTGTGGAAACAAAACCTGCTAATTTTATTCGCGATAATTTTGACTTTGACTTGTGTGCTATTGGTTTTGATTTTGCTTGCGGGATATTTACTGGCTCATTTGTTAATGTTGTTGAAAAACCAGATTATTCGGTCCTAACTATTCAACCCAGTTATATTAATAAAATGTGCGGGACTGAAGCAGATGGCTACTCAAAATATCGCGCCAGAAAAACTATCTATCGCATGAAAAAGTATATGGGGAGGGGGTTTTCCATTAGTAACTGGAAAGAATTTTTAACAGAGGTTCGAGATAAAATGTGCTAAACATTGAAATTTATTATTATTATTATTTTATATTAAATTCCCAATGGATTACATAAAAATATTATGCGGGTGTATACATTTGATGGAATATTCAAATGAAAAGACATTAACTGCAGGAACAATATGTTGTGTTTTAAAAATTTTATATTATGATCATCCAAATCTGGAAACTCTTACAGAAAATGGAAACTTGTATCTTTATAAATATGCCACTTATGCAAAATTAACAAATTATGACATTTATAGAAATATTATAGATAACTTTATGGCAAATGAAGCTAAACATATTTCAAATAAAATATATAGAATCAATAAAGGTTCAGTTGGTTTTTTATGTGGTGTTGGGGATACTTTAACAAACCAAGTTCAACATTTCGAATAAAAAAGTGAATATTATTTTTTTTATCAAATATTATGATAACTAATTTAATGGATGAATCTGAAGACTATTACTGTCCCAAAACAAGCTATTATTTAGATGGTTTAGATGAAACTATTGAAGAAATTGATATTTCCAATTATAATTTAGAAGGTGTTTTAGATTTGGAAAAATTTAAAAACCTAAAACAACTAAATTGCAAATCAAATGAATTCACAAAAATAATTGGATTAGGACCAAGTATTACTGATATTGATTGTTCAAATAATTTAATTAATCACATTGACTTATCACAAGCAATAAATTTAGAATTATTAAATATTCATAATAACGAATTAGTAAATTTGAATTTAACAAAAACAACTAAATTAAAGACACTTGATATTAGTTCTAATGAACTAATTAATTTGGATTTATCAAATACTCTTGTTGAATTTCCTAAATGCTCATTTAATAAATTAACTAAATTAATTCCCCCTAAAGTTCCTTGTGAAATATCATGTGAATATAATAATTTAGAATCAATTGATAATTTTACTGATAATGTTTATTATATAAACTGTTCCAACAATCAAATAACCCATATTAACAAATTACCTGAGAATTTAATTGGGCTAAATTTAGAAAACAACAAAATTATCCAATTACCAGAACAATATCCACCGAATCTTAAATCTTTAGGTCTAGTAAATTGTGGAATAACTGGGATTAAAAATTTACCAGATAGCTTGGAAGTATGTTATATTAATAATAATCAAATCATAAGTGACAAAGAATTAAGAAAAAAATTTTATTGGGTTAGGTTTTATTAAAAATTGATTTTTTTTATTATTCAACGTTAATTTATTATAATTTAATGGATATTAACAAACTAATGAAAACATCTATTGTACTTATGGAACATCATCGTGGAAAAACCCTAGATGCAAGAACTATTCAAAATGCAATTAGAATTATATATATGGATGACCCCAGATTAAACTCAATGATACAAGCCGGGACCAAATATGTTACTGTTGCAACAAGTTCCAGCAAGAAAAAAATAGCTAATTGGAATGTGAATAAAAGTTTAGTATCTGAGTTTATGGGAACACAAGCACCGAATATTACAACAACCGAATATATTATTGGGGAAAACGCTATTACCTATTTGACTGGAGTAACTGATACTATTAACAACCAAGTCCAACAATTTTAAGTTTGCTAATTTTATTTAATTGATTGAATTCAAGTTTATTTATGTTATCAAAAAATTGATTTGTCTTTGTATTTAAACTTAATATAATATTCTAATGGGAAATAAAACTAGTTCGCAATTTGTTGATTGGGTGGATACTGAGGAATCAGTTACAGTTACACCAGTAAAATTAGAAGTTAGACAATCTGGATGTGTTGGTTCTGACGAAAATAATCGAGGAGTATTTGCTAGTGAATTTATACCTGCAGGTACTTATATTTGTAAAACTAACCCGGATGATGTTAACGAAGACAG
>JACCEB010962921.1_pt1 | contig 10367 bp, 10 predicted proteins | sample 7454761 | NCBI WGS metagenome assembly JACCEB01 (sample SAMN15323454, study PRJNA562643) | freshwater metagenome | isolation source: river surface water | place: USA:Blue River Watershed | collected 2017-08-18 | reverse complement strand
CGCAGCGCGGGATGAACGGCTACCGGCTTGGCACACCAAAATGACGGGCACACTTTTGTTTTTAACCACGCTTGGCAACTGCGCTTCCAGTTGAGCCAAGGGGATATTTTTGGCGCCAATTGCATGGCTTAGCGCGAATTCGTGGGGCTCACAGACATCAATGAGGACCGCTTTTTCTCTGTTGATGAGCAAAACAGCATCTGTGGGCGCGATGCCACCTGCTGCACCTTGCGTCAGGGTGGGCCAAAACAATGCCAACGCAGAGCCGACCGCAACGGCCACTAACATCCAGTTTTCAATCAAAAAATTCACAAAAAACCCTTAAAAAGTACGTCTGCAACCGATTTATAAGCCGCATGCCAGATTCGAATTCTAAAATGCTAACCAGCAAATCGTATTTTTTTGATTGATTAAACCTTTAACCATGTACAAATTAGTTTTGATTCGCCATGGCGAATCCACTTGGAATTTAGAAAACCGCTTCACGGGCTGGACCGATGTTGACCTGACACCCACAGGCGTAGAGCAAGCCAAGGCTGCTGGCCGTCTCCTCAAAGCAGAAGGCTATGAGTTTGACTTGGCTTACACCAGCGTTCTCAAGCGCGCCATTCATACCTTGTGGCACACCCTAGATGCCATGGAGCGCCAATGGCTGCCCATTCACCACAACTGGCGCCTCAATGAACGCCATTACGGTGCTTTGCAGGGCTTGAACAAAGCTGAGACTGCCAAAAAATTTGGCGATGAGCAGGTTTTGGTATGGCGCCGCAGCTATGACACGCCCCCACCCGCTCTGGAAGCCCAAGACCCCCGCAGCGAACGCGCAGACCTGCGCTACGCCAAACTGAACCCAACAGACATTCCCCTGACTGAATGCCTGAAAGACACCGTGGACCGCGTCATTCCTTTCTGGAACGATTCCATGGCGCCCGCCATCAAGGCTGGCAAACGCATTGTGGTGGCAGCGCATGGCAACTCCATTCGCGCCCTGATCAAGTACTTGGACAATATCTCTGACGAAGCCATTGTGAATTTGAACATTCCCAACGGCATTCCATTGGTTTACGAACTCGACGCTGAGTTAAAACCCATCAAGCACTATTACCTCGGTGATGCCGAAGCTGCAGCCAAAGCGGCCGCTGCCGTGGCCAGCCAAGGCAAAGCTTGAATTAAGGGTGTATATTGGTTCTAAAGGAGGCCCTTTGGGTCAATGAACATGGGACAAAAATTGAAAATTGTGGGTTGGTTAAGTGTGGGTGCGTTGGCTGGTGCGCTCACCACCATCTCACTTCAAACCACTGCCAGGGGGTCTTTCGCACCTCTGCCTTTAGAAGAGTTGCAACAATTGGCTGCGGTCTTTGGCATGGTCAAGAGCGACTATGTAGAAACCGTCGACGAAAAGAAACTCATCACCGAGGCCATCTCGGGCATGGTCTCCAGCCTCGATCCACATTCCCAATACTTTGACAAAAAGAGCTTCAAAGAATTCAGCGAAGGCACCTCCGGTCGTTTTGTCGGTGTTGGCATTGAAATCACGCAAGAAGAAGGCGTGGTCAAAGTGGTGTCGCCCATCGAGGGCTCACCAGCCGATCGAGCAGGCCTCAAACCCAACGATCTGATTACCAAAATTGACGATGCCTTCGTCAAAGGTTTGTCCATGAACGATGCGGTCAAACGCATGCGCGGCGAACCCAACACCAAAGTACTTTTGACCATCTTCCGCAAGGACGAAAGCCGCAGCTTCACGGTCACCATTGTTCGCGAAGAAATCAAAACCCAATCGGTTAAATCCAAAGTGGTTGAGCCTGGCTATGGTTGGATTCGTGTTTCACAATTTCAAGAAAGAACGGTTGAAGACTTCTCTAGAAAACTAGAAGAAATGTTCAAGCAAGACCCCAAGCTCAAAGGTTTGGTGCTTGATTTGCGCAACGATCCTGGTGGTCTCTTGGATGCCGCTGTGGCTTTGTCTGCTGCATTTTTGCCCGAGAACGTCACAGTCGTTTCAACCAATGGCCAGTTGGAAGAGAGCAAGTTTGTTTACAAGGCTGCACCACAATTTTGGCGTCGCAGCTCCGAGAGCGATCCCATTCAGCGCCTGACGCAAAACACCCAAGGTCAATTGAAAAAAATCCCCTTGGTGGTGTTAGTCAATGAAGGCTCTGCCTCTGCCAGCGAAATTGTGGCGGGTGCCTTGCAAGACCACAAACGCGCCACCATCATGGGCAGCCAAACCTTTGGCAAAGGCTCGGTCCAAACTGTGCGTCAACTCGGCCCCGATACAGCCCTGAAGCTGACCACCGCACGCTACTACACACCCAACGGACGCAGCATCCAGGCCAAAGGCATCTTGCCCGATGTGATGTTGGACGAGACTGAAAATGGCAATGTTTTTGCAGCGCTCCGCACCCGCGAAGCCGACTTGGAAAAACATTTGGGCAATGGCCAAGAAGAAGAAAAGAAAAATGAAGAACGCCAAAAGGCCCGTGAAGAAGCGCTGAAAAAATTGGAAGAAGAAGCCAAAAAACCAGAAGCTGAAAGACGGCCGCCCGAGTTTGGATCAGCCAAAGACTTTCAATTGAACCAAGCCTTGAATCAACTCAAAGGCTTGCCAGTCAAAGCCAGCACCACCTTGGCAGAACGCAAAGAAGCTAAAAAAGACAAGTGATTGCGCATGAGGGATGACCAGCTGCTGCGCTATTCACGCCACATTCTTTTAGATGAATGGGGCGTTGAAGGGCAAGAGCGGGTCTCTCAATCGCACGCACTCATAGTGGGGGCTGGCGGCTTGGGTTCACCTGCTGCTTTGTACCTGGCCAGCGCTGGCGTTGGGCACTTGACGCTGGTCGATCACGACGTGGTCGATGTCACCAATTTGCAAAGGCAAATTGCGCACACGCAAGAACGTGTTGGGCAACTCAAAGTTGAGTCTTTGAAAAAGGCCATCGCACAAATCAACCCTGAAGTTCAAGTCGAGTGCATTGCGCAGCGCGCCGACTCAGTCCTGCTGCATCAGCATGTGGCCATGTCGGATGTGGTGCTTGACTGCACAGACAACTTTGAAACACGCCATGCCATTAACCTAGCCTGTGTGCAGCACCGCAAGCCCTTGGTATCTGGCTCTGCTCTGAAAATGGACGGGCAAGTGGCGGTCTATGACATTCGCCAGCCTGAGGCGCCTTGCTACGCTTGTGTGTTTCCGCCCAACCAAGCGTTTGAAGAAGCTCGCTGTGCCACCATGGGCGTTTTAGCCCCCTTGGTGGGCATCATCGGCAGCCTGCAAGCCACCGAAGCTTTGAAAATTTTGAGCGGCATTGGCGCCAGCACCGTGGGCCAACTGGTGCTCTTCAATGCAAAGTTCATGGAATGGCAATCGCTGCAAACGCACCGTCATGTGCAATGCCCCGTTTGCAGCGAGCACCGGTCTTAACTTCAAAACTTAAGCACTGACAATCCATCCCTCTAAGGGGTCAAAGTTGGGAAGGCCATAAGAGCCCTCCGGCTGCAAATGCGCCCAGGCCGCTTGCACCATGCAAAGCACAGCGTCGAGGGCATCGCCCGAACCATCGGCCAGCAAAGTATCGTGCTGTGCCGCACTCAATTTGAGACGCAAACCCAACTTAGATTGCGCCATGTCGAGGGCATGCAAGATGTCTTTTCGGGCCAACCATCTGTCAGGCGTTTGCTTGTGAGGGTCATCGCTTTTGTAACTGCGATGACCGATTAATTCTCGCGCCAACAATCCAGGATAAGCCTCTAAAGCAATGCGACCTGGGTGGCCGTTTTGCATATGGGGCAATGTCCAAGACGCCTCGCGCAGCAAGGGCACGCCTGCATGCATCATCCAAGCCACTGGTGGGTTGACCCACTTCATGGAGGGACTGGAGCCAGCAGGCATGTCTGTGGCACGGTGGGCAAATTTGGCACCAGCAGGTCGTGCATCACAAAAGGCTTTGAAAAACTGTCTCAATTCTTCACGCGAATACGAGACAAATTTGTCCATGCATTCTGGCCAGGTGGTGGGCCAGTTCATGCTTTCAACAAATTGGCGGGGCAAACCAAAAGGCAGATCGAAGCCAGCAACACATGGTGTGTTGTCTGTCGTGGGTTGCTTTAGAAAATCAAGAAACGCAGGCAGCGTTTGAAAAAACTGCAGACGATCTAGTACAACGGTGCCGCGCTGCGTTCGGCCAATGGCCACCACAATGGGTTTGCGTTTGGATGGACTGCTAGAAAAATCGCAGCCCATCAAACACGTTGCAGTGGGATCAGGCGCGCCCAATGATCGAAGCCGTCGCCATAAGTTCCTCTAGCAAAGCCAAAGAAACTGAACCCGACACACTGTAGGGATCGAGCTCTGCACGCTCGGAATATTTCAAGAGAATGCTGGTGTTGACGCGTGACACATCCACCTGCCCCATGGTCCAACCGCTAAAGCGGCGTTCAGAAATTTCTTCGTAGTGCAGAAGGATCACTTGTTTGTGACGAGCGTCTTTTTGAATGTGGCCATACAAATCACTGACAGCCTCACGGCCGCCTTCTATGGCTTGCAAAAAGATGCCGCCGCCGTAAACCAAGATGCCCGTGATGCCCGTACTGGGATTGAATTGTCTGGACTGGGCCAAAATTGATTCAATGACATCGGGATGAGGATCAACCGCGCGGCTTGCGTAAAGTAAACGAACCAACATGATCAGGCCTTTCTGGGAATCAATGACAAGAACTCACGGCGCAAATTGGCGTCCTTGAGGAACACGCCGCGCATGACCGAGTTGATCATTTTGCTGTCCATGTCTTTGACGCCGCGCCAGCCCATGCAGAAGTGGCTGGCTTCCATCACGATGGCCAAGCCATCGGGCTGTGTTTTACGTTGAATCAGATCGGCCAACTGCACCACTGCTTCTTCTTGAATTTGAGGACGGCCCATGATCCATTCGGCCAGTCGTGCATATTTGGAAAGACCAATGACGTTGGTGTGTTCGTTGGGCATGACACCAATCCAAATTTGACCAATAACAGGGCACAAATGGTGGCTACAAGCGCTGCGAACGGTGATGGGGCCCACAATCATGAGTTCGTTCAAATGCTCGGCATTGGGAAATTCAGTGACTTCAGGGCCTTCAACATAGCGGCCTTTGAAGACTTCCTTCAAATACATTTTGGCCACACGCCGAGCTGTGTCTTGGGTGTTGTGATCGTTTTTGGTATCGATCACCATGCTGTCCAAAACCGTTTGCATTTTTTGGCTGACTTCGTCCAACAAGTGATCGAGCTCACCTGGTTGAATGAACTCAGCAATGTTGTCATTGGCGTTGAAGCGCTTGCGTGCTGCCAAGATGCGCTCGCGAATTTTGACGGACATCGGTGTTCCGGTATCGTCAGCGGGCAATTGTGTGGGAGCTGTCATAAGCTTTTGAATGAAAAGATCAAAATCCAATCCTACCAGTGATTGATGCCACTTTAAGCAGTACGGGCTTGAACGCCCCAGAGACAGCAGACCGAATTAGTATCTTTTTCCCGTTAGCCAAATGGCAAATCGCATCAAACCAAAGGCCACCCAATCGAGGGCTCTTAACAGTTGCGACCGCTGTTTCAGGGTTTGCGGCATAACGCGAAGGCTGTCGCTTTGAATGGCTTGGTTCAAAGCCTCGTGCAATTGCTTGGCAAAATGCCCATCGGCCACCACCACATTGGCCTCACGGGCCAGCAGCAGGCTAAAAGGGTCCAAGTTGGAAGAACCCACCGTGGCCCAGGGTTTTTCATGGTGGGCATCTATCACGGCCACCTTGGCATGCAAAAAACTTTGGGTGTATTCGTAGATTTCGATGCCAGCACCCAACATCTGCCGATAAACCGGTCGAACCGCGTGGTACTGCATGAAGTATTCGTAGCGCCCTTGCAACAACAATTGAACCTTCACACCCCTTTGCGCGGCCAAAACCAATGCCTGTCGCAACTTTTGGCCTGGCAAAAAATAAGCATTGGCGATCACAATTTCGTGTCGTGCTGTACCGATTGCTTTTAAATAGGCTTTTTCAATTTGGCTGCGGTACAAGACGTTGTCCCTCAAAAGCAAGCCCGCCTTGGCCACCCATTTTTTCTCTGAAGCATGCGCATTGTGCAACCAAGGAAAATGCAAGCCTGCTGCTTTGAAGGAACTGAAAGCCTCTGGAAAATTTTGCTGGCGAACATGCCTCACGGCTTGCAAACGCCACCACAAACGCGTGCAAGCCTCCTGAACCTGTTGCACCAGCGCGCCTGTGGCACTCACTGCAAAATCGAAACGTGGCGCTTGCAAGGGTCCATATTGCGGATCGTACAGATCGTCCAAAATATTGATGCCGCCACAAAAAGCCAATTGACCATCAATCACACACAACTTGCGGTGCAGCCTTCGCCACCGACTGGGGATCAGCAAACCCAACGTTCCCAATGGCGAATAAATTCGCCATTCGACACCCGCTTTGTCGAAGCGCAGGCGCCAGTCGTCGCTCAATTGAGGGGTACCAACGCCGTCCACAACCACCCATACGCGAAGCCCACGAATGCCCGCTCGCTCGAGGGCTGCAGCCACCAGTGCACCCTCGCCATAAAAGTTAAAGATGTACGTTTCGAGTTGAATGTGCGAGCGCGCTGCATCAATGGCGCGAATGAGCTCAGGAAAAAACTCTGCGCTGCCCTTGAGCAACTTGACTTGATGACCATCACGCAAGATGGGGTGATTTTTCATAAATCAAACAAGGCAATTAGAGGCAAGTGATCGGACATGCGCCGCCAAATTTTGCCGTGTGGCACCAATTGGCCCATGGGCTTTAAACCTTTTGCGTAAACATGGTCCAGTTGCACCATGGGCATTCTGGAGGGGTAAGTTAAGTGCTTGCCAGACTCCCACTCATGCAAAGTTTGCGCTCGCATCATGTTGGAGAGTCGGGTGCCCCAGTCGTTGAAATCGCCTGCCACCAACAAAGGTGCATCGGCCGGGACTTCACGTTCGATGTACTTCAACAATTGCGCAACCTGCCTGACGCGACTGGCGGGAATCAAACCTAGGTGCACCACAATCACATGGACATGCACATGCACATGGACTTGCGAATTTACATGCGGTTGCCCTACCTGTATTTCAACATGCAACAAACCGCGCTGTTCAAATCGATGGTCTGACATGTCTTCATGCCGGTGCGAAACAACAGGCCATCGCGACAACAAAGCATTGCCATGCTCACCATGCTTTGTAACGGCATTGGTCTTGTAAATGGCCTCATAACCAGGCGGCGCTAAAAATTCAGCCTGTGGCATTTCAGGCCAATGCTTGAAATACTTTTCCTCGCGGCGATGCACCTTGCGAACTTCTTGAAGACACACAATGTCAGCGTCCAATTGTTCAATGGCCAAGCCCAAATTGTAAATTTCTAAGCGCCGCGCTGGCCCTAAACCCTGTACACCCTTGTGGATGTTGTAGGTGGCCACCTTCAAAAAGGCAGATTTTTCAAGATGACTCAAGGGCATGCAAGCCACCTTGGCAACATCAAAATGGCCTCTGCATTGGAGGGCGAAAAACAAGTGTCGGCGGCTTCTTGCCAGGGCATCCATTGATACGCAGTGTGTTCATTGGGACTCAATTGAATGGGCAGACGAGAAGGCAATGCCAAACCAAACACACGTTCTGTGTTGTGCGTCACATCGGGCGGATAACGGTATCGCCAAGCTGGATAAATTTCATAGATATTTTCAAGCGCCCAGTCCGTCAAACAACACGCTGGGTCTAAGGCATTTAGGCCGGTCTCTTCCTGAACTTCTCTGATGGCGGTTTCGGTCCAGGTCTCTTCCTCAAAATCTTTGCTGCCCGTAACCGACTGCCAGGTACCGGCATCGGCTCGTCGAATGAGCAAGACTTCGGCCGTTGGGGTGTAGATCACCACCAAAACCGACTGAGGAATTTTGTAAGTTTGCGCATTCATGACCATCACATTCTGCATGATGTTGTTGGCTTCATCTGAGATTCAAGGCATTGCGGTCATTGCGCTCACAAACGCCTATGATCAGCCTATGCAAATATCACCCTCCAATTCGCCTGTGACAGGTACTACCTTGGCACCCATGACCCACATCACTTGGCAAGAAAACGGCCACCTCTGCGAGGACCCCTGGCGCAGCGAGAGAGGCGCACCTGCGCCCAAGCGTGTGGTTTTGGCCGATGACACCCTGAGTGCCGACAGCGCCTACCGATTGGCATGTGCGGGTACCGGCATGCTTTGGCGTGGCGATTTTCAGAACGCCCGCTTGCTGCTGCAAGCCCTGGCACGTCGGTGTGACGCGCCCAAGAAAGTTCGAAGAGCCTCCAAAACGAACCCTGAAGTTAGTCACACGCCCCAAGACAATTTCCATCTGCATCGCCAAGCCCAATCGCAACGCGCGCGCACCCTGAGCATGATCTTGATCCAGGTTAATCCAGACCGTCAGATCAGCTTACGCCGCGCGCCCGATTGGCGGGAAGCCATGAAGGAAGCTTGGGGTCCTGCGGGAACCACAGGCTGCGTCACCTCCTTGCGAGTATTGCTAGGCTTGGTGGGCGCTCACGAGTGGCATCTGAAGGGCATGGAAATTTCTGCCCTTGGCAGTGCACCCAACAACCGCATTCATCCCAGTTACGGGGTTTTCTCGCCTGTGCGCGGCGAATACATTCAACTGGTGGCAGATGCACCATTGCCCAGCCACGAGTTGGCGTTTGACATTGGCGTGGGCACAGGCGTGTTGTCTGCCGTGTTGGCCAAGCGCGGGGTTAAGCGCGTGGTGGGCACCGACCTCGACCCTCGCGCCTTAGCCTGTGCTACCGAAAATATTCAGCGATTGGGTCTGCAGAGCAAAGTTGAATTGCAAAAGGCAGATCTATTTCCAGAAGGCAAGGCACCCTTGATTGTGTGCAATCCACCTTGGCTACCAGCTCGTGCCAGCGCGCCCATAGAACGCGCCATTTACGATGAGAACAGTGCCATGCTCAAAGGCTTTTTAGCAGGCTTGGCAGCGCACCTTTCTCCCAAAGGCGAAGGCTGGTTGATCTTGTCAGACTTGGCCGAGCACTTGGGCTTGCGCACGCGAGCAGAGCTGGAGGAATGGATTGCAGCGGGCGGCTTGAAAGTGATAGGGAAACTCGACACCAAAGCCGAACACAAAAAAGTTCAAGATGAGAGTGACCCTCTGCACGCTGCGCGTGCGGCAGAGGTCACTTCTTTGTGGCGCTTGGTTCTGGCCTAATTCTGATCAAGGCCTGATTTAGGCCTGGTTTAAGCCTTAACGGCTTCAGGGTTGCGCACCCTGATGTGCAACTCGCGCAGTTGCTTCTCGTCCACAGGGCTTGGCGCTTGTGTGAGCAAGCACTGAGCACGTTGAGTTTTGGGGAAAGCAATTACATCGCGAATGGATTCGGCACCTGTCATCAAAGTGATGATGCGGTCCAAGCCAAAGGCCAAGCCGCCGTGGGGTGGCGCGCCGTACTGCAATGCGTCGAGCAAGAAACCAAACGTGAGCTGCGCTTCTTCGGGTGTGATCTTCAAAGCGTCAAACACCTTTTGCTGCACATCGGCACGGTGAATACGCACAGAACCGCCGCCAATTTCCCAACCGTTCAAGACCATGTCATAGCCCTTGGCAATGCACTTCTCGGGGGCAGTGACCATCCAGTCTTCGTGGCCGTCTTTGGGCGCTGTGAAGGGGTGGTGAACGGCTGTATAGCGCTGTGATTCTTCGTCGTATTCGAACATGGGGAAGTCGACCACCCACATCGGTGCCCAACGGTCTTCGAACAGGCCAGCCTTTTTGGCAAATTCGCTGTGGCCAATTTTGAGACGCAAGGCACCAATGCCATCGTTCACTACTTTGGCTTTGTCGGCACCGAAGAACAGGATGTCGCCATCTTGCGCGTTGGTGCGCTTCAGAATTTCGGCAATGGCCGCATCGTGCAAGTTCTTCACGATAGGGCTTTGCAAACCGTCACGGCCCTTGGCCACTTCATTGACCTTGATCCAAGCCAAGCCCTTGGCGCCATAAATTTTGACAAACTCGGTGTAACCATCGATTTCGCCGCGGCTAATATCTGAGCCACCTGGCACGCGCAACGCAACGACGCGGCCACCTGGCGTGGTGGCGGGGGTGCTGAACACTTTGAAGTCCACATCACCCATGACATCGGTCAACTCGGTGAACTCGAGCTTGACGCGCAAGTCGGGTTTGTCGGAGCCAAAGCGGTGCATGGCTTCTGCATAGGCCATGACGGGGAAGGTGCCCAAGTCAATGTTCAAAACTTTCTTGAACACGCTGCTGATCATGCCTTGGAACATGTCGCGAATTTCTTGCTCGCCCAAGAAGGACGT
>JACCEB011602660.1_pt1 | contig 10372 bp, 20 predicted proteins | sample 7454761 | NCBI WGS metagenome assembly JACCEB01 (sample SAMN15323454, study PRJNA562643) | freshwater metagenome | isolation source: river surface water | place: USA:Blue River Watershed | collected 2017-08-18 | reverse complement strand
GCTCGACGTTGAAACTTCAAAATTTTTACCCCCCGCAGCGGCGTCTTCTGAGGAAGCCGAAGTTGTTGAAACCCAGGAGATTAGCCAAGAGGAGCTCGACGAACTGTGACATCGGAACAACTATTAGAGATGGCGGCCCGCCATGCGGCTCGCCTCGAAGAGGACATCAAGGAATGTCGGACACGGGACGAACACATCCGCGTAACGGCACGGGCAAACGAAGCCCTCGAAATCTTAAACGGCTTGGTCGCGGCGAGCGCCGCAAAACTTCAGTTAATAACTGAGCAAGATGGTTCCCATCTTACTCAGTAATTAACGGCTTGTCAAGTCAGCGGCGAGAACGGAAGAACTTCTTAAACCACTCGCGGACTTGCACCTTTAGCAGTACCAGCATCGAGAATCCAAAACCGCCGATGGCGGCGAGGGATAAGAACAACTCGTGGACCTGAAACGGATCGCCTCCGACTTGGTGTGCAAAAACGGACATCTAACTCCTAACGGTTAAAAATCCTAACGCAGCCGCAGCGGATCTGATCACAACATCGGAATAACTCTTGTTACTGCCTGGTAGCTAACGTTCAGCATCATAGAGCAGCCGTACAAACTTAGAATTAAGGTTGTACATTAAACGGCCTGTGGATAACGGCCTGCCCTGTGGATAACTTTTGTGCGAACGCACGAAAGCTGCAGCTGTAGATTTCACATCCAAATAACTTTTGATGACGGATCTGCCTAGAGCTCCTGGCGGCTCGACCGCTGCCGATGGTGAGGGGGGTAAAAATTTCTGATCGGATCGCAGCCGACATCACAACAACTCTTGAATCCGCAGCAACGTTCAGCTCCAGGATGGCGCCGCAGCTGCAACTTCCAAATAACTTTTTATAACGGCCCGCGTAGCTGGAGCTCCTCCGCCATCAACGGTTGGTCTTTAACAACGGTTGTAAATAAAACGGCATGGGGTATTGACGGCCTGCCATCAACGGGACTAGATTTTTACCTCTATAAAAAGACGGAGGGACAATGCAAACATTTCTGCCATATCCAAGTTTTGAGGAAACGGCGAGCGCACTGGATTACAGACGGCTCGGGAAGCAACGGGTTGAGACTTGGCAAATCATTCGTGCACTTAACGGCGAGACCCGTGGGTGGAGGAATCACCCGGCGGCCCGCATGTGGGACGGATATGAAGACGGGCTCGCGTACTACGGCTTGGTCATGTGCCTTGAGTGGAAACGGCGTGGGTACAACGACACGATGACCGAACGGTTCGAGAACCTGCTAGCGGGTAAAAATATAAACGGACTGGTGATGCCGAGCTGGATCGGTGATCGCAACTTTCATATAAGTCATCAAAGTAATCTGGTCCGCAAGGACCCCGAGTTCTACCGACCGCTGTTCCCAACGGTGCCCGACAACCTTGAGTACATCTGGCCTGTCCAAACCGCTGCAGCTTGAGCTCGAACGCGGAAGCGAAAGTTGTTTGTAGTTATCTACAGCTGTGATCCGAACGTGATCAAAAATTAAAACCCTTGTTTTATGCGGGGTTGACTTTTGCATTTTCCCGGAGTAGCCTGAGCGGCGTTGCCGCTCAGGTGAACTACAAACAACTTGAAGTTGTTTTCCTCCAGGCGCGATCAGCGATCACCTTGCAAAAGTCCAACAACTCCTCTATGATGAAACCATGTTGGAACTTTTACTCTTCTGGAAACTAAACGACATTCGTGAAGAACTCGTTGACTACGACACAGAAGAAACGATTGGGGCAGTTGCAATTTTTGTGATGGCTCAAGTGATTACTTGGCCTCTACTGCTTGGCGTTGCTGTAGGTAAAAAGTTCGGCTGGATGTATGGAACTCTTCTTGCTGCTGCAGCAACAACTCTTAGCTTGGTTTTCAACTGGGGGTTTTATTTCATTCTTGGTTTTGTCGCGGCAGTAATCACTGCAGGTGTTATTGCTTGGTACTTGACTTTTGCAGAAGAGTGATTTATAATAGAAATACCACAACGACGAAAAGAGAAACCTAATGATAAATAAATACTGGGTATCTATTTGGAATCTAGAAAAAGTAGATGCCGATACTGAGGAAGAGGCAGTTAAGCGTTTAACTGAAGAGTTCTACGCTGGCTGGTATTCAGCAGACGACTTTGAATATGACGACATCGTAATATGGGATGGCGAACTTGATGTTCCTATTGTAAAGCAGTGGGAAGACTATAAAGTTGGCAAGCTTCAAGAGTGGGTAGACATTCCTTGCGACGACAAAAAAGATGAGGGGTCAGACAAGTTTCTTGTGATGACTATCAATTGTTGCGTCGTTGAGGCTGAAGACGAGGATAAGGCTCGCGAGGTTGCCCGAGAGATGTTCTACTACCTAGATAGAACTGACTTTGAAATTCATGTCAATAGTTGACATTCAGTAATTTATTATCTATAATAAAAATACCACAACGACGAAAGGACAAAACGTGGACGCAGTAATAGCGATTGTATTCGTAGCAGGCATATTCACTTTGGGATATTGGATTGGTGCCATGCGTACCAAACTCAAATTCACCATGCCGACTATGGACATGAAGAAATACCAAAAGTTGAAGAAAGCTCTTGACGAGTCATTCCAAAAGGCTCAGTCATTCCAACAGCAAAACCAAAACTAAACGACGAAAGGATAGACACCCATGGTTTACAAAATTGAAACTCCTAGTGGCGTGTTGCCATACGAGTTCCCAACTAAGCAAGCCGCAATGGATTATGTAATGGCATCACTCTCATGGAGCGGCACGCGTTACCGAATCATTCGTGCAAAGAAGGTGGCGGCATGAGCACCATCGTAAAAATGGAAACACTCCCCGATTGCGATTTTTGCGGCAAGACGGCGGGGTATGACGCAATGACACTAACGGGTCCTTGGGCTTACATGTGCGAAGGTTGTTTTGAACAACACGGCGCGGGTTCACTCGGGACAGGTTGGGGCCAGCGGCTAGTCAAAGATGGTGAAGATGTTGTGATGTCATACGGCGAGCTCGCGGAACTGACTCACGAATCTCAGGTTCACCTATTCAACTTCTGTACTTGTGAAGACGGCGAGCGCGTTTATGACGACTGTCCGAAGAAGGACGGTGAGTGATGGGACGGCGTGTTGTTGCGAAGATTGAGTTCTTGTTTGACGAGGATGTAATAACGGACGGCGTGGAAGATGCTACGCCTATGACGGATGAAGAGTTGCACGCTTACGCGGTAGAGACGTTTGTTGAAGATGTTTATAGTTTCGTGAAGTACAACGAGCTGGCGAGCGCCGTTAGAACGGAGATAGTTGCGGATGAGCACGGAGGGTAAAAAATGGCGAGACCGCATCAAGCGGTTGACTCGCGGCGTGCCTAAAGAGAACTTGCAGGTGTATAACCGCGCCGCCACATTTGAAGACAAGCGGACTAAACGGAACCGCACACGGAGCGAACAAAACAGACGAGCGATTGACGAGGGTAAAAATGAGTAAGACGGAGACCTACTACTCGAAGGAAGCACAGCAACTCGTGGGTAAAAAAGTAATAGCCGTGCGACCGCTGACTTCAGAAGAACTTGCGGATTCATACTGGGACGCCCACGATTCCGAAAAAGCGATTGCGATTATCTTCGACGACAAGACTGTGGTGATTCCACTTCGGGACGACGAAGGAAATGGGCCTGGCGTGCTGGAGTTCGCAAAGTTATCTTGATGTGAAAACTGATCGCGCAAAAAATCTTGCGCCATAACTTGCTTTCGTCATAAAGGTATGATAAGTTTAGATTTGTAAGGCAGATGACAGTTGCGTTTGCTGAATAGAAGTGAGTTCCTAGGACAAAAACTTCGTTCCTTACACCTAAACGACGAAAGGATAAAAATGGCGAAATACAAAGTTTGCGCCACTCGCACTCACGAATACGAAGTTGAGGTCGAGGCAAACAGCGAAGATGAAGCAATCACCAAACTTGATGATTGGATTTCAGATGACTTCGAGGATTTCGAGGTCAATGCGAAGTGGGACTTCTCTGCTATGGAGGTCAGCAACTAATGGCTGGCTACATCACAGTTCGAGAGTTGATTGACAACTTGATGAAGGTGGAGGATTTGGATTCTCCTGTCATCTATCAGTATTACCTTGGCGAACACTTCGAGGTTTCGGACAAGACCTTCGCAAAAGTTGCGGAGACTTTCGAGTCTTTGATTCCTTGTTTGACAGATGCCCATGACACGATTGCTCAGGCTGTTGCCGAACAATGCTGTGAACACGATTCCCACGAAAACTACTGCGACTGCTGTATGGGTAGTTGCGACGATTGTTCGGAGGAGGGGTAAAAATGGCTGACTACGCAATGGCTTTCCTCCACACACTTCCAGAAGAAATACAGAAGAAGGCTTGGGAGCAGAAAGCAGAAGACTTGCTGGACGCTTGGTTTGACTCTTACATAGGCGACCCAGGGGACGAACTGCCTAACTACTGCGAAGAGCAACTGTTAGGTCTTCTGACTAACGAGTCTGAAGATGGAACTGACTATCTACAACTCGCAAAAGATTTCTACGAAAAACTTGACGCAGAGGACTCGACTCCTCTATGATGAACTTGTTCCAATAAACACCACCTGCGAGTGGACTTGGGACAGCAATACAAACAAACGACGAAAGGAAATGAAATGCCAAACTGGGTATTTACATCCATGACAGTTCATGGAAAAGAAGAAGACCTGAGAAAGTTTCAGGCAAAGGCAAGCAAGTCTTACACGACTTATCACAAAGGCGCGTGGACGAAGGACGCAGATGGGAAGAATAACTACGACCCTGAAGCAATCAACGAGTCAGTTCACGACTCATGTATTTCATTTATGAACTTCGCAACTCCTAGCGACCTTGATGCGTATTACGCAGATGCTCACGGCAAGATGCCAGAAGGCTACGACGAGATGAGCACCGAACAGAAGATGGCACACGCCATGATGTTCTCTGGCGACGGCTGGTATGACTGGAATGTTCGCAACTGGGGAACGAAGTGGGATGCTTGTAATCCCGAGATGACCAACGACGACCCGACATCAGGCTCGCTCGGTTATCGGTTTGATACGGCGTGGTCTCCTGCCGAAGGTGCGTTCCAAGCAATGGTCGCACAGCACCCTGAACTTTCCTTTGAGTTCTACAACGAAGAAGAGCAAGGCTGGGGCGTGGAGTTTGTTGGAGAGAACGGCGAGTTGTCTGTTGTCAAGGAGTGGGACATACCGAACTCTCACAAAGACTGGGAAGACCTCGGGCAAGACTGTCGGGCGTGCGACTGCTGGGACGGCGAGGATACGGACGACCTGTATGACGACTGCCCCGACAAGCAGAAGGTAAAAACGGAGGAAGCAGTCCAGCAGATGGAAGACATCTCTGAGATGATTGGTTAGCAACGGCGAGCCAAAGTATTCGGCGTGGGGAGGGGGCGAGAGCCCTCTCCCTAACGGCGTGCCTTGTAGAGGTAAAAATGAGAGTAGAGTTCACGCAACGGCGAGACTTGGAAAGGACGGACAAGCGTGGGTAAAAATAAGAACGAAGCAAAAGCGGAGGAGCTGATCCGCGCTTCAGAAACGGAAGTTGTTGAGAAGAAGCGAGCTTTGAGCTACTTCGCACTCGACGGGAACTACGGTGATGCCTCAGGTCTGACCGTTATCGAAACTACGCATTGGAGCGAAGTCGATTGGGCAATCCTTGATGCCGCTTCTGATTGGCATCGCCCTGATGTCGCACGCCTCATCGCTGAGTCATATGAAGAAGCGACTCAGTTGCCACTCGACCAACTGAAGGAAGCGTTTCGCAAGTACGACATCGAACTTGACGATTTCTTGCCTGTAGGGTAAAAATAGCCCTACCTCCAGATTTCGGGAGTTTCTTCGTCGTTTCTCCCGAACGCACCTGAGCAAGTGCCAAAACTGCTCATCTTCTCTTTCCAAAATCTGTTACCAAAATGTAATAAAGAAATCTTGCTTTGAGTGTTGCATTTGTCAGAGAGATGATGTAATCTCTACTCAATGCCAATACAGGCAGGAAACGACGAAAGGACACCCACTCATGGGAGACAGAGCAGTAGCAGGGTTTAGAGCGAATAGCACTAGCCCAACAATCTTCATCTATCAGCATTGGTCTGGATACGACCAGAGCGCACGACTTGCGAAAGCAATCGAGAGCGCACGCCCACGCTGGAACGATGACTCATACGCCACTCGTATTGCGCTATCGCAGTTGGTTGGTGACGATTGGAACCAAGAACTTGGTTATGGCATCTATGTAGGTGGCACTTCTCATGGTGCTGATTACTCATACTGCCTCGTGGTTGATTGGACTTCTCGTGAAGTTCTCATCTGCGACAACTCAAACTCAGATGATGTAATCGAGACAATCCCCTTCGATGACTTCATCGCCAATCACGAAGTTCTCGTGCCTAACTACACGATGAACCTCGATGCGAAGAAGCAAGAAGAGTTCTTCGCCAAGTATCCCGAACTCCAAAAGGTGTTCGCCTAAGAAAAGATTTCGTAGGGGTGGGCTTGACTTGACAAAGCCCCAAGCCCACCTCTATGATGAAACCACTAGCAACAACGACGAAAGGACACCCAATGCTAGATGCAACAAAAGATGTGCAGGGCGTTTCGCTCTACGCAGAGTTCAGAAAGCCCGGAGCGATGATGCAAATCATCATCACGCCAGATGGGCATAACACAGAAGGCAAGCAAGTTCCTGCTGCGCTATGGCGCAGAGTGGTCACACCTGCAACGCCTAAGAAACAATGGCGCAGTTCTAATCTGTCATGGAAGGCAGTTTCTGACCTCGCCTCAGAACCACTTGCAAACGATAAGCGTGATGAGTTCGCAGATGCTCGTCTCACTTTCGCAACGCAACTGTTCGATGGTATTCGTTCAGGTGGTTGGACTTTGATGAAGGAAACTCTCTTCATCGAAGCATCAAAGAAAGACCTAGATGATGTGGCTCTTGGAAAGAGTCCGAACAAACTCATCTATCGCATAAACCAAACTCGTGACTCTCTTGGCTTTCCTGCCGAGATAGCGTAAGTAGAAAGAAACAGGGAGAAAAACAAAATGACGATGAAAGAAAAGTATTCAGACATTGGCGCAGGCTTCATGGAAGCAGTTGTTGATGTCTTGTCACAGGGAGTGAACGAAGAGTCCTCTCTTACACTCAACGCAAAAGTGTTGCCGACAGGTCGCTATGTTGCTCGTGCAAGTGGAGCAGAGCGTGCGCCTCGTAAGTCGAAGATTGCTTCGACAATCGTAAATGTCGAGAACATGGAAGGTGAAGAGTTCTATGTTCGCCCCAATGGCGAAAAGTATTTCGCTCGCATGTGGGGAGCGCATGTTGATGTTCTCACGCTTCGCAAGACTCGTGAAGCAACATCGAAAACCTTCTCAGGTGCAGGTGGCTCTCCAATGTTCGCCATGATTTATGGCGCACCGGGGTGCGGAAAGACAGCACTTGTCGAAGCAGCATTTGGTGAAGATGTTGTGACCTTGATGGGAACAGGTGACACCGAAGTTGCAGACATGGTTGGTGGTTATGTGCAGACACCTTCAGGTGGCTTCGAGTGGGTAGATGGTGGTCTCGTAGACGCTGCGATAAATGGCAAAGTCTATTTCATTGACGAGATTGGTCTCATTGACCCAAAGGTTCTCTCACTTGTCTATGGACTCATGGACGGACGCAGAGAGTTGGTTGTCACAGCCAATCCAGAGCGTGGCACAATCAAAGCGCACCCAAACTTCTATGTGGTCGCTGCGACTAACCCAAACGCTCCGGGAGTTCGTCTCTCTGAGGCTCTGCTCTCTCGTTTCACAGTTCAGACAGAAATGGGAACTGATTGGAACTTGGCTCGCAAGATGGGAGTTCCAACTCCACTCGTGACAGCAGCGCAGAACCTTGCGAAGAAGCAAGTTGCTCGTGAAGTGTCATGGTCTCCACAGATGCGTGAACTCATCGCTTTCCGAGACATCTCAGAGTTGCTTGGAACGCCTTTCGCTATCAGTAATCTTCTCGCCTCTTCCCCTGAGATTGACAGACCAATCGTGTCTGATGTTCTCACTAGGGTCTATGGAGACGAGTGCAAGCCTGCGAAAATCTAGTTCTCCCTGTTCTGGGTATTCGCAGATGGGTGGGGGTTGGCTTCATGGGTGTCGCCAGCCCCCACCACCCAACAGAAAAAAGCTGAAAAATGAAGTTGCAAAACGACACCCAAACCTCTATGATGGAACTACTCGATTGGACACCGAGACAAACTAGGAAGGACGAAAGACATGGCACACCTGAAGAACAGCACGACTCGTGCAGAGAACACTCCACCTGAGTGGCTTGGAGTTGGTAAGGCGATTGGCGAACTCGCAAACAAATGGAGCGAGCGTCACGACCTCATTGGTTATGTAGGAAAGAACGCAGGGCATGGCGCACCTGCTTGCTACAACCCTGCACTCTCTGAAGTCGAAGTAGACATTGACATCGCATTTGGAAAAGCGACTACGCCTGCGATGGTTGGCGACCTGACAGACAGGGCGCAACAGTTTGAGTTTCCGAAGGCAGTAGGTGCAATCATGCACGAAGCCTTCCACGCAAAGTTCTCTCAATGGGATTTAGCACAACCAGCGAAAGACCTGAAGAAGGACGAGCATGCTGCTCTTATCCTTCTCGAAGAGTCACGCATCGAAGCGCAGGGATTGCTTGCACTTCCTGACTCTCGCAACTTCCTTCGTGCATGTGCGATTGACATCGTGATAAATGATGCAGAGGAAAAGTTCGCAACTGCATCTAGCACTCAGAGTGCAGCGCACTTGGTTGGACTTGTTCACGCTCGTGTTGATGCAGGTGTCTTGGACATCTCTGAAGCAGAAGGTTTGATGAACCTCGTTGATGATGTTCTAGGTGAAGAAGTTGTTGCGAAGTTGCGTGACATCGCCAAAAAGTTTCAGGCACACACTCTTCACTCAAACATCGAACCTTGCTACCCACTTGCGATTGAGTGGGCGAAGTTGGTTCGAGAGAAGATGGAAGAAAATGGCGAAGAGCCAAATGAGCAGGGCGAACCACAAGCAGGTGGTGGAGCAGGTATTCCTAAGGAACTTCTCGAAGAGATGATGGACGCACTCGAAGAGATGGGTGCAGTTGTTGCGATTGCTAACTCTGACGAACTTGCAGACCAGCAACAGATGGAAGATTGGCAGAACGAAGTGAAGTCGAAGCAGGAAGAGCAGAAGCAACAAAAGGAAAACGAAGAAGTTGCATCGAAGGTCTTTCAGAAGGGAACGACAGAAGTTGGCGCAAAGACAAGTTCACGACTTGTCGAGAAGCGCAAGCCTGAAAGCGATGAGCGCATCGCTGCTGTGACTATCTCTGCGATGTTGGAGAAGGCAAAGTATCGTGAGCGTGATGCGATTGAGATTGCAAGCATCACACCTCCCGGAAGACTTCGCACTCGTGCGTTGGTTCAGGGAGCAGCGATGAAGTCTCGTGGCATCGTGCAACAGACAGAGGCATGGCGCAGGACAGTTCGCAAGCACACAGATGACCCAACACTCACAGTTGGAGTCATGGTGGACATCTCAGGCTCTATGGGTTCAGCGATGAAGCCAATGGCAACTACTGCATGGGTGATGTCTGAGGCAGTTCGCAGAGTGCAGGGAAAGTGTGCGATGGTTTATTACGGCGCAGATGTGTTCGCCACTCTGAAGCCCGGCCAGCATCTTTCAGAAGTGAACATCTACTCTGCCAACGACCACACAGAGAAGTTCGACAAGGCTTTCCGTGCGCTTGATGGTGGACTCAATCTTCTCAATGGAAGTGGAGCGAGACTTCTCGTAGTTGTCTCAGATGGGCAATACACCCACGATGAGCAGATGAAGGCTCGCAAGTGGGTCACTCAATGCGCCGATGCAGGCGTAGCAATCCTGTGGCTTCCGTTCGATGAGGGCTACTATGCTAAGGAGATAGCAAAGCACGGCAACGCTGCGGTGATGTCGGGCGTGCTTGACCCCGTAAAAGCAGCGAACGAAATCGGGCGAGAAGCAGCACGGGTCTTGACAAGTGTGGGAAGGCGAGCAGCCTGACCTCAATAGGGTTCTCGAAGCAGATGCGTCCTTCCAGCGCAAGTGTCCAAACAATCTGCGGAGAGAGCGCAAGTAGCGGTAGCCCCGTCGCCCTCAAAAACGGCGGGGCTGCCGTGACCCTTCTGGGTAAAAACGGCGAGGAAAAGAGAGGGTAAAAATGACGGAGCTGACTTTAGGAGACGGGTTCGAGATTGTGTGGGCAACGGGTTATCCGATGCATGAAACACAGCAAGACGCTGCGTTCTACCGAGATGATGAGAACTT
>JACCEB010419106.1_pt1 | contig 10374 bp, 6 predicted proteins | sample 7454761 | NCBI WGS metagenome assembly JACCEB01 (sample SAMN15323454, study PRJNA562643) | freshwater metagenome | isolation source: river surface water | place: USA:Blue River Watershed | collected 2017-08-18 | reverse complement strand
CAACTTCAGGCCATTGTGGGGGATCGACCCGTCGATGTGGTTGTCTCGGACATGGCCCCCAACTTGTCAGGCATTGATTCTGTAGATGCTGCGCGCATTTCGCACCTGATTGAATTGGCGGTCGAATTTGCCCAAATGCACCTAAAGCCCCAAGGCGCATTGGTCGTGAAGGTCTTTCATGGCAGTGGTTACAGCCAGTTGGTCAAATTGTTCAAAGACTCATTCAAGGTCGTCAAACCCATCAAACCCAAGGCATCAAGAGACAAATCGTCCGAGCAATTTTTGGTCGGAATTGAACCCAAAAACAGGCCAATTTCTGGCTAACTGTTGTAACTTTGGCCTTTTCAAACAAATTTCCTTGTACTTTTAAGGCTTAGTCCCGCCAAATAAGGTGTTCTGCGCTTTCAAAAGCCTAGAATGATTACCAATTAGATGTTATTGATGGGAGCTCTTCTTGAACAACCCCTGGTTTTCCAAGATTGCCGTATGGCTTGTGATTGGCATGGTGCTTTTCACTGTATTCAAACAATTTGACAACCGCACTGGTGTGGGTTCTGGCTACATGGGATATTCCGACTTCCTCGAAGAAGTCAGAAGCAATCGCATCAAAACGGCCACCATTCAAGAAGGCCAGGGCGGCACCGAAATTGCCGCTGTCACCACAGATGATCGCCGCATCAAAACCACTGCGACATACCTCGACCGTGGTCTGGTTGGCGACCTCATCGCCAATGGTGTGAAGTTTGATGTGAAGCCCCGCGAAGAAGGTTCATTGTTGATGAGCCTGTTGGTCAGCTGGGGTCCCATGTTGCTGCTCATTGGTGTTTGGATTTATTTCATGCGCCAAATGCAAGGTGGCGGTAAAGGCGGAGCTTTCAGCTTTGGCAAAAGCAAAGCACGCATGCTCGATGAAAACGCCAACCAAGTTACTTTTGCCGATGTTGCTGGTTGTGACGAAGCCAAGGAAGAAGTGAAAGAAGTCGTTGACTTCTTAAAAGACCCACAGCGCTTCCAAAAGTTGGGTGGTCGCATTCCTCGAGGCCTGTTACTCGTCGGCCCTCCTGGCACAGGCAAAACCTTGTTGGCCAAGAGTATTGCTGGCGAGGCCAAAGTGCCGTTCTTCAGTATTTCAGGTTCAGACTTTGTCGAAATGTTTGTCGGAGTTGGCGCAGCGCGCGTTCGCGACATGTTTGAAAATGCCAAGAAAAATGCACCTTGCATTATTTTCGTAGACGAAATTGATGCGGTGGGCCGCCAGCGCGGCGCAGGCTTGGGTGGTGGTAACGACGAGCGCGAGCAAACCCTCAACCAAATGCTGGTTGAGATGGACGGCTTTGAAACCAATTTGGGCGTTATTGTGGTGGCTGCTACCAATCGTCCCGATATTTTGGATGCTGCCTTGTTGCGCCCTGGCCGTTTTGACCGTCAGGTCTACGTCACTTTGCCCGACATTCGTGGCCGTGAACAAATCTTGGCTGTGCACATGCGCAAAATCCCAATTGGCCAAGACATGAACCCGGGTGTTATTGCCCGTGGTACGCCCGGCATGAGCGGCGCTGACCTGGCCAACTTGTGCAATGAGGCGGCCCTGATGGCCGCACGCCGCAATGCCCGTGTTGTGGAGATGCAAGACTTCGAAAAAGCCAAAGACAAAATCTTGATGGGCCCAGAGCGCAAGAGCATGGTCATGCCCGAAGAAGAGCGTCGCAATACGGCTTACCATGAGTCTGGTCACGCCCTGATTGGCAAACTTCTGCCCAAGTGCGATCCCGTTCACAAGGTCACCATCATTCCACGTGGTCGCGCTCTTGGCGTCACCATGAGCTTGCCCGAAAAAGATCGCTACAGCTACGACAGCGAATACATGTTGAACCAAATCAGCATGTTGTTTGGTGGCCGCATTGCCGAAGAAGTCTTCATGAAGCAAATGACCACGGGTGCCAGCAATGACTTTGAGCGTGCCACCCAAATCGCCCGCGACATGGTGATGCGTTACGGCATGACAACTGCGCTAGGCCCTATGGTTTATGCCGAAAATGAAGGCGAAGTTTTCTTGGGTCGTTCTGTGACCAAGACCACCAATATGTCCGAGTCCACCATGCAAAAGGTTGACTCCGAAGTCCGCCGAATCATTGACGAGCAATACAGCTTGGCGCGCCGTTTGATCGAAGAAAACAGCGACAAAATGCATGCCATGGCCAAGGCCTTGCTCGAATGGGAAACCATCGATGTAACGCAACTGGATGACATCATGGCAGGCCGCGAGCCCAAGGCGCCTAAAGACTGGACACCTCGCATTCCGCCATCAGGCAGCGACGACGCAGGTGGCACACCTGCTGTTAAAACCGATCCAGAGCCCAATGCGGCCTGATCGCTGAGATGAATCAACGGGGCTTCGGCCCCGTCCTTATTTCAAAGCTTTATTGATCTGCGTTGCACCTTTCATATGTCCATCACTCACTGGCAAACATCACGGTTTCTGATTGATTTGTCAAAACCCAAGGTCATGGGCATTGTGAACATCACGCCCGATTCATTTTCCGATGGGGGTCAGTTTGAGTCGAATGCCAAGGCCTTGAGTCATGCTGAGAACTTGTTGAAACAAGGCGCTGATATTTTGGACATTGGCGGAGAATCTTCAAGGCCTGGCGCCCAAGCCTTGAGTGTTGAAGATGAGTTGTCGCGAATACTTCCTTTTGTGCGTGAGGCGGTTAAATGGCAGGTACCGCTTTCGGTCGACACCTACAAGCCCGAAGTCATGCAAGCTGCCCTTGAGTTGGGCGCAGACATCGTCAATGACATTTGGGCATTGCGTCAACCGGGAGCTTGGGATGTCATTGCAAAGTTCCCCAATAGCGGCGTTTGCTTGATGCACATGCACAGAGATCCTCAAACCATGCAAGCTGAGCCAATGACAGGCAATGTGGTGCAGTCGGTCAAAGAGTTTCTAAGCGCGCAACTGGCAAGAGCGCTTGAATGCGGTGTTCAAAAAGACCGCATTGTTTTAGACACGGGCATTGGCTTTGGCAAAACAACAGCGCAGAATTTGGCCATGCTCCAACATCAGGCGGCGTTTCTGTCTTTAGGGCAGCCTCTTTTGGCTGGATGGTCACGTAAATCCAGCCTAGGAAAGATCTTGGCGAGCAATGGTCTTGAGCCTGTGCCATCCGACAGGCTGGGTGCCAGTTTGTCCGCTGCGTTGATGGCGGTGCAAAATGGTGCCGCCATTGTGCGAGTCCATGACGTTAAAGAAACGGTGCATGCCTTGAAATTTTGGCAAGCAGTGCAAGCCAATGTGTCAGGTTCTTGAGATCTACAAGCGTATAAAATTAATAAATGACTAGAAAATATTTTGGAACAGACGGTATTCGCGGAACCGTCGGACAAGCCCCCATTACCCCCGATTTCGTCATGCGCTTGGCGCATGCTGTTGGCAGGGTTTTGCGCCAATCTGAGAAAAATCCGGTTGTGCTCATCGGCAAAGACACTCGAATATCAGGCTACATGCTTGAAAGTGCGTTGGAGTCAGGATTCAATTCTGCAGGCGTTGACGTGGTGCTTCTAGGCCCAGTACCAACGCCTGCAGTGGCTTACCTCACACGTGCTCGGCGCGCATCCTTGGGTGTTGTTATCAGTGCCAGTCACAACCCCTATGACGACAACGGCATCAAGTTTTTCAGTGCGAAGGGCACCAAACTCAGCGATGAGTGGGAGATCGCTGTAGAAAAGTTGGTGGACGAGCCGCCTGTGTGGGTTTCCTCGGCAGAGCTTGGAAAAGCCAAGCGTTTGGATGATGCTGCGGGCCGTTACATTGAGTTTTGCAAGAGCACTTTCAGCAATGAGTTCTCACTCAAGGGCATGAAAATTGTGGTCGATGCCGCCCATGGTGCTGCCTATCAAATTGCGCCCAAGGTGTTTCATGAGTTGGGTGCCGATGTCATTGCCATTGGTTGCTCGCCCGATGGTCTAAACATCAACAAAGATGTGGGCGCCACACATCCCGAAGCACTTGTTGCAGCGGTCAAGCTTCACCAAGCAGACTACGGCGTGGCATTGGATGGCGACGCCGATCGACTGCAGTTTGTCGACGCTACAGGACGCCTCTACAACGGCGATGAGTTGCTTTACTTGATGGTTACCGACCGTATTGCCAGAGACGAAGTTGTGCCTGGTGTTGTGGGCACGCTAATGACCAACATGGCCGTCGAATTGGCCATCAAAGCCAAGAACATTGAATTTGTCAGAAGCAAAGTAGGGGACCGCTATGTTTTAGAGGTACTCCAAGAGAAAAAATGGTTATTGGGCGGCGAAGGATCGGGCCACTTACTGGCCTTGGACAAGCACACCACGGGCGATGGTTTGATCAGTGCCCTGCAGGTGCTGCAAGCTTGTGTGGCAACAGGCCAAACCATGGCCGAGTTGTTGTCTGAAGTGGTCTTGTTCCCACAAGTGCTAATCAATGTGCGCTTGGGTAAAGATCAAAATTGGCAGGCCAACGCCCAATTGGCTCAGGCCATTCAGGAAGTCGAGGCCGAGCTTGGTCAAACCGGCCGCGTTCTTATTCGCGCTAGCGGTACCGAACCTTTGGTGCGCGTCATGGTAGAGGCTAGAAGTGCAGAAGTGGCGCAGCGATGTGCTGAAAAAATGGCTGCAACCTTGCGCCCTTAACGCTTCAATAGATCAAGCGATCTGGCTTGATTTCTTGAAGAATGGTGGTGGCGATCTCTTCAATCGATTTGCTGGTGGTTGACAGCCAACGAATGCTTGAGCGACGCATCATAGCTTCAGCATCCGCTACCTCTTGCCGACAATTGTCCAAACTGGCGTATTTGGAATTGGGCCGTCTTTCTGACCTAATTTCCGACAGTCGCTCGGGGTGTATCGAAAGTCCGAAAATCTTCTTCCGGTGAGGTACCAATGCGGGCGGCAATTGCTTGCGCTCAAAATCTTCCGGAATGAGTGGGTAGTTGGCAGCCTTCATGCCGTGCTGCATGGCCAAATACAGACTGGTGGGTGTTTTACCACTGCGACTGACCCCCACCAAAATAACTTCAGCCGACTCCAAATCTCGATTGGACTGGCCATCGTCATGGGCCAGTGAGAAATTGATGGCTTCAATGCGATCGTGGTATTCCTTACTTTTACTGGCGTCTGAAAAACGACCCACCCGGTGGTGTGACTTGACACCGAGTTCGACTTCCAAAGGGTTCACAAAGGTGCCGAACATGTCCAAAAGCATGCCTTTACACCCTGAGCGAATGACTTCCAGCACTTCCATATTGACCAAAGTGGTAAACACAATGGGTTTGACGTTCTCGACTTCAGCGGTGTGATTAATTTGCCGCACAGCCTGGTGTGCTTTGTCTGCACTGTCAATGAAGGGCAGTCTGACGTGCCTGGTTTTCATCTCAAACTGGGCCAAGATGGCGTTTCCAAACGTCTCTGCAGTAATGCCAGTGCCGTCAGAGATAAAAAACACGGTGCGGTGGGGCATGGTCGTTAATTTCCCGAATGCTTAAATTTTGTGAACAAAGGCTTGGTTGGGTTCTAAAATCACACAGATTATCTACCGCCTGCTGGTGTTGCTGACTTACATCTAAGAAGAATAAAAAATCAGTGCATTGGTTCGGGCTAAGCGTGCCGTTTTTTAACTTTGGAGCTTTTATGTCTAACCTTTTTGCAAAGGACGCCTTGGTCGTCCCCTTTGAACAACTGCGGATGACCGATGTGGAGTCGGTTGGCGGTAAAAACGCAAGCTTGGGCGAAATGATTTCGCAATTGCCCGATGGCGTCAGAGTGCCAACGGGCTTTGCCACCACTGCCCACGCTTTTAGAGCTTTTTTGGCGCACGATGGTTTGGTAGAGCGTATCAATCAAAAACTCAATGCCTTGGACGTTGAGGATGTCAGGGCACTGGCCTTGGTCGGGGCAGAAATTCGTCGCATGGTTGAAGCACAGCCTTTTCCCGCCGATCTAGAAAACGCCATTCGAAAGCAATTTGAAGTTTTAAGCAGCGGTCATCCCCAAGCTTCTTTTGCTGTGAGGTCTTCTGCCACTGCAGAAGACTTACCTGATGCTTCCTTTGCAGGACAGCAAGAAACATTTTTGAATGTGGTCGGCATTGAAGATGTCCTTCACAAAATGAAGGAAGTCTTTGCTTCCTTGTACAACGACCGTGCCATCAGCTATCGGGTTCACAAAGGTTTTGCCCACGCTGATGTAGCCCTCTCAGCCGGTGTTCAGCGCATGGTTCGCTCAGATCTGGGTGCTGCGGGTGTGATGTTCACCATCGACACTGAAACTGGCTTTGAAGATGTGGTCTTCATTACTGCCAGTTATGGTTTGGGTGAAACAGTCGTTCAGGGTGCAGTCAATCCAGACGAGTTTTATGTTCATAAACCGATGCTGGCGGCTGGAAAACAAGCGGTCATTCGACGCAATTTGGGATCTAAATTGATCCAGATGGTGTTCTCGACCCCAGAGGAAAAAGCAAGTACTGGCAAGCTTGTCAAAACGGTCGATGTCGCTATGGAGATGCGCAACCGTTATTCATTGACTGATTCAGACGTGACGCAATTAGCGCAGTACGCCATGGTCATTGAAAAACACTATGGACGTCCGATGGACATCGAGTGGGGTAAGGACGGCACGGATGGCTTGCTTTACATCTTGCAAGCTCGGCCAGAAACTGTAAAGAGTCAGGCCAAAGGGACGGCCGAATTGCGCTACAAACTCAAAGGCAAGGGCACTGTCTTGGCTGAGGGCCGTGCCATTGGCCAAAAGATTGGGACAGGCCCAGTGCGGCTGGTGCACAGTATTTCTGAAATGGACCAAGTCCAAGCGGGCGATGTGCTGGTCACAGACATGACCGATCCCAATTGGGAACCCGTCATGAAGCGCGCCAGTGCCATCGTCACAAACCGTGGTGGTCGTACTTGCCATGCGGCCATCATTGCGCGCGAATTGGGCATTCCAGCGGTCGTGGGATGTGGCCATGCTACCGAGCAACTCAAAGACGGTACCTTGGTGACGGTCAGTTGTGCAGAGGGTGACACAGGACGCATCTACGATGGCTTGTTAGAAACCGAGGTGACCGAAGTTACACGCGGCACCATGCCCGAGATTGCAACCAAGATCATGATGAATGTGGGCAATCCTCAGTTGGCGTTTGATTTTGCTCAATTGCCTAACCAAGGTGTTGGATTGGCTCGGTTGGAATTCATCATCAACAACAACATTGGTGTTCATCCCAAAGCCATTTTGGATTACCCCAACATTGATACCGATCTCAAAAAAGCCGTTGAGTCAGTAGCGCGGGGACATGCATCTCCCAAAGCTTTCTACATCGACAAAGTCACTGAAGGTGTCGCTTGCATTGCGGCAGCATTTTGGCCTAAGCCAGTCATTGTTCGCTTGTCCGATTTTAAAAGCAATGAATATCGCAAACTCATCGGTGGCAGCCGTTATGAGCCTGAAGAAGAAAACCCCATGCTAGGTTTCAGGGGTGCTGCGCGCTACATCAGCCAAGACTTCGGTGAAGCTTTTGCCATGGAATGCGAAGCCATCAAGCGTGTACGGGGTGAGATGGGTTTGACCAATGTTCAAGTCATGGTGCCCTTTGTCAGAACCTTGGGCCAAGCAGATCGCGTAACCGCCTTATTGGCAAAGCACGGCTTAAAGCGAGGACTTGATGAATTGAAAGTCATCATGATGTGTGAAGTCCCAAGTAATGCCATTTTGGCCGAGCAATTTTTAAAGTACTTCGATGGCTTCTCCATTGGGTCAAACGATCTCACTCAACTAACCTTGGGTCTGGACCGCGATTCAGGCCTTGAGTTGTTGGCAGTCGATTTTGATGAGCGAGATTTGGCTGTTCAAACCTTAATCTCTCAAGCCATCAAGGCTTGTTTGAGCCAAGGCAAATATGTTGGCATTTGCGGCCAAGGCCCTAGCGACCATCCTGATTTTGCAAAATGGTTGATGGCACAAGGCATCAGTTCGATCTCCCTGAATCCAGACACTGTGGTTGAAACCTGGACGCAATTAGGAAAAATCGATTGAATTCCACCCCGCACTTCAAGCAGCTTTATGACGCTTATCGGCGTCGTCTACATCGGAACGTCATTTTGTATGTCGTTTTGTTGTTGGGCTTATTGGGTGTGATGGGGTGGGCTGAATCTCAGGGCCTATCAAGGAGCTTGATCGGCCCTATTTTTTTACTTGCGACGGTCATGATTTATGCGCTGATTGGTGTAACAGGGCGCACCACCAATGCCGATGAATATTACGTAGCGGGTCGGCGAATCCCTGCGTTTTACAACGGCATGGCCACGGCGGCAGATTGGATGAGCGCAGCGACTTTTATCAGTCTGGCCGGCGCACTTTATCTGCAAGGTTTTTCGGGTAACGGTGGGCAAGCTGGCGGATTGGCGTATGTGATGGGTTGGACTGGTGGGTTCTGCTTGGTAGCACTACTCATCGCGCCTCATCTTCGCGCTATGAATCTGTACACCTTGCCAGATTTTTTCAGTCAAAGATTTGGCGGCCGTTGGCCCAGGCTCATTGCTGCTTGGGCTGCCATTTTGTGTTCATTTACATATGTGATTGCACAAATTTACGGGATTGGACTGATCGCTTCCAGGCTGACCGGCGTGCAGTTTGAAATTGGTATTTTGTTGGGCTTGGGCGGTGTTTTGCTTTGTTCATTCTTGGGCGGTATGCGAGCCATCACTTGGACACAGGTTGCTCAGTACATCATTTTGTTAATTGCATTTCTCATTCCTGTTTCATGGCTGGCATACAAACAATTGGGCACACCCTGGGCGCCATTTGCGTATAGCACGCAGCTTTCAAAAATTTCAGAGCTAGAGCAGTCTTTGATTGCTGATCCTTCTGAGATTGCAGTCAGACAAGAGTTTTACAGACGTGCAGAAGAATACAAAGCGCGACTTGAAAATGTGGACGTCGCTTTGCAAAAGCAAAGAGTTCTTTTAGAGCGGCAACTGAGTGAACTCAAGCTTCAAAACGCTGAGTTTTCAGTCATCGTTAAAACCAGAAGAGAAATTCAAGCTTTGCCTAAAGATGCCACGCAGGCAAAGGAAGTTTGGTACAAGGCCATGGTTGAAAACTATGAGCGGGCCAAACCTTTAGGGGGGATGCCACTGCATGGGCAAGCATTTCAAGGTCAGCCCAATGGCTCACCTGCAGAACAAGAAACATTTAACTTGTCGCGCATTAATTTTGTTGCTTTGATATTTTGTTTGATGGCAGGGACGGCAGGATTGCCACACTTGCTGACTCGTTTTTACACCGTACCGACTGAAGCAGAAGCCAGGGAGTCTGTGGCTTGGTCTTTGCTTTTTATTGCAATTTTGTATTTGAGTGCCCCAGCCTTGGCCGTCTTGGTCAAATTTGAAGTCATGAACAATTTGGTTGGCCAACCATTTTCAGAACTACCCAGCTGGCTGTTTCAGTGGGCAAGAGTTGACAGTACCTTGGTCGAAGTAGGCGACATCAACCTTGATGGGGTTTTGCAGTTTGGTGAATTGAAGTTAGGCGCAGACATGATCATGCTGGCCAGTCCGGAACTGGCAGGCTTGCCTTACGTCATCTCGGGTTTGGTTGCAGCAGGTGGGTTTGCGGCGGCGCTTTCAACAGCGGATGGTTTGCTTCTGACCATCAGCAATGCATTTGTGCACGACATGCGTTTAGGAACAAAAAATGGCATTGAAACGGACGAGGGCAGGGTGATTTTGTCCAAGTTTGCTTTGCTAGCGGTTGCCATGTCCGCAGCTTTAGTGGCTGCCTGGAAGCCTGCAGAAATACTGGCATTGGTCTCAGCCTCGTTTTCGATGGCGGCTTCGGCATTCTTTCCAGGCATGGTCATGGGCATTTTTTGGAAAAAAGCCAGCCGAAGAGGCGTCGTTCTTGGTATGTTGCTCGGCCTCAGCGTGACCATTTTGTACATGATCATGAATGCGCCTTCATTAAGGACTTGGTTGGGTTTGCCCCTTCAAACAGGTTTGATTTTTGGAATTCAGCCCATTTCTGCCGGTATTTTGGGTGCGCCCGCTGGGTTTTTGGCCATCTGGATCGGTAGCCTGCTCTGGCCAGACACAGAGCAGGGCGCGGAGAAGCCAACAGCGCCCTCTGAAAACCCCTTTCCAGGCCTCTAATTCCTGGGCTATAATCGCGGGTTAGCCTTGCTGCACCCCGTCCGACGCTGGGGGTAGCTTTTTCAAAAACCTATATGGTTAAAACCCAAAAGGAGTCTCAATGCGTCATTACGAAATCATTTTGCTGATTCATCCGGATCAGAGCGAACAAGTTCCAGCCATGCTGGAGCGTTACAAAGGCATGATCGTTGCCGGCGGT
>JACCEB011344056.1_pt1 | contig 10377 bp, 11 predicted proteins | sample 7454761 | NCBI WGS metagenome assembly JACCEB01 (sample SAMN15323454, study PRJNA562643) | freshwater metagenome | isolation source: river surface water | place: USA:Blue River Watershed | collected 2017-08-18 | reverse complement strand
TTATTATTATAAAATCGACAAAGATGGAAAAAAAACACGTATAACTAAAGAAGTTTATTTACGTCATAAAAGTTCATCAAAATCTCGTTCTAGAAAAATGAAAGGTGGTGAAGGTATTGAAGAAGGTAAAGTTATGAGTAGTCAAATGACTAATCCTAATATGAGTACTACATCAAGTTCATCAATGAAAACTGCAGTTTCAAATTTAAATCAAGAAGCTAAAAAAGCTGAGAAAAATGCAGCTAATGCCTTATTATTATTATCACAACAAGCACAAGGTATTGTTAATCCAATGGCACCTAATCCTGTAATTACAAATGCTTCTACTACTACAAATGCTTCAAGAACTGCTGCAAATGCTTCTACTGCTACAAATGCTTTAAGAACTGCTGCAAATGCAAATGCTACAACTGCTTTAAATAATGCTGCAAATGCTGCTGCTTTAGCAACAACAACTAATATAGTTGCAACAACTGAACCAAGCAACCCTAAAAAAATCAATATGACACAAGTAATTAAAAATGAAACACAAAATTTATCTGGTCAAAATAAAGCTATAAAAAATGCAACCCAAGAAATTCAAAAAGCTACTTTAAATCCTACACCAACAAATATTAGTCAAGCTACAACAGCTGTAAATCAAGCACAAAAAACACAAAATAAGGGTTTTTTTTCTGGATTAATGAATTGGCTTACAACAAAAACTCCATCAAAAACTCAATCAAAAACTAATACTTCCATTGTGTCAACACCAAATACTTTAGTTCAACCAACTACAGCTGCTGCAGCTGCTGGTGGAAAAAGAAGTAAAAAATCTAAAAAATCTAAAAAATCTAAAAAATCTAAAAAGTCAAAAAGTAAAAAAAGCGCAAAAAAATAAATAATATTATAAAATAATAGAATAGTTTTTTATAAAATTTAAATATGTATAACGATTATACAGATTTAACAGAAAACGAAAATGAAGAATTAAATAGATTTAAACTTTTATTTTTTGATGGATTTAGCATAAAAAAAAAATGTTTATTATTTGGATGGGTTGAACGTGTTATTCATTTATCAAATGATTCTTCTAAAATTGAATGGTATTCAGATAAAGTATATAATGTATTAAATGAAAATATATTAAATAAAAGATTTTTTTATATAAATAATATAAAAAAAATATATAGAGGTGATAAAGAAAATACAACATTATTATCTAATAAAATAACAATAATTATCGAAGAACATTTTGAAAACTATATTTTTGATAAAAAAATTATTTATGATTTTGAAGATATTTTTTTATCAAACCTTTTTTATAATGGTTTAATATTATTAAAAAAAGAAAATGATTTAAAAATTTATTTGCAATTTAATATACCTAGAGATATTCGCAATAAATTATTAAAAAATAATAATTAATTATTTTTATTTTTATTCTTTATTAACTAAATAAAGATTTTACACCATTCATCGTTTGTTCTACTTCTGTTTCTTCAGTTATGTTATTAACTTCTTCAGAATTATTTATAATCTGTTTTTTAGTTGATTTATCAGTCATTTTTTTAATCTGATAACTACACATAGATAAAAGATTTGTTGTACTTAATTTATAAGTTTTACTCCAATTTTGTATTTGATCCTCAAATTCACGATATACTAATATTCTTATTCTCTGTTCTATATCATCTTTACTTCTTTTTAATAAATCTCCTATCTCTTTAACACTTTTACCATTTTTAATAATTACTTTCAAAAACTTTTCTTCATCATTTGTCCATTTTGGTTGTAAAAAATTATAATTCTCCTCTTTTTCCTCCTTTTCCTCTTTTTGTTCTTCTTCTACTTTCATCTCTTCATAATTGATTTTCTTCTCAATTTTTATCGTTTGATTATTTACATAGTAATATGTAAATATATGAATATTATATTTTTCACAAAAAATATTTACTGGTTCACTATTTATAAATAATTCTTTTTCCAATAAATAATTGATTCTTGCTTCAATTGCAACTCCTGATCTTTCTAATTCATCACATAATTCTTGATATGATTTTTCATATGGATTCATCATCCAATTTTTAACTTTTATCTCATCATTTAATACCCATTTTTTACCTTTTTGTTTTCCTTCTGCATTATAATTCGTTTTAACACATTTTATCTTATTAACTTCAAATGGTTTTAAATTATATTTTTTACATACGTCTTCTTCTGATAAAATAAGTATATCATTATATATAATAGTTAATACATCATTGTAAAAAGATATCAAATTTTGATATTTTAATTCACTTAATTTTGATATTTGATTTTCAAAATTTTCATCCCATGATAAATATACTTTTATTATATTATCATTCTCATTTGTTATTTCTTCTATTTTTTCCATTTTTTATACTCTTTTTTATCTTCTTTAATATTATTTTAAATTGAATTTATTAAATTATTTATTTAATTATTATTTATCTGTTCTTTTTTCTTTTTTATTTTTTTATTAAATTCAACTTAAAGAAAATAAATGATTAAAAAAAAATAATATTGAAAATTAATATTTAATAAATGTGTATAAATGTATACAGATTATATGAAAAAAGTGATGATACAACAGATTTAATTGGAACTAATAAATATTTTATAAAAATAAAAGATGATATATTTATTGGTAAGGAGATAAATAATATAGAATCATATATATTTGATAAAAATAATATAAATAAATGGATAGAGAATAATGATTTAAAAATAATAAAAATAAATTTAACTCAATACAAATATACTTTTTTAACTTCTATAAATATTCGATTATGTTATACTGATAAAATTTTAATAAATAAAAATGATATCATTGATGATAATATAATAGAATATATTATTGAAGAATTAATGAAAAAAGAAGGATTAAATATAAGTGATAAACAATTATTAAATGAATTATTAGGTGAAAATTCATATGTTCAAAACAATCAATTAAAATTTTTGTTTTTATATTCACAAATTTTAATATAATTAAAATAAAAAATTAATTATTTTTTTTAAATTGATTTTTTATAATTAATTATATAAATATTTAAGTAAAATGAATTTAAAGAAAAAAAATGTTTAAAATAAAGAGAAAATAGAATAAAAATGGAAGAAAAAAATATTCGTAAACAAATTTTTGATAAATATAAAATAAATCAAAACAGTGAAAATGAAAAATATGAATTGTATTTTGAAACGAATGATATTGAAGATTTAAATCAAAAATTAGAAGAAAAAATAGAAAATGAACATCCATTGATATATAAATTTGATGAATCTAAAAAATACAAATATGAAATTGTCAAATTAGAATACAAAGAATATGTTCAAAATTTTATTGAATATTCTAAATATTTAATGTTAGAAAAAATGATTAATAGACGTTTTAGATATGTAAAAAAAAATAATATTGAATTAAATTTATCAAATGTATGGACTGAAGATGAAGTATTAGTATGGAATGAAACTATTGAAAATATTGATAATTTTAAAAATGCTCTTGAAAGACAATTAATGAGAAAATTTACAGTAAAACAACAAATGGAATATTTTAATGAAATTTTTAGTGATGATTTAAAAGAAAAACAAAAAAATCAAAAATTAAAAGAATCAGAATATACAATTAGACAGGAAGTAGAAAATAAAATTAATTATTATGATTCAAATAATGTTAATATATCAGATTATGGAAGTGAAAAATATCAAATTGATAATGAATTTAAAATTATGAAAAATGAAAATATAAGTGATAATCAAAATTTACAAGATGATTTTATAAAAAAAATTCAAAATAATAATATGCAAAATAATTTTGGTTCATGGAATGAATATTTTCAACCAATCACTACAAATCAAATTATTCATAATATGAATAATTTAACAAATCATCAAAATTTATCATTAGATGAATTAGAAAAAAAAAGAAATGAAGATCTTGAAAAAAGTTTAACTGATATGATGAATTTAAATAATAATAATAATTTAAATACTTTTAATTCAACAGATACATATTTTCCATGGACAAATTAAATAAGTAAAAAAATATTAAACGTAAAAATTAATAAAAATAAAAAATGATTTTTTTTTCATATTAAATTAATATTTAAAGAAAAATAGTAAAATATTGAATAAATGATTCAAATAAATCAATTTTTAACGAATATAGTCCTTACGGACTGGAGAATATGGCTGGCATCTGGTATAACATCAACATTTTATGGTTTTTCCATAATTTTTATTTTTAGATATTTAAACACAATTGACTACGTAAATGAATATAAAATTAAAAATTTAATGAATATTTCTGAAAAAAAGAATGAATCTATTAAAGAAGAAGATTCAGATTTTTTACATTTACCAATGAAAACAGACAAAAAAACAGTTGATGAAGAAGACATCAAAAAAGAAAAAGAAAGAATTAAATTTGAAAATGAAAAAATTCAATTAAAAGCAAACTATATTAAAAAAACAACTATTGTTAATTTTATTTCTTCAATGATTTTATTTACATCTTATATGTTTGGATTTGCTTATGGCTTAATAAATTTATTTTGTACTTCCTATTTTGATATTATTTACAATAATAATACTTTTTTAGAACATCAAGATATATATGATAAAATTATTGTAATGTTTATTATTCAAGGATTTGTTTGGGATATTGTAGCAGGATTTGATTTTTATCCTCAATTAATGCAAAAAAGATTATTCAAAAATCTATTATATACAGCATCGACAATTTATGCAATGATGAAAAATAATATTAAATTTATGTCATTGGCATATATTTGTGAATTTACAGATATAATAGTTTTTGGTTTAACTATGTGTGATATTCATATTGAAAAAAAAAGAGATAGATTTATATTTTATGTTTATCACTTCTTTTTTAAAATTGTATTCCCAATTGTATGTATGATTTATATTAATGTTAATAAATTAAACCTAGTATTTGAACTTCAATCTTTAATGCTTATTAAAATTTGGTATGAAATTTGTTTATTTACAATTTTCATAACTGATAAATATTTTGTTAAAAACAAAGAAATAATTCAAAACGAAAAGATTGTTGCCGGTAAAGCAGAATAATTTATATTTACGTTAATAATTTTATTAAATAATAAAAAAATGAAAAATAATTTAATAATTATTTATTTTTATAATATACTATTAAACAATTGTTTAATAATAAAAAAAATGGCACATAAAGAAACAGTTCAAACATCAAAATTCAATAAATTTGTTGTTTTTAAATATGATGATTCTATTGAATTTAAAGTACCATTTGAACATGCTAAAATTAGTGATTTAGTTCATGATCTTTTAAATGAACATTTTGATAATAATAATGAAATTCAAGAAGAAATTTTACCACTAACTGAAGATAAAGTTAAATCTAGTATTTTCCCTAAGATTATTGAATATATGGTTCATTATTCAAATGAACCAATGAATGATTTTAAAACACCAATTGAATCGTTTAATATATCTGAATTAGTTCAAGAATATTATGTAAATTATTTATATGGTTCATCTTTTGATCAAATAACGGAAGAAAATGTAAGAGAACTAAGAGAACTTATTATGGCTTCTAATTTTTTAGGTATTCAACCACTTTTAAAATTTACGTTAGTAAAAATGGGTATTCTTACTGAAAAAAATAGTGAAATTATTCTAAAAGCTTTTCCAAAAAGATGTGAAGAATAAATAATAATGACTCCACTTAAGAGTATTTTTATTTAACGTAAATAAAAATTTTATAAAAAAATGAATAATATCAACTTAAAGATTTATTATTTTAAATATATATTAATAAATAAAAATAATATAAAAATGACATCTATGGTAGAACATACAGAAGATAAACTATTTAAAATTAGATTAATTGAATGTGATAAAATTTATCACATTGAAAAAAAGAAATTAATGATTAGCAATATTCTAAAAGATATGATTCATGAATATGATTCAAATGATGAAGAAATCCCAATTATGAAATGTGATGAAGAAACTTTTAATAAAGTACTTGATTATATGAATCATTATATTATTGAATCTATGAATGAAGTACCTAAACCTGTACCTCAAAATGCCAAAGTAGGAGATATTGTTCAACCATTTTATCTAGATTTTATTTTTGGTGAATCAATCGATCTTACACCTGAACAAGAAAAACTACTATATAATCTTTTTATTATATCTAATTATTTAGATATTAAATCACTCTTTTCATTATGTTGTCTTAAAACTGCTATTATGATTCGTAATGCAGATAAAGATAAATTAGCTAAAATGTTTGCAGACAATTCAAATATTGAATCAAATGAATCTACAACTAATTAATATTTATATATTACAATATATAAAAATAAAAATAAAAATAATAAAATTTAATAAAATTTAATATCTTAAAAATTTATAAATTAATTCATTTTTTTTACAATAATCTAATACATGTGTTAATTTAATAAAAATTATTGTATTAAATGAATATTCTTTATTTGATATAACATTATCAATCCTTACTAATAATTTTTTATTATTTATATTATTTTTATTATTTTCATCTATTTCTTTATAAAAATTTTTAGGAGTTCTGATTACTTCACACCATATTTTTTCACTCTGATTATATATTTGAATATAATCTCCTTTCTCAATATTATTTAAAAAATTGGAATAAAAATCATTATCCATATAAAATTCTGTAAATTCTTTAAAATGCTCTTCGGATTCATATATTTTTTGAGGAGTTTTTTTTAATTCCTCATAAAATAATTCAAGTAGTAAACTAATATTATCATTTTCTTTAATTAAATTATTTTCATCTTTCTTAGGAAGTTTTACTGAACTTCCAGAAAGATTGTTCAGAAAAACATCATCAAGATAATTTTCAAAAGCTTCATCCACTTTTCTTTTATTATTTAATTTATCTGATTTTTCATAAATCATTTTTTACATTTATTAATATTGTATTTTTTTTAAGTATTAAATATAATTATGTATTTTTACTAATTTTAATGAAAGAATAATATCATTTAAATTATGAATATTTAATGTTAAATTATTATTTTTTAATCCATAAAAAACATTATCTTGATTCATATTATTATTTATCCATAATTTATTATTTTTATAAGGTGAATAATTATTATTTAGTATAATCATATAATCTCTTGGAGCATAAAAAGTTATATTTGTAAAATTTGGATATTTATTATTAGATAAATTATAATTGAATATTCGACTTAGAAAAATATTTTGGTTTTGATTTTGGTTTTCTATATTTTTGTGTTGAATATATAATTGAATATCAATTTCTTTATTCTTATTTTCTCCTAAATCTAGTTTTATATCTTTATTTTCTTTATTTAAATAATATTTTTGACTTAAAAAAAAACAACTACAATCGTAACATTTTTGAATTATATATGAATTATTATTATTTGATTTAATTATTAAATTAATATTATTATCTAAATTATTATTATTATTTATATAATCTTCTTTATTTAATATTTTTGCATAACTTAAAAGTAAAATTATAAATAAACAGATAATAATGAATAAAATAATAGTTTTATTATTTTTTATTTTAATCATTTTATATAATATTTAGATATAAAATTCATAATAAATTATAAAATTAAAAACAAATCTAAAAATATAATTTATTTTTAATATTTCCATTTATCAGATGTGTTTAACTCATTCAAAAATAAAGTTTTTTCAGATTCATTATTTAAATAATTATTTAAACAATAATTTAAAAAATCTTTTGATATATATCCATGATGTTTTAGACTAATATTAATAAACTCATAAAGCCCTAATTGTTTAATAAAACAAAAATAAAATTCATAAATATAATCTTTAATATTATTATCAATAATACATTTATTTTTATATTCTTCATTCTTTTCAAACCAATGAGGAATCCAAGATTTTGTTTTTTCACATATAATATTTATTGAATTTAAATAATCATAATTTTTTTGAAAATAAAAAATTTTATGACAAGTATAAGGCCAATATTTTTCACATTTTTTGTGTAAAATTTGATAATTAGTCATATTTAATATAATTAATTTAAAAAATATTGTTTTTATCATTTGAATCATTAAATCTGAATTATGTTTATCTATATCTGATATGATTGAATAATAATTATCAAATCGTGGTATAGATATTTTTTTTAAAGCAGATAAATAAATTAAATAAAGTGAAGGAGGATTATTAATTGTTAAAATACTTCTTTCAGATAGATTACTATCATAAATTTTTAAATAATAAGTATAAAAATGGTTTTGAATAAAATCAAAATTTTTTTCTAATAAATTAAATATTTTCCATAATCCTGATACTAATAAAAACTTTGTAAAAAATATCTTTTGATTTTGTATTCTTGAAAATTCATATGAATTTAATTCTCTATAATGATATAATATATAATTTACTATATCAATACTCCATCTTCTTATACCTTTATTAAAATCATTTTCATTATTTATATAATAATTTAGGGGATTTTCAAAAGGTATTCTTTTTTTTATATTATTTAAATAATTCATTTTACAATTTCCAGATAATAAAAAAAGTAAATTCATTAAATAAGATTTTGTAAATATAACTCTTTTTCGAAAAATTGAATTATATTCACTTTTTGAAAAATTATCAGGTAAAGGTAAATGTTTTAATTTATCAAAATTTATATTTTCAAATATATTCTTATTTTTATATTTAATCTTTTTTTTTGATACTACTGTTGTCCATCCATCTTCTTCATCTTCTTCTTCTTTTTCTTCTTCTTTTTCTTCTTCTTTTTCTTTTGTAAAAAGACTATTATTTGTATATTTATTAAAAAAAAGATGTTCTGTGTTCAAATCAATATTATCATTAAAATCAACATCATCATTTAAATATATTATATCATTTTGTTCTTCTAAAAAATTCATTATATCATCTTTCATAATTATATCAAAATTTTCATCTGCATTTATATAATTAAAATCATCATCTTCTTCAAAATTATCATCAAAATCATAATTTTCTTCGTGTGTGTTAAATTCACTTTCTTGTGTATTAATTAAAGTTTTATTATCACTTTCACTTTCACTTTCACTTTGACTTTCATTTTCACTTTCAGTATCACTTTGACTTTCCGTGTTTTCTAAAATGTTAAATTTATTTTTTGAAAATATATTTAACTCTTTTTCTTTTAATTTACGTTTAAATTTATCCATAATAAAATAACTATAGTTTTATTATTGTTTTATAAATTATATAAAAAATATAAATCATTTTTTATATATTTAATTTATTGTGATATATCATGACTAACTATAGATTTATTTGATTTAATAGATTTATTAGATATATTAGATTTATTGGATCTATTTGATTTATTAGATCTATTAGATTTACTAGATGTATATGAATTATATGTATTTAAAGAATTAATGCTTTTATATAAGACATGATCTATACTTTCACGATAAGGTTGTATTTTTTCAAGACTATATAAGAGTTGATTACATTTTATTAAATTTTTTTTCATTTTAGATTCTAAATAATGTAGTTGGATATGTACATTTAATAATTCTTTTTCTAAATCTAAATAAATAACTTTATTTTTACGTTTATTTTCACTCATTGTTTATTATTTTTTTCTTTTTTTTATAAAATTATATAGTAAAATATAATATGAATACTAAATAATCAATTTTTATTGAATTTTTAATATTTAATATTATGATTCAAATGAATTAAAAATATCATTTATTGATTTAATAGAATTTCTCAAAATCATATTTGAATTTACAATATCTATTTTATTTAATTCTTCAATTGATTTTTCTGTTAAAGATGTTAAATATTCGGTTTGATTCATTAAATCATCATAATATAAATTAATTAGATTTTTTCTATTTTCATCTGTAGTGAAAAACTTCCATATATTACAATTTTTTAAAATATTTCTACTCCAAATAACTGTATCAATAGATTCTGATAAAAATTCACCTGTTTCAGCTACATTTCCCATCACTTCTATCCATTTCATAATTTTTACATTTAATGAATCTTTTAATTTAATTGCAAATTTAATTGCATCTTTTTGCTTCATATATGCTTGATAATGTGATAGATAATAATGAATTTCAGTTGCTGCATCATTTTTTATTTTTCGGTCATTTTCTGTTTCATAACCTTCTTTAACTTTTCCGTTGCATGTTTTACCATAACCACAATTTGTATCCCATTTATGCATACAATCCCAACAAAAATCATGATTACAATTTTTACATTTCATATGTCTACAACCTTGATTTTTTTCAATAGGATTTCTACAATTAGGACATTTTTTAGTGT
>JACCEB010161797.1_pt1 | contig 10377 bp, 7 predicted proteins | sample 7454761 | NCBI WGS metagenome assembly JACCEB01 (sample SAMN15323454, study PRJNA562643) | freshwater metagenome | isolation source: river surface water | place: USA:Blue River Watershed | collected 2017-08-18 | reverse complement strand
GTTAGGTCAACGTACTTCTGGAGTACTACTGTTGAACCTGGGATTGACTGGTTTGCTGGACGCTTGTCGGCTACTGAGCGGATGAGTGGCTCTGAACGGAGTGCGAACTCCAAGAGACGGTCATAAGCCTTCTGTACAAGACCTGCACCACCAGCGGTACCTCCGAGTGTAGAGGACCCTGTTCCTGTGAATGCGTTTGGCATTAGGTTATTTTCCTTTAGTGTTAGAAACTATGATTAGTTTGTTATTGCGAACGGATGACATTCAAGAAATCTTCCAGGTTATCTGCCTGGTCCATTCTTAGATTTAAGTCTTCTGCTCTGTCGGGTGTTAGCGCACCCTGAGTGATAACGTCCTGCTGACGTAATGCAGCACGGTCCATATCACTTGCTTGCGGTGCATCCTGAGTAGAAGTAAGCCCGAACAAATCTCCGTTATCTTCTAGCCAGTTATTCACTGACTCTTCAGATACATCGTCGATGTCCTTGAGGATTAGTCGTACTGCTTTAGGATTCACACCCTTCTTTTCTAGGACTTCCTTGACGGTTCGCTCACGCTGCGACTTGGATAAAGTCTCAAGTTGCTCAGTGAGTTCCTTGATTCGCTTCTCGTCATTACGCTTGGCTTTCCGCAACTTCTTTAAGAGGTCACTTCCGTCCATTTGTGTATCAGATACATCGGTATCTAGGTCATCGTCTTCATCGTCCCAGTAGTTGTTGCTCATAGCAACTGCCACCCTTCTCTATTAGTTAGTTCGCAAGCCTCAGGTCCCAATCGGGGAATCGGTCTGGCTCTTGCTACCAGTCTTTTACGCTGACGGGGCTGGTGGGTCCGTTCAGGATTCTATTTAGAAGGCTTGTGCTCGTTTTGATGAGGCAAGTGTTCCCACTCCAGACCTCGCTTTGTAACGTGCTTCTTCTTCTTTTGTTAGTTCTTCTAGTGCTGTAAGTTCCTTAGCCTTCTTGCCAAGAACTGCACTTGTTAAGCCAGCAACACCCATTGACTGCTTGCCTGAAATTTCTGCAAGTTTCTGTTCAGTCTGACGTGCCTGTGCTACTTGACCAAATCCAGTAATGGTGCTTCCATATGTTGCACCACCTGCTGCTAGATTTGCAGCCATACCTTCGGTAACTCCACCTGTAAGTGTGTTGGCTCCGATACCTTGTGTTTCTGCAGCAGCCAATACTTCATATCCTTGAACAGTATTCTCAAGTTCCTTGGCTGTCTTTTCTCCACCAAGAATTGCTTTAGCAAGTTGCACTCTGTCAACAGTTGGGAAGAATCGATTTAAGGTAGTCTTAATTTCTTGTGGAGCCTGGTCTATGCGGTCAAAGACTGCAGTAATTCTATTTGCAAACTCTGTGGCAGATACACCCTTGCCGATTACTTCGCCAAGATATGGTTCATTAGCCAGTGTTCCGAGACCAGTAGCACGCAGGATGTCACCCATCTTTGCTTCTGTTGCGATGAACTCTGCAATGGTAGGAACTTCAATAGCACCACCTGATGCACGCATATCTTGCAGTGCATAGATTCCCTTGAAGCGGTCTGTGAATGGCTTCATATTAGGGTCGGTACGTGATGCCTGTAATGCTAGGTTAAATGATTCTTCAACAGTGGAGCCAGTTCGATAGAATGTAGAAATGGACTTATATAGTCCATCGACCCAAGGCTTAGACATTTCTGACTGACCAAAGAATAAAGCAAGAGTATTCTTGAAAGTATCAATTGCTAATGTTGGACCAGTAGGTGCTGCTGGGATAGTTCCAGTACCAGTTCCTGTACCAGTTCCCGTACCACCTGTACCACCCGTACCACCGTCACCAGTAGGTGCAGTAGGTGCTACAACATCTTTGTATAGTTTCCACTCTCCACCGATAAAGGACCAATGTGTTCCCGCTGGGGCTGGATAAGGAGGGTTTGTGTTATTGCCAGTTAAACGATTCTGGCGAATGTCCTCAAGACGCTTCTGCTGATATTCTTTTAATTCATCTGGAGCCATTTTGTTTAATGGCTTAGGTGCAGCAGTTGGAACTGGTGCAACATTCATAGAGGACAGTGGGTTATATGGCACTGGCACTGGTGCGGTCTTGCTGGCATTAAGTGCGCTTGCAACTGCAGCATTCGCTGCTGCCACTGCTGCATCTGCTTTTACCTGCTCTGGTGTAAGTACGTATGACTTACTACTACCGTCTGATGCTAGTCTCATTTATATTCCAAATCCCATTGCGCGAGCAACGCCCACTGCTTTGTTACGAGCAATATCATTTTCTGCTTTAGTCTTTTGACGATTCTCGTGAGTCATTGCAAAGTCATATACCTCAGCAATTGATGCTGCTGGCGCTTTGCCAGTAACATCATTGTTCAAGAATCGCATAATATTTGGGTCAGCCAAATCAAACTGAGATGGGTCCATCTCCCAAGCGGTTGCAAGGGTTCTGATAATTGGCTCAGCAATATCAAACATAGTCAAAGAAGGATTCTTAGATAATCTATCTGCATATGCTGGATACATATTCTGAGCCTTAACAGATAGTTCATTCTTGAGTTCATCAACCGTCTTTGTTCCAGATGCAATATCCAGACCAATTTGGTTAATCTCTTTGCTGCTTAGGTTATTAATACCGTATGCGTTTAGAAGGTTCTTAACTGAAGCAACCTGCTTGATTGCCGTAGATGGCAACTTAGAGACATCTTCTAGTGTGACCTTGCCCCATAGGTAAGCCTCTGTAAATGACTTAGGGTCAAACAGTGATGGTGTGGTTATGGTTTCATATCCACCAGTACTTGCCTTGCGTGTGGTCGACTTACCAGATGCGCCAGCCTCTACGTTTACCTTAGCAAGAAAGTCAGCCTTATCTTCTTCCGATAATACTGTTACGTCAAAACCAATTGACTTGGCAATCTTATTAAGCAAAGCATCAGATGCAATTCTGTCATACTGGGTAATGCTTGATGTTATCCCAGTTGAACCAGGATTGTTCTTGGTCATTACGTCAAGGACATCCCAAGGAGACTGCTTCTTACCCTGCTTAAATGCTGCTACCGCACCATCAACAATATCATTCCATAGGTTCTGACGAGCAGAATCTGTTGGCTGACGATTTGCTACACCAAGAAGATATTCTGTAAGAGCAACCTGTGATTCGACTGGTAGTTTAGCAAAAGACTTCTTGATAATAGATGCTTCAGCCTTGACAAGATTACCCTTACCATCTGGCATCCAGATGTAGGTCTTTTCTTTCTTGCTTCCCTTAGGAGGAATAATAATAGTCGGACCCGCTGGCGGTGGTGCTGGATTTTCTGCCATTACTTATTCTCCCTCATATTATCATTCTCAAAATATCGAGTAATCATTCGCTGCAATACTGGGTCCCAATTATCATATGATGATGCTAGGTAATTAACCCACGCTTCCTTAATTGGAGCCTTTGAGCCAGTAGGTGCATCTGCATATGCTGCAGCATAGTCATTACGATATTTAACAAATGCTTTAGCGTGTTGCCAGAACTGAGTTTTGCCAAACTTGTTCATAAAGTTTTTATCGTTCACAAGGGTAAATAAACCCTGAGATTGAATCCAAGCCTGGTTGCCCTTTGTGGCACCCTTTTGATACTCAACAAACCACGCACGAGATGCTGGACCTAATGTGTCATTAGCGTATGAACGCAATGAATCCCTTAGTTCTGGGACGCTAAGGTAACTTGCGTATCCAGCATCCTTTGCAATCTTATTAAGGCGGTTCTTCTCTGTTACGTATGCAGACCAGAAACGTGATTTTTCAATCTCTTCTTCTACCAACTGTGGCGTCTTAAGTGATGAGTTAACCATTGTTCCGTCAGGAAGGCGGGCTGTGGTTGAGTTAAGGAACTTGTTCACCTGAGGACTAAACTCCTTAGGCAAATCTGCAACCATAAGCCCAACAACAGATGGGTCAACCTGACGCAGTTGTGTTGCCAACTGTGGAAAGTCTTCCCAAATTCTATTGTAAGCCTTAACGCTAGGTGTGATGTAGGCAATAGATTCCTGTGAAGAAACAAAGAGACGTTCCATTGGGAAGTTCACGCCAGTTGTCTTTAGCATATGAGCCTGGAATTTCTTCTCGGCATCCTTGTATGCTTCCGCACTTGTCATACCCTTTGCGGTATTGTTATTAACCAACATAAAGAAGTAGTCCTGATAGATGCTATCTGGACGAGTATCAATGTACTGTGGTGTGCCAAGTAGTGAGAAGAACTGTGTTCGGAACTTACGAAGGTATATGTCCTTTGCTCCAGCCATAATTGACTGTTCGCTAGGAGCAGGACCCTTGTACTTAGGGTTCTTCTGTAGAGCCATATCGTACATAATCCACTGGCGATTAGCCTCAGAAATCCAAGAATCCACAAACATCTTATTTGTTGTATCTGGTGAAAGTGCAGTCTTTAGATTTCTAGCCCACGCTGGTGTAAAGGTAGCAAGTAATTGCTTACTTGTTTCTGGCTCGATACCATATGGAAACATTTCTTCATAAGAGTAACCAGGAATTTTACCAATAGTCTTATTGATTATCTTCTTGACTTCTTCTTCTGAGTTAGGCTTACCAGAGAATATCTTGCTCAAAGCAATAGGCGCAATCCAAGATGCTCCAGGGAAGTTGGCTACATAGTTGGTGGCACGAGCATTAATAATAACACCCTTACCATCGTTTAGTCCCATTTCTTTTGTTCCTGGAACAAGAAGATACTGAGCCTTCATTGGGTCATCTACTGGGTTGCCGTTTTCGTCAACACCAAATGAGTTATAAAGACCATAGTATGAGTTTAAGAAACCAGAAAATCTTGCTGGCTTCTTGACTGCAAATCGTGAGTAGCGATAGATACCAGATGCCGCAGCGTTAGGGAATGTTGCCAATGCTCTTGCTAGGTATAAAGCCTTCTGCTGGCGTGGAATTGTATAGAATACCCTTGCGGTTTCATCTACAACTTCCATTGCTGCAGCGTGGTGAATACGATTCAAGGTTGATACATCAACTGTATAACCCTGAGCAATAAGTCTTTCAGCACGCTCAGCGACCAACGCCGTGTGACGTGTTGTACCCCATACTTCACGAATCATATTTTCTGGCTTCATTAGGAAACGCCAGGCACCAGCGAATGTTGAATCAAATGCTTGTGCAGCAGACTTTGCTAGTGTAGTTGGGTTAGCGTACTCAATTTCAAGTGGCTGAATTGGAACCATCTGGTCCAACTTATCGCCCAACATACCACGCAATTGGGTTGCATCTACAGCATCCTGTGCTGCTGCTAATTTAGCCTCTGATGTTGGTAGGTATCGATTAACAAATGTAATCTGCTCATCAATCATACGAGGTAGTTCTTCTACAGGCTTATTCATAGATGCCGCGTACTTACGACCCTGACCTGTTGCTGCCCATTCAAGTAGTTGCTCACGAGACTGACCAGAAAGAATGCGGTCAACCATAATGTCGCCACGCATATGGTTATTAACTACATATGCTAGTTCATCAAAATAAACTGGGTCTGCAACATTGGTAATGGTCTTTGGGCTACTGCCAAGGATAGTATTAATCTTTGCAACAGTTGCCTTGTTACCAAGGAATTCAAGGTTACGTGTGTGGTTGTTGGCAATTTCGGACATATATCCTTCGCCAAAACGTTTACGGCTTGCAAACGATGGGAACTCAATTGTCTGTCCATTGGACAACTGTACCTTTTGTACGTCAGGTAGTAGTGGCTGCTTTGCATAGCGACCTTCTGCTACAGAGAAAATCTCAGCCTGCTTTAATTGCTTTGGACCAAGTTCTTCAAGAACCTTTCCAATCCTTGCATATGCAGCAGCAATCTCTGTATCAATAATATTTAATTCAGGTGCTAGTGTATTAATCTCACCAACAGCCTTCTGTAATGCAATCTCTGCTGAACGAATCTCAGAGGCATAACGTGCTGCAGCGGTAGCCTCAGCGGTAAGTTTAGACTTTGCTGGTCCACGCTTGGCACGCTTCTCTGCCTCAGATAGCAACTCATCTGTCCAGGATGAACCCATAGGCTTTAGTGGTGGAACCACATCGCCTGTTGAGTATGCGAACCTGTCGCCCTCTGGAGTTCTATATTCAGAATGCTTTAGGTTAGGGTCAATTCTTTTTGCTTCTGCCCATACAGCCTGAGCAATTCCCTTGCCGCGATGTCCTGGAGTAATTTCAATGTTTTCAATAACACCAGTATTTTTATTCCAGTTGAGTGAACCTACTGTTTGACCGTCTTTAACAACATTAACATTAGCAATTTCTTTTGCTAGTTTATTGTCTGCTCTGACTACTGAGTAGCCTTCTGGCATTTTAACAGGAGGTAATTCTTCTGTTTGCTTTCCAACTGTTTTAAGAGTTTCAATGCGAGCACGAAGACTGTAGATAGATGGCACCTGTAGTGGCTTGCCATACTCAATTGTGTATGTGTTTAACTTAGACTCAAGGTTTGCCACATCGCGTTCTGCTTCACGAAGTGCATCTTTAATCTGGTCAGCCCAGTCACGCTTAGTTGCTGGAGATACACCAGGTGTGTTACCAAAGTATGATTCGTATCTTGCATAAACTTGGTCACGAATAATAATAGCCTGGTTGTACTCTTCAGACAGAGCCTTAACCTCTCGCTGGATTTCTTTCTTTGCGCTAGGAAGTAATGTCTTAGACTTTTCAACATTACGTATTACAAAGTTTGCTCCGCCTTTGATTGCGTTCTTAGACGCAGTAGTAAACAAAGGTCCAGCAAACTTGCTGCCTTCTGCTAATGTTCCAGCAAGGATTGGCTCAAAGATTGAGTTCTTAGGAATGTATGAGAAACGATACAGTTGAGCAACAGAAAAGATTTTACTTGCTGATTCAAATGTGTTTCTTGCAGCAGTTGCAGTCAACTGTTCTGCCTTAGTTGCCGCACCCTTAATCACACTCTTCTCTGCACGAGCAGCCTTTAGAATCAATCTATCTAGGTCGCCAAGCGGTAGCATAGGAAGTGAGTTCTGCAATTGACGCTGTGTTTTAATATCAACAGATACTCTGACACCAGTTGGGTCCATAGAGTGTCCGTGAGTCTGTAGGTTGCCGTGCATTGAATACACGTCTTGCATTAAGTCATCAACCATCTGGTCAATAACTACATCGTTATAGTATCCACGTGAGTAAGCAATTGTTTTGGCGATTTCTTTATTTGCATTCTTGATAATATCTGCACGTTCGCCGTCGCTTTTTGCTGACACAAACTTGTCAATCAAGTTGCGACGATAATCAGATACTGTCATCTGGTTCAAATCGTGTGTCTTAATCGCTCTTGTTCCATCACGGAATAAAGGAATGTCATCGAAGACAGCCATAATTTCTTCTACACCATTGAATGGGCGAAGACCAGAGTTGCTTACCAATCCCTTTGGCATATATGTACCAAAATTACGCAACAATACTGTGACTGGACCATTCATACGTCCGCCCAAAACGGTCTGTGCTACGCCACCAATTTCTGGGTTGGTAAAATCGCGCTCAACAATTGCTGTCTTAATCTTGCCAGCCTTAGAACGTGCCTTACCTACAGCACCTTGTAGACCGATAGGCTCCATTGGCTTATAGTTCTTGCCAAGAGCAAGTGGTTCTACATTGAGAAGACCAGTTGAATCATCAAGTTCCTGGGTTAAGAATGCGTCGTAAACTTCCTGATGCTTTGGTTCTTTCTTGATTGCATCGTCAAACGCACCCATCCAGCGAGCACGCTGTTCTGGTGTATATGTTGGCAACTTACCGTTAATAATATATTCAGAACGGAATGTTGCAGTTCCATCACCCATTACCCATAGGTCATCACGCAAGTTAAGTTTTGTTAAACGCTCAATTGCTGGACCGTAGCCCTTATCGGCAAGAAGAAAGTCTGCAACAACCTTAGGGTCTTTTGTAGACTTAATAAGGTCTGGCAACTGGCGATTAAAACTATGCTTCTTTACAATTCGAGTAATGTCGACAATGTTTTCTGAGGCAGCAAGGTCCATAACGTCCTGACCAATTACTGTCTGCCCTCTGCCTTCAATATGATTGTACATATCTTCTTCGAACTTAGGCATAGCCTCAGCGTCTGTAGCCTTAAACTTTGTTCTTAGACCAGCACGCGTTGCACCTGCTTTTACGATGGCTCCGCCACCTGCAAATGCTACGTTGATAGCAACGTTCTTAATGAGAAAGTCATTGATTCCAGTAACATACTTACCTAGAACATTATCCTTAAAATTCTTTTGAATATCTTGGTCATCCCATAGGTCAATACCAGATACGTCTATTCCATTAGCCTCAAGTAGTTGTGCTTCCGCAACACCAAGTAGGTTAAATGGGTTCTTAAGCATTGACTGACCAAGAGATACATCAGCAGAACGATTGTATGCGTCCCTAATATCAGATAGTTGGAACCCTTTTCCGAATTCTCCACCCTGATATAATTTACTATTTGGGTCAGATAAAAGGTTCATCGTCGATATAGGTCGAGCAATGATAGGACTGAATACGTACTTCTCAGCCTTTTCACCCAAGAACAAAACTGGGTCGAGAGCCTTCATCGGCGCTGTATCAACTGAAGCAATGCCTGATTCTTCAAGTTTCTTTTGTACGCCTTGTTGTGCAAGTATGCCAGCACCTGCTGACATTTCAGGGTCCTTAAAACCACCGCCTGCAAGGGAGGCTCCAGCCTGTAGAACTACAGTTGCTGGGTTAATACCTAGTAAACCTTTACCAGTATTCTTAATTGAGTCAAGGAACTCGCCCCAAAAAGATTGTTTCTTTTCGGTGTCAGCCATTACTTGACCCCCAATGGATTAAATGTAGATGATTCGCCACCCTTAACGTCTTCACCAGTAAGGGTCATAATAAATACGTCCCTGTCTTCTGGAGATTCCCAAGGAATCATCGCTAAAGGAATTGCGATTGCAAAGTTTTCATAACCTAAAGAGTTTGCAAACTTATCTAGGTGGTCAAAGAATCCGTTTTCCATCCATTGCATTAAAGTATCTGTTCTTTCAGATAATTAACGAAACGCTTATATGAGTCAGGTGTACCTGGCAAGCGTGTTGCATCCATTAAATCTGGGAGATAACGCTTGATAAGGTCAATATTTTCATTTTGGTTCATAGGAGATGTAACTCGTGAAGGCAAAGCCTCAGAACCACGACCTCTTCCTACATCGACTCCATCAGAAATAGGCAAATCGTCCTGTGTTGGTGCATCTAGTGGAACAACACCTGACATTAGGTTGCCCATTGGGTTTACCTGACCGCCAGCGGCTGGTGTTTCCTTGTACATTGTGGCAGCATCAGCAGTATTGTTGATTTCGCTGTTCTGACCATAAGCAAAACCTGTGTAATTTGGGTTAGCCTGACCTGATTGACCGTTACCACCCATAGCATTTACGTTTGCAGGGTTATTCTGCGGAGCAGTTGGGCGAAATCCACCGCTGTTCTTGTTGCCTGCCATAGTTACTCCTACTTAGAATGCTTGAATTGTGTCTTGGATAGGTACGGACCAGCGGTAAACGCTGTAAGTTTTGATGCAATCTCCATTGCTTCGTATGCGTCTGCACCTGCGTGAAGTGCTCCGAGTGCATAAGCAGCACCACTGCCTGCAGCATACACATTAGATGAGTTCCGACTAACGCCTAACGAGTCATCAATGTCAAATATTTCACCGCATAGTGCAATAAGGAATTGGAATCTTTGCTCTGTCTTTGCTTCATCAAAGTTAAATCCATTTGATGACAACACTTTACGCAGCGAAGGCATAGCCTTTGCAATCATAAAATGATATAAATCCTTTTTATCAGCCTTTGTTGGAACTGGTGGTTCCCATATATGCTGGGCTACATCACAAGGTAGAACCTCACCTGAGCCTGCAATTAGATAACCATTAATCTCTGCAATCTTTTTTACCTGATGATGGTTATAAATGTATCCACTGTCATCAGTTGTTTGGCTGTCAGCCACAATGACACAACTATCATCATACTCTAATCCGATAATAGTTGTCATTGTCCCCTACTTTGTTAACGTCGATTAATTGTTCTAACGCTTGCGCTTGCTTCTCCCTGACCAGATAGGCTAGAGAGTAAATTCATAATGCTTGGTCTTGCTTCAGGTACTTCTGGCGTTGGACCACCTTCTGGTGGAAGAGCGCCTCCTGCTGGAGCAGCGGCGGGAGCAGGGGACGGTTGCTCAACCATAGGTGCTTCCCCAGCAGGAGGAACTTGTTGCTGTGGAGCAAAGGTTGCTTCAATCGCATCCTCAAGCGCCTGTCCCTTTTGGCGTGCTTTGATAACCGCAGCAATTTTACGAACTACCTCTGAAGCATCTCCGCCAGAT
>JACCEB011673641.1_pt1 | contig 10378 bp, 6 predicted proteins | sample 7454761 | NCBI WGS metagenome assembly JACCEB01 (sample SAMN15323454, study PRJNA562643) | freshwater metagenome | isolation source: river surface water | place: USA:Blue River Watershed | collected 2017-08-18 | reverse complement strand
GTTGAAGCGGGCTTGCAGAGCGGTGCGTTGATCACTGCGAACCTTGCGGGAGAGTACGGGAGATCCGTGCTGGCGGTTCCGGGGCCGATTGATCGTGCGACGTCGCATGGCGCGAATCGGCTGATTCAGCAGGGGGCCAAGTTGGTGCAGACGGTGGAGGATATTTTGGAGGAGTTGGAGCAGCTTCCTTTGGCTTCTGGGCAGCCTGGCGGGCAAGTTTGCGAGGTGCGCGGGGAGGGCGGGTTGGGTTCAGCGGCTGAGGTGCAGACGGTTGTGCCGGCGGCTGGCCCATCGGCGGTCCTTTCCGATACAGAGCGTCAGGTGTTGGATGTGCTGACGAAAGAGCCATCTGCGATTGATTGTTTGGTTGAGCGATTGGATTTGCCGGTGCGCGCGATTTCAGCGGCGCTGATGGGGCTGGAGTTGAAGCGGTGTATCCGAGCTTTACCGGGACAGTCGTTTGTGCGGTTGCACTGAGCGATCCCGAAGCCGTGGGGGTGGCACTCTTCGACGCAGTTAGGGCGGTCGACTGGGGAAGCGCCTGTCTGCCCCAAAAGGGTTCCCTTCGCGTTGGCGCGCTTCGATCAACGCGCGAGAGCGGTCTCCCGAGATCCGGCCACGGGGAGAAGTACCGTTTATTTCCGAGAAACGTGCGCGCGAATCAACCGTCAGCGGTTGGCGGGTAGATGTTTGACTGATTGCATAGTGCGGATATCAATTGGCCATGTCTTTGCGTGAGGCGACTGCTCCTATCCCGCGGTTAGCTTTTGATGCGGCCTGTTCGCGGCTCAAAGGTTTCCCGATTCTGACGATCACCGGTCCTAGACAGTCTGGTAAAACGACGCTTTCTCGGTTGCTGGCTCCGCATCTGCCTTACCTGAGTTTTGAGGATCCCGACACACGCGCATACGCATCCGAGGATCCGCGAGGATTTCTGCGGCAAGTGAGCGATGGTGCAATCCTTGACGAGATTCAGCGATGCCCAAGCCTGTTCTCCTATCTGCAAGGGATGGTTGACGCGGAGAAGCGGTTCGGGCGGTTCATCCTCACGGGGTCGAGTCAGTTTGATTTGGTCCAGTCCATGAACCAATCTCTGGCTGGACGGACTTCAATCATGACGCTGCTCCCGTTCTCGTTGGGTGAGCTGCAGAGTGCCGGATGTGCTCCCAGTTCGGTGGATGAGCTTCTTTATCGTGGGTTATTCCCTCCCGTCCACGACCGACCGGTGGATGCCTCCATTTGGCTTCAGGACTACGTGAGCACCTATCTTGAACGCGATGTCAGAAACATTCTGAATATCCGTGATCTGAGCGCCTTTCAGCGTTTTGTGCAGTTGTGTGCTGGAAGGATTGGCCAGCTCTTGAATGTTTCATCTCTGGCAGCTGATGCAGGGGTCACCCGAGTCACTGCGAATGCTTGGCTTTCGGTGTTAGAGGCCAGTCATCTGATCTTTTTGACGTCTCCTTGGTTCGCCAATCCGTCCAAGAGGTTGATCAAGGCGCCGAAACTTTATTTTGTGGATACAGGGCTTGCCGGTTGGCTCATCGGAGTTCGCCGCGAGGAGCACTTGATCGCTCACCCGCAGCGGGGAGCGTTGTTTGAGAACTGGGTGATGACTGAACTTTTGAAAGCTCAAACCCACCGAGGCATCAAACCGCGCCTGTACTTTTTGAGGGACAAGGAGGGGCACGAGGTCGATGCCTTGGTTGAAACCGCTCCGCATCGCTTCCAGGCGGTTGAGGTGAAATCTGGGGAGACGGTGGCGACAGATTTCTTCCGCGGACTCGATCACTGGAGGAAGGTGCTTGAGAACGAAGCGATCACACCGTGGATTGTTTACGGCGGGGACGTTCGTCAGGACCGAGAACGTGGATGTGTTCTTCCGTGGGCGGATTTGAGTTCTCTGCTGGGGCTCATCAGCGGCGTACGGTAGTCCCGCCGTACGCCGAGTCGGAGAAGCCCGTGGGGTGGACGGGTTGTTCTCGAACGGTGGCTACTTGAAGAAGATCGGAATCACCAGAATGGCCACGATATTGACGACTTTGATCATCGGGTTGATGGCGGGGCCGCTCGTGTCCTTGTAGGGGTCGCCCACGGTATCACCGGTGACTGAGGCGGCGTGAGCGGGGGAGTGTTTCCCACCGTGGTTCCCCTCTTCGATGAACTTTTTGGCATTGTCCCAAGCGCCGCCGGAGGAGGTCATTGCGATTCCGACGAAGAGACCGGTGACGATGGTGCCGACGAGGACTCCGCCGAGCACGGTCGGGCCGAGTGCGGGCGTTGCTGCAACGGCAACCACGAATGCGACGGGGAGGAGCGCCGGGAGAATCATTTCGCGGAGCGCGGCTTTCGTGACGATATCGACGCAGCGTCCGTATTCTGGGGTATCTTCCCCTTTGAGAATGCCGGGACGTTCCGCGAGTTGGCGGCGGACTTCGGTGACGACAGCCCCTGCGGCTTTGCCGACAGCGTCCATACTGAATGCGGAGAACAGGAAAGGAAGCAGGCCGCCGATGAAGAGGCCGATGAGGACTTTTGGATCGTTCAGTGAGAACTGGATGGCTGCTTCGGAGAACTTCCCGAGGTGTTGCAGGTGGGCTTTGAGTTCTTCGACGTAGGAGCCGAAGAGGACGAGTGCTGCGAGGCCGGCGGAAGCGATGGCGTACCCCTTCGTGACGGCTTTCATGGTATTGCCGACGGCGTCGAGTTCGTCGGTGATCGTGCGCACTTCTTTGGGCAGGCCGCTCATGACGGCGATTCCGCCTGCGTTGTCGGTGATGGGGCCGAAGGCATCGAGAGAGATGATGATGCCGGCCATGGAGAGCATCGCCATGACTGCGACAGCCACGCCGTAGAGGTGGCCGAAGTGGTAGGAGGCGAGAATGGCTCCGCCGATGAAAAGGACGGGAAGTGCGGTGGCGTGTTGTCCGATGGCGAGTCCGGCAATGATGTTGGTGGCGTGGCCTGTTTCGGAGGCTTTTGCGATTTTGCGGACCGGCCCGTATTCGGTGGAGGTGTAGTAGTTCGTGATGGCGACGACGATGCCGGTCATCAGGATTCCGATCAGGGCGCATCCGTAGATTTCGGAAGCGGTGTGTTCGACTCCGTTGATTTGGAGGCCGGCTCCGAACAGGCTGTTGGTGAGCGGGTAAAGGACACCGGCGGACACGAGCCCGCTGACGGTTACTGCGGTGAGCAGAGCGCTGGCGGGTTTTCCTCCGGCGACATTGACGTAGAGGATGCCGAGGACTGCTCCGAGGATGGAAATTCCGCCGAGAACGAAGGGGTAGACGAGGGCGGCGTGGTTACCTTTGACGGTGAGTGTGGCGATCAGGATCGCGCCAATCAACGAGACGGCATAGGTTTCGAAGACGTCAGCAGCCATGCCTGCGCAATCACCGACGTTGTCGCCGACATTGTCTGCGATGGTTGCTGGGTTGCGGGGATCATCTTCGTCGAGATTGCTTTCAATTTTTCCAACGAGGTCCGCTCCGACGTCGGCGGCTTTTGTGTAGATGCCTCCGCCGAGGCGTGCGAAGACGCTGATGAGACTTGCTCCGAGGGCCACGCCGATGAGGCAGTTGTCCATGCTTGCTGTTTCGCCGAGGACCTTTTTGGTTCCGAGGAACACGGCTCCAACGGAGAGAAGGGCGAGGCCGACGACGAGGAGGCCGGTGACTGCGCCGCCGTTGAATGCGGCTTTGAGGGCGGGGTGGGTTCCGATGGTCGCGCTTTGCGCGGTGCGTACGTTCGCGAGAACGGCTACGCGCATACCGATGAAGCCAGCGGCGAGGGAGCAAACGGCCCCGAGGATGAATCCGACAGAGGTTGCGGTGTCACGGGCCATGAAGAGGACGCCGGCGATGATTGCGCCGATGACGCTGATGGACGCAAGTTGTCGGTTGAGGTAGGCCGCAGCGCCTTCTTGGATGGCTCCGGCGATGGAGCGCATTCTTTCGGCCTCGATTTTCACTCCGAGGATGGAGCGGACGAGAAGGACGGCAATGATGAGTCCTACGGCGGCGCATCCGATGGAGATGGCAACACCGGAGTCCTCGAGGAGTTTGCGGAGGGCGTCTTGAGACATGGTTGGGTTTGGGGGGTTCGTGTTGGAAAATCTTTCGGGGGAAGGCTAAAGGGCGCTGATGATGACTTCGCGGGCGCGGATGTGGAGAAAAAATCACGCGTGGCGCGAGAGCAGGGAAAGGATCGCTTTCTGAGCGTGGAGGCGGTTTTCGGCTTGGTCGAAGATGGTGCGGGCGTGGGTTTCGAGAACGTCCTCCGTGATTTCCTTGCCACGGTAGGCTGGGAGACAGTGCATCACGAGGGCGTCGGGGGCGGCGAGTTCCACAATCTCTTTAGATATTTGGAAGGGGGCTAGGACGCGCAGTCGGTCGGCGGCTTCTGCCTCCTTGCCCATGCTGACCCACACATCGGTGTAGAGTACGTCGGCGCCTGAGACAGCGGCCTTGAGATCGTCGGTTACGACGACGCGAGCGTTGGACCCGAGGCTTTGGAGGAGGGAGGTGTCGGGCTGGAAGCCTTTGGGAGCGGCGATGCGGAGCTCAAAGTCGAGTCTGGCAGCGGCCCAGATCCACGAGCGCGGGACGTTGCAGGCGCCGTCGCCCACGAAGCAGACCGACCGTCCTTCAACGCCTCCGAGTTTTTCGCGGATCGTTTGGAGATCGGCGAGAATTTGGCAGGGATGTTCGTCGTCCGTGAGAGCGTTGATGGTGGGGATCCCGGAAAACTCCGCAAAGTCAACGACGTCTTGTTGAGCGTAGGTGCGGATGATTGCGCCGTGGAGCATGCGGCCCATGACCCGGGCGGTGTCGCGGATGGGTTCCCCGCGGCCGAGCTGAATATCGGTTGCGGAGAGGAACATGACGTCCCCGCCAAGTTCGCGGACGCCGACCTCGAAGGAGACGCGGGTGCGGGTGGAAGATTTGCTGAAGATGAGTGCCCAGCACTGGCCGGTGAGGGGTTTTTCGTCGTGGTGGCCGCGGGTGGCCTTCATGACCTCTGCGAGTTCGAGGACCTGATAAATCTGGTCCCGGTCCATGGCTTCAATGGAGAGGAGGTTTCTCATGGGATTCGGGTGGTTGGGCGTTCCGGTGGTGCGGGACAGGGTCAGTTCCGCGGCTGGATGGAGTCGAGCACAGCGGTGGTGATGCGTGTGGCTTCGTCGATTTCGTCACGTGTTACGTTGAGGGCGGGGAGCCAGCGGATGGTCGCTGGTGCGGAGGGAACGGTGAGCAGTCCCGCGTCCTGCAGTTTCTCAACGACCGCGACGGCTGGGAGTTTGCCTGGCGGTAATGCGAGCTGTTTTTCAAGCCGCTCGGTGTTGAGTTCGATCCCGACGAGAAGGCCGTGTCCGCGCACCTCTTTGATAAGGGGGTGGGCCAGAGCCTGTAGTTGGGAAAGGATGTATTCCCCTTGGGTTCGGGCGTTTTCGAGGAGGTTTTCCTCCTCGATGATGGAGAGCACTTCGAGGGCGCCGCGGCTGACGAAGGGGGTTCCACCGAAGGTGGTGCCGTGGGAACCGGGGCCGAGCAAATCGCAGAGGGGGATCCGGTCTCCAGAGCGGAGGGTGATCTCGCGGTTGGAAATCCAGACCGCGCCGATTGGCAATCCTCCTCCGAGGCCTTTTGCCCAAGAGACGGCGTCGGGTTTTAGGTCGTTGGCGGCATGTTCCCATCCGTGCCAGTGCCCGGTTCGTCCGAAGCCGGCTTGGACTTCGTCGATCAGCAGGAGAAGATTTCGTTGTTTTGCGAGAAGCGAGGCACCGCGGAGGAACTCGGGTGATGCAGCGCGGATCCCACTTTCGCCTTGGATGGCCTCGGTGAGAATCGCTGCGGTTGAGGGGTCATTTTTGACCGTTTCGGTGAGGGTTTGCAGGTCGTTGAACGGGATATTTTTGAACCCCTGTGCGAGGGGTTCGAACCCGTGGCGGACCTTCTCTTGACCTGTCGCTGCGATGCCGGCGAGGGTTCGTCCATGGAACGAGTTCAGCATCGAGACGACGGTGAACTTGGGTGTTGGTGTGGTGTCTTGGTCTCCGACGGGGTTGGGGAGTGCGTCGGAGAAACCCAGTGCTTGATTGCCGAACTTTCTCGCGAGTTTGTAGAGGGCTTCGTTGGCTTCAGCGCCGGAGTTGCAGAAGAAGACTTTGCCGTTGCCGCCCATCAGGCGGACGATGCGTTCTGCGAGAAGTGCTTGAGGGCGCGAGAGGTAAAGATTCGATACGTGGAGCAGGGTCTGCGCTTGTTCGGTGATGGCCGCAACGATTCTCGGGTGGGCGTGTCCCACCGACGTGACCGCGATTCCGCTTCCAAAATCGAGGTAACGTTTACCGTTTTCGTCCCAGACCTCGCGTCCGGTCCCGCGGTGGAAACGCAGATCGAAGCGCCCGTAGGTGGGCACGACGTAACGGTCGAACAGATCGCGGGTGGAGGTTGTTCCTGGCATGGCGAAGACGATTTCGGGGAAACGGTTGATGATACGTTGCCGCTGGGTGGTGAAAAGCAAAAGGTCTGTGGCGGAGGCGTTGCTGAGAGATGTCCGGCGGCAGGTGGATGTGTGGGAGTGTCTGGTGCGGGGCATCGTGGAAAATCGGCGGGGAGATAGGCCGTAACGGACGTATGAGACCGATGCGATGGGGTTGGATTGAGCGGAAGGGTGTGGTTGCTGCTCCTGTTTCGGATGTCTTCCATGAAAACCTTGTTTGCATCTCTGTTGGTGTTGTCGGTGTCCGTGATGGCTCAAAACCCGTATGGAAACCTTCCCGAGGCGAAGGCGCCTTATCATCGGGTGCGATACGAGGCTTCGGACCGTCCGGGCGAACTGATCTTTCCTGTCAGCTACACGGCTTGGGTTCCGCCGAGCGTTAAGACATTGCGCGGCGTTATCGTGCACCAGCACGGGTGTGGGGAAGGTTCGTGTAAATCCGGGCAGACAGGGGCTTACGATCTTCACTGGCAGGCGCTCGCGAAGAAGCATGATTGCGCGCTGTTGAGCCCGTCTTACGAGCAACCCGAGAAGGCGAACTGCCAGATGTGGTGCGATCCTCGCAATGGGTCGGATGCGGCGTTTCAGCGGGCGTTGAAGGAGTTGGGGGCGATGTCGGGGCATCCGGAGATGGCGTCTGTTCCTTGGGCTTTGTGGGGCCACAGCGGGGGCGGTCATTGGGCGGGTGGGATGGTTTTGCTCCATCCGGAGCGTGTTGCGGCGGCGTGGTTGCGATCCGGGGTTCCCATGGTGAAGGATGTGGAGGGAAAGCCGAAGGCGTATGAGATCCCTCCGGCGGCGCTGAAGGTGCCGGTGATGTGTAATTTGGGTACGAAAGAGGGGGTGACGGTGAAGGAGGGGAGGTTTGCGGGGGTATGGACGGGGGTTGAGACGTTTTTTGGGGAGATGCGGTCACGCGGCGCGCTGGTCGGTGTTTCTGCTGATCCGTTGACAAGTCATGAGTGCGGGAATCAGCGGTATTTGGCTGTCCCGTGGTTTGATGCGTGTTTGGGGGTGCGACTGGCTTCGGCGGGAGGCGGGAAGTGTAACGAGGTGGGAGCTGGATTCTCTTGGGTTGCACCCCTGTATGTGGGTGTTGGAGAGGTGGTTGAAGCGGTGGAGTCGGCGAGGTTTTCGGGAGATTTGAAACGGAGCGTTTGGTTGCCTGGTGAAGCCGTGGCGAAGATGTGGGGGCGCTATGTTCGGGACACGGCAGTGGACGACAACACGCCCCCGCCTGCGCCGCGGAATGTGCGCGTGGAGGGGGCTCGGGTCAGTTGGGAAGCGGATGCGGATCTGGAGAGCGGGCTTGCAGGGTTTGTGATCGAGCGTGACGGAACATTTTTGGCGAATGTTCCAGAGCAGCCGAAGAACCCGTTTGGCCGGCCGCTATTCCAGAATCTTCAATACAGTGACACACCTTCCAATCCGTTGGTGCAGATGCAATTCACGGATCCGAAGCCTGAGGCGGGACGCACGCACCAGTACCGAGTGATTGCGGTCAACACGGTGGGGTTGCGTTCGAAGTGAGCGCGGTGTTTGGCATCGTTGGGATTGCTCACAGGCGTGGGCGATTTGAAGTGGTTTAGGGCGCAGTGATGCGAGTGCCTTTTAGGCAACTACGTACCGACCCCTCTGCGCTCCTGTCGGCGAGCGCTATACTTTGGTCTGTCTCTACCGCGATGGCCGGCTGGCGCGGACTACATCTACGAAGGGAAAGGGTGAGACGGCGGTGACTTTGGCGGTATTGATTTCTGCTATTGATCTCTGCGATTGCGGCTTTGACTTGCGGCGTATCGGGATCGCGATGGAGCGAGGCGATGAGGGTGGAGAGGTGTTGCCGGTAATCTTTCGCCAGCTCACGTGGTGAGGATTGTGAGCGCCGGTTTCATGATTTCAGCGAATCCAAATACCTTTCCCCGTGCCGCCCTTCGGCGTGGTCTTGGGGTAGTCGGGGTTTGGTTTTTGCTCGATGACCTTGACGACGCGATCCAGTGGCAAGTTGCTGGTTGAGCCATACTCGCGGACGCCCGTGACGGTAAGGTTACGAACGGTGCAATCGAGGTCGGGGGAGAAGATTTCGGTCCACTTTTCGGGGTTGGTGCCGCCCTTGTAGGTCATCGACTTTGGGCCGATGGCGAGCAGGAGCCAGTCGGGCGGGAGCGGGTGTTGCATGTCCACTTTTTCGATGACGAGGCCGTCGGTATTCGCGTGGACTTCGATTTTGCCGAGGTGATGGAAAGTGAGATTTTCAAAGCGGATGTTCTTCAGCGTGCCGATGCCGTGACTGAAGTCGTTGTTGCGTCCGAGTTCTAGATTGGGCTGGTCGTAGAGCTTGAACTCGCGGATGTCTGTGATGCGGCGCAGCGTGATGTCGGTGATTGGACAATCGAGCTTCGTGCCATCGTCGAAGCGTTTCACGCCTGGAAGAATCCGGATGGAGTTGGCCGCTTTGACACCTTTCGGCGAGCCACTCACGTCTTCGATTGTGATGCGCTGGATCGGACCAAAGCTTGGCGCGTAGTTCTTCCATTCCCAAGCATTGAGCGCGACATTGTCATCGTGTGAATCGCCGCGCACACCGCGGATGATGCCATCGCTTGCGGGGCCGTTCACATGCACGCCATCGCGGCGATGTTCTTCCAGCGTGATGTTTTCGACCGTGAACTCATGGGCATTCGCCAGATGCACGCCGAAGGCTTGGCTTTGCCGGACCGTGACGTTCTTCACGGCCACACGACGCACGTTTTGCAGCAGAATGACGCCGTGCGTGCCGAAGGCAGGATTCTCCTTCGCGGAGAGGCCGAGGCGATTGCCGTTGTGGCCCATGGCATTGGCGAGCGTGTTCCAGATGCCGCCTTCGATGCTAATCTCCGAATCGAGCGGCAAATCGGCAGGCACGGGCTTGGTATTCAAGGTCACGACATGCTCGTTGCGCACCATGCACGTGTTGCTGCCGGGTTTGAGGCGGATTTCCGCCTTGGGGTCGGCAGTGAGTTTCTGACCGGATTTGAGGATGAGTGGCCCGTCGAGGTAATAGGGATGCTCCCGCTCGGGAATGTGTAGGGAACCCTTCCGGTTAAGCTCCGCCTGAAACGCTGTCGTCCATACTTCGGCGGTCACCGAGCGTGTTTCGACTTTCCCTGCGGCATCCGGCCATTTCTCGGTCCAAGTCGCGGTCGGCACGTCAGCGGCGTGTAGCGCAGCAAGCGGTGCGAGAAGTGGGGCGATGAAGGAAGTGAATCGAGATTTCATGGAGTGGTGTCCTTGAAGGTTTTTTCTTCCGTGTGTGGAGGCGTTTTTTGGTTTGGTTCACGCCATGATTCCTTTGATCAACTGGCCGTGCACGTCGGTGAGGCGGTAGTCGCGGCCTTGGAAGCGGTAGGTGAGGCGCGTGTGGTCGAGGCCGAGGAGGTGGAGCGCGGTGGCGTTGAGATCGTGAATGTGGACGGGGTCTCTGACGATGTTGTAGCTGAAGTCATCTGTCTCGCCGAAGACGTGGCCGCGTTTTACGCCGGCACCGGCCATCCAGATGCTGAAACAACGTGGGTGATGGTCGCGGCCGTAGTTGTCCTTGGTCAGCGTGCCTTGCGAGTACACGGTGCGGCCAAATTCGCCGCCCCAGATGACGAGGGTGTCTTCAAGCAGGCCGCGCTCTTTGAGTTCGCCGAGCAGTGCGGCGGTGGGTTGGTCGGTGTCATGGCACTGGCTGCGGATGCCGCTGGGCAGGTTGTTATGCTGGTCCCAGCCGCGATGATAGAGCTGGATAAAACGCACGCCGCGCTCGGCCAGACGCCGCGCGAGGATGCAGTTCGCCGCATACGTGCCCGGCTTCTTCGATTCGGGGCCGTAGCGATCGAAGGTGTCGGCG
>JACCEB010959848.1_pt1 | contig 10381 bp, 18 predicted proteins | sample 7454761 | NCBI WGS metagenome assembly JACCEB01 (sample SAMN15323454, study PRJNA562643) | freshwater metagenome | isolation source: river surface water | place: USA:Blue River Watershed | collected 2017-08-18 | reverse complement strand
TTATGGTAAACGAAGCAAGCGCTGTACCTCAAGCAAAGTTTGAAGGTATTAACATTTATTCTGTTTATCACCCATCTACAAAACAAAAAATATACGTAACGGTAGAGGACATCTATAGATGAAAAAGCAATCAGCTCTTGATAGATATCGCGCAGGAGTTGCTCAACGAGCAAGAGAAGCCGAGCAAAGAAGAAAAGACATGGAGAAGCGCCATGCACAAGGTAAAGAAGATATGAAAGGCGCCATTGATCGTCTTGCTTCTTCTTTAAATAAAGAAGATGTCGCTGCAAATAACGTTGGTAGTGGTAATATTGCTGGTACACAAGGTGACGCTGGAAAGAAAACCGTTATGACTAAAGAACCATTAAAGCGTAAGAAGTTAACACAGTTTGAAGATTTTTCAAAGATGTTAGATGACTGCATTTGTGAAACTGCTGACGCAGGTTTAGCAGCAAAAGCAGCTAAGTCTGGTATCTCTATTGGTACACTACGCAAAGTGTATCGCCGCGGTGTTGCTGCATGGAACTCAGGACATCGTCCAGGAACTACTCCACAACAATGGGGTATGGCTCGTGTAAACTCCTACATCACTAAAGGTAAGGGAACTTATCACGGCGCTGATAAAGATCTACGTGAAGATTCACGTTTAGATAACGATGCGTATCATAAAGGTGTAAGTGCCTCTACAGCCAAAGCAAGAGTGTCTCATTGGAAGAAGATGGATAAACTTTCCGATAGGAATCCAGCAGCCTATGAGCCAGCGCCTGGTGATGCTACAGCAAAAACAAAGTTAAGTAAACATACTCTTAAGTATCGCCAAATGTTTGGTGAAGACATGGACGAAGAGTTATACGAAGCGTGCTGGAGTACTCATAAGCAAATTGGTATGAAGAAAAAAGGTAACCGCATGGTTCCTGATTGTGTACCAAAGGAAGAAGTTGAAGCTCAGTTTGATATGATTGAAGAACTCATTGAAGAATTAGCATCATTAAATGGCGTTGACTCAGACGAAATCTGGCAAGACTTAGAAACTATTGATGATGATGAGTTACTTGAGTACGCTATAGATGCTAAAGGACATAAGTCTTCAGAGGGCGGTCTTACACAAAAAGGTGTAGACTATTATAACAGAAAGACTGGCGGTAATTTAAAGACTGCCGTTACAACACCTCCATCAAAGTTAAAGCCAGGTAGTAAAGCTGCTAAGCGTAGAAAATCTTTCTGTGCTCGCATGGGTGGAATGAAGAAGCGTTTAACATCAGCTAAAACAGCGAATGATCCAGATAGCCGTATCAATAAAGCTCTAAGAAAGTGGAACTGCTAAAATGTGGTTCCTTACATCATTCTTGCCTGATTGGCTGATTACATATTTCGTACACATAGTTTTTATAGTAGGTCTTGTAGCTACATTTGCATCAAGCATCGTTGCCAAAATTCCATTCATTGGTAACTATGGTAGATTAGTACAACCTATTGGAATGATCATTTTAGCAATTGGTATATTCCTAGAAGGAACTTGGTGGAATGAAAGAGGTTGGCAAGAAAAAGTTAGAGAACTTGAAGAAAAAGCTAGAATTGCTGAACAGTTATCTAAAGCAACAAACCAAAAACTTGATGATACTTTAAAGCAAAAGAATAAAGTGATCAAAGAAAAACAAATAATTATTCAAGAGAAAATTAAAGAAGTTGAAGTTAAGATTGATGCTGAATGTAAGGTCGCTCCAGAAGCAATTCAATTAATGAATGAAGCGGCTAGGATGAATCAAGCGGCTAAAGCAAAATGAGATTAATACTATTATTGCCTATACTTCTTTTGACTGGTTGTTTAAAGTCTGTACCGATTAAACCAACTTGGCCAGACGTTCCAGAAGAACTAAAGACATCATGTCCAGATTTATTACTACTTAAAGATGATGCAAAGATGAGTGATGTTGTTAGAACTGTTACAGACAACTACGCGCAGTATCATGAATGTAAAAATAAGATAGATACTTGGATAGAGTGGCAAAAAGCACAAAAGAAAATATATGAGGACGTGAAATGAAAAAGATAGCTTTAGCGTTTTTAGTTATGTCATTAAGCGGATGTGCATTGATTGATGCATATTTCATGGCTAAGTATGACACTAATGAATACGCTTTAATAAATAAGATACGAACTACTGCTCAGATAGCTCAAAAATCATGTGATAAACCATTAGAAGTTAAGCCACAAATTAATGATATCATTTATACAAGTACAGAGCTAAGAAATTTTACACAACATATACCACGTAATCCTGAGGCATATAAAATGGCAGGTCAGATGGTAGAGTTATCAGAGCAAATTAAATTTGATGAGAAGACTTCACCAGTCTTTTGTAAAATGAAGCTTCAGCAAGTCGAAAGAAATGCTGAGAAAATTCAACACGTCTTAGGGAGCAAGCCACGATGAATACAGCCGAAATAGCAGCATATTACAACGAATATACTCAGGCGTATGAAGGCGGGCAAATCTCTAAAGAAGAATATATAAACCTTTTACAAGGCTTAGAAGTAGAGAAAGCTGTTACATTAAACGCTGAAGAACTACAATTCAAAGAGCAGCTAAACGTTGCAATTAACGCCGCAATCTCAATAGCTTCTGCGGCCGCTTAATCCCGTAAAAAAATAATTGTTTACACCCTCTTTCGGGTGTGGTATAATATACTTCTGTACTTTGGAGTTTATAAGAATAATGCACAATATTAATGTAATTAAGAGAGATGGATCACCAGCACAGTTTGATGTGAATAAGATCCATAAAGTTTTGGAGTGGGCTACAGAAGGAATCAATGGAGTATCAATCTCTGAGATTGAGCTTAAAGCTAACATTCAAATTCATGATGGAATTAAGACTGATGACATTCATGAGTTGATTATTAAATCTGCAGCTGAGCTTATCTCAGAACAAACTCCTAATTACCAATACGTTGCAGCAAGACTTGTTAACTATAAGCTACGTAAACAAGTGTATGGTGAGTACACACCTTGGTCATTGAATACAATCATTACTCAGAACGTCATGCGTGGTGTTTATGACGGCGCTGTTCTTGGTGAATACACTGAACAAGAAATTGATAGCTTAGATCGCTACATCAAACATGAGCGTGATAATGAATTCACCTACGTTGGTATGGAGCAATTCCGTGGTAAGTATTTAGTACAAGATCGCATTACAAAGACTCCTTATGAAACACCGCAAGTCTTGTACATGTTAATCTCTATGAATCTCTTTATGAAGTATCCTAGAGATTCTAGACTAAAGTATGTAAAGGAATACTATGATGCAATTTCTCAGTTCTATATTAGCCTTCCTACCCCAATCATGGCCGGCCTTCGTACTCCTACTCGCCAGTTTAGCAGCTGTGTGCTTATTGAGTCTGATGATTCTTTGGACTCCATCAATTCGACATCAACTTCGATTGTCCGTTACATTTCTAAAAAGGCTGGCATTGGCATCGGCGCTGGTGCAATTCGTGCTATCGGTAGTCGTATTGGCGACGGTAGCGTGGTTCACACCGGTCTCATTCCTTTCCTAAAGTATTTCCAAGCTGCTGTAAAATCATGTTCACAAGGTGGTGTTCGTGGTGGAGCAGCAACTGTTTATCTTCCAGTTTGGCATCTTGAGTTTGAAAACCTTATTGTATTAAAGAACAACAAAGGTACAGAAGAAACTCGTGTACGCCACATGGACTATTGCTTCCAATTCAATAAGACAATGTATGAGCGTCTATTGACTGGTGGCAACATTACTTTATTTTCACCTGATGAAGTGCCTGATTTATACGACGCGTTTTACGCGGATCAGACAAAATTTAATGAGCTTTATGTTCAATATGAACAGAAAAGTGGTATTCGTAAAAAAACTATTCCTGCCATTGAAGTCTTTTCACAGTTCTTAACGGAAAGAAAAGATACTGGTAGAATTTATTTAATGAACGTAGATCATGCTAATAGTCATGGTGCATTCTTACCAGAAAAAGCACCTATTCGCATGTCTAATTTATGCTGTGAAATCGATTTACCAACCAAGCCATTAACTTCAGCGGAGGATCAAAATGGAGAAATCAGTCTGTGCACTTTGTCGGCCATCAACTGGGGCCTCATCAACGAACCAAAAGAATTCGAAAAGTACTGTGACCTCTCAGTCAGAGCACTTGACGAATTACTTGACTATCAATGGTATCCAGTACCAGCTGCAGAAAGAGGGACGAAGAATCGCCGCCCTCTTGGCATCGGCATCATCAACCTCGCCTACTTCCTTGCAAAACGAGGATTGGCATACAATGACGCATCACTCGGAACGATAGATGAATATGCAGAAGCGTGGTCATACTACTTAATTAAAGCGTCTAATGTTTTAGCTCGTGAAAAAGGCGCGTGTCCTTCACATCATGAAACAAAATACTCACTTGGAAAAACGCCAAATAATACATATAAGAAAGAAGTAGATGAGTTAGTTGAACACAAAGAGCGTATGGATTGGACTACATTACGTAACGATCTTATCGCTTATGGCATTCGTAACTCAACACTTATGGCGTTGATGCCAGCTGAAACCTCCGCACAGATCAGCAATTCAACGAATGGTATTGAACCACCAAGAGCATTGGTTTCATTCAAACAATCTAAAGATGGTGTGATGGCGCAAGTAGTTCCAGGTTATCATAAGTTAAAGAATAGTTATGATTTACTGTGGGATCAAAAATCTCCGGAAGGTTATTTAAAGATTTGTGCTGTGCTACAGAAGTATATCGATCAAGGCATTTCTGTAAACACATCATACAATCCAGAAAATTATGAAGATCATAAGGTGCCTATGTCAGAGATGATTAAGCACCTAGTTATGTTTTATAAGTATGGTGGTAAGCAACTTTATTATTTCAACACATATGATGGCGCTGGTGAAATTCATGAGAAAGAATTTAAAGCTATTGAAGAACAATTAGCCCAGCCAGTCGAAGGTGAGGACGATTGTGAATCATGCAAGATTTAAATGAAGATGAAATCCAAAAGCAAATAAATGAATTAAAGAAAGACATCCCTGACTATAAACCAATTAGTGCACAGGGGCGTCTAGAAATATGCGGCACATGTCCGTCAAATACGGATATTGGCCAAGGTGTTAGAGTATGTACCGATTGCGGCTGTTTATTAGCCCTTAAGGTACGTTTCCCTTTTACGTCGTGTCCTTTAGGAAAGTGGTAAATGTCGTCAGTATTTAAAATAAAAACAAAGAGTCATTTAGAATCACCAATGTTTTTTGGTGAATCAGTAGATATAGCAAGATATGATGCAGTACGTTACAGCCAATTTGAAAAAATCACAGATAAGCAGTTAGGTTTCTTTTGGCGCCCAGAAGAAATTGATCTATCAAAAGATCGCAAAGACTTTGAAGACTTAAACGATCATGAGCAGCACATCTTTACTTCTAATCTAAAGCGACAAATCCTATTAGATTCAGTGCAAGGTCGTTCACCGAACCTTGCATTTTTGCCTATGGCTTCTGTTCCAGAGTTAGAAGTTATGGTTGAGACTTGGGCGTTCTTTGAGACTATTCACTCACGTTCATACACTCACATCATTCGTAATGTGTATCCTAATCCTTCAATCGTATTTGATGAGATTAAAAACATTCAACCAATCTTAGATTGTGCTCACGACATCTCAATCTACTACGACGACTTTATCAATTACTCACGCTATTATGAATTATTAGGTGTTGGTACTCACACCATTAATGGTAAAACTATTGAAATCGATATGTACACGCTTAAGAAGAAATTATTCTTATGCTTATTGAGCGTATACATACTTGAAGGTATTCGCTTCTACGTTTCATTTGCGTGTTCTTGGGCTTTTGCTGAGCTTAAGAAGATGGAAGGTAACGCTAAGGTAATTAAGTTTATTGCTCGTGATGAGAACACTCACCTTGCAGCAAGTACTTCTATCATTAAGCATCTTATTAAAGATGATGCAGACATCGCAAAGATTCGTCAAGAAACAGATCAAGAAGTTCAATCAATGTTTGTTGCAGCTATTGAGCAAGAAAAAGAGTGGGCTAAGTACTTATTTAAAGATGGATCAATGATTGGTCTAAATGAGAAACTATTAGCTGACTACGTTGAGTGGATTGGATGCAGACGTATGCGCGCACTAAGCTATCACTGCCCATATAGCGTATCACAATCTAATCCATTACCTTGGACTGAGAAGTGGATTGGCGGTGGTAACGTTCAAGTTGCTCCACAAGAAACTGAGATTACAAGTTACATTACCGGAGGCGTTAAGCAAGACGTTTCCGCTGATACATTAAAAGGATTATCACTATGATTACGGTATACTCTACACCTAACTGTGTCAACTGCATGTCGTTGAAGCAGTTATTTAAAGCTAATGACATTACGTTTGAAGAGAAATTAATTGGTAAAGACATCACCAAAGAACAATTAGAAGAATTATCAGGTGTTGAACTTAGAGCTGCACCTGTAATATTTAAAGATTCAACATACGTTGGAGGCATCGGTGAAGGTATGCTTTTAATCAACGAGGAAAGAGCTAATAAAGCTGCAGCTGTTCAAGCACAAATGGCTGAAGAACTAAAAGCATTGGGTATTACTCTATGAAAAAAACTTGTGAATGTAATTCATGCAGTTGTGAAGTAACTATTGAATTCAACTACGACGAAGTAGGTGAGGAGCCTCTCTTCTGTCCCTTCTGTGGAAGCTCATATATAGAAGAGGATCTAGAAGAAATGGAGTATCCTCATAATGACGTGGACGATGAATGGTAAACCCTTTGAACTTGGTGAATTAACACACAAAGAAATCTATGGTTTCGTATATCTAATTACTTGCAAGGCAACCAATAAACAATACATTGGTAAAAAGTTTTTCTGGTCTAGCAAGACAAAACAAGTAAAAGGTAAAAAGAAAAGATCGAAGGTTGAGTCTGATTGGAAGACTTACTTTGGATCTAATAAAGTCCTTATAGAAGAAGTTGCTTCTAAAGGCGAGGATGATTATACTCGTGAAATCTTACATCTCTGTAAGACTAAAGGCGAATGTAATTACCTTGAAGCATATGAACAGTTTACCCGCGGAGTATTGACATCAGATCAATACTACAACGATTGGATTATGGTAAAAGTCCATCGCTCGCATATTAAGGGTTTACAACGGGCATTAGGTGTGATATAATAATGGGAACAGTTATACAATTCCCATCTAAGAAAGAATATAGTAATGAACAATATGCACGAGAATTTAGCCAAGCTCTTATCAGCCAACTATCAGCAACTCTACACGAGTTCGGTTTTGACCCGCGAGATCCTGAGCTCTTCGATGATCTTGGCGTTGTCCTCAATATACTTAATGCAGCACTCTGCAGAAAACTTGGTGTCAAGCATTTCATGCATGAACACCTCAAAGTAATCTCAGCAAATTTGAAACGGGCCGCCAAGGAACAAGATAATGATAATCATTGATTTTAGTCAAATCTCCATAGCTTCATTTATGGCTCAGCCAGGCGCTGAACTAAGTGAACCTTTTCTTAGACACATGATTCTAAACTCGATTCGTATGTACAACAAAAAGTACAGAGAAGAGTTTGGTCAAATGGTTATCGCCTGTGATGGTGCTAACTCTTGGCGTAAACGTGTATTCCCACAATATAAGGCTCATCGTAAGAAAGCTCGTGCAGAGTCTTCTATGGACTGGGATTTGTTTTTTACTTACCTCAATCAAATCAGAGAAGAAATCCAAGCAAACTTCCCATATAAGTTTGTGCATATTCAAGGCGTAGAAGCTGATGATGTTATTGGCACTCTAGTTGAACAAACACAGGAGTTCGGTAAGAACGAACCCGTTATGATTATCTCTTCTGATGGTGACTTCATTCAACTACAGAAGTATAAAAATGTCAAACAATTTTCTCCCATTCAGAAAAAGCTCGTCACAGACTCTAACCCTCACTTATATCTTTTTGAACATATTATTCGTGGTGATAAAGGTGATGGCATCCCTAATATTCTTTCCGGTGATAATGCTATTATTAATGGCGAAAGGCAAACAGCAATCACAAAGAAAAAGATCGACGCTTGGTTAGCCTCTGCTGAGGATCTAAAATCGGCGATGGACACTGAGACTTATCGTAACTACCAACGCAATGTGCAACTAATCGATTTAAGTAAAGTCCCACAAGACATTAAAAATCAGATTATAAATACATATGAATCTCAAGAAGTTGCGCCAAGAGCACGAATTCTTGATTACCTAATTAAAAAGCGTTGTAACCTTTTAGTCGAATCAGTGAGTGAATTTTAATGGCAAAAAGAATATTGGTTTCTGAGGTCTTAGAACTTGTATCTAAAGCAGAAACAAAAAAAGAAAAGTTTGAGGTGTTGCGTAAGCACAATACCTTAGAGTTACGAGATGTGCTGAAGGGCGCATTTGATGACTCTATTCAATTCATTCTTCCAAAGGGACAACCACCCATCGATGAGAATGAAAAGAAGAAGTACGACAAAACTCATCTAGTGCATGAAACAAAGAAGTTTCGCTACTTTGTAAAAGGCGGTCCTGGTGATCAGGTAAACGCTTTGAGACGTGAACGTATGTTTATAGACATGCTTTACAGAATAGAAAGCAAGGAAGCTGAGTTGATTTGTAAGATGAAAGACAAACAGCTTGATGGTGTTTATAAAGGATTGACAAAAAAATTAGTTCAGGAAGCATTCCCAGGATTGATTTTTAAATAAATAATTGTATGGAAGTAATCCATACATTATAACATAACGGACCAAGTCTTCAATGACTGTGGTCCGTTTTCATTTTAGGAGATGCCTATCGAAACTGCCTTTTGTTATGCAATCAACATGTACAACTTATAGGAGAATTCATGAATCCTTTAGCAATAGAAAAATTAAAAAAAGATTCGCGTAAGTTAGATCACAATATACAGCGAATGCGAAAAAGAGGAAGAAGCGATTTAGCAGGAAGACTAATGAATAAGAAAGCACAAATCGACATGTACATTGAGCAATTTATAGATGACGATCGTCATCCTCATTACGAATCGAAAGACTACACTTACGTTCCCTATAATTACAGACATTAAAAGGCAGGTGATCCACATCTTTGCAAGGGCTTTCGGGCCCTTGTGACCGTTTCGGGATATGAAATTTAAGAAAAACCTTTATAAATCAACAACTTATAGCCCTGTACAAATCAAAGAAACTGTGGTATAATAATATATCAACAGTCAACAAGGAATGATAATGGGTATCATTTACACTCATCAAAAGTCTAAAAAGCGCAAGCCTACTGCTAAGCAACGACAGTTGCAAGCTGATTGGGAAGCTCTTCTTAAAAAATATGAGCCAACAAAAGCTATTGTAAAAACCGCAAAGCCTTTGCCCAAGTCCAAGCCTTTCATTCGCGAAACACCACACTATCCTTCTTTGAATAGCGGGTTTCATGATACAACTAAAAAACAAGTTCATAAGTATACTGGCGACAAAATGATTGGCATTGGTACTCTTCATAAGTCTAATGCAGTACCTATCTTTAGTGAAGACGATGCCCGCGAGCAGGCTCGTATGCGTCGCGGGTAATCCCTGTACAGCGGGCAATTTTTGTGGTATAATAATACCATCAACAGTGAAGGACTACATTATGATAAAATTTGAATCTTATAAAGACCGTGAAAAATACAACACTCGTCACGGCGGACCTTTTGATCGTGGTAGCGCAGATAGCTACTACAATCGTCCAGCAGTTCCTCATTACTTCGTAGGTGATACACACAACAGCGTAATGCTTGAAGAAGTAGACATGAGCAAACAAGAAATTGATGACTACTATGCAGGTTATCAATTCAATGAGCAATTTGGTGATAAGAAACTTTGGGACTAAAATGCAAAACGACATCGCATCTTTCATTACTTTTATTCTGCTAAAGGGAATACAGTATGGCGCTTTAGTTCTAGCTTTAGTTGTTTTTGTTTCTGGATTTTTTGAATAAGGAATTTATTATGATAGCATATTGTGATTATATTGCGGATCGGATCAAAACCGGTCTTAATGAAGATGCCAAAAAACCTGGCACTCTAATTGGCAACATTGGTAAGATTAATTATGATCTTACTGAAACCGGCGCATTTAAGTCTACTAAAAAGACAATGGGCGTCGTTGATGTAAATGGTAAATTTTATCGTGTAACTGTTGAGGAGATTTAATCATGGGTTTGGATATGTACGCTTATCGTGTTAAGCAAGAACACGTTGTAAATGACTTTGAGTTTAACTCAGATCAAAACCCTATTGAAGACTTGGCCTATTGGCGTAAGTTTAATGCTCTTCA